>JAAUYB010142085.1_pt1 | contig 12292 bp, 10 predicted proteins | sample 7278071 | NCBI WGS metagenome assembly JAAUYB01 (sample SAMN14350121, study PRJNA611818) | marine sediment metagenome | isolation source: surface marine sediment (1.8m) | place: French Polynesia: Moorea | collected 2018-08
ATGCGCCGACCCGTATTGGGATGCGTTTTGACAAGCTTCGCTTTGGCCGCCTGTTCCCCGGGCGGCCTTGCGCCGTCGGGTGACACGCCCTTTGCACCCGCGCTCGATCCGCGCGGCGAGGCGGTGGATGGCCTGCTGGTCGGCCACCGGCTGATGGAGGCAGGTGAATTTGAACTGGCTTTAGAGGCGTTTACCCGCGCCGCCGGTGATCGCGGGCTGACCGGCGAAGTGCTGGTCGCCCTGGGCAGTGCCAATCTGGCGCTTGGCCGCCTCAACCAGTCTGAATCCCTGCTGCGCAGCGCCGTAAAGGCCGAAGAAACCTGGCCCGAGGCGTGGAACAATCTGGGTGTTGTGCTGATCGAACGGGGCAAAACACCCGAAGCCGCCGAGATTTTCCGCAAGGCCTATGCGCTCGATAATGGCCAAAGTGACTCAATTCGCGACAATCTTCGCTTGGCACTCGCAAAATTGGAAAATTCAGTCTATGGTACAGAGTTAGAACAAGAATATAAATTGGTGCGCCGGGGCAGCGGGTCCTACTTGATCCGCCGGACATCGTAAGAGGCAAGAGCAGAAAAAGGACGCAGGCAAAATGCGCCACCCCATCTTTGTTTCCCTTTGCTTGGCAGGGGCAGTTACGCTTTCCGCGTGTGAGCAGGCCATCGACAAAGACGCTGTCGACCGTGAATTCACAGGTGTGAACGCCATTGACGCAACCAACCTGAACGAGGTCATGTTGTCGGTCGGCGATCCCGAAGAGGCCGTGAACTACTTCAAACGGGCCACGGCCAAGGATCCAAAACGCATCGATCTGATGCGCGGCCTGGCCGCGTCGCTGACCCGCGCCAAGCGCTTTACCGAGGCACGGACCGCCTGGGCCAAGGTTGTCGATCACAAAGACAGCACCAACGCCGACCGTGTGCAGCTGGCCGACACCCTCATCCGCGCCAATGCATGGGACGAGGCCGAAACGGTGCTCGACGCCATTCCACCCACACATGAAACCTTCAAGCGTTACCGGCTTGAGGCGATGATCGCCGATGGCAACAAGGAATGGAAGAAGGCCGACAGCTTTTATGAAATCGCCGTCGGTCTCACCACCTCACCCGCGTCTGTCCTGAATAACTGGGGGTATTCCAAGCTGACCCGCGGCGACCATGCCGAGGCAGAGCGGCTGTTTGTCGAAGCCATCCGCCAAGACCGCGAGCTCTTTACCGCCAAGAACAACCTGGTTCTGGCCCGCGGCGCGCAGGGCAACTACACCCTGCCGGTGATCCCGATGTCCCAGATCGAACGCGCCGAATTGCTGCATTCGATGGGTCTGACCGCGATCAAGCGGGGCGACGTACAGATCGGCAAGGGCCTGTTGCGCGAAGCAATCGAAACCCATCCGCAGCATTTTGAGGCCGCCGCCCGCAGCCTTGCCGCGCTCGAAGCGTCCGTAACCCGCTGAGGTCGACATGGGCATCGCCGCCAGTGCCGCCCTGTGGTTCGCGCCCTTTGTGCTGCCGATATGCCTCTATATCTGCTTCACGGATATGCGCGGCATGCGTATCCCGAACCATGCGGTGGTGGCGCTCTTTGTGGTGTTTGCCCTTGTCGGCCTGATCGCCCTGCCCTTTGACGCCTATCTCTGGCGCTACCTGCACCTTGTTGTTGTGCTGGTCGCCGGGATCGCGCTGAATGCCGGTGGCGCCATGGGCGCGGGTGACGCGAAATTCGCCGCCGCCGCCGCGCCTTTCATCCATATCGGCGATCTGCGTTTTCTCATGGCGCTCTTTGCTGCCAACCTGCTGGCCGCCTTTGTCGCGCACCGGATCGGCAAACACACCCCGCTGCGCCGTTTGGCCCCCGATTGGCACAGCTGGGAATCCGGCTCACGCTTTCCGATGGGGTTGGCGCTGGGGGGCACGCTGGGCATTTACCTCCTCCTCGGGATCTGGCTTGGTCGCTGACAGCCGCCTCAGAATTCCCTATGCCCAGCCCAGCTTTGGTCACATTGCCCGCGTAACGTCACACCAAACAAGATTGGCAGGCACAAACACATGAATATGCAATCCACCACCGTCATGGCGCCCCCGTCGCCCAAGCGACTGGACGAAATGCAAATTCCACTGGTCATGATGCGCGACATCGTGCTCAAGACCCTGTTCCGCAAGAACACCAACCTGGTGACAGACCTGGCCAAGGCCACCTGCCTGCCCGTGCCGGTCGCGCAAGAGCTGATCGACATGGCCCGCAGCCAGGGCCTGCTTGAGGCGATGGGCACCCTATCGGCCGGAACAACCACCAATGAAATGCCATATCAGCTGACCGATAGCGGCAAGGCGCGCGCGCTCGACGCGCTGGCACAGTCGGAATATTTCGGCCCGATGCCGGTGCCGCTGCAGGTCTATAGCGAACAGGTCAAACGCCAGTCGATCCGCAACATCCAGATCAGCCGCGACCAGCTGACCGGCGCCATGGGCCACCTGATCCTGCCCGACAGCCTGATCGGCAATCTTGGCCCCGCCGTCGGATCGGGCCGCTCGATCCTGATGTACGGCCCGCCGGGCAACGGCAAATCCTCGATCTCAAACGGCATCCGCGACGCCATGGGTGACAAGATCTATGTCCCGCGCGCCATCGAATATTCCGGCCAGGTGATCACCGTTTTTGACCCGATTGTGCATTCCGCCGTCGAAGAGGACGAAGAAAGCAAAACCCAGCTGCGCCGCACCACGCGCTTTGACCAACGCTACGTGCTCTGCCAGCGCCCCACGGTGATCACCGGGGGCGAGCTCAGCCTCGACATGCTCGACTTGGTCTACAACCCCACCGCGCGGACCTACCAGGCGCCGCTCCAGCTCAAATCCACCGGCGGCATCTTCATCGTCGACGACCTTGGCCGTCAAGCCGAACCGCCGCAGAAACTGGTCAACCGCTGGATTGTCCCGCTGGAAGAAAGCAAGGACATTCTGGCGCTGCAATCGGGTGAGAAATTCGAAGTCCCCTTCGACACGCTGGTGATCTTCTCCACCAACTTCCACCCGAATGAGATCTTCGACCAGGCCGCCCTGCGTCGGATCTTCTTCAAGATCAAGATCGACGGCCCCAGCCAAGAAGACTTCCTCAAGATCTTCGCGCTGGTCGCCCGCAAGAAGAAGATGCAGCTCGACGAGGCCAGCCTCGTACACCTGCTCAAGAACAAATACCCGACGATCAACAACACCTATGCCAACTACCAACCGATCTTCCTGGTCGACCAGATGATCGCGGTCTGCGATTTCGAGGGCCTGCCCTACAAGATGTCGCCGGAACTGGTGGATCGCGCCTGGGCCAACATGTTCGTCAAGGACGAGGCCATCGTCAAATAACGCCCCTGAAAGGCGCTCGGCTTGGCGGGCGGGCCGGCGGACGCATGTCCGCTCGGGGCGCCTTCGCCAAGGCGCGCGCTTTCAAAACATCAAACTGACATACAGCTTTCTTGATCTGAATCAACGCAAGGCCTCTTCACACATTCGATAAGCAGGATGTGTAACCGGAGGAGGCTCCATGACCGATTCAGCATTCACCCCGACCCGGCGGGGATTCCTGACCCTGGCCGCAGGCGCTGGCGCCCTTGCCGCAACAGGCGCCGCCAAAGAGGCTCAGGCCCAGACCCGAACCAACGCCAAAATCGTGATCCTCGGCGCGGGTGCCGCGGGCGCCGCCTTGGCCAACCGCCTTGTCCGCCGCCTCGACGGCGCGCAGATCACGCTTGTCGATGGACGCAAGGAACACTGGTACCAGCCCGGGTTCTCGCTGATTGCCGCCGGGCTCAAACCGCCCAGCTATTCCGTCAGCCAGACCACCGATTGGCTGCCCACCGGTGTCACGCTGAAACAGGACTGGGCCGCCAATATCGATCCCGAAACCCGCAAGATCGCTCTGCAAGGCGGCGAGACGCTGGACTATGACTACCTCGTCGTCGCCACCGGTCTCGTGCTCGACCATGCCGGCATCGAAGGCTTCGATCTGAACATGGTCGGCGAAAACGGCATCGGTGCGCTTTATGCCGGGCCGGATTACGCCGCGCGCACATGGCAAGCCGCGTCGAAATTCACCAAGGAAGGCGGCATCGGCCTCTTCACCCGGCCGGCCACGGAAATGAAATGCGCCGGCGCGCCGCTGAAACACACCTTTCTGATCGACGACATCGCCCGCAAGGCCGGCGGCCGCAGCAAGATGCAGATCACCTATGCCGCCCCGCAGGGCGCGCTCTTCGGGGTGCCAATCGTGGCGGAAAAAGTGCGCATGCTCTTTGCCCAGCGCGGCATCGACACCGCGATGAAGCACACGCTCAAGGCCATCGATCCCGGCGCCAAACGCGCCACTTTTGTCGATGCCGACGGCTTCGACATCGACATGGATTACGACTACATCCACGTCATCCCGCCGCAACGCGCACCCGAGGTGATCCGCCAATCCGGCCTCAGCTGGGAAGAAAAATGGCTCGACCAGGGCTGGGTCGAGGTCGACAAACACACGCTGCGCCACAACCGCTACCCGGACGTCTTCGCTGTCGGCGACATCGCTGGCGTGCCCAAGGGCAAGACCGCGGCCTCGGTCAAATGGCAGGTGCCGGTGGTCGAAGACCACCTCGTCGCGCAGATCGCCGGCGACACCACCGATGCAAGCTACAATGGCTACACTTCCTGCCCGCTGATCACCCGTGTCGGGCGCGCCATGCTGATCGAGTTCGACTACAACAACGATCTGGTCCCTTCCTTCCCCGGCATGATCGCGCCGCTGGAAGAGCTCTGGATCAGCTGGTTGATGAAAGAAGTCGCCCTGAAAGCCACCTATAACGCCATGCTGCGCGGCCGCGCCTGAGGAGGACACCATGAAGGACCTGACATTTGGCACCCTGCTTGCCGTCTTCGAAGAGATCTTTGGCCCGTTCCTGTTCTGGGCCATGGTCGCCGTCGCGATCCTCGTGACGCTGCTTTATATCTTTGTACTCTTCCGCGACCGCGAGGTCAGCTGGCGCAAGTTTCTCTGGGCACAGCTGTCGATGCCCGTGGGCGCAATCGCCGCTGTGCTCTTTGTGCAGGGCATGACACGTTCGGGTTTTGCCGATATCGGCGGGCCAATCGACGTGGTCGTCCTGCTGGGTGTCGCAACGGCCGGCGCCATCGGCGCGGCGATCCTTGTCTACACGCTGGAATCGCTGCTCTGGCCGCCCGCAGACCGGCATCAATAGCCCCGCAATGGCGGCGCTTGCCTGCATCGGCAACGCCGCCAATTTGCGCCCAATTTCCGCTTGACGGCACCGGGCCTGTGCCTTACCCACCGGCTCCACAAAGTGGCGCGGTAGCTCAGTTGGTTAGAGCGAACGACTCATAATCGTTAGGTCGGGAGTTCGAGTCTCCCCCACGCCACCATTTTCCACCTTCGCCTCAGAACGCCTGCGCCGCAGCCACGGCGCGTTTCCAGGCGACGTATTTCTCTTCGCGCAGGTCGGCGTCCATCGCGGGAGCAAAACTGCGGTCGAGCGCCCAGCTTTGGCCGAACTCGGCCATGCCCGGATAGAACCCGGCCCGCTGCCCGGCAAGCCAGGCGGCGCCCATGGCTGTCGTTTCCAACACCTGGGGCCGGTCAACCCCGGCGCCGATGATGTCCGACAGGAATTGCATCGCCCAGTCCGACGCGCTCATACCACCATCGACGCGCAGCACCCCCGCCTCACCCGCATGGGCCCAATCCGCATGCATCGCTTCCAGCAGATCGCGGGTCTGGTAGCCCACCGATTCCAGCGCCGCGCGGGCAAATTCCGCCGGTCCCGAATTACGCGTCAGGCCAAACACCGCGCCGCGGCATTCTGCGTTCCAATAGGGAGCGCCAAGGCCGGTAAAGGCCGGCACCAGCACGACGTTCTGGGTGGGGTCCGCCTGTTCGGCCAGTGGCTGCGTCTCGGGCGCCGTGCGGATCAGCTTCAAGCCATCGCGCAACCATTGCACCACCGCCCCGGCGACAAAGATCGACCCCTCCAAGGCAAAAGTCGCTTTGCCATCAAGCTGATAGGCGATTGTCGTCAGCAGCCGGTTTTGCGACGTGACCGCCGTATCCCCGGTGTTCAGCAATGCAAAACACCCCGTGCCATAGGTCGATTTCAGCATCCCCGGCTGGAAACAGGCCTGCCCGATCGTGGCCGCCTGCTGATCCCCGGCAATGCCCAGGATCGGCAACGGACGGCCAAAGAGATCGGCCCGCGTCGCGCCAAAATCCGCCGCGCAATCGCGCACCTCGGGCAGCATCGCCATGGGGATGTCGAGCATATCGCACATCTCGGTGCTCCACGCGCCTTTGCGGATGTCATAGAGCATCGTGCGCGCGGCATTTGTGGCGTCGGTGACATGCACTTGCCCGCCGGTCAGGTTCCAGATCAGCCAGCTGTCGACGGTGCCAAAAGCCAGCTCGCCCGCCTTGGCCCGCTGCCGCGCGCCATCGACGTTGTCCAGAATCCACCGCACCTTGGTGCCGCTGAAATACGGGTCGAGCAGCAGCCCGGTGGTCTGCGTCACCAGCGCCTCATGCCCCGCCTCGCGCAGTTTCTGGCACAAGGGCGCCGTGCGCCGGTCTTGCCAGACAATCGCATTGTGAATGGGCTGGCCGGTGTTGCGATCCCAGACCAGCGTGGTTTCGCGCTGATTGGTGATGCCGATGCCGGCAATATCCTCGGCGCTGATCCCGGCCTTTTCGATCACCGCCCGGCAGGTGGCGGCGGTGGTGGACCACAGATCCGACGGGTCATGCTCGACCCAGCCACTGTCTGGAAAATGCTGGGGAAATTCCTCTTGCGCCGTTGCGGTGATCTGCAGGTTGGCGTCAAACAGGATTGCCCGGCTCGAGGTGGTGCCCTGGTCGATGGCAAGGATATGCGTCATGAAAAACCCTCCGCTGTTTGGCGCAGGTTAGCCAGAGCCGGCGGTATTGAAAACGCGCAATCTGCGGCTGTTAGCCCGCTTTGACGTCCAGGCCCTGCCCGCCACCATGCATCCAATCCTCCAACCGTGCGATTTGGTCAGGCGTCAGTCTCAGCCCCAGCTTGCTGCGCCGCCAGACCACATCCTCGGCGCTGCGGGCATATTCGCGGGTCATCAGCCAGTGCACTTCCTGCGCGGTCAGGGTCGCGCCGAAGTCTTCGCCCAGATCGGCAGCGGATTTGGCTGCGCCCAATACCTTCCACGCGTCGGTGCCATAGGCGCGGATCAGGCGTTTGGCCCAGAACGGTGTCAGGAACGGGTAGTCCGCCTGCAGCCGCGTGATCAGCGCATCGACCCCATCGACCGGAAAATCCCCGCCGGGCAAGGCCACCCCCGCCGTCCACGCACCCGGCGTTCCGGGCAAGAACGGTGCGATCTTTTCCATGGCGCTTTCGGCGAGGCGGCGATAGGTGGTGATCTTGCCGCCAAAGACATTCAGCACCGGCGCGCCGCCGGTAGCCTCTACCTTCAGCGTGTAATCCCGCGTCGCCGCGGTGGCGCTGCTTGCCCCGTCATCATAGAGCGGGCGGACGCCGGAATAGGTCCAGACGACATCCTTTTCGCTGATCTCTCGCGCGAAATAGCGGTTGGCAAAGGCGATCAGGTAATCCCGTTCTTCGGGCGTGATTTCCGGCGCCTGCGATGGGTCGGCATGTTCGGCGTCGGTCGTGCCGATCAGGGTAAAGTCGGTCTCATACGGGATCGCAAAGATGATCCGCCCATCCGTGCCCTGAAAGAAATAGCATTTGTCGTGGTCAAAGAGCCGCCGGGTCACGATGTGACTGCCACGCACAAGACGCACGCCGTCGCTTGAGTTCACCCCGATCTTGGTTTGCAGGATGTCGCCCACCCAGGGGCCGCCGGCATTGACCAGCATCCGCGCCTTGGACACCGTGATCTTGCCGGTGTCCACGTCCTGCGTTTCAATCTCCCACAGAGTGTCCCGACGCCGCGCCGACAGCACCTTGGTCCGCACCAGAATTTGCGCACCGCGGGCTTCCGCATCGCGGGCGTTCAGCACGACCAACCGCGAATCCTCGACCCAGCAATCGGAATATTCATAGGCGGTGGCGAACCTCTCTTGTAGCGGCGCACCTTCGGCACTGCCCGCGAGCGACAGCGTCGACGTCCCGGGCAGGATCTGTCGCCCGCCCAGATGGTCGTAGAGAAACAGCCCCAGCCGGATCAGCCAGGCCGGGCGTCGCCCCTTCATCCAGGGCATCACCAGCCCCAAAAGCCGCGAGGTCGGCGTGTCGGACTCAAACCGCATGTCGCGGTGATAAGGCAGCACAAAGCGCATCGGCCAACTGATATGCGGCATCGCGCGCAGCAGCGTTTCGCGTTCCACCAGCGCCTCGCGCACGAGGCGAAACTCGAAATACTCCAGATAGCGCAGCCCGCCATGAAAGAGCTTGGTTGAGGCCGACGAGGTGGCCGAGGCGAGATCATTCATCTCGGCCAGCCGCACGCTCAGCCCCCGCCCGGCCGCATCGCGAGCGATGCCGCAGCCATTGATGCCGCCGCCAATGATGAAAAGATCAACGATGTCCTGAGCTCTGTTGTCGTGCATAACGCGACTCCGTATGTTCGCTTATCAGCGATTTACGCTTCATTTTGCGCGAATGGAACCGCGAAAATGTTCGTTTTTGCGCTTTTTATCGACAAACCGCGCATTTGTCGCAGCTTGCGCCGCGCCGCGCACCGTGCCAACACTGGTAAAAAAGGACGTTCCATGACCCAGACGATCCGCGCCCCGGAAATCCTCGAAATCGCACGCCGCGACGGCAAGGTCACCGTTGACGGCCTGGCGGCGCATTTCGGTGTGACCCTGCAGACGATCCGGCGCGACCTGACCGACCTGGCCGAGGCCGGGCGGCTGGAACGGGTGCATGGCGGCGCGATCCTGCCCTCGGGCACCAGCAATATCGGCTATGAGGAGCGCCGCGCCCTGAACGCAGACGCCAAGGCCGCCATTGCCCAGGCCTGTGCCGCGCGCATCCCCGAGGACATCTCGCTGTTTCTCAATATCGGCACCAGCACCGAGGCCGTGGCGCGTGCGCTGCTGCACCACCGCAACCTTCTGGTGGTCACCAACAACCTCAACATCGCCAATATCCTTGTCGCCAATGACAGCTGTGAGATCATCGTGACCGGCGGCACCTTGCGCCGCGCCGATGGCGGGCTGATCGGCACGCTGGCGGCCGAACGCATCCGCCAGTTCAAATTCGACCTGGCCGTGGTGGGCTGTTCGGCGCTGGATGCCGATGGTGACATGCTGGATTACGACATCCAGGAGGTCGGCGTCAGCCGCGCCATCCTGGACCAATCACGCCAGACCTTTCTGGTCGCCGATCACAGCAAACTCGCGCGCTCGGCCCCTGCGCGTATTGGCTCTTTGTCCGAGGTGGATGCGCTGATCACCGACACGGCGCTGCCCGAAAATCTGGCCCGCAAATGCGCCGATTGGCAGACCGACATTGTGGTGGCCCCCGGCGCCTGACCGCCTTGGTTGAAATTTCTGCAACAAGAATCGCATTGTTGCATTACTGTGAACTCAGCCGGAGCCGTGTGTTTGGCTTTGACCTCCGGCAAAAAAGAATAAAAACAGTTCCTTAGGGAGGACATTACCCATGAATCTCAGACCGGATCCCACCTTTTATCCCTCGCCCAAAATGGCGATGGAGGCCCCGGTAGAAACGCTTGCCTTTACCTTGTTGCTCAGCCCGGATGGCTCGCAGCCCGATGGTCTGGCGGTTGTGAATGTTGATCCAAGCTCGGACGACTACGGCAAGATCGTGCACACGCTCTTCATGCCCAACAAAGGTGACGAGTTTCACCATTTCGGCTGGAACGCCTGTTCCTCGGCCCTGTCGCCGCTGACCGGCCACGCGTTTCTGGAGCGCCGCTACCTGATCATCCCGGGCATCCGGTCGTCGCGGATTTATGTGATCGACGTCAAGGATCCGCTCGACGCCAAGATCCACAAGATCATCGAACCCGAAGAGCTGTTTGAAAAGACTGGCTATTCGCGCCCGCACACCATCCATTGTGGCCCCGAAGGCATCTATGTCAGCACCCTGGGTGGCGGTGGCGAAGACGGCACCGATGGTCCTCCGGGCATCTTCATCATGGATTGCGAAACCTTCGACATCCTCGGCCGCTATGAGATGGACCGCGGCGCGCAGGACAAACACTATGATTTCTGGTGGAACCTGCCGCGTGATTACATGGTCAGTTCCGAATGGGGTCTGCCGCCGCAGTTCGAAAACGGCGTCGTGCCTGAGGATCTGCTGAGCAACAAATACGGCCACAGCATCCATTTCTGGGATCTGCGCGGCCGCAAGGTGACCAAGACCATCGATCTGGGCGAAAACCACCAGATGGCGCTGGAAATCCGGCCCGCGCATGACCCGGTCAAGGAGTACGGGTTCTGCGGCGTGGTGGTGGACACCACCAACCTGCAAGGCGCGATCTTTACCTGGTGGCTGGACGACAATGGCGAATGGCAGGCGAAAAAGACCATCACCATTGATCCTGTGCCCGCTGATGCCGATGACCTGCCCGACCTGCTAAAGGGTTTTGGCGCCGTACCGCCGCTGGTCACCGATATCGACCTCAGCCTTGATGACAAATACCTCTATGTCAGCTGCTGGGGTCTGGGCGAGATGCACCAGTATGACGTCTCCGACCCGATGAACCCGGTGCTCGCCGGCAAGGTCGAGATCGGTGGCATCGTAAAGAACGCGCCGCACCCCAATGGCAAGACCTTTGGCTATGGCCCGCAGATGGTCGAGATCAGCCGCGATGGCAAACGCGTCTACTGGACCAACTCGCTCTATTCCACCTGGGACGATCAGTTCTATCCCGGGGATCGCGGCGCGGCGATGGTCATGGCGCATGTGGGTGAAAACGGTGGGTTGACCCTCGCCGAGGATTTCTGGGTTGAGTTCCCGGAGGGCTATCGCAGCCACCAGATCCGGCTGGAAGGCGGTGACTGTTCGACCGACAGTTTCTGTTACCCCTCCGCCTGATCCTTGGAAACGGTAAGCATGTCCGCGGCGGGCCTCTGGCTCGCCGTGGTGGTGTCAGGGCTTTATCACGGCATCAACCCCGGCATGGGCTGGCCGCTTGCGGTGTCATCCGCGCTGATGGAACGGCGCGGCGATGCCTTGTGGCGCGCCTTGGCGGCCTTGGCTCTGGGGCATTTCCTGGCGATGCTGGCGATCCTGCTGCCCTTTGCGCTGATGACGCTGCTGATAGACTGGCAGCGCGAGATCCAGGTCGGCGCCGGGGTGATCGTGATCGGCATGGGGCTCTACCTGCTGGTAACCCGCCGGCATCCACGGTTTTTGTCGCGAATCCCACCCTCGCGGCTGGCACTTTGGTCGTTCCTCGTGGCGCTGGCGCACGGGGCCGCACTGATGCTGGTGCCGATCTATCTGGGCCTGTGTGAGCTTGACGAACTTGACGCCGGCCACCGCGCAGCCACTTCGCTTATGGCGCAGAATGCCGGGCTGTCGCTGACTGTGGCTTTGGCCCATACGGCGGCGATGATCGGATCGGGCGGAGTGATCGCCTATGCGGTGCACCGCTGGCTGGGGTTGAAATTCCTTTCCCGTAGCTGGTTCGATCTGGAACTTGTCTGGGCCCTGAGCCTGATCATCGTCGGCGCCTTGGGTCTGTGGATGGCATTCCAACATTGAAAGCTATGATTGCCAAGCTGCAGAACGGTCAAACTTCCCACACTCAGCTGGCCAAGGGGGAAGAAAATTTCAAATTTTCTTATCAAATTTCTTGCAAGAAATTTCCAGCGCGCCTGGGCAAACAAAGCACGCAAACCCATCGTCTTGCGGTCTGCTCACCGCCCCTTCCACACCGGGTCGCGCTTTTCTGCGAAAGCGCGCGCGCCTTCCAGCTGATCCTCTGAGCGATAGAGCATTTCGACAGTCGGGAACTGAGACTTGGTGATCCGGTTCATCGCATCCTGGAACTTCATGTCTTCCGCCTCGCGGACAATCTCCTTGATCGCCGCGTAAACCAGCGGCGGGCCCGAGGCCAGCAGGTCGGCCATCTCGCGCGCCTTGGTCATTAACTCACCACCGGGATGCACCTGGTTAATCATCCCCCAACGCGCAGCCTCTTCCGCATCGATCCAACGCCCGGTCAGCAGCATCTCCATCGCGATGTGATAGGGGATGCGCTTGGGCAGCTTGACACTCGCCGCATCCGCAACCGTCCCCGAACGGATTTCCGGCAGCGCAAAGCTGGCATGATCGGCCGCCAGG
>JAAUYB010015292.1_pt1 | contig 12291 bp, 14 predicted proteins | sample 7278071 | NCBI WGS metagenome assembly JAAUYB01 (sample SAMN14350121, study PRJNA611818) | marine sediment metagenome | isolation source: surface marine sediment (1.8m) | place: French Polynesia: Moorea | collected 2018-08
TCGTCTTTGGCTTATACTTCTCTGAAGGTGTACAGCAATAATATATTCATAAGCTGAGGAGTACAGGGGCGGAAAAATGCTGCTCTCTCCTCAATAATCCCAAGAGTAACGGATTATGAGTATACTATGTATGTTTCATTTGATTTTCTTTGTCAAAACTTTGTGCATTCTCCGAGATATCTAATTGCTCAACCTTTTTCTATTGCCCCAGTTCCTCTCCCTTCCCACAAGTGACTCTTGGTTCATTTCCCCTGCCCACACCCCTACTATACAAAATCCACTCTCGGCTTTTACTTCGCGTGTCCGCCGGCAATTTCCCCCCTCATACGCTCCACCGCCAGAGATGGCTCGATTTCCTCGATGTTCGTGGCGGTGTTTCTTTTTGGAGGGAAATTGATTCGTCGCCGCCGATGATATTAATTGTTAGGCAGAAAAGACCCCTTTTTTCATGCGACAGGAGAGGTTGTTGCCCCGGATATTGCGCCCCCTTCCCCTGGATGGCTGGTTCTTCATTAAGCAAGGCTTCTCCACCCCACACCTAATTGAGAAGCCTAGTGTGGGCACACCACTGTGGGTCCTCAATTAACCAACACCAGCTTTTTCGGCAGAGTAGTACTATATGCGGTTTCTTTCTTTCCTTGACAAAAAAACTTTAGCCGCGACTATTATGATTCCGCACCTTTTTTCCAGGCTTGTCTGTGACGTCGTCCTCGCAGAACATGTCCTTCAGGGGCACCTGTAGAATGGTTGTATTCGATTAAACGATCATTATTCGAAACAGTCGTTTCGCAACCTCCTCACCTCTGCGATGTTGTGCTCCTTCCCGTCAGCCGGGTCCTTGCAGCTGGTCACTTGCAACCTGGCAATTAAAAGATTTTTGAAATGTTGACTTTTTGGAGCATTTTTTGGGAAATTACCAAGTCTCCTCGATTTCGTTCCACTCCTCCTCGATCCACTGCCGGTACCAGCGGAGGTCGCAGTCGCAAACCAGCGGGTTGCCTTTGGGGGGAAACATATAAAGGTTTCTTTACTCTTTTCAAGAGGTCAAGGTACAGTGAAGAAAAAAGTTTTGTACAAATGTAAACATGATATTGTAGCATAATACACGATTTTGTATTTGCCGAAGACAATGGAAGACGCCCTTTTCACCGATGATTTTTTCCCATTATCGTTAGCGACACTTTGGGTCTAAAATTAAATTTCTCGTTTGTTGGAGTGTAGCTCAAACACGCCATGAAGGTGCCGGTAGATGAATTATATAGTGTCCTGAAAGTGTGTACGTACAGTACTAGCTTCCGGAAAGTTCCAAGCGAAAGATAGCGCACAAAAGGAGTCCAGACCTCGAATTCCCACATTCCGTACGTATAGGTACATAGAAATGGTAGTGCGTTCGGGCACGCGGTGGCGAGCCGATTCGAAACGGGCAAAAAACGGCTGAAACAGAACATGTGCACCCTGCACGCCAACGGGGGCAAAATGTAACGGTAACTCATGGCCCCCTTTTTCACGGGCTGCGGAGAGGGAGAAAGGCGGCGGCGGGGGAGGCGCGGGCACATATTTCTTCCTCCCCGCCACAGAATGGACTCCGACTGGGATATGGCCATGGGGTTCGGTCGGTCGGGGGGTGGGGGGACAAGAACGAAGTAAGTTGCGAACGACCCGCAAGCCCAGCCTTCGAGGGAAGGGGTCAAAAGCGCTCCAAGACTTTGAAATCGTTCCGGAGATTGCTGTGTTCTTAACACCTGTCACTGACACCGCGGCTGCACCAATGAACAGTCTTGGTGTGTGTATGTGTGGGGGGTGCAAGTCAAAGGTGCCTTCTGGGCTCCACAATGCCCCGGTGGCAGAAAATAGGAGGTGCCATGCAGGAAGATAGGAAAGGTGGGACGTGGTCTTAGGAAAGCACTTAGCTAATAGATTCCCATGGCTGCGCGGGGCCCCATCTGCTCTGCATGAGCCCATGTGTATGGGACAAAAAGACAAAAAAGGGAGATAAAAAATTGGGGAAGAAATGGAGATGCAAAGTTGTTAAAGGGAAGCTTCTTCAAGCCAAAGCGTGACAGGTACAGCTAGAAGAAGTAAAGATCCAATCTGGATCTGCTAATACCTTTTAATGTGTGAGGACAAGGGGAAATATTGTGTACCCTGAGCAATTTGAGGCCTTTTCTCCCCTTGTCAATAATAATAACTTTCGCGTCCCTCGGGCAAATAAGGAAGCAAACAAGGTTGGTAGGAGCAGACTTTTTGATAAGAAAAGTTGTTGCAACAACCCAAGAGTTCCCTTTTTTTCCACGGAAAAAACACAAACACGGAATGAAGCAAGAATCTACAAAGGCTCCTTCTTCACATTCAAGAGGACCCCCTACTTGTTTCCGAATTCTCGCCGAGTCAGCGGCAGCGCCCTCTCTTCACCACAATGACCTACGCGCCTCACGATTCAAAAACTCCGGATGAATAAAATTCCCGGCCGCCGCTGTGTGTACGGACACAGTTTGCCTTGTGGGAAAGCAAACGGAGCAAAGTTTCGGAATATTTTCCTCCCCCATCCCGAGCATACATTTTACCCCGGGCAAACACGGGCTGGAACCGCCTGAGGCGGCGGCAACATAACAGGTGGGTTCTTCCATCCAGAGGCGACTGTTGAACCTCCAAAAAAAGGGAAAGGGAGGGGCAGGAAATTGCTTTGCCGTGACGGAAGGCCGTTAAAAAGAGGTAAAAAGGGGGGGCTTTTCCCTCGAAAGAAGGAAGGGAGATTGATGGGAGGCGGCGGTATTCACTCGATCACCGCCTGAGGGTGAGCGTGGTAGGACCCAATGGGGGCGTGAGTGAAAGAGAGGCAAGATGCAGATGGTCAAGAAAAGGATGGAGGACTATGATGGCGGCACTCTGGGTAGCATTTCTTTACCCGAGCACAAGCAGCTGAGACCTTGAATACTCATTATTGGTCCTGGCATATTTTTAACTCCAGACGAATTTTTGAACTGTTTGGTAGCGGAATTGTTGTGCGCAGCGCACTGCATGAAAAAATTTGCAAAACGTTTGTAGTATACTCAGTTTGCTCACTGTGAATGTCGATGTGCACCAGCGTGTCCAGCACTGGCTCCATGAGCTCGTAGGTGAGCGTGCGGAGGTCGTTGTTGAAGAGCTTGACCCACTCGAGGCTGTGGAGGTCCTGGAAGGCGGGGGCAGGGATGTCGCGGATCCTAAGGGGAAAACAAGAAAAGAGTTTGTTCAGAGGAATGCGGTTTATCATGAAGAGAGCTGGAAAGTCCCAAAAAAGCACAGCAGCAACGCTCAGTTTCCGGGGCCATGGGCCCAAAAAATACGAAGCAGAAAGGCCCCCTTTCCTGGCGTTCCTTTTTGACAAACTTTTGTTTGCTGCTTTTTTGAAGGGCGACACTCGTCCCTCCCCTGGGCGAACGGACGGCTTTCATGTCTTGTTTCCACAGAGGAGAAGAAGAAGAAATCTAATCTCCAGGGTGGATTCGGCGCCAGATTCGACAAATTCCAACTCGAAAAGTTGTATTTCCCAGCAACCTTGTTCAATGCCATCATGCATCCAATCAACTAGTAAAAGTAAGAAGTAGAAGAAGATAAGTTTAGAAAAATAGTATTCGGCAAATTTGGAAGAACTGTGTCCATCATCAGACGAGGGGGGGCAAATCCTGCTGCGGCGAAGCTCTCAGATCTCACGTACCATATCCGGTTGGCACAAAGGTAGGATCCGGCGAGAAACAGGATACGAAAGAAGAGGGAAGAACAACTTTTATCTTCCAATCTTTTTTCTTTCTCTTGACGCAATAGAGGTAATAATAATACTTTTTCCCCGACTGCGATGGGGAAAGAGCGGCGAGAGAGAAGCGTGCCGCGGTGCCATCAGGTTCTTCTCTTCCTCTCCTCCTGTTTCCGACATTGCAGAAAATACCTCCCCCCCCCCCCCTCCTGCCCACCGCCCCCCCCCCTTCCCTTTCTGAAAAATGTGCAAAGATTTTTCACTCGCGCAAATTTCTGCCCTGGAATAAAGTATAGCGTTGTACGGCGGGGGAGAGGTAGTGCGTAATCTGATTTAGAGCTCCCGGGAGAGCAAAGGCCAACTTTTGTTTCCCGGAGTGGAAAGAAATGAGCCTTGTCATAGTAGGCGAGAGACTAGCGTAGGTTCTGGTTTTGCAATGAACCAAGAATCTGTTTAACGAAGCAAAAATGATTTGAGTTTTTTTCCGCCATATCGTGCGCCCCCCAAGACAACCTTGTCGCCAAAGGTTATTCGGGCTAGTATCCCCTCCGTCTAGGTTTACAACAGGGAATCTAGGGATAGACGTGACTCTTGCCCGACTTTATATATGAAAGAAATTCCTTCTCTTGGGCCTCAAACGGCCGAACGCCCACGCGCAACAACCGGCGTAACGAGGTAGCGGAGTTTAGTCACGTATCTGAGGCGAGAGGCCAAGAATGAATTTCAGATATCGGGGCTGCAGGAAGAGAGAGACAAGGTCGGGGGGGGGGGGGGGAATCGATAGTTGGAACTAGGAAGGATCTGGTTGACGAAAAAGAATGGAGAGGGAGGCCACCGGGTCGGGTCTCCCTTGTTCCGGAACCCCATTATTTGACGAAATAGGATCAGGTTTGAAGCTTGAAAAGGCGGGGGGGGACATGAAAAAACGATGAGAGGAAACTCGAAACCTCCGCTGTTTTTTGGTACGGATCTTGGAGCAATCTCGAGCATGCTCAATAATATTTATAGTGTTCACGTTCTGTACTGTGTACTTAGTCTTGCATTTTTTAGCGTGTCGAACCGAAGTACTTTTTGCCCTCATGACATTCCAATACCGCGACCGTTCACTCGTTTTTCCACAATCCTCTGCACTCCCAAGAGATAGACTTTCGAAAACCACTTCCTTTTCTTTTCCTGAGAGTCTCCCCCTCCCCGCCACTCACTTCGAGGGTGCACACAAAAGAAAAAAAACCCAGAGAGGATCCAGAAGGACTTGCACAGTAACGGGACCTGTTTTGGATGTAGGAGAAGAATGTCTTTTTCCAATCCCATTTCCCCTCTTGGGTGGCAACAATACCAGGAGAACAAGAGGCGACACTAAGATATGCGGAGGAAATGACATTGCCGTCTTGTCTAAACAAACAGCAACAACCATTGTCATTCCTTGACTTCGCGTCCACTGTCGGGTACCCGCGGAGGAAGAAAATGGGACCCAGAGTTGAAAGGACTGCACTTTTCCACTTTCCTCCTCCTCCTCCGACTTGGTTATAGGCCCTTCTCCTCCTAAGGGGCTCTCGAGGTATTTCTCTTAGGCTTGGCCTTGCCTGGTATTTCTTGCGGCCATTCCTCTGCCCCCTCCACCTCTGTACCATTGGAAGTGAAAGTATACAGATTTCCCAAGTCTTTTTCTTGACACGGTATGCGCTACATTGTGTTCCGTTTTTTTGCCACGAAATGTTTACTGATGGACATATTTTCGAACATGTAGGAAAAAGAGCAAATGTGGTCGATTCTCGGACAGTGCAAAGCAGTATACTTTTCCGAAACGCGAGAAAGAGCTTCGGGACTGGAAAGAGGAGACAAAAAAAGAAAAGGATGACGGCAGGGCACTGATGGACAAAGAGAGGACTTCCGTGGCCTCGAACTTTGTCCGAAGTTTTGTCCGAAGAGCCAAATACGCTGGAAGAAATGCTGTTGTTTCTATGGAAATTTTGAAACAATTGGATATTTGTCAAAGAGTGGAAAGGACACAACAATCGCGATCAGGACACAACAATCTCCTTGAACATACATACTGTGACGATCGACTCTGGCTTTCGTGACTTTTCGACGAAGCCGCCATATTCAATAATATTCTTCCCCTCCTCATTTTCTCACTGGCGATCAAAGGGAACATGTAATCGCAGGATTAGTAGCAGGATCTCAGATCCTCCTACTCCCATTATCACATCCCTGAAGAGGCGGAGTCACGTCTCCTCCCCTTTCCTCCTCCTCCTCCTCCTTCTTCGAGGAGCGAGATAGATTAGCTGTAGGGTATCGGGTTACATGCGAAGCGGAGGAGGCCGCTTAACAAGGACCCCTCCCGACCAGACGAAAAATATTTATTTTCTATTCCCAACTCTTTTGCGAGGAAAGGCGTTCTCTGCTTTCTCCTTCCCCCTTAAAAAAGGAAAGTTTGAGAATTTATGGCCGCGCCTTTCAAGGTGTTGGAGGAGGGAAGAAAGGTTTTCTATTCATTACAGTCTCTTTTCCCACTCGCACTCCTATGCCGCATTGTCTTGCTATGTATGGGGGGGCCCTTGTTCTTTCACGGGCACTTACATTGGGTAAAAGGGAGAAAGGCTTTTTCTTTTATATAACAAGGCCCTTCGTTATCACGCCGAGTTTTGCCAAAGTCGATATATACAAACACTATATCATTTTTCGACGCAAGATTTTATGCGGCGGTGGCTGAGATTGAAGCAAAAATTGCCCTTCTTCCCAACTGGCATTTAATATGTTACCAATTTTGCGACGCGAGCAAACTCTTCCCTTAGAAGAGCCTTTTCGATCAAAGGCCGTTCACCTACTAGTGCACATATGGGTGCTGCACTGTACTATATAAACGCTCGCATATGCCTAAATTTCATTCTCCACCGCCCCTTTCAAGTGTTGGGAGCGGCGAAAAGGGGTTGGGTTGGGGGGATTTTGCAAATAAAACAAGAAAGGCGGCGGGGTAAAATCCGCCCAAATTGGTTGCTTTGCCGCCGGAGGCGACGCCAGCAAGGCGCTGCAGCAAGTGTTACGTCAAAAAAAGGGGGGAAAGATTTTTTTTCATAAATCAGGTGCAAAATTCGCCCTTTTCCCCTCCTTCTGTTTTCCTTTGAGGGGCTTTTTATCAATCCGCCTCCCTTTCCCCTCAAACAAGGTGGGCGGCTGCAGCAGAGACAGGCAACAGATTATAATCAGGGGCCCTCCCTCTCTCCTACGCACACGCGTCTCTGCCGTAGTACGGGCAATAAAACATCCGCAGTGTCGCCTCCCCCTCCCCCCCATTCTGACTGCTCTTTGCGTTGGGTCGGTCCGCCCATTATGCACCTCCTCCTCCTCGTTTTCAAGAGGGACCTTCACCGCTTTCACTTTATGACCCCTTCCCTGCTAATGGTTTGAGCGAAGAGGAGGACGAAAGCGGATATGATGGCTGCAAAAGCCAGTAATTGTTTCATTCACTGCACTACTTCATGGCCCTTGATTTATGTGTTCTCGAAAGGCAACTATTGAACGATTTTTTTTGCTTTTGTCCGAAAGAACAACTCACATGTTTTGCTGCAGCCAGAGGTGCTTGATGTGCTCCCCGAATCCCTGGAAGGCGTCCTCGTTCAGGCGGACGATCTTGTTGTCGTTCTAGAGTACGGAATATCAAGGAAAAGGAAAAGGTGTTTTAGACTCTCCATTCTCGCGTCAACATTTCCGAGGCTGTTGAATTCCTACCATGTGCAGCGTCTCCAGCCCGTGTATCCTCCTGAGAGCCGAGCTGGGGAAGGCCTCGATCTGGTTCTCGGAGAGGGACAGGGACTGGAGGTTTCCTGAAAGAAGAACGAAACATTAATAAGTTGGTAATAAAAATTTTTGATTTAGGAGACTTAGAGCGATTTTTCTATCTTACACTTTGGGTTCCCTATATCAGTCAGTCGCTTAGCTTCTGCAAGTCAGGTGCCTCGGATCTTTCAGCGCGCTTCCAGGGCCACGGTCTCAAACGCAACCGCGGTCGGAAAATTGCCAAATTTTTTTACAAAAAAGGTACGATGGTTGTTTCAGTGTTTCATTGTAAGTAATTTTAGTCTCACGCATTCTTCACTTTCGCTCATTTTTATTGGAAGGAAAAGCAAAACACTACGGAGGAACTATAGGTCACAGGTGCCGCTTAGGTGGCGCGCGCACCGTACAGCCTAGGGTCAGGGGCGTGTTGGACCCTGCCCGGCCATGGGATCGGCCCGAACCCGCCCAAACACCCATGATGTCAAGATCCTCAGTCAAGTCGCCCGGGGTCACCGCCGCCGCCGCGGTGGCGGCCGGCCGCGGCAGCAGCGGCAGCAGCGGCATGTGCCGCCACCGCCGCCGCCGCCGCACACCAACTACCACCCGCACGGCAGCGGGGCCCGGTGCGACTGAATCGAGCCGCCTCCTGGCTCGAAAACGGAGGAGGGCGGGGGAAACCCTCTCCCCCTTCCGCTCTGGTGGAGAGCGACGGAGCCCGCGCCGAAAAAAGAGGGGGTGGAGAGAAAGAAGAAAGAGAGACTAGTTGCGCACCACCACTTTTTCTTTCTCCCGTCTTTCTCCCCCTCCTTTCCCTCCTCTCTCCCTCATGGATCGAGGAGGAGGGACCCTCCTTTCTCCCCCTCCCCCTCCTTTTTCCATGGGCTATGGGTCCCTTGGGCTCTCGGGTCTGCCTCTCCCGCCCACTCTCCCTGCTTTGAGGACGGAGGACGGAGGAGGTGGCGTCCAACTAACTCCATTCACCACCAGTGGAAGAGGACTCCAAATTACCCCCTCCTTTCCAGTCTCCTTTACGCCCCAACAGGAATGAAATATCGTAGATGGTTTCCACCCTATCTCTCTCATCCTTGGAACATGTTGGATTGATTCTGTATGGTTGTCCGCAAAAAAGGGAAAAAAAACTATGCAGGGGTCTGGCGTCTAGCTGACCCCCAAAACTGACGGCCGGGAGGGGAAAGTAAATTTCTATCCTGTAGGAGAGGGAGGGGGAGAGAGTAGGTGCAAAAGTGGGAAGTTCTCCCCCTCCATTCACTCGGCCTTTTTCTGGGAGACCGCTGCACTTCCACGGAATTGTCTCCTCCGACCGACCCATTCACCCTCGGTCAGTATCTGGCCGGATCGCGCTGAATGCAGAGGAGGGCGGCCGCCGCCTTTTTTTTAACCGGAGGCGACACTTTTGCAACTCTCAAGCGAATGTGCAAACCGTCAGGTTGCTGTTGCCGAACAAAAGTGAGGCATTTATCCAATTTTCGTTTAATCGTTGCTCCTCCTACTTGCACTCAAAATGGATTCCGGTCGCACCATGAGTTGCAAGAAACCCTCCCTCTCGCCCTTTCTTCCACATCACCCGGGAGAGGAGGAGGAGATATATTTTCTAACCCCCCAGGGCTCACTCCGTAGACACCCAGGGAGGGAGGCCTGAGAAGTCACATCCGCTGCTTGAGGGACTTTTGGAGGAGGAGGAAAAAGATGGGGAACGCGAGAGTGCCAAAGGATGATCCCCGCCTCCTTTTCCCCAGTGGCGCCGGCGGGGGGAGAGGAAGCCTCTCCTCATCTCACCCCCTTTTTTGGTGACTTGACGCCTCTGATGCTTCTGACAGGGAAAGAAGATCCCTTGTGCGCGAATTGGAACGAGCAAAAAAGCAGTGGAAAGTAACCTTTGCTGCCTCATGGCTGCTAATGACCTTTTCTTCCCGGAACTGGCCAGTTGTGCGGGTGCAAAATTGTTCATTAACTTTGTTGGAACCTTGGGAGAGTACTGGCTGGGAGAGTAGAGGCTGTACTTGCCAAGTTTTGGCGGCTCGTTGCTCCCGCGAATCCGCCCGCCGCTCAACTTTTTCTTTTCGACCAACTTCATCATTCATGCAAGAGCTGCATGTGGGTGCATTGCTCCTAACACCAAGAGGAAATGAAGACAGTTTAATAAGAGTTTATCCTACTCTCCTTGCATGATGAAAAAAAAAACCTCAAAAAAGACATGTTCTTGTCAGTCACAAAGCGAGAGCTAGCCTTCAACCAGAAAATACAAGTTTGTGACGCGGCTGCATGAAACCGTCCCTCCCAATGGCGGTGGGGGTTTGGACGATCGCTCGGCCATCGGCGCACCGACCGACCGACCGACCGACCGGCGACGGACGGGCGACACTCGGGGTATTGATCCAGTCCAAATATTAGTCCTCGTTTCGTGCCGCGGTGGGCCAGCAGTGCCCGGCGTTGCAGCAATTGAGAGGGAGAAATAACAGTGCGGCAGGAACAGGAAGTACAAGACCGTCATTTACTTGAAAGCAATCTGTCTGGGGCGAGAGGCAACAGGAAAAGGGGGGGGGGCGAAAAAAAAAGACTGACGTCCCTTACTAATGAGTTAGTCCCCTCTGCCGGATTAGAACGAAAATCCCGACTTTTGCCAGCGCGCCTAATTCTCCAACTTTATGGTATTTAACGCTACTTACTCTCCAGCCCCTTGAAGGCGTCCACGTTGATGGTCCTGATCTGGTTGTGGTCGATGTAGAGCGTGGTGAGGGCGTCCAGGCCCATGAAGAACTCGGCGCCCAGGTGCCGCAGCTTGTTGCTGTTCAGGGTCAGGTGGTCCAGGCTGTCCATGCCTGCGGACAAAAAGGGTGGAGGGAAATTGACGAGTGGCCAATTAGTCTCGAGTGGCCCATGTGTGTTTATTCGCCTGTAGTGCATATGTCGGATGATTAGTGACCATTGAACCATTGTTTTATTAATGTCGTATTTGTCTGAGGTACATGTGTCCTGTGGCCTTAAATACTGCCATTTTGTAATGCCCTTGTTAGGACAGCCTACTAAAAGCGGTTAGGCTCTTGCTTTTTTTGTTATATTTTTGCAAAGCTTGCGAGCCTGTGAAGCTTTAAACAGTTAAACAATGAAAACCGAGAGGGAAGAAAACCAAGGTTCGCTTTTATTTGCTCTTTCCCAAACAACTCCCCCCCAAAAAAAGAAAGAAAAAAGAAAGCTGCAAGCCATTCTGAATTTTCCGTCTTCCGATGCTTGGTTTTCTCACCTTCAAAGTCCCCCGCCTGCAGCTGCGCGATGTGATTGTCGCTGAAGTCCAGGTGCTGGAGGTACTTGAGCGGGACGAGCGCCTCCTTGGGGACGCGGTCGATCTGGTTCTTGGCCAGGTTCAGGCGCGTCAGGTCCCTGTCGAGAGTTCGACAATACAGTGTCGGGAATTGAGGACGATAAAAAGTCTTCCGTATGAGCTAATACTAGTATATGACACTTATGCAAGGTTTCTCCATCCGCTCCTGCCCCCATGATAGGCATATATCTTTTTATAATTTGTAGAGGCACACACACAACAGCAGCATATAAGAACATGATGTGTAGAAGAAGGAAGGGGCAGAAAGAGAGATGAAAAGAGTGATGAAGGGAGGAACACAAGTAGTTGGGAAGTAACGCCATGCAAAAGTGAAAGAATCGAAACTGCGAACGAAAAAAAAGAAGAAGAAAAGGCACCGCCTCGAAACCAGAAGTAAAATAGCAACTCTGAAAATGAACCTGGAGGACAAAGTTGGGGTAATATATGTTCGGTTATATAGTTCGCTTTAGTCCTCTCATGTGCGGGGAGAGGAGGGAAAATATGCGGAAACAAAAGTTTTTTTCGCACGAATCTTGAAAGTTTTGTTGACTTTTTGGAGGAAAACGGCAGCCTTTTCCCCGGCGAGGCATTTTTTTCCTATCCGGGAATCCACTTGGCCACCATCCCTTCTGAGGGCCAAAAGAAAAATCATCCCCGCCCACCCACCCACCCCCGAACGAAACGAAGGAAAAGGAAACTCAAAAAATAATAATATGATTCGATGATGGTACGTGCCGCCGCCACATTTTCCGTGGTTGAATGATGGTAGATGACTACACAGAGGCATTCTACGCTGTGTTTTTCTCTTATTCCTCGTTCTCTACACTACAAGGGTGCTCATTTGAATGCTCCAGGCAAGGCTATCTACAAATGCTTGTAGGCAACTTCTACAATATTTTCACCCCACAGTCCATACTTCTAATCTACTGAAACATAAGTAAATAAAAACATTTCACAAAACAACCGGAACGGAGAAACAGAAGAAAGGTTCAAGGGAAAATAAGTAAAGAAAACAAAATTAGACAACTCAGGCGTTGGTAGTACGTAAGTAGTTGTGGTAGTTGTAGTAGTAGTAGTAGTAGTACAGTAGCAAAACTCAAACGACGACACAAGTTGGATTTGTTTTACTTTAGTTATTTTGACCCCCTCCTTTTTTTCCAGTCTATCTCTGATCTCACCGCTCATGGTCCTCCGGCATTTCCATGAACCTGCAGCAGCGAAGGTTTTTTTTGTTTTCATTCCCAATTTTTTTGGGGGGTGGAGGGGGGAGGCGGCGGCGGCGCGGTTGGGGGTGGGTTGGGAAAGAAAGAAAGGGAAAAGGTATGAAAGTAACGCTTTTTTTCCGGCAAGATGTAACATTTTGGGGTTGTGCGAACTACTTTTTTTAAACAGAAACAAACAAAACAAAAATGGAAGGAGAAGAAAACTAAAAGTAAACTAA
>JAAUYB010148879.1_pt1 | contig 12290 bp, 10 predicted proteins | sample 7278071 | NCBI WGS metagenome assembly JAAUYB01 (sample SAMN14350121, study PRJNA611818) | marine sediment metagenome | isolation source: surface marine sediment (1.8m) | place: French Polynesia: Moorea | collected 2018-08
CCCTAAAAAAATTGGCAATTCTTTAAATTTTCTATATTTGCCCTCTGGTCAACTCTGAGATAATCTTTGTTCAGATTGTCCCCCCAATAAGTGATGAGCATCTGCTAAAAGATCAGGTATTTTATGGCCATGGGGACTATGACTTAAACAGTTGCTTAAATCTAGTTTCGTGACATTTTCTGCATTTTGACCAGGGAACCAATGACCTCCATTTCCCAATAAGTTATACCGCATTTTTCCGTATTCAATCATATCGTAAGCTAAGGCTAAATTTCTTAACCATAAAATAGTTTTAATGTTTATATTACCTGGGGTTTCATCATGCTCTGGTAAGCCATGCTCCCAAGTATTTACCCAATCTTTCCCTAAAATATTAATTGCTTCTTCTTCCAATTTATCTATAATTGGTTTGAGAATTGTATCAGGCTTATCTAATAAGGAAAGAGTCTTTAAATGTTCATCAAAATCTGTGGGACGAGAAGCACCTAAACTGAGGGTATGGACTTGAGGATGGGATAAACAAAAGAGATCATTAAATACCATCGGGCTTAAAGGTTGACATAATTCAACTAATTTTTGGGGTGCTTCATAGAGTTTTCCCCCTTTATCTGAAGGGCTAATAATAAAAACTCCCATATCATGTTTATTGGCTGCTTCTATGGCTGGCCAATTCGTTTGATTAATATAGTACCAATGAAGATTAACATAATCAAAACAATCCGTTTCTATGGTCTTTTTAATAATTCCCGTTGGTCCGTGGGTTGAAAAGCCAATAAAACGCACTTTTCCCTGTTCTTGTAGTTTTCTGGCTTCGTCTAAACAGCCCCCTGGACGTACACAATCATCTAAAATTTCATCAGTATTAATGCCATGTAATCCTAATAAATCAACATATTCTAATTGTAAAAAGTTCAAAGATTGGTCAAATTGACGACGAAATTCTTGGGGATCTTTTTTCGGAGAAACCTTGGTTTGTATGATTAATTTTTCCCTAGGAAGTTTAGGCAATATTTTACCTAATTGCATCTCAGAGGTTCCATAGCCTCTGGCCGTTTCAATGTGATTTATTCCTAGTTCTAAAGAACGATTAATAGTTGCTTCTAAATTGCGTTGATTTTCTTGAGGGATTTCTGAATCAGGAACATCAGTCCATTTATATTGATAACGCATTCCTCCACAGGAAAATACAGGTATTGCTAATTCTGTACGACCGAATCTTCTATATTTCATAGTTAATATGGTGAGAATTTAACTACTGTTAACTAATGCTATAATAACCCAATTTTACTGGAAAATAATAACAATTCAATGACCATTATAAATTCAATTATCAGGTTTTTAGGAGCTTAATAATCTTCAGAGCCTACTAACGGCTCACTTCTGCATTATCCGGTTGAGTAATAATTTCCAGTATCCTTTGCTGATAGTCATCTTTAAATAGAGAATCTACGCAAACCTGGGCAACTTTTGTTCTGGGAATACTTCCTTCAAACAGGGTATCTGCGGATGACAATAAAATTGAATTTGAGTTATCTTCGTTCTTAAGACCACCAGGACGGACAATAGTGTATTTTAATCCACTATTTTCTAAATAGGTTTCTGCCTGTTTTTTCCAATATAAAACTAACCAGAAAAGATTTAAGGGATGAAAAAATTGGGAAACACAAAGGGAAGAAACTAGCACAAACTGTTCTATTCCTTGCGCTTTAGCAACATTTACTAAGTTTTTTGTCCCTTGATAGTCCACCTGGTAAGGGCCGCTAGGATCAAGACTCGGTCTTGCACCAGTCGCACAAAGTAAAACCGTACATCCTGATATCGCTTTGGTCAAACTGTCAACATCAAGAACATCACCGACGACTAATTCAGCTTCAGGGGGCAAAATTTTCTTTCCTGTCTCTAGATTACGGACTAATGCTCTAACGGCAATTTGACGATTAACCAATTCTTGGACAATTCTGCGACCGGTTTCTCCCGTACCACCTGCTACTAATGCTTTCATCGTCACACTCCTTGTACTTGATTTAGAATAAATACTGTAACATTTCTTTATTGTATGAAGTTTCGTAACCCGTGTGACATTTCAAGAGTTTGACGACTCGACGGCAACCCCAATCACTGTAAACTAACTTAAGAGATCGTTATGCAATGTCAATGGCTCAATAATCACCCTAATAAGCTCTCTGAGGTATCTTTAGGTCATATCGAGGATAATCAATTGTCCGAAGTCTTAGAAGCAACTCCCGTTCATTTTAAGACGCAATTTGCCGGATATATGGAGATGTACAGTGATGCTGAAACTGTGGCCAACTATCTCAACGCTCATCAAGGGTGGTTTTGTCGTTGTGCTGCTCCGATGAAAACTGAGGCCATTGGCAATAACGGTTATATTTTAACAGTGGGACGCTTTGGGTCTTTTGGTTATGATGTAGAACCGAAATTGGCCGTAGTCCTAGAACCCGCAGTTAATGACATTTATTGGATGCACAGTATTCCCATTCCTGATGAACCCTATTTAGGTTATGAGGTTGATTATCAAGCATCTATGACAATTAAAGAAATTCCCGCAAATTTAGGGGGAGTTGGCTTAGCAAAAGCCTTTAAAAAACAGAATATTTCCCAAATTCCTGAAAAAATTACTAAGGTTGAATGGCATTTGGCAATGGATGTGGCCGTTCAATTTCCTAAATTTATCCATAAGTTACCCTCATCTATGATTCAAAAAACGGGTGATCGTCTTTTAACTCAAATTGTTCGTCAAATTTCTCCCCGTTTAAGCTATAAGGTACAGCAAGATTTTCACGAAGGACAAGAACTCCCCATCCCTCCAAAAAGCAGCCGTCATCTTGAGAAAATTGAGACATCTATTGAGGAATCTACCATAGAACAAGTAGCTTAGTTATCAGACATTTATGGCAGGCAATCGCATTTAACTTCGTAGTTAATTGAGCATAGTTTCTCTGACTTTCCATCCCTAACTTAAGCTATTTAAGCCTGAGAAATTATGAGAGCAAAATATTCGCGCTACAGTATCATTAATTCAAGATATGATTTACCGAAATTATATGATTACAAAGCGGCGTGCGTGGGAGGATGTCACTACCGTTTGCAACGAATGCCAGTTATGTTTCATTCTCTTCCTTGGCTCTGACTTTCGACAACGCTGACGCGACAAGTCCGGTAGGCACTGCTACGATGCCAAGGCCTACCATTAACACTAGGAACGTAAAGAGCTTGCCGCCACCAGTCACCGGATAGATGTCGCCATAACCGACGGTTGTCAACGTCGCCACTGCCCACCAGAGACTGTGTGGAATGGATTGGAAGCGATCTGGTTGAGCTTCATGCTCGAAGTAGTAAATCCCCACCGCAGATAAGTAGAGCAAGATTACAGTAGCAAGCAGGAACAAAACCGCTTCCTCGCGGACTAACCCCAGGGCGTTTACCAGACGCCTCATGGCCTTGTTGTATCTCTTGAGATTGAAGATTCGGAACAGTTGAAACAAGCGAAAGGCTCGGATTCCTAGACAGTCAACACCGAGCGCAAGGAAAAAGGGGATGATCGCTGCTAGGTCTATCAATCCGTAAAAGCTGAAGACGTATTTGATCTTCCTTGGTGCCGTCGCAATTCGGAGGACGTACTCAACTGTAAAAAGTATCGTAATGACGACATCAGACACATGGAGTACGGTTCGAGTGGAGGGGTTGAGGTTGGGAATCGTTTTTATCGATAGCATAACGATGGAGAAGAGAATGAGTGCGAGTACCGATATGTCGAAGGCGCGTCCTGTACGAGTATCGGATTTTTGTACTACGTCAGCGATATTCATAATAATCCTCGTTGTTATTTTGCCTGGAGATCGTCAAGTAATTCAATCATAGGCCGCTGGCTAACGTAAAAGATTCCTTTAGCGGGTCGATCGAGGTCTATCACTAACATAAAAACCGTGACATAGGTAATTACCAAGAGTAATGTAGGGAATAGGGCGATTCTGCCAATCAAACCTCGTATATATCCAATCAGGATCATGGCTAGTATAGCTAACAAAGCCAGTGCCACAAATATACCAGGAGGTATTCGGTTCCAACGCAGGCTAGTGCGAAAAGTGTGGATTTTAATCAGGGTATTTAGTGAATTGACAAATGTCGCAACGACGGGGGTGGGAGTCAGGTTTGCAGCCGCACTCCCCTCAACCAACATTTGCTCGTGCAGTCGTTCAGAGCGATCTATGAATTCATCAAATTCTGCGTTTGTCGCTTCGTACCTATAGAAGTTAACCCGCATATCGACGTAGTCAATCAATAAACGTTGAATGTTTGAACGATGTGGCTCTTGTAAGAGATCAGTGCCAGCAAAGGTGATCTCAATGGCGTTCACTTCATCGATCACCAACTGCCTGCGGGTATCGAAATGTTTCCCGGCCAACGAGAAATTGAAGGCAAGCAGGAATCCGATCAGCGTTAACATGGCTGCTAAAGCAACACCGCTCAAATCTAGCTGTTTATCTGCTAACGGGTCTGGGCGCCGTTTTCGCCGTTTCCCTAATCTGAAGCCTACCCACACCGAGCCAAATAAAATTAAAAAAATGCCTACGAATACTGCCCAGACGGGGATTGCGTCAAGCCAAAAAGGGGACATATTTTTACAGATTCATAATTGTGGTCAATATCTTGTACTGTAATTGAAGATGCTATTGCTGTCACACTTTATCGAAAATGGTCAAAAAAAAAGGCTTTAACCTCTGGTATGAAAAATCCCTCGCTCTCTTGGCTTTGCTCAACCTAATTTTAGTCTTGTTTGATTTGAAATACATTCCTCCGCCCTATCATTTATGGTAGGGTCAATTGATGAACTTACCCTACTTTTTTTTGTTGATTTAACGACTACTGAGTAGAATTAAGCAAAGATTTGGTTTCTGATTCTCCTGCTTTTTGTAACCGTTTACTCATCTCAAATCCTCCCAAAGCAATCATTCCCCATTGACTGAGTAAAGGGAATAAAACTGACATCATGGTTAATGATTGTAGATGATTATTAGAAGCGGCTAAACTAAAAATAGTAAAAAACCAAGGGGTAACTATTTCATGAGGTTCTAAATTCAAAACACCGAAAATAATGGGAGGTACTACCATTAAGATAGCAATGACAGCAGTAGCAACTAAAGAGGGTTTTGGGAGTTTAAATAGTAGGATTCTTTGGCCGATCAGAGCATAAATTACAAGGATATTCATACTCACAACTAATCCCAATAAAACCCCAAAAGGATGTTTAATGGGTGCCATTAAAATTGCCGGGGTAAGGTAAGCAAACATAATCCCTAAATTAAGGGCGATCGCTAGGCTTGAAGGGCTTTTTTCTCCTAATATTAAATCTCGAAGGATAAAAGGGCGATTTTGAGGGGTTTGGTGGCGATATCTTACCCAGTCATGTAAAGTTTGACGTTGGGGACTCAGAGCAACCATTAGTAAGCAAGCAAAGACAATCATGAACATTTGCAAAACAATAATATTCTCAAAAATATGACGCTCAAATCTTCCGTAACGTCCCGATTGAAAGACAAATCCTGTGGAAATAATTATAAAACTTCCTGAGAGTGCATAACTATTTGCTTTGCTTAACCAAGTGGCATTAGGATTACGAAAACGGCGATCTAATGCTTGATTTATCCAATAAGTCCAGAGAATATAGTTAGCCAAAATAAATCCAATTCCTAGGACAGAATTTTGCCATAGTTGTTTGCCATACCAAGCAACGGTTTTCAAGGTTTCATAATCTACTCCTGCTGTATCAACTGGAATATAAGTGGATTCAACGAGATAGGACAAAAGGGTTCCTGGATAAAAAAGTATAATCCAATCTAGGGGAGTATGAGAAATAAAATCATGGGAAGATAAGATGATACTTGTTGTTACAAAAAGAAACTGCAAAACCATTCCACTACCCAGGAAAGATTGAAATCCTCCTAACCCGGAACTTACTAATCCAAACAATAGAGAAAGACTAAAGAAAAATGCACAACTAGCAATAATTACTCCATAGTAAGCTAATATTAACCCACTATCAATGTGAGCTTGCAATCCAGCCATTAGATGTAACGGCAATAAAATTAGGCAAAGAAAGTAAATAACTGAAGGAACGCCTAATATCTTACCTAGCAAAATATTATGAGAAGAACGGGGACTCAAACGGATAAAATTTAAAGTTCCTCTATTTTCTTCTTTGGAGAGATCAGCAATTAGTAAATAAGTCCCTGCTACTAACAGAATAAATAAACCAATCACACTGAGAGACTTAAAAATATCTAACCACCAAAGTTGCCAATCAATGACCCAATTTCCTAATAAGTCTGGTATACAATATAATTGTTTATGAGGTGCGTAAGAATCTGGTGGCGGTGTTGCTGTACAATAACGACTAAATTGCAATGGAGGCGCATTTAACGTGTTAGTATCTATGGGAAGTTGTCCACTAAAGGTTAATAATAGTAAGATTTGAATGCCAACTGCAATAAATCCCGCAATAGACAAATTGCGAAGTTTCAAACGTCCTTTTAATTCTCGAAATAATTGGGGATTCCAGTCTCCAACTTTATCGATATAGGTAAGCAACATTGGCATTTTCTCCTATAATTCTATGTATTTTGATAACATTAATCATGAAGCTTGTTTGTGTCCTAATTTCAGAAATATAGACTCTAAATCTTCTTGGGTACAATGAAATTCAGAGATAGGAATTCCCATGTTAATTAGGTGTTTTAATAATTCGGCACTGTCCTCATCTCCTCCTGAAAAATTAACGCGCAGACTGTTTTTATGGGGTATAATTTCCCATGCTTCTACCTGAGAAAACCCTTTCAATTCCCGTTGTAAGATGTCTAAGTCTCCTAATGTTTTCATGATGATTTGCTGATGGGATAACCGTTTATACAGTTCTTTTAAAGAGGTACTTTCCACTAAATATCCCAATTCCATAATACCGACAGAGGTACATAATTCAGCAAGATCACTTAACACATGGGACGAAATTAAAACCGTCATTCCCACAGTTTGCAGTACCCGAATAACTTCTCGAAACTGCATTCTAGCGATGGGATCTAACCCAGAAACAGGTTCATCTAATAGCAATAAAAGGGGGTTATGTAGAATGGTTCTAGCTAAACTTAGTCGCTGTTTCATCCCCCGTGATAATGTTTTAATACCACTATCTTTTTTACTGGTTAATTGAACTAATTCTAAAACCTCTTGAATACGACGACGACGATGGGGAGATTTTAGGTGATAAAGTCTGGCAAAATAGTCTAAATAATCCCAAACATTAAGGTCTTCATATAAAGGAAAATCATCAGGAAGATAACCTAATTTTTGTTTGAGACGGGGACGACTATTATCCCTTAATAAGCGATCGCCATAGATATAGATTTCTCCACTGGTGGGTTCTTCTGCTGCGGCCAACATTCGCATCAAGGTCGTTTTTCCCGCACCGTTGGGACCGATTAAGCCATAAACTTCTCCAGCTTCAACTTGCAATTCTATCTTATTAACAGCAACTTGACGTTCAAATTGCTTAGTGAGGTTAGAGGTAGCGATCGCTAATTCTGTGGCCATCAAATTCATCTCAAGATGGTTACTATAGCCAGCTTAGCCTTTTATTGTCTAAAATGACCACTGCATAATGACAATAAAAAGTTTGGCCTATCATGAAACAAAAGTAATCATCCTTATTATCTTAAACACCTTGACTTTAACATCTGCTTATCTCCTCGTTTCTCATGGTAGTCGTGATCCTCGGCCTCAAATTGCCAGAGAACGATTATCATATTTAGTACAAGAGCAATTGCAACTTATAACAGGAGTTGGGATAAATGAAGATAAAAATAGCCGTTGTGCGGCACTTTCAACTATGATACCAACTATGGTTGAAACAGCATCCTTAGAGTTATCTGAAGTCTCCTTATCCCAGAAAATCCAAGAATTTGCGGCTTTAGTCCAAGGTGCAGGAATTAAGAATATAAAAATTGTTCCCCTATTTTTGTTACCTGGGGTTCATGTCAGAGAAGATATTCCCCGAGAAATAGTGATCGCACAACAAGAAATAGGAGATAGTGTCAACTTACAATTGTGTCCCTATTTAGGGAGTTATGAAAGATTAATTAAGATTTTGTCCCGTCAATTCTCTATCTATCCCCAGGACGCTAGAATTATTATCTCTCATGGGAGTCGTCGTCAAGGGGGAAATGGTTCAGTTGAAGCGATCGCAACTCAGTTAAAAGCAACGGTTGCTTATTGGAGTATAGCACCGAGTTTATCAGACCAAATATATGCCTTAGTTAAGCAAGGAAAAACCCAAATAACCATTGTGCCTTATTTTCTCTTTGCAGGGGGAATTACCACAATTATTGCCCAACAAGTTCAAGAAATACAAGAAAGTCTGCCTCAGATTAAACTTAACTTAGGACACCCCTTAGGAGCAACCCCACAACTCGCTCAATTAATGGTAGAGGAAATCACAAGATGACGCAAAAAATAACCGAAACTTGTTTAGGGAAAGTCTATTTACTGGGAGCAGGACCAGGAGATCCAGGGTTAATGACCTTGAAAGGCAAAACTTTGCTTGAACAAGCTGATGTGGTGGTTTATGACGCGCTGGTAAGTCCTCCCATCATAGATATGATCAATGATCAGGCCCTGAAAATTGATGCCGGAAAACGTCGGGGTCGTCATTCTAAGTTACAAGCAGAAACCACCCAAATTTTAATTGAAAAGGCGCGACAATACCCCGTAGTGGTAAGACTGAAAGGAGGTGATCCCTTCGTCTTTGGCCGCGGTGGTGAAGAGATGAAAGACTTGATTAAAGCAGGTATTCCCGTTGAGGTGGTTCCGGGAATCACTTCAGGTATTGCGGCCCCTGCTTATGGGGGTATTCCTGTGACTCATCGCGGTTATAGTTCCTCTGTAACCTTTGTTACCGGCCATGAAGCAGTAGGAAAATATCGACCTGATATTAATTGGTCAGCGATCGCTCAAGGTTCAGAAACTATTGTTATCTATATGGGGGTTCATAACTTAGCTAATATTGTCACTCAACTGCAAAGAGGGGGGTTAACACCCCAAACTCCCATTGCTTTAATTCGTTGGGGAACTAGACCAGAACAAGAACAATTAATAGGGACATTAGAAACTATTATCCAACAAGTTGAACAAAAAAACTTTCAGGCTCCGGCCATCGCTATTATTGGTAATGTGGTTAAGTTGAGAACTGTTTTAGTTGACAACAGAATCATCTAAGATTAATGACGAGTTTTGAGAGAATAATTATGTTAATTTGGTAACTTGCTAATCAAGCTGATGTAAAAGCCAGTAGATTAACCCTTTAATTTGCAAAGAAGTAAAGCTAAAAGTAAAAATACTCCAATCCCGAATATTAGAATCCAATTTCCTCCTGAAATAACAAGAAAAAAGATATTAACTACAAACATAAGAAATGTAAGAAATAGAAAAATATGAAAAATAGGTGCTAAACCATCACGAGGTTTTGAAAGTAACTTAGCTAAATTTTCAAGTCTCAATTGATTTTTTTTTGAATGTTTTATCCTTTCATTTTTTCTATCACAGTCATAAATCTTTAATATTTTATGTTCAGGAAGTAAATCATAAAAACAATATTTTACTGCAATTTCATCTGCTTTATCCCAATTTTGAGTAGCATAGCCAGCATATAATAATACAACAATCAAAGCAATAAAAGAGAAAAAAAACCCTACAATTGCGATGATTACTAACTTAATTTGGTTAGCTTGTTCAAAACTAGCCCAAATATTCAAAATTGGAATTGAAATAGAAACAGCACAATTGGATTTAGTAAGAGAAAATTTAATTAAATCGTTAGCTACTATATAACCAGTCGTAGCTGCAGAAAAAGCAAGTAACCAAACCGTTATACTAACCATAGTTTGCTTGTCAGAACCTCCAGCAGAGGCATAGTATTTCCAACTTTCTAAAGCTTCACGGGGTTTCATCATTTTTTATTTCCAGACAATCCTTATACCATTTAATCTTCACTTGATTCTCTAATATACAACACCAAAACTTTAAGTAATAAGTAAGAAGGTTTTGAACTCAGTTTTCCTTGGCCAGCAATGCTTCTGCATTCTCACGGGATAAGGGACGAGAAAAGAAATAACCCTGTCCATAGTCACAGCTAAGGGACTTCAAGACATCCATTTGTCCTTCTGTTTCGATACCCTCAGCAATGATATCTAACTCCAAATTATGTCCCAAAGAAATAATAGTTCGCACAATTTGAATATATTTATTGCTGTCTTCTCCATCTTCCATTCTTTCGACAAAAGACTTATCAACTTTGAGAGTATCAACAGGAAAACGGTGTAAATAACTCAAAGATGAATATCCTGTTCCAAAATCATCAATACTTAACCGTAACCCTAAGTCTTTTAAACGCTTCAATAATGAGATCGCCACTTCCACATCATTCATCATCATACTTTCAGTGATTTCTAACTTTAAGCGATCGCCATCAACACCAGCAGCCTCTAAAATGGTTTCAATTTGTTTAACTAAGTTAGGTTGGGAAAATTGACGACCTGATAAATTAATACTCATAATTAAAGCAGGATTACGGGGAAACTGCTCTTGCCAAGTTTTACTTTGTCGACAGGCTTCTGTTAATATCCATTCTCCCAAAGGCACAATTAACCCAGTTTCCTCGGCCACAGGGATGAAATCTCCAGGGGACACAAACCCACGAGTTGTGGAATTCCAACGCACTAATGCTTCAAAGCCAGTAATTTTTCCCGTTGTCAAGGAAAAAATCGGTTGATAATAAAGTTCAAATTCTCCTTGTTCTAATCCTAAACGCAAATCTGTTTCTAACTGCCAACGTTTTGCCGCTTGGGTATCCATGCCAACTTCAAATATTTGGGGACGACTAGAATTAGTTTTCTTGGCTTTATACATGGCAATATCAGCATAACGGAGTAATTCAGGCCCCTGAAAATCTTTTCCCGTCTCCTCAAAAGAAACACCAACACTAACTGTCGTGTAGATTTCTTGTCCTTGCCAATAAAAAGGCTGACTTAATGACTGTTGCAATTTCTCTGCAAAGTTGATCACCCCTTGCTTATCGGTGACAGGTTTTAAGCAGATAGCAAATTCATCACCGCCAACTCTTCCTAAATTTTCTGTGGAATTGAGGTGTTTTTGCAGACGTTGGGATATTTCCCCTAGTAAATAATCCCCTGCTTGATGGCCCAAACCATCGTTAATAGTTTTAAAACGATTAACATCAATCAACAAAACCGCTACTAATTCTGGTTGCTGCCAACTTTTTCTGGTATTGAGTTGTTTTAATTTTCGTTCTAAGTTCCTTCGGTTGCCTAATCCAGTTAGGGTATCATGATAGCTTTGATAAAAGGTTTTATGGGCTAAAACACAAGTGCTAGACAGCAGAAAACCCAGTAAGGGAGGTATAAAAGGAATCCAACCAGATTGGGTCAAAATCAGAAAACATAGTCCCCATAATCCCCCCACAATAATAACAACATTAACCCCTAAAATCCAAAGACGCGGCGATCGCCAGACAATCACCCCACCTAATAATGACCATAGCCAAATCCATAACCATTCTATCCCTTCAGACCAAAACCAAAAGGGTTTTTCTCCATCTAAGATAATTCCCAGGAGTTGACTGACAATTTGTCCATGAATTTCTGCCCCAGCCATTTCAAAGTTTTCGGTGGCTTTGCCACTATAAGGACTGGGAAAAGTATCTTTTGCGCTAGGAGCTGTTACCCCGATTAAGACCACTTTATCTTTCACTAAACTGGGAGCAAAATTTCCAGTTAAAACATCGTTTAAGGAAATAATTTTGGCAACATTGCTTGAGCGATAATTTAATAATATTTGCCATCCTACTGCTTCCGATTTTGGTAATTTATAACCGCCAGAATTACTTTCAAGACGAGGCAATTTTGTTGCTTTGATTTGTAATTTTTCGGATTTTACTTGCAATAAATTACTATTGATTCCTAAATAATTTAAAACAACTTGTAATGCAAAAGAATATTCTTTAATCTTCCCTGATGGGGATTGAACATATAAAAAGGTACGACGAACTACATTATCAGCATCAATGGGCAAATCACTAAATCCCACCCTATTTTTAGGAACATTCACTGGAGCAGCTACCCCTGGACTATCTCCATTAGGTAGCTCTTTGACGACGACAATATTATCTTTTTCAAGGGCTTTGTTTAAGGCTTCAGTCCCGGGAG
>JAAUYB010037570.1_pt1 | contig 12282 bp, 13 predicted proteins | sample 7278071 | NCBI WGS metagenome assembly JAAUYB01 (sample SAMN14350121, study PRJNA611818) | marine sediment metagenome | isolation source: surface marine sediment (1.8m) | place: French Polynesia: Moorea | collected 2018-08
GAAAGAAACTTTAGCCGGTCAGGATTCTTAGAATTTTGAGATCTACATAAGTTATTAGTACTACTTTGAGCTACAAGGTCGTCTAGGGGGCGAACAAAAAAATTCCCCCCCCCTAACAACAACAACAACTCGGAGTATTACTTGACCTGTCGGCTATCGCCGCAGGTAAAAAGGAAGGTGGGTAAAAGGACGTCATTTGCGTTTAAAGGACACATCATTTGCGTTTAAAGAACACATCATTTGCGTTTGGCAATTTTTTTTTGCAAAATGGTAATTTTAAGGGCTGGTCCAAAAAAGGCAGTTAAAAAGAACCAGGAATTAACAAAATGGTGCCAAAAATTGGAGAAAATCTTGAAGGATGCAGAACTGATGTGTCAAGGTTCAAAACGACAACAACAACAACAAGACTTTCCTCTCCCTGATCTGTCGGCTGCCCCGCAGATAAAAGGATTTTGCAAAAAAAAACCTGCCAAACGCAAATGGTGTCCTTTTAAACGCAAATGATGTGTCCTTTCAAACGTAAATGACAGCCTACTCCCTTATTAAAAAAGTTCTTGCAAAAAAATCGCTAAACGCAAATGACGTGTCCTTTAAATGCAAATGACAGCCTCCCCCTCTACTTTTATGAAAAAAATATTTTTTTAAAAAACCCTGCAATATTTTTTTAAAAAATGCTAGTTTTTTAATAACCGCACCATGGTTATGGCGGAAAAAGTAGTTGATGTATGATAGTATAACACAATCGACGGTGGTTGCCTTTCTGCCACCAACAACAAAGAAAGGATGGCAAACTGCAAAAGAAGCAGGAGACCGCCGCCTTCGAACTGAAAAAGGAGGAGGAGGAGGAGGAGGTCGCCGACGCCGCACTGTAACAGGAGGAGGAGGACTAGGAGGCCAATGCCACACTGCAAAAGAAGGAGGAGGAGGAGGCCGCCGATGAACTGCAAGACGACGAACGGCAACAGGAGGAAGAGGAGGGCGATGACAAAAGTTATTGATGCACTGTATGACGTACTTCAAACAAACAAAAAATGGCTAAATAGTGTGTTTCAAAAGAGGGAAGAATGAGCAGCAAATTAGCAGTGCGGCAGCGGCGGCCCAGAGGCCCTTTGACCCACCTCCCTGTATTAAATAAGAATTTTTGCAAAAAAAATTGCCAAACGCAAATGAGGTGTCCTTTGACCCACCTCCCTTTATAAGAAGGAATTCTGCAAAAAAAATTGCCAAACGCAAATGACTTGCCTTTTAAACGCAAATGACTTGCCTTTTAAACGCAAATGACTTGTCCTTTAAACGCAAATAATGTGTCCTTCAAACGCAAATGACTTGTCCAGTTGTCCTTTAAACGCAAATAACATGTCCTTCAAACGCAAATGATGTGTCTTTTAAAAAGTGGCGTCCCTTATACGCAGCCGTCATGTCACCTATGCGCAGCGTCCACGATACGCAGCCGTTAGCGTCCACAACATTCGCAGCCATCATATCACCCATACGGAGCCGTTCGTCCACGACGTCCACGATGTCCACGACGTCGACGGCTTCTCTTGTTGCCCGATTTTTCCTAATGACTTGTCACTTATATTTCATAACCGCCGCAGGTCTGTGAACAAAGTCTGTTCTTGTTTCCTACTCGCTTTGTGCGAAAGCTAGGGGAGGCTTTTCTACATCATTAAAAAACCGAGAGAGAGAGTGCAATATTTATCATTCAGCACATGAAAAATCACGCTCTTGACGACTATTCTTTGCATGTCTCGAAATATAAGGGCCCCTTAGTGACGCTGTCCTGTTAGCGGAAATGTACTCAGCCTTTTTTTCTCTTTCGATATTGGACAACATTGGTACATGACGGCATGAACCTTCAAAAGCATTCTTCCGATTTCTATCGAGAAAGTTGCCTCCCCCCCAAAAAAAATCCATTGTAGTGTAATAGAAAAATCAACTTGTGTTCGCCGCACCGTTTTACGCCTACGGCATTTTTAGCAATGACGAAAACCACTTCCGTTGCTGCGTGCGTTTCTTTTACACGATTTCCCACGGACTTTCGTGCAACTCCGGTTACGGGAGGAAGAGCTGCTATTTCCTGTCTCCGACTTTCGTCGGGGAAAGCAACGTTATTGTACCTCGGGGTCCAATTTTCCCGCGCATGCAAAGTCGGCAGGGGAAATTTTCTGGCTGTTTCTCCACCAGACTGTCTTTTTATGTCGACGTTCTTTTATGTATACTACCGGAGCGCAATGTGAAACCATCTTTCCGGCCTCACTTTTGCATTTTACTACCGGGGAACCTGAACAGGCAATCTCGGAAGGTTTTTGCAAGGTATAGGCTGGCGTGATTTCAATGCTGAATTTGATTTTTTTTCTTCCCCTCCCTCAGACGGTGACTGAGGACCCGAAGCAGCTGCTGGACCAGATCTGGATTCCAGACCTGGAGATCTACGGCCTGGAGGAGTACGACTCCGCCTCCGTCATAAAGCCAATGTCCGGGATCAGGATATGGAAGCACGAGGCAATCGAGTACAACACGAGGTACGTAGGTGCATACGGCCGCTAGGGAATAAACTTAAGGAAACCGGAAATCGGGAATGGACGGAACGAAAACAACAAGCAGACTCTGCTGTCTCTGCCATATTCACTTTTTATACCGCACAAAAATAGATTTAAAATTTAAACTCAAATTTTAAATTTCGAATCGGATCTTTTTAATTGAATTACAAATCAAAAGGGAATGTGTAGTGCAGTATTAGAAAAATGGCGTTGTCGCCGGTGATTTATAACCAGGAACTTAAAATTTACGAGGTGCGCTGTCCCGATGGAGGGTTGACAACTTTCTTTGTATTCCCCGCCGATCTGAAACCCGGGGACAAGCTTCCAAGCTTGTACATGAATGCTCTTGGCAATGTCTTCAAATTCGGTGGCATGTACAACGCTCAGACGGACAATTTGGAATTCTACATCGAGGGACCCATAGGATACATTTACAAGGCCAGCCTGCAAGTCGACATTCCCGAGGAGACTTACGCTTGGAAGATCAAGAGGCATGCCCACACCAACATCGGGAGGACCAATGATGCGACCATGCTCTTTGTCCCAAGGACAATTTGTCTTACGAGCGCTACAGTCCTGCAACCGGAGCGCGACGTTGTCAAGCGATGGTCTTTCTACGGTCCCTCGGTTGCAGAAAAATTCGGACGTCTGCGGCTGAAAGTACAGTTCGCCCCCTCCAGGTGCGCTCAAAACCCAGATGCAGGCAGGCAGAGTATTGGTCTCAGGCGCTACTACAATATTGCTGAGACTCAAGAAAAGCCAGACAGTGGGTTCCAAGCAGGCGCTGGACAGGGCGGACAAGAGGAGAGGGAGGAGGTTCCTCCACCACCAGAGGAGCCTCCTCCGGAAGACGAAATTCCCCCGGAAGAAGAGCCTCCTCCGGAAGAAGAACCCCCTCCTGAGAAAGAACCCCCTCCCGAGGAAGAACCTCCTCCGAAAGAAGAGGCCCCTCCTGAGGAAGAACCACCGCCTGAAGAGGAGCCTCCTCCGGAGAAATCTGGCAAGAGCAAGCCCGGGGAGCCCAAAAAGATGATGGTTCTTGAACCTCCGGCCGAAACCGCCAAGGAGGCTCTGGAAAGACGCAACAAAAAGTTTGGAGCTTACCAGATAAAGCAAAGAAAAATAAGGCAGTTGATTCAAGGACCTCAGAGCAAAGGTTCTTTTGGAGTTCCACACCTTCAGTTTGATTTGCCCAGCCACGAGCGTCTCCCTAATTTCAATAAGCCAGAAATTCTCTCCCCAACCAGTGAAAAGGAGGATTCCGAAGAAGCTTTAAAGATCACTGACATTGTTCCAGAAAAGAAGCCAATGTCTTTCTTCGCTTCCCATGTGAAGCCTGATGATTTTTATGCCAATCGTCGGAAAGAACTCCAAGAGAAGCACGCTGCGTTCGGAAAACCAAAAGAGGAGGAGAAAACAGCAAGCACGATTCCAGAGACGGAATCGATTGTTGGTTGTGACGACGTGTGCATGGAATTAGACAAGCAAGCAGACGATAACTGTGTGAATGCCGGTGACGAAGAACTCTGCATAAAAGCGTGTGAAGCAACAGATAACGCGTTTGCAAGAACAGTCAATTTTCTGGATAACTGTTTAATCGCAGATCCTGTTGTAGATATCCAGAAACCCCTTGTAGCCTGTGGTTTGAACCCAAATCCCAACGAGCCCTTTAATTGCGGTGGTTTGTTTGATGAGCTTGACACCGCATGCTATGGCCCTCAGTGCAAGAAGTCAGATTGCTATCAAAACGAGGCAGACCGACCAGAAGAGCCCTTCGGATGTGGAGGTCTATTCGAAAAGATTGACACTACCTGCAATGGACCTATTTGTATGGATCCCAACTGCACAACAAGAAATGAAGTGAAGCCTTTGACATGTAAAACATTAGCCGACCAAGTTGGGACAGCATGCCTTGGGCCCAACTATTCTTCGGACTTGACCACCAAGCAAAGTGTCAGTACTGGATACAAGGACAACGTGGAAGATTATAATTGCAGAGACTTGTGCGATGTAAGCTTTCAACGGCAGAATTTTCCCCAATGTCCTAGCACTCTGTGCAGTAATTCAGCTTCCTTCGATTCTAAGAACACAATGCAAGGCTCTGCAAATGTGACAGGTACTGAAACACAAATGTCGCCGGCTCCAACGGCAGGAAGTGGGAATATGACAGACGCTGGAACACAAGTGTCCAATCCACCAATAGAAGGGAGCGGAAATTTGACGGACACTGGAACTGCATTGACCCCTTCACCGGTTGTAGACAATGGCTCAGCGCTCCAGAGTGTTGAAGGTCAAGGAGATGTGTCAACCGGAACGGTAGAACAAAAGATGTCGCCCAAAGAAACACAAACTGTTGGTGAAAGTTTCGTGCAAGGGATACAAAGTGCAAGCGAAACCAATGTATCGCATTCAAGCATACCTGACTCTCCACCTCCAACTGAGATCAAACTGGAGCCCCAGCTACAGGAGCTACAGCAGTTACAGCAGCCAAAACAGCTACAGCAGCTACAGCAGCCAAAGCGGCCGGCTGTTAAGAAGTTTTTTAATCAGCCCCTTGGATTTGCCGATGTGAATGTTGAATACAGGAAAAGTAACGGAAATGAGATGAAGAAGAGTGAGGTACTTCTTCCAGAGAACGCAAGGAGTGGGAAATCTGTCGGAAAAGTTTCTACTGGTAAGCAACTTTTGCCAGCAAGAACTCCAAAAAGGACTGCAGCTATCAATCTGTCATCAGGGGGGAAGAAAACCCCAACTAAGGATACTGAAAAAGACCAGTGCATCCATGTTCATCTAGCCCCCTCTGACATCCATTCCGTCTCTGATAAATAACGATACATAGAAATAAATCTCCAAAACATTCCCGTCCGACAACTATTTTTCAATCCCCCCACCTTGCTATTCTCAAAAAATACTGCGACACGATGGGGTACTTGTTTGCGCCCAGTTCCATATCGAGTAAATATCGGCATGACGTCTTGATATGTATATTTTTGTTTGAGTTCGCGAAGCCCTCATACAAACCCTTCATCCCTGCAACTATATTTTTCAGAGTGACTGTGAAACTCTCCTGCCGTATGGACTTTCACAACTACCCCTTCGATAGCCACGTCTGCCGCTTCCAAGTGGGATCCTATTTCTACCTGAAAGACATTGTCACATGCACCTCAGAGTACAGCGATCCTATGTCATTATCAAGGCAGAGGAACTTGCAGCACAGAATTGGTTTTGAGGAGCTGAGAGGCAACGAGACAGTCATTCGTCTGGAGTCAGGGGAATATGCTGCCTGTGGCTTCAGGATCCTCCTCAGCCGCAAGAGGCACCAGATGATGTTCCAAATCTACCTTCCCTGCTTCCTATTCGTCTGTGTCTCCTGGGCATCGTTCCTCATCAAGCCAAATGTAGTTCCAGGAAGAATGGCACTACTTGTCACCCTCTTCCTCGTGCTGGTCAACATCTTCAACACGGTCCGCTCCAACGCGCCAGTCCCCTCTGGCTCCACACTCAATGCCATTGACTTTTACCTCGTCACCTCCATCATCATGGTCTTTCTCGCCCTCCTGGAGTACGCGGCGGTGCTTCTAGCCATGCACGTAAGAAGGAAAATATTGTTTCCTCTTTTTTGCTGTCGCCAAATTTCGCTTTTTTTTGCAGTACGCGGACTCGGTTGAGGTGAAGGTGAAGAAGAAGAGCCTGAGGGAGGCGCTAAAAGAGCAGCTCCGACGGGAGGAGGCTGAGCAGCAGGACAACTCCACCAAGACGGGCCTGAAGGCCTCTTCCTCCTCGCTGTTCGCTGAGCGGAGGCCAAGGCTGCCCAGGGCGAGCGAGAAGGAGTTGGAGGACGACGCAGGGAAAGAAGGAGGAGGAGGCGAGGACGTACTTAGCATGGTGGACAGGATCAACTCCTCCTTCTTAGCTTTCCATCCGCGGAAGGCGCTGCTGATGGAGAATTCATACAAGGTAGGGAAGCGGATAATTGCAAAAATCATCCAATTGTCTTAAAAGTTTCTTTCCTCTCTTAAGATTTTCGGAATTTCCACTCGGAAAGTGGACTTGGGCGCCCTGGTGGTCCTGCCCGTGGCCTTCGTCGTCTTTAACGTCTACTACTGGGTCACCATGACAGCCAGCTGATGCAGATTTCTCATGGAATTCGCCTAATATGATCGGCGAATTTTTGTCACGACCAAAACGGCACTAGCAGTCTAACTGGATTTAACGTCTAAATGTTTCGTTATGGCGATTAAGGTGTTTAAGGAAAAACAAGAAAAAAATTATTACCGCGAATCAATTCAAAGTTTTTTCTATTTTAAGAAATATCAAAATGCGCAGTAGTAGATAAGAAGAAGGGGCTCATCGTTTTATTTCAGTTGTCTGTGGCCATCTCCGCCTCCTTCAGCTTCTCCAGGTTGAGATAGAGCTTCGCCTTCTCACCGAGGTTCCTCAGCCCGTGGAAGGGGACGTGTTTCTTAGCATTCTCCTTCTCGATCTTCTTGGTCCACATGTCTAGCAGTGACGTGCCTTTCCCACCTGAGGAGAAAGAAAGAAAACAAAAAAATGTTGAACATCTGGAAAAGCAAATTTTATACGTACCGTTCGAGGATCCAAAGGCGGACTTCTTCCTGGAGGAGGCGGCGGCCGCGAGAGGAGGACCTCCAGCTCCTGGTGAGGTAGGCGACATTGGTGTCTCCGTAGTGGACCTGAGGACCCCGTCTCCGCTCATGTTGAAGTCCGACTTTTCCCGCTCCGTCATTGCGTTGTATCGGTCCATCTCTCGCAGCGCAGTCTCCACGTCGATGCCTTCTTTTCCGGCGGAGGACGGGCGAGGGGAGAGCTTCACCGGCTTCTCCGTCAGGGTCTTGTTGCGGACCTCAAGAAAGCACTCAAGAACCTGAGAAAATAACAACGTCATAATAGCCACAAACATGATGAAAAAGTACAAAGTTTGCTTACCTTTGAATGCTTGTCCGTACGAGAGTGGCTGGCCAAGAACTTTTCCAGCTCTGCGAACATTACCCTATACTGCTCGTCCTTCTTCATAGACTTGGTCTTTCCAGCTGGGGTCATTTGAACTGGAACAGGCAGCACCTGAAATAAAGAACCATCGATTTTTTTTGAACTTGACATATCAATTTCTATCCTACCTCTCCTTTGTTCTCCATAGACAACAGGGTGTAGATGGCCTTCCTGCACTCTGCCACGTCCTCGTCGCCCAGCTCCTCCTGCACCATGATCCTCTGTAGCTTCTCCAGCGCAGCCATGTTGAAGATGGTGGTGGAGCTGATGGTCATAGGCCACACGAGGGCGTGCCTCCCCAGCCGACCCTCCGCCCTGCGCAGCCCGCGACCGTCCTCTGTGAACCAGGGGGAGAGGCGGTTGGCGCGCATGAGCTCGCCCAGGTCAGGGATGCGGTAGTCGGTGACGCGGCCGCCGGGGCCCTCGGAGACGGACGGGGGGTCGTCGGTCAGGAAGCCGCCGCCGCCGGCTCCGGCCGCCGCGGCTAAAGAAGAGGAGGAGGGCTTGGAGGCGTTGCTGATGTTGAGGGTGTGCAGGAAGATCTCTCCCCCGTGGGCGGTCAGCATGTGGGAGACGACCTTGGCGCCGGTACGGCGGGGCATCTCAAGCATCACGCTGCGACCAGACAGTAGGAAATTGGTAAGGCAGGATGACGGCCTGCTGTTGACGTCCGTGGGTGTGATCCTGACTGCATCCGTGCAGAAGTGCATGTCGGCGGTGGAGGATCCCCTCGGGGTACACCACTTCAGGGTGATCGTCTTGTACTCGTTGCCATCCTTGATGGACTGCACGAGGTCGCAACCCTCGCTCAGAAGCCTAATGAAAAAAAAGTTGTGAAATTACAATCTTTTTTTGTTTTCTTTTGTTTTTTGATATCTTACTTTGTGTGTGCGGAAGCGGCGTGGAATAGCTCCACGTCGTAATTTGCGGACGAGGATGCGTTCTGCTCCTCCTTCATGGGGATTCCGGTGACGGTGGTGGAGGCAAGGTGGTAGTGGCACAAGGCCAAGTGGAGCATCTTACGAGGAAGCTCGGTGCCAGCCTCGGTGGCATGAACCTGAAGAAAACAACATTGTCAAAACAATGCTATTGTGACATCAATTAGTATTTTTTTGTTACCTGGTAAGACAGAATGGGCGATAGCTCTATGGCAGAGGGGCTGGTGGCCACGCTGCAGACCAGGTTCCCCGGGTAGCAGTGGACGATCTCAAGAGAGACCTGGCTGATGGCCAGGAGGTTCTCCGACGCCGGCGCGGCGGATGCAGCCCTGTTGACGGAGCTCAGGTGCTGCTTGAAGCCCTGGACGAGTCGCTCGATGTCTCTCTCCCCCTCGCTCGCGTGGGTCAGGCAGATGATCCTGCCGCGGTTCAACAGAGAGGGAGTCGACGACGAAGACAAGTCCCCGTCTCCCCTAGTCCTCTCGGCCTCCAGCACCCGCTTCTGGGTCGGGGTCGCCTGGCAGAGGCTCTCCAATGCCAGGATGAGCCCTCCCAGCACGCCGTGCTCTCCGGCGCTGCTTCCTGCCTTGGGGTTCTTCCCGAACCTGGCCAGCCCGGCGGCGACGGAGGCAGAATTTTGCTCTCCTTCCTCCCATGCGTTTATGGCCGCCGGGTCCACCCCGTCTCCGGCCACCACGAACCTGACCAGCTTGTCCTGGGGCGCCAGGTCCCACACGATGCGGCAGTACTCGAGGACGGACTCCGCGGTGGTCGTCCACATGGTCTTGGTGACGGGCGCGGAGGGGATGTACCCTGGGGCGAGCGGTGCGCCGCCGAGGCCTCCTCCGCCCGCTCGGGACCGGTGGAAGTCAAACTCTATCTGCGCGCATGGGCGGGCGAAGGCCGGGCTGCGATCAAGCACGAACACTGTCTTGTGGTTGCACGGGTAAGACATGGCGTAGATTGCTACTTCAGAACACTAGGGAAACTACAAGAGAGACTTCCTCAATATCCAGTCCTTTATCTGCGGGAATCCCTCTTCGTTCCAAACGCTGCACGACAGCTCCTCCACCTCAATGTTATCCTCGTGCCACTTGGTCAAGTCTGACAGTCGCAGCAGCTGCCGCACGTTGGCCTCGTTCTTTAGCAAGAGTTCTCTCTCTTCTCCTGCGAGGTCAGTCTTTGAGAAGAGCAGCAGGAGAGAAGCCTTATCCTCTCCAGCGGCCCTCGCCGCCAAAGTCTCTAAGCACTGCACGAAGTGTACGGCCACCTCCGGCAGTCGGGAAGCGTCGTTGGCGTCAACCACGAAGATAAGCCTGCGGTCCTCGGGACGGAAATAGGAGGGCCAGTTCTGTGCTAAAGCTCCTCCCAGCTCCCTTACTTCCACCAGTTCGGTGGGGAGCTCCCCCCTGGTGTTTTTCTTTCCGTCCGCTCTCTTTTCACCGACGACCGGCAGCCTGACCTGGTAGTGGCTCACTCCCACCGTGGGATGGACGAGCTGCCGGCGGTCGAACACTTCCTCTTCACAACTGAGTCTCTTCAGAATGTAAGTCTTCCCCGCGCCTTCGACACCGGCGCACACGACCATGGAGACGCGCGGGAGCACTTAAGGCTGTAGCTGTTCAGGCTCCCCTCTGGTGCTGCTGAGAGGCCATGAGGCTGCGCACTATCTTCTCGAACCTCTTTGAGGTGATCTTGTCCCCCGGGATGTAGAATGGGTTGCACATGAGCTGAGTGTAGGCGAGGTGAAGCTTCCTGAACATTTGTCGGATCTCGTTGTCCCTCAGGGAAGTGTTGGAGGCGTCCACGATCACGATGAACTTTACCTTGGTGTTGGTCACGTACCTGGAGAAAACATTGGAACTGGCGTAAAAAAAGGGGGGATAATAGACCGAACACAGAGAAGGATTACTGGGTGAATATAAGTCTATTCGGCCTCCTATGCCACAAGAGGTTAAAGTTCAATTAATTCAATAACTGCCGGGATAAGATGCTAGTTCAAGTCGCATTTTTTTTAATTGCGTTTTTTAATTGAATCCCAAGACGATGGAAAATGAATCAATTCCTCCTATGAGTCTTCATAAATTCCCAAAGGATTCTCGAGCCCCCAATGTAAGCTGGACTCTGATTGGCGAACGGGTAGTCGTGAGGGTAGAGCCCAGTGCAGTGAACAGCCTCCGTTCCACTATCGCAGCTCGTCCAGAGGCTACAGGACCAGCCGTCGACACCATCCATATCAGTAGGATAAGGCTGTCCATCCGGGGCGCAGCCCGACTCCTCCACCCACTTGGCGATGTGGGATGGCTTCTGCTCGTAGTAGTAGTAGTCCCAGGAGACAACGGAGAAGTCCGGACCGACCCCGTTGGCGCCGGGGGAGGTGAGGTCGTACTGTATGGTGCCGTCTAGGAGGCCGTGGAAGTCAATCAGGGAGACGGGAGGGTCGGTGGGAACGTTCCCGAATCCAATGAGGGGGCTCCCGGAGGCTGGGGCGATGCTGGCGACGACGTCGTTCAGTCTGGAGGCGGCGTAGTAGACGAACATCCCGCCGTTGGATATCCCGGTGAGGTGGACGCTGTCTTCCTCAACGCAGTAGGTTTTTTTGACATGGTCGAAGAGGGCCCTGACAAAGACAATATCGTCGTAGCACGCCGTCCAGTCACAAGAGTCGACCGGGTCACACTGACCGCAGGATTCGTAGCAGTGAATCTCGAACCCTTCCGGTCGGGGGAGCACGCAGGGAGGGCCAGAGGGACCGTCGGTCCTGGAGCAGTTCCAGCTTCCCCAGTTCCTCCCAGAGGAGGGATCACCGAATCCGTCGCCGTGGACCACGATGAACCCGCCGTCCTCATCGTCGTTCGCCACGTCATCCAGACCTCCTCGGTATTCTTGCGACTGTCCGTTGCCGCCCCAGCCGTGGAAATCAAGCACCAAAGGTGTTGGAACGTCGTTTCCTGAAGAGTAACCGGCGGGGAGGTGGAGCACGAAGGTCCTTTCCACTGATCCAAGGTTGGGGTCATCCACTAAGATGGAGGAGGCATGGGAGTTGCCAGGGTTGGGCTGCTGGGGCATGGGACCGCCGCAGCCGACGGAGGGGGACCCAAGGGCCAAAGACGGCAGCAGAAAAAGCAGGGTCAAAAGTGCTACCATGGTTTTATGAATCCTAAAACTCTTCGAAAACTAATGAGTAATCGTAGTACAACGCATGGGAAAATGAGCACTCCAGTACTATGCGTACCTTGTCCTTATCAGGCTCGAAAACCTTTCAAGGGGACTTGGCCTGGACAAGTTAAATAAGGGTATCTTACTCGCACATCCCACACCAAGCTAATCCTAAGCCTGATAACTGACAGGAAGACAAAACAGCGACCGTAACAACACCGACACCCACACGTGGGCAATGGGGTGGGTGGGTGGGTTACCCATAGGCTAAGGTCCCGAAACCGAACCCTCCCCCTATAAACATTTTTCTAAAATTCCCAGGCTAACCCCCCCCCTAATTCAAGAAAATTTTGTGTTTTGGACATAAATTTCAAAGAAAAAAAAACCGCCTCCGGCGGCATTTATAAAAAATAAGGAGAAGTTCTTCATCTTCCTTTGATAGAGCATATGAGATACTATTCAAAAGAAAACTATCTCTGATTTTTGAAAAAGAATTGCCTTTTTGCTAATTTGTCCCCTACCCTACCGGTAAAGTTGCACTTTAGGAGACCGGGGCCGAAACCCGGTCCCCTAAAGTGCAACTTTACCTACCCTACCCCCCCCTGTTGTCAAAGAGTGACCCTTACCCTACC
>JAAUYB010016704.1_pt1 | contig 12275 bp, 11 predicted proteins | sample 7278071 | NCBI WGS metagenome assembly JAAUYB01 (sample SAMN14350121, study PRJNA611818) | marine sediment metagenome | isolation source: surface marine sediment (1.8m) | place: French Polynesia: Moorea | collected 2018-08
CCCACTTCCCTTAAATATTGGTTCTCGATTATGGGTTTCGCCAAAGAACAAAGAGAGCAGAAAAAGAAGTGAAAGTTTTCTTCCTGCCCAATTCCCTATCCAGATTGCTTCCGTTTCCGGCGGGGGAGAGCGAAATCTATATCCGGTCGAGGCGAAAAGAAAAAAAGAAATAGATTTTACAAAAGCATGCAATGCAAGATAATGGGTTTTTCTCTTGGTAGCTATGCTCAAAGGACTTTTGAAATATTTATGCAAGTACATATTTTTTGCCCTGACTATGATTGGGAAACTGTCTTTTCGCCTCTCCCACCTTTTCATCCACTTTCGAACGCGCTTTTGAGTGCCGGTAGCGCAAACAAACATGTTTTTCGTCATCCTCTTTTTCATTTCCCGTTCTCACGAATAGATGGTCAAACGTTACTCTACCTATGTCCGTACCGGTATATAATGGAGCCCCCCTCCCCAATTTCCAAGAAGAGTGGGCGCCAGCAGTGGCCAACTGACACCACTGGTGACATGGTGACGGCAGTTTGCGCACACAGCACTCGCTCGGCCGAATAAATATCTCGTGAAAAGCGATCAAAACCTGTAAATGCGAAAAAAAGACAGATAATATTTCAGTGTGTAATATGGAATTCTGCCCATCTCTTCCGTTCCTCGAAACCATTGTCCGGGTTTTTGTCCCTCTTCCTACGTAGTGTGTGTGGCATTCTGTACGAACCCTCCCTCCCCTTCGGCAGAAATTGTCCAAGGTCGGAATTTAACGTCCTGACATGAACGGGATGCTGCTGCCCACAAAAAAGGACCAATTCCGCGTCTTTTTAGTGGAGATTGTGCTTGGAAGGAGGAGGGAGAAGAATGTACGATGGTGTTGGAGATTACGCCCATGGAAAAAAGACAAGAATCGGAGGAGTATATATGAATCGTAAACTTTACGCAAGTATGCATTCTGCAGAGTAAATAGGTTTTAGGCGATGGAAAAAACTTTTAATACTATCCTGGAGAGATTGATTGCGAAAAAAACAGCAAGAGCAACAAGAAAAACAAAATCATCCATAGACCTCCGTGATCCCTGCCACTCGGATCTTCTTTATTTCATCCCTTTTCCTCCGTTCCCCTTTTATTCACTGCGTGTTCCTGTGCGGTCAGTGAAGAAGTGAGCGGCGGCAATAAAAATAAAAACGTCAGATCTCGACTTTAAAAAAATTGAATGAGCAGCAACGCCTTGAACGAAGAAAATATCCTCGTCATCAAGTTCTAAAAGATCGAAAAATATTTCCGGAACTTTTTGTCGTAAGGATGCACAGAAAACCGTTAATATTCAGTACGAAATAAATGGTAATTCGAGAAGTATGAGGGGTTTTATTTCTTCTTTTTTGCGGACAACAGAAGTGAGTGGACAACGGCCCGTAACTCGCAATCAAACCGCAATACATCCGAGAAGAAGAAATGTTGTGACAGGGGAATCGGAATTTTCTCGGCAGGGGGGGGGGGCGGCGAGAACAAGCAAAGTGACCCCAGGAGACACGGATTATTTTTGCGTTGGATTTAGATCGAGACGCCTAAACGAGAAATTCAAGTATAATATTTTAAATGTCTAGAAAACACAGTAAAAAAAACATAATACAGTAGTCTTTCTTTTTAAAATCTGCGTTGACAACATCTCCATATCCGTCAGTGCCTCTCTTTGTCATCCAATTCCTAGGACCACTTGACAAAATCAACCATGATTACAAAACTGACACAAAAAGCAAACCCTCTTACGAAAAGGCCGAAAAAACCGAGTTTGACAAGTGCCTCAATAATTCAGCGCTGCAGCTTCCCCTCTTTTCTTGTAGGAGTCTTCCTCATTATCAGCAGATCAGAAAATTCGATCTGGGAAAAAGGAAGATGAGGAGGAACAAAAGGCGAATTTCCTCCTTTGACCCTTCGCCGCCGCCGAAGAAAAAGAAGCAAAAGCAATTTCCAATCTACTCCTTGATCGATCGTCAATGAATGAGAGAGAGAGGAGGCTTCTTTGGTTTTTTACAGGAAAGTTGATTTGTTTTGCATCCCTGCTCTGAGGCGGCTTGAAATTAGGGCCAAAAAAGTGAGTTTAAACCAAATGATCATGTGTGCAAAATGACTCGGAAATTGTTTAAGTTTTCAACCAGTTTTTTTTAGCTTTATCGAATTAAAGTAGTTTTCTCTATCACAATCCAACACGTGGACCTACGTAGAATCTGCGTCTGCTCTCCACATTTGGAGACGGCGCCGTGGTTTGTTCTCAGGAAAAACCTGTATCCATCTGGCCTCACATGATGTTATGTACCGATTACCAAAAAACCTTTCCAATTCTCCCTTCACTCACTCGAATTGTTGAAATTGAAATTTCGTCTCTTTTTTTCCAGCGAAACTAATACCACTCTGGACGTCTCTGCATCCGTCGTTCAAAGCTGACGTCAAACAACGTCCAACGTTACAGAATCCCCTATTCGCATCTGATACGTTTACCGCACAAAAAGTTAACGCACGATTTGTATACAAAAAGTAGCAACACTAAAAATTGCATGAACACAGGTTGAAAAAGAAAATTTAGGCATTGTTGGGAAAATCATACTATTTTGGCCGAAAATAATCAAAAACACTCATCCAGATCAGAAAATTCCGGCTGCAAGACCACTCGACTTTATGAACCACCCCCACAAACTCCACTGTACGACAGACTACGCTCTCAGTCCATCTCCGCCAGCCAGTGAGACACGTCTTCCGAGCATGTCCCCTCTCCCGATTTCTTCCGGCGAGGGGGTCCGCCACCAGCGGGAAGAGGAGGAGGACGACTTCTTCGCCTACGTCTTCACCGACTCCTCGGCGATGTGGCTGGCGGTGGCATCGTGGTTCTGCGTGCAGGCAAGAGATGTTATTTTGTGCGGGGTCAAAACAACTTTTCTAACTTACTTCGTTTTCCCACTTGGCATGACAGATGCTGGGCACTCCCCTCCTGTTGGGCCTGGTGGCCTACGAGCACCGAGGCCCGCTCAACTACCGCACCCTCATCAACAACCTGAACGCCTACATCTGCGGCCTGATGGCCTTTTACTCCGTCTCCGGGTTCAACGTGCTCACCCTGAGGGCGGTGGCGGGGCCGCTACCTGGGCCGCTGTGCGCAATGGAGATACTGCAGGTGACGAGTCCTGCTGCACTTTAGTGGCCCATGTTTGTCTCTTGCCGATGAAGAAGCAGCGAACAACTGCAATTTCAGCCAGATTTTGGATTATTTTGAATCCTAATAATTAGTAATACGTTTAACCACCAAGCCTCCCGCATATTAAGCTCACTTCAAAACGTTCATTTCAAGCATTATTTATTGCGTTTGAAATTTCGATTTTTTGCCCCATCCAGCGCCGCTCCTTCTGCTTCGGCGTGATGGTTTGCGTTTGCGAGCGCGCCGCCCTGCGCTACCTCTACTCCTTCGTGTGGCGCAACAGCGTGGGCGCGCTCAACGACGACCTCTGCGCCTCATTCCTCCTCCGCGCGAACTCCCTCCTCGCCCTCCTCTTCGCCCTCGTCCTGCTCATGGGGGGGAACTATTACGGCTTCCAGTACTCCTTCTGCACGGGGAGGGACCCGGAGGAGGACTCGGACGTCTACACAGCGTTTCCCAGGAAAGGAGAAAGATTCGTCGCTGCGTGAGTGTAGATATTTATTTGCGTGACGAAAATATGTTTAAGGGACTTTGACCTGGTGTCCGTCCTGATGGTCTTATGCACGGTGCTGTGCCTGTGCCTCCACGTTTGGTCTCACCTCCGGAGCAGGGGATCCAAACTCCTCTCCCTGTCCTCGTCATCCCCCCCCGCCCTGTGCGTCGCGCAGGACAACAAGGTGCAGGAAATGTACGAGGTGAGGCTGATGCGGAAATGTGGCTAGGACATTTAGTTCATTGGACAGCTGTTCTTTCCCCAGATATCAAAAGTTTTCGAGGCGGTCGTTCTGGCCCTCATCCCGCTCTCCCTGCTCCCCAACCTCTTGTCAAAGTGAGCGTGTGTACATTTGCGTATTTTTCGGGAAAACGTCCTCGATTGACGCGAAATTCCCCTTGCGTTCAGGTCCGCCAGCCAGCAGGGCCTCGTGCGCACCCTGCCGGCGGCGTTGGTGTGCGCCTCCGCCTTCCTGCCCCTGGACGCGGTCCTGTTCCTGTTCCCAGCGGCCCTGTACGCCGCCAGGCCCAGGCTCAGGCGGGCGGCAGTCAGGAGGGTCAGGGAGGGAGCGCTGGGCAGGGCGGCGCACAGGTGATCAGGACTCGGAGAGTGTATTTTTTGTTGGTTGGGCAATGTGATATTTTCTTCCAGGCTTCGCTATTTTTTCCGGCGGAGGAAATTCAAGTCCCAGATGAGCCAGGAGTCCTACAATCTCGCTCAGAAGGAAGAGCAGGTGTACGTATTATTTATTGATCTGTTTTTGTCTGCGGCCAAGCACAGACCAAGGAACACTAGATGTTGTTCTAGTTTTTTTTTGATATTGTTGTTGTTGGGACTAGTTTTTTTTCATATTAATTAAGAAAACTTCATGAAATAACATTTATAGATAATATTGATATGAGGAACTGTGCAAATTTTGACATTTATTTGGCCAATACTTTTTCCAAAAACTACCAAAAACGATATTACTATTTAAATTTTTTCTCAACGACCTCCAAATTCAAATTGGACCTGATCCGCCCAACATAATTTGGGGGTGCCCGAACTTTTTATTTTTACGAACTTTCTGATCTGCCTCAAAAATAGATTTTAAAATGTTTCTTAACTATGCCAAATAACAAAACTTTGCCAAATCCAGACGCAGACCCTTTGTTATGTAGGTATGTTTTTTATCTACCATTGCGTGTATATTAAAAATACTTTTTTTTCTTTCCCTCACTTTCAGTCCCAACGCTGGCCGGATCTGGTTCTCCGATCCCGGCAGGAGCAACCCTGGCTCTACCACCACTGGCGGCGGCCGCACCACCGCCTTGAGGGTGCAAGACGTTGAAGAAATGGAAACCGTCGATTTGTGAAATGATATTTTTCCTGGCCAAATTGTACTAACTACAGTGTACATAAATTGCTTTAAGTACCATATTGTAGTGCCGCAATCACACGTGGGCCAAGGGGGATACTGCCATGCATCCGCCGAAAAAAGCACCACCATTTGCCAATCATCAACAATCACTTTCAGATTTCACAAGCAACCAGACATCAAAAGGAATGTTTTTCATTTGTTACTGCTCTTTTGCAGCAAAAAAATATTTGCCTATCATCCCCCCCACCAAAATTCTCTTCAAGAGACCCCCGTGCATAGGAAAAAATCCCCCACCGTAGGTGGGCAGGGGGGGGGGGTTAATACACCTTCCCTGGACGTCAATTTCTTATGTAGTAACGTACGCTCAATTTTTGGGCTTCTTTACCGTTGAATGTTTGAAAGGATATATTTCCGTAGTTCCAGCGATAACATTCATCTACTTGAGTCCCACCACCTTTTCCGAAATCTCCCACAGCTGCCTGGCGACCTGGGCGAGAAAATGGAACAGGAGAAGACGAAATCATTATCCCAAAGTTATTTTTTGTGTGCAAATGTGGGAAACCGAACCTGGTCGTCCTTGGCCTGGGGCATGGGCTCCTTCTCGCCGCAGTCCGAGTAGTACTTGCCGGACTCGCCCTCCAGCGTGGGGTCCACGGCGCAGTAGATGCTGGTCTGGAAAAATACAACAAAAATACACAAAACCGAAAAAATAAGGGTTTTTTTTAAGTTACCTGAGCTCCGTCCTTGGGCTGCTTCATGAAGAAGAGCGATGGGTAGAGGAGGAGGTTGACCACGGCGCGGAATGGTCCGAACATGTCCTCCACGTGCCTGCTCAGCTCGGTCTGGATGACTCCGGGGTGTAGGGTGTAGCAGGTCACGTCTGTGCCCTTCAGGCGGCGGGCGAGCTCCCTTGAAAAAGACAAACAAAGAGAGATTAATCCCATACAATGCAAAGACGTCCGTTTGCAGCTTTTGCGATTGCCCTTCTATGCAATTATTTATCAGCATGAATATCATTTTGCATTGCGCGCATTTTTTGACTGCCGCGAAATCTATTTTTTCTCACCTGGTGAAGAGTATGTTTGCCAGCTTCGACTGCGCGTAGGCCTTGTACCTCTTGTACTCCCCTTCCCTGTCCTTGTAGTTGAGGTCGTCCAGCCTCATGTGGCCGTCGCGGTGAGCGAGGGAGGAGATGGTGACGACGCGGGAGGGGCCGGGGGAGGACTTGAGGCGGTCCAGGAGAAGGTTGGTCAGGAGGAAGTGGCCAAAGTGGTTGGTGCCGATCTGCATCTCCAGCCCGTCCTCTGTCCTGGTGAGCGGGCACATCATGACTCCGGCGTTGTTAATCAGCACGTCGATCCTCTCCTCCTGCTCCAGGATCTCCCTGGCGCACCTCCGCACAGACTCCAGACTGCCCAGGTCCAGCTTGAACAAGGCGATCCCCCCTCCGGCGCCCTTGGTCCGCTCAATGCACTCGTCGGCCGCCCTCCTCATCCTCTCCTCGCTCCTGCAGGCCATCAGCACCCTGGCGCCGCGCTCAAGCATGTCCACCACCGTCTCCTTGCCGATGCCGGTGTTGCAGCCGGTGATCAGCACAGTCTTGCCGTCAAGCCTGTGAGAAAGAAACCGTCAAGAAAAGATACTTTCTCCGCAAAAACGCTCAGATAGTTCTAGCATAATTCGTAAGTTTTCGGAGGTAAGGTTCCCTCATGCTGTCATTTGTTACCGTGACAGGTGTCTATGACATGCTCGGGGAAAAACACCTATTGTTCGAAAAATAAATTTACCTGGCCTTGCTTTTGCACACTCCCCCCTTGAAGAACCTCCTGAGGAGGACGAGGACGGCCACCACCACGATGACGGTGATGAGGTCCATGGCCCTGGATTCTAAAGCAGAGAAACGATGCAAAATACTGTAGTTTTAATATGGTTTATTGTAGAATCTCTCTTCCTACCTTTCCCTTCTCTACAGAACAGTACTATTGTGGCTCTTACCGGCCACTACTCAAGGGGCGGGCAACTAACACTGTCGATGCTCGTGCAACATTAGTCCATAGCAGTTTGTACGAACCCTCAGGTTGACGGCGATAAGGAGACAAGTATCTCTGTGCACAGTTGCAAGATACTTTGTCGCTACACCTTGGACGGCCGCTGCGAACTACTACGTTACACACTGTGTTGAAAAGTGAGCGCAAGTAGCAGCAGTTGCTAAGCTCCACCCGGCGAAAGTTGAGATAGCTGATATGTACTGAACGTGGCTGCTGCAGCGCTGCTGGAAAAAATTGTAGGAAGGGGAGGGGAGAAACCCGGCAACTACTACTTTGTACTGTATTGCCCGAAATGTACTGTACTGTCCTCCTCTTTCTCCCTATACTTCTCTTTGGAGGGTCCTCGTAAGACGGATGTGTCGGTGTGGGAGGGAAATTGTATATCCTCAAGGACTTGAAATGCAATATGTCGCACACTCGACCCAAGAAAGTGCGGATTCTGTGAAGGGATGACTGAAAATGTAGACAATTTTGAAAAAGAAGCAAAAGAACTTCGCGGCAAATTCTGCTCATGACGAAGGGGAGAATGATATGCCATTGTGGAAATAATTCTGCAACCGAGAGAGCAAAGAAATAGCTATTTTTCCATCGAGGTCGCCCCAAATCCTCACTTTTTCCGTACAGATACGCTCTGATTGCGCGAGAAAATTGCGTCGCTCCAATCTTCCTTCCTTTTCCCTTTCTCATCGAATTACTTTCCCCACACTCTCTCTTCTCCCTCGGGAAGGCGGGCGGGGGAGCGTCCCCTCGTCGTACCTACTGTAGTAGGCCTCGGAGGATAGAAAAAAGCGTCCTAGGTGGATGGGGAAAAAACTGCATCAAAAACTTTGCGGGGCAATAAAAAAATCGCACGAGTAGGCACTGGCACTTTTAGTTGGATCTTTGCCTCGGTTACTGTGCTGTAACTACGCATAGACGCGTCTTTCGCTTGTTCGTCCAATCCGTAACGTTTCCCGCGCTGGGCGAAAGGAATATGTGGGAAAACATAATAACGACCCATTAGCAAGGCAAAGGGGACTTTCGCCCGGCATATACCTTATGTACAGAAAGAAGAAGTCGAATTTAGAAACTATACGAGGATAGCCAAACCGTTTTCCTGCAAGATAGGCTGCGTGTATAGTTTTTGTTGAATCCTTTTCCTTGTTATCACTCTAGCGGTAGCTAATGCATCAACCTACTTACTATGCGCCAGGCCTTGTTTTTCCCGCTTCCTCCCCTCTGGGGAGCCGTCGCCAGTAGGTTTCCCTCCTCTCGCCACCTGCGACTATATGTTACACACCCTACGCAATGTTTCGCCGTTGTTGCGATCCGTTCTTGTACTAAGAGGACGGATCGCACGGATCTCACACCATGTGACCTCAAAACCAGGTTCAGAGCCGGCCTTGGCTCAAGTTAAATCCTCGAGGGGGGACTGTCTAGCTGTGGGCTGTGGGCTTGCATTGGCGGCGCTGGAATGAGATAAGACTTTTTTATGGGACTCTAACTCTTAGCGGAGGCAGAGTGTTTGCGGGAAAGACCCCCCTTCTCCAGCAAAAGGGCGGAAGGAGAAGTCGAGTCTAGCCGGTGGTTTTACTACATACTTTCTTCCCGATTTGACTCGACCTTGGCCCTCTCTCATGATGAGACAAATGATAAAGTAAAAAAATGGCCTCCCCCCCTCTACTTGACTCCTGTCGTGACACATCATTCCAGGGCCCTAGGTCGGCAAAAAAAGAAGAGGAAGTAAAGGGCTTTTGCTTCTCCTAACTTTTGCAGCCGTGTCTGGGCGCGGGGCATATCTCAAGGGATGCCGCAAAGATCGCGTACCTCAGAAAATATTACCTAACTTGAGCTTTAGAGGTGCGGTAACAGTCCACACTATCCCAACTCTGAAATAGGGGTGCGCATCACAATCGTGCGTTACATATATAACGTAGGAGGAAAAGCAGATGAAGTAGACTGTTGTGTTCAAAGGAAAGGTTCCTTTTTCAGGAGACGAGTGGCTGATGATGACCTGTATTTTCTTTCTGTTTTCCTCTTTTGAGTAAGGAGAGTGGACTTTTGCTGTATGTGCACTCCTCTTTTTCAAGGCCCGGGCGTGCCTACAGTGCAGTTTTCATGAGAACGTACCACGAGATTTTTTGCCAAAAATGGATGCAACTTTCTTCACCTTAGCGTACACAATCAAAACTTTTAATATTGAAAGCTCAAAGGCTACAACAGGTTTGAGAGAACATCTTGGCAAGGAAAGTCAATTAGGGTATTAGATCGAGGATTAAAGGTTCCTCGTTTGAAAAAAAAGTAGAGCTTTATATATGTCAAAAAATTAAAAATAATGCCGTCGTCAGTGACTCGTCACTCTATTTTCAGACAGGACATGCGTCAAGGTCAAGGTCTCCAAAGGTTAAGCTCATTAGGTGAGAGCGTGGGGGTCATAATTAAGACTAGAGTCTGGCCCTGAGAGGAGAATAGGTAGGTGCCAAATCATTAGGCATTTTTTTGCGCATGTTGGAGACAGCGCCAATTAGCATTATCACGTTCCGATGCCCATGTAAATTAAAAGGTGCACAAGTGCAGTACGTACACGGAGCACGCGTTTTCCCTTTTTTACAAGGTTGGACTTCGCACTTCTGTAGCCGGGTTTCACTCTTCCTCTTTTTGTGTGAAATACATACAGGCTCTTTTTTTGTGGACAATATGCGCATCTTCAGTCAGATGCCCTCGTCCTTCATTCAAGACATTGCAACGTGTAGGTATTCTTGCATGCAGCCCAATTTCGGAACCCATTCCCGGCTCATTCCAATTCTTCGTCGCCAGCTTTTTGCGAGCCCAGCGCTGATTGCGTCTTTCATAGGACGCGGAGGAAGACGCATAATTTAGCCCCGTCCTGCTCATAGCGCGAATGCACCTTGGGTGCAGCGCATGCCCGGAATTAAACCCAATCAGAGTCCCAACCTAAGGGTTTACTTTGCATCCTGGAAGTGGAATATTCCCGGCAGAAAGTTGAAAAACCATTTACCTATTGAACAAGCAGTGTTTTTAATCAAAAATGAAAGCGAAGAACCGCGATTGCTTGAATATTTTTCATCTCCCAGATGCTCCTTCCGAAAAGATGAAGAAAAACTTTCGAAGACAGACAGAAGAGAAATGGGCCGCCGACCATTTTTCTCCATTTTCTTTTCTCCGTCCCCATCACGCTCCATTGGTCTTCGGGTGCAAAGATGACGGACGCAAAAAAAAGTTTTTTGGGATGAGGGCGGAGGCGAATTACTGTATTCAGTATTCACCGAGAAGGAAGCGAGGAACGGTAAATATCTAGTTTGACGAGATTTTTTGCATGTACTGTAGATCAGTCAAAAAGGCACTAAGAAAGCTAGCCCCTCCCCTTTCGTACGTGACTGTTTCTGTTACAAAAAAAGATTTAATCTTTTTTGCAAAAGTTATATGGGGGGAGGGAATTGCATTCCGGGAATACACTTGCACTTAAGGGTAGTATAGGAGCAACAAACGTACATTTGATCACTCGCTTTTTCCTCCTCCTCGTATCTGGCCTCTTTGAAAAGATGAAGAGAGAGGAGAGAGGAGAGCTCCTAAGCCTCCTTTTCAGAGCCTACTCTTCCTCTTCCCTTCCTTTCTCTCTCCTTTCCTTTTCTCCGCCGCCTCATCGACGCCCGACGCTCTCCTCCAGATCCAGACAGGAGTTGCAAGGAGAAAGTTCTGCCCAAAAAAGGCCCTCCTGCACTTTTCCCCTTCTCTTCCTCTGAGTGACAGGTAAGACCACTGCTCATTAGTGCCATCGTCCAGGTTGGCAAAAAAGGAGAGGGGGAGGGGGTACTTTTAGAGTTTACCTTCCATTTGCCATCAGCAAATTGTACGGTAACCATCCTCGTCTGGGTAAAATTAATTTTTTTCGATAATATCGAATGCGTAAGAATGAGCAAACAAAGTTTCGAGTCGTTACTGTGGACAGTAGCACTGCACAGTCTGCACTGTACGCACGCGCAACTACTACTACCACAGTGCTATCGAACAAAATACTTAGAGCAAAAGCAATAAAAGCACAGTCGTGGATTTTTTTGCCACGGAAAGAAACTTTGAGTTGAGAAAGTGATTATAGTGAGGACGAGACGAGGGGGGGAGGCTCGATCTCTCCAGCTCAAAGTTTCTGCGCGCATGCGCCTTGTTTCAAAGTGTAGCCCCGAAAAAGCCAGACTGGCTTTGGCTTTTTTCCCCAGAAAAAAAGGGGTCAAGGCCTGTTTTTCAACAGGGAACCCCAAATAATTTCCCCCGGGGTTCGCCCATCCATTTCTTAGCTCTTCAATCTCCGAGACAAGAAAAAAAGCTGACGAAAAAAAGTAAGCCTGAAGGAATTTAGCTTGCGGGAAAAACCGCTGTTTTGGGTCGTATGGTAGAGCAGCATTTTTGGTTTGGGTTGAAAAGAAATGACCTCCACGCATGACCGTTTAGGATCACTCAGACCCATAAATCACACATTTTAAGGGGTAGGGGCTTTCTCATACCACCGGTGGTTGTGCCCTTCTTCCGGACCTTAGGCGGTCGGGAAAAAAATTGTCGTCATCCTCTGGATGAAATATTTAAGAGGGGGATGAATGGTTCCTGGAACTAAGCGCAGGATTTGACCACGGGGAGAGAAATATTTTTTCGTCCAAAATAAGGCTACCTCCTGGGCCAATGTCAACTCCAGGGGCAGAATGACTCTGCAGAAATGCAACGAGAGAAGCAGTCTAGCCTCTTGAGAATTGCGAAAAAAGATTGTACTAGGGGTGCCCGTTTTCCTGGATTATCTTTTCCCCGGCGGAGACGAGATTGGCCAAATTTCTAAGAAATCACGTTGACCGTTTTTGGTCCTGAAATGGTTTTATGTACTATGCCATAACGGCCTATACCAATAGGACTACGTCTTTAAAGCGAAGAGCTAGTAGAATTGTGCGCTGAGAATTATAATTGTCTATTCCCGCAAAAAAATTTGATGCCTTCTTCCAGGCGGCATGGAGGTGGCGACGGCGACGGCGGCAGAGGCGCAGGTTGGTTTCGAAGTGTGCTACAGTGGTACACATTTTGTGGCCCCGTTTCAAAATTCATTAAATGTGACACAAGAAATTTTTTCCATTACAAAAATCTGCAGTAAACATGTAATTTGCTCAAGGAACGCTTGGCGGAAAAGGTTGCAACTTTTTGTCTGAACAAATA
>JAAUYB010001600.1_pt1 | contig 12269 bp, 16 predicted proteins | sample 7278071 | NCBI WGS metagenome assembly JAAUYB01 (sample SAMN14350121, study PRJNA611818) | marine sediment metagenome | isolation source: surface marine sediment (1.8m) | place: French Polynesia: Moorea | collected 2018-08
CGATACTCCATTGCTTTTTTGAAGATGCCGGTATTGACATCAGATAACGCGATAAATCCCTACGACATACACTGCGCCTGTTTTGCGCCACCTTTATTTTTTTTTGGAAAATTACTAGGAAGCGCAAAAGTGACGCAAAGTCAGCGCAGGGTATATGATTTGCGCCACTTTCGCGCCGGCGCGAAAGTGGCGCAAAACAGGCGCAGTGTATGTCGTAGGGATTTATCGCGTTATCTGATGTCAATACCGGCATCTTCAAAAAAGCAATGGAGTATCGAGGATCTGAAAAAAAGCGGGAAAAAAACAATTTCCCCCCACGCATCAGGTCGTATTTCATCATATCGAAATGTTTTGCTTCTCTTTTCCGCGAAGAAAAAGTTTTTGTGTTTGCCTAGAAGAGTTTGAAGCTTCCCTCCGCCTCTCCCTCTCTGTCGGTCGGATCGGGACTAAATTTAGACCCTCCTCCTCCTCCTCCTCCTCCTCCTCCTCCTCCTCCTCTCGACAGCCGAACGAAGCCAAACGAGGAGTGAGGAGGGGGAGGGAAAGGGAAGGAAGTGGCGGAGGCATCTCTTAACCCAACCCACCCACTCTTCCTCCTCCAACCAACCTGCTTTCTTCGGAGGATATTGTATCTCAGGAAGGAAGGGCCCAAAACCAAAGGTTTTTTTTGAGAAGGCCACTGGAAGAGAAGAGAAAGAAACATCAAAAGAAGCTCAGTTTGAGGCGATAAAAAACGTTTTTAAAAACGGGCTTTATTCCGCTACAATTAAAAACGGGAAATTTTTCCGATAGAAACAGGGAAAACGCTGTTTTCCTGTTGCATTGTTCGTTTCTAAACGGGCCTTTTAGAAACTTCTCCCTAGGTGGGATACGGGCACAAAACGGACAAAGTTTTTCGGGCCTCTCTCTCTGCCCCATCCCATCGTTGGTGCCTAAACGCCGCAGTGGCTGCAAGGAGGATCTGCCCAAAACCCAACCACGCGATACCGGGAGGGAGGGACCAGGTTGGGGGCATCCCTAGTTGCTATCAATGAGGCCTTTTCACTATGTAATACAGAAGGAAGCGTTCTTGCCCAAATATTAGTACATTCTAAAAGATCTCTGCAAGCATCTTTGTTTCCCTGGCTGCAAGAAAAAAAGAAAATAGTGAAAGCCTTGGCAGAAAGCGGCTTTTTTCTGGGAAAAAGCCAGCAGTAGTAGTAACACGCAAAAGGAGGAGAAGGAACAAGGGAGGGAGGGCGGTATCACATGCGATCGGAGAAAATGGCCAAAGGTTTCAGGGAGGCAGTATTCTTAGAAACAGAGTGGAGTACAAAATTGGTTAATTCTATACAGCTCCCCATTCCTGCACGATCCTTTCTTTGCCTCTTCCTAGAAAAAACTTCCCTTTTCGCCTTTCCTTTGGGCGGCACAAGGGAGACTGCATTTTTGAGGCGGAGGAAGAAGGAACAACAACAATAGCGAGAGGGACAAAATGTCAAAATTCATCATTTAGGTTTTAATGAAAAGACAAAATTTGAGACTTCTCACATCTTAGGAAAGGTCCAATTAGCAAACTTTCCAAAAAATAGTTTTTCCCTGTTGGCGATTTGATCCCCTCCCCCTCCACAAGCTGGGTAGACTTTTCCCTACTACTACCGTACAGTTTCTCTTCCATTCAACTGAAGAGGACGAGAGAGGCTTCCTCCTCCTCCTCCTCCTCCTCCTCCTCCTCCTCCTCCTCCTCCTCCTCCTCTTCCTCCTCCTCGCGTTTACTGCAAATTACTTTTCGGGAAAAGGGGGCGAGGGGGGAAAAGTTTTCTTCCTTCTCGTCGTCTTCTTACCAAAGAGCGTTAAAATGCCTTGGGGGGGGGGAAGAGGAGGAGGGGGGGGGAAGAAAAGGCAACCTGGTCGGAGGGTGCATGGAGAGAGGGAGGGAATTACGAGGTTGGGGACGGTCAGGGGTCAGAAAATGAAAAGTCAAAACTTTTTTATGACACATGAAGAAAGGGAAGACGTGATTTTTGACGTCCAAATTATATTTATTTGGCCACCATGCAAGCATTTAAAAGCTTGAATGGATCATATATAAATTGGCAATTGTTTTTCATTCCTAAGAATAGTTCCGTCAAGGCCGTAAAAGGATATCCGCAATGCTGCTACTTTTCATAAGTCAGTAGTCACGCAAAACCGCGGTTTTAATTGTTACTACCGGCCTTTGCGGCAATTGTACAGTATACCATAGTGGACCCTAGCTTTGTGACCCTTTGAGTGGTCTGCGATCTGTTTGGAAGCCTCGCAAAACTCTTTCCAGACTTCTCCTCCTCCTCCCTCCGGCCTCGATTTCAGCCCCCAACAACCTTGATTTCGCCGCCGCTGGAAACGAACCCACGAAGCCATGATGTATCAGATCGACGAAATTGGTCTGCGAAGGATCAAGGGTTGTTGTTGTTTTTTGCCGCCGCCTCCGAAGCCCCCAGATTTCCCCCCATGAACAAAAAAAACCAGCAAACAAAAAACAGGCTTTTTTCGTCCGTGGGAAATTGTGGGGCGTCCTTTTTTTCTGTAGACGTACCGTGATGTTCCTTTGTATGTTTTCCTTGCAGGCACGTTTACTCCACCAAGACGTTCGTGATCCCCGTGGTTGTCTTCACCCTCCTGTACAACGTGTCAAAGTTCTTTGAGCTCACAGTGAGGTACATACCCACAGACTACGTCATACAGCAGGTGAGAGATTCAAAAAAATAATTTATTGCAATTTTTAAAGTATGTGGGAAATGAGATTTCCTGGAAACGCGGGGAAGTGTTGTGTTGACAGTTCCGCGCACAAAGGTGGTGGCAAGTTTTCTTTGCATCTCCTGTGCAGTTTGATCCACCTTTTGTACAAGAAGTAGGGAAATTGAACATTAAGACCGACAAAGGCACAAAACATATGTAGACTTCGATAGGAAAAGCCAGAAGTATAGTTATAAAAGGACTGGCGGCCACTCGGCCAATCCTTTCTACAGTCTGTCCAAACTGAAGCAGCATCAAGATCGACATTGTAGCCTTGTTCGTTGTCTCTGTTCTTTGGTTAGACCATGCTCACTGCTGGGGCTGCTCGCCCACCTTAACAGGGTTCGGATAGGGGGCCGAAGAAAAGGAACACTTGCTGCAAACCGGATAAGATATTTTTCTATATTTTTGCGAATTAGAACAATTTTTTTCCGTCGAAGTGGTGTTGCGAAAGAAAATAAAGCAATCTGTGCAAAAGAATACGAAACGAGAGTCCTCAGCATATTTGCTGCCGTGTTCCGAATAGGCATATGCTAAAATAATGTCTTCCTGAGAAGAAGAAGAAGAAGACGCCATTTGTGGCCGAATCCCCTTTTGCTGTCGTGTCAAAAGGCTCTTTCGCTACTTCTCTTCCTCGGGAGTAGGAAAGGAGAAGGAGGGGAGGCCGCAAAAAAGTCTGAGGAGGAGAATGATAAGAATCGCAATAAATACGGGAGAGAGGAGGAGGAGGAGGAGGAGGAGGTCCCCTTTTTGATGGGAGTGAAAGGTTCCGCACTTATATTTTATTTTTCCATCTCCGTAGTATTCACAGGGACCTCTGAGAGGGTTTTTATGTGCACTTTTAGGGGTCTAAAAGAGGAGGAAAGGAGGGTGAGGTGTGCATTTAAGATGTGGAGGGGGATCTGTGGAACAGAAAAGAACTGCAAGTCTGGAAGAGGAGGAGGAGGAGGAAAAGGAGGAGGAAGGAGGAAGGCACAGTAGAAAGTCAAGAAGCTGTGCTGTCGCCAGGCTGACAAGATATGCCAACTTCTCTTTTTTTGTCTCTCGGTGTTTTGCAAGCTTCGCTGGATGAGCTTTTTTTTCTTGCACTGCAGATATGAGATGGGAAACAAATGCGCGGAGGAGAATTCCGCGCTTTTGCAGTAAGAGAGAACAGAAAAATGCTAGGCCTCTTTCTTCCCCAGAAAAAGAGAGAGAGAGAGAGATATCTTTCTTGCTTTCTCCAGAAAAAGGGCGCTATCTGGATCTGGTGTAGATGGAAATCATGCAGAGTCATGCGCCAAGACGAAAAAGAGGCGGCGGCGACGGCTCCGATGGTTGGGAGGGGCATACAAAAACGGAGGCGCTTTTTTTGCTGTTGCGTAGTTTTTTTTTCTGTTGTTGTTGCTTGCTGAATGCTGACGTGGTTGACACGATGTCAAGGTACACGGAATCATCAGAAAAAAATACGTTTTCACAAGCATTCCCTCTTTTCTGTTGGCCTTAGAGGTAGCCGCTGGTCGAAAAAGGGCTGGAATTGTTGTTGGAGATTTTTCTTCATGCTATTAAATTTTTTTCTCTAATGCATACTCAACACCATTATTTTACTACACATTGATTTTTTTATTAAATCAAGTTATTTCCCTTTCCTTTTCCAGGAGGCCCTGGCACCCAACTCCACCCTGAACATGACGTTCGAGTCCTTCGACTGGTCCAACTACTCCGGTCCGGTTGAGGCCCACCTCGTCCCCACCAGGCTCAGGCTCCACCGCGTGTACATCAGGGTCTACATACTGTGGATGAACATGATCGTCCAGATACTCGGGCCATTCATAGGGACGAAAGAACAAGACCGAAAGCAGTTTTGAGAGATTTTTCGAAGTCATATACCCTTAAAGTACTGTACTTTGCCAGTCATTTTGGCCACCTTAAATTTCTTTTTGGGCACCAAAAACAGTCTGCGGCATAAAAGACCAACAATGGCACTGCCATACTCCTAGGGTTTTTATAAGTATTGCAGGAATGAATGGTGTGCCAACAATTTCTCTTTATTTCTTTCCTTGGCTCCTGCAACCGCGAAACTGATGGAAGAGAAACATTATTTCCAAGCTCTTTCATTCCCCCTCTTTCTCCTCCCCCCCAGCGTCTATTTGACATCCCTCCCCCTTTCTTGATTTGATTTGCCCCAGGGAAAAAGGAGTGTGGGCGGGTGGGGACCGAATTGGCGGTAGGCCCTGCTGTTGCTGTCACCAGGCCAGAGCACGAGGGGATTTGGTGGTCCAACAGACACAGAAAATCGTCGGCCGAGGATAATTTAATTTGCTATGAGGGATTTTCGTAGGAGGTTGTTTGGAGCGGCCAATTTCTTTTTTGATAGTACTACTACTTTCGAGAGCTCAAAAACAAGCAAGAGGATACAGCAAAGCTAGTTCTCCACACTCCCTTGGGATTGGGGAAGGAGGATCATACATTGCGATAAGGGTGGTGGAGGCGCCTCCGTTTCAAGGCTCTTTTGCATTTGCATGGGGAACGCATTAGGAGGGAGGGAGGGAGGGAGGAGGCGAAGAGAAACTAGAAACACGCTTTGGTTGCAAAGGCTAAAGATACATCTTAATGTCTTCTTTCGCCTTTGGGGTTTTCAAAAAGGAGGCCTGTTTGGCAGTGCTGATACTCTGGGAGAAACAAAGAGGAAATCTGCTTCGGTAAATGTCACACACCATTGAAAACCCATTAAAGAATAAAATTCTTTTTTAAACTTTTAGGACAATTTTTTAAAGGGAGCACATGTTTGGGTAATTAGAAGCCCCAAATTATCTCTCCCAAAACTCTCAAAACTGCTATTTAAACGGCGATCTCCCTAGTGCTCATCATCCTGAACCTCCGCGTTTACAAGCGCATCAAGCAGTTCGAGGCTACCCTCACCAGCGACGCCCTGAGGGTCTGCTTCACTTCCAACAGGAGCACTAACAACAGCAGGGAGGAGGGAAGGAACAGTGGGAACGGGGGAGGGCACAGAGGGGGAGGGGGAGAGGCAAATGGGTTCGGAGGAGGAGGAGGAGGAGGAGGAGGGGCGCATCATTCTCTCAGTCACCTGGTGAAAAAAATACTGTGCTCAACCGACGTTTTTGCACTTTCCATAGAAATTTTTTATTCTTGCGCACGGAGACTTGATTTAAAAATGAATTTAAAAAAACAATTTGTTCCTCTTCTTCTTTTCAGCGTTCTTCCGACACCAGCACCCGCAATGCCAGCCTCCGCTGCCCCTCTGGAGGAAGAGAGAGGAGGAGCAGGGCGGAAAGGTACAAAAAGGGGAGGGAAAGCCAAAAGTAATTTTATGGCTCGCCCTTTTATTATCTTCTTGGACTATTTCTGGAAATTGCAAGGACGCGAAAAGGGGGATATTCTAAATGCTCCATCAAATTCTCCTTTTCTGTTTCTTTCTATTCCAGCACCATTTCCGACTCCTCCTCCGCCATCGGGGTCGTCGTATCATCGAACAATGGCGGAGGGGGAGGGGGAGGAGGGGCATCAACCAACAACACTCACCTAAGTCCAAACTATGCCCCAACACGGTAAGAAACTCAGTTGTAATTATGTGGAAAGTGCAGGGAATGCACGATTCTTTTTTCCCCAGCACCTCCAGTCACCATCATCAACATCAGCAGCAGCAGCAGTACTTCATCATCTCCGAGGCCCCCGCCGCTGCCAGCGACACAGACGAAGACTCCCAGCAGCAGCAGCACAGGAGACAAGTAATTTGACATAATTTTATCACAAATATTTGCTAAACTTTATTATTTTCCACAGAGTTCCCTTTTGCGCGGTGTGGCTGACCGCCTCCGCTCCTCCTTCCGCTCTGGGTCTTCCTTCAAGAGGTGGAGGGGAGGAAGAGGGGGAGGAGGGGGAGGAGGGGCGGGAGACAGGAGGGACTCTTCAGCCACACTGGTATTAAAAAATGAAAAGGCGTTCAAAACATGTTTGGTTTCTTGTTAATATTTTTGTTTTGCCAGGGCGAATTCCACGCCGGCGGCGGCAACGGAGGTGTCAATGCTGGAGGCCTCTCCTCCGCCCGCCCCCGCAGCCGAAAGAAGAGTTCGTTCAACACCCCCCGCAGGAGGGAAGTCCAGCTCTCCAAGATATCCATCTACATCGTATTCATGTTCGTCATTTGCCACAGGTGAGGGAGGAGGAGGAGGAGGCCTCGTTGGAAACTAAAGTAGAAGGCCCTTAGGCCTTGGGACAATATTGTCTTTGGTCTTGGAGACTGCCCAGCCAGCCATCCTCGCAGATTTTCCCTTTTTTTGCGGGGGGAAAGAGGAGTGTTTCTTTTTCCCAGAGGCGGCTACGAGACGAGGGGAAGGAAGGAAGGAAGGGACAGAAAATAAATCAAAGCACGAAGGGGGATTCACTTTCACCCATTACGGTAGATTCGGTTCTACTTGGGGAATATTTGGTGGATATTTTTTCTGCGTACGGCGGTGGTGATGGTAGTATGGTTGGAAGAGGAAGAAGAAGACAGATTGGAGGAGGAGGAGGTGCTGTTTCCTGAGGGCAAGCCGACAGGTCTAGAGAGAGTAAAATGTTCTTGTTCTTCTTGTTGTTGCTACGTTCAACTACCCAGGCAGACATTGTGAGACACTCTCTGCATTTTGAAGAGGTTCGTCAAAATAAGAGGTATGTCGCGTTGGAATTTTTCTATTCTTGTTTGGTGTTGGTATAGAGCAAAAAATACTGCTTGGGGAGGAGGGGAGGGGGGGAAACAAGCGCAGCCAATCAAGGGGCAAACTTTGCTTTCTCTTCCTCCTTTTCTTGTTTAGCTTCGTTTTTTGGTGCAGAATCATGAAAAATTGACGAGGGAATCGGTGTATCGTGTTACATAACGCGCTGTACCTTCAATGTCAAGGTACGAAGTAGTAGTCGTAAAGAAAGGTCCAAACGAAAATATGTTTATAACAAAGGGAAATGGAGAGGCTCCAAACACAAGTCGCGCAGATTTTCAAAATGTGCCCAAAAGATATTTAAGAAAAAAATTCCGGAACCTTCCAGTTTCTATAAAATAAGCTTGGTCATTATAAGGTTACAAGAATGTTGAGGAAAAATCTTACATTCACAAATAATAATAATAAACTATTTTCCTTCAGCATCCGCCTGATCCCAAACACGTACGAGATGGTTTACACGTACAGCAGGGACTACGAGAGGGCTCTCCTGCCATGGCCGCCGTGGGTCGCAAAGGTAAAATTAATGGAGTTGCATTCCTCGACCTCCCAGTAAAATTTTGCAAATTTATTTAACTGTTTGAATTTCTTACAACAGGTCACGAACCTCAGCCACGTCCTTTTGGCCCTGGTTTGCTCTTCCAACTTCTTCATCTACTACTTCAAGCACGGGCAGAACGTCTGCAGGAGGAAGAAGAGCAGGGCGGCGGCGAATAATGAAGCAGGGGGAGGGGCAGGGGGAGGTAGGGGGGAAATAAGTTGGCTATCACACAAAAAGAATTGAGTTGGGACTGTCAATTATAATGCAGGTGGTGTGATCGTGATGGGCCACCCTCAGAGGGACGGAGGGGCGGCGGCGGCGGCGGGGGAGCACACTGTGCTATACTCGGAGGCATCCAGGTTTGAAATTGAAACAACAATCCAGTTTCGCGTATATACTCATACTCTATCTTAAATGACACAGAAGGAATTCGAACGTGACCACTTCTCTGAACAACGATGCTATTGCTGTTGAGAGGGAGGCCCTCATGAGGAAGGCTACAATGGCAACGGCCACGGCGAGGTGAGAGGCATTGAACAAAAAAATATAGTTTGATTTGATTTCCCACATATTTTCAACTTTGTCTAGATCTTCCGTAGAGGAGAGGAGGCACAGGAGGAGCAGGCAGAAGAGCGGGGGGTCGAGGTACAGCGATAGCACAAATATGAAATGGTTAAAAACCGATGTGACATATCAATTTTTCTTTCAGGACCTCCTCTGGCTCCAACACCAACCCCCCTTCCTCCTCACACTCTGGCCTCCATGCTGCGAAGCAAGGGCTGGAGGAGGAGAGAGAGGAAGCCAGGCAATGAACAAAATCGAAAGGGGAAGAGCAAAGACTGAATTCCCACAACATTAATACCAAGAAAAAGTCTTTCTTATGTAATTGCGCGAGCGGAGTCTGTCTGAGTGTCGAAATAGGTGTAGTACAGTAATGTGTAAGTAGGATTGTGTACTGTACATACAACCTCAAAAGTGGCAAAGGAAACTGGTGAAAATGTATTCGAAGGAAACATTAACTTTACAGATTGTATTTTTGGGAAACACTCTTCTTTTAGTTGTGTCTACATAACTGGAATGTCGTGGCTATATTTATTGTGGCCTCCAAGTGTTCCAGGGGGGGAAATGACATGCTTTTCGGAATAAAACACAGACTAAAAAACGACTATTTTGTAAGAATAAGAAGAGTGGATAATCAAAATGGGTTATTTGCAAGAGTACAGTATCGTCTCTATCAAGCTGTATCATAGTATATGTCAGTGGAGGTATACCGTACCAAGGAAAAAGGAATAAATAAATGTAAGCACCGTATGTATTTCTTGGCTGTACGCACATTGAGTTTATTTACCTTAAAGTCACTAGCTCGTGCACAAGTTGTCGTTGCTCTAGTCTTACATTGTTTGCTGTTGGTGCTGGTACCATTTCTTAGGTTACACCAAATGAAATTGCAAGCATCTCTACAGTGATGCGCCAAGTCCAACTTGTATCTGCAATAAGATGCCCAGTCAAGAAATAGGTGCACGTGTCGGGAAGAAAATGCTTGTCATATCTGCAGTGAGACATTCTTCTGTATTTTACTTGAATTTGCATCTGTACCTACAAACTTTGTATCTGCAGGGAAAACCCAGTATTTAATAGGGTGTACCTGCAGATACACCAAACATTTTTATGGGAATTCGTATCTGCAGGGAAAAGCAATATTTCCCAACTCATTTTTTGACGTAATTTTAAAAATTAACATTTGAAAAATATTTTGGTCTGAAACTGAAACGTTAATAAATGAAGTAAAAATATGTTAAATTTTTTGAGTTGGGTTGGGTCACCTTGAATTTCGGAGAATTTTTAGGCTTTGCACTAGAGAAAAACAACTTTTTGGCGCTATTTTTTCTACTTTTGACGCAATTTGTCCAAAAAATCATGTCGCACTGCTTCCCTCCCCCCTCTCTTTGTCTTTGAAGACTCGAAGTCCAAGTCCAAGACCTGGAGCTGGAGGTTGCGTTGAGGGGTGTGAAGCCGTCAAGCGCGCAGCACAAGAGAAGAGAACAGAACAAAAATCAAAATAAACAATTTTTTGGGCGGGAGGGAGAGCCCGGAGAGGTGGAGCCCGAGCGGCGGTAAGAGCGCCAAGGCGAGGCCCGTGTTCGTCCACGTCCTCTGCCTCTTCCCCGACGCCAAGGACACCCACGTCGATGTTAGAGCCAAGTGAAGTCGCTGCAATTTGGGAGTAAGAGGTCAGCTGATTTAAACTAACCTGACTTAACTTATCCTCTAGGCTCTAGGCCTAACCTGCTAAATCTAACCCATAGACCTGTGTGCGCCACCCGTCTTGGCCATGTCTCAGTCTGGCCCTGCTCTGCCCACCATGCGGCAGCTGGAGGAGCGGGCGGTCGACCCAGAGGTCATTCGCCTGCTGTGGTCGCCCAAGATGGACGTCTTGGCCGTGGCCAACGTCAGCGGGGAGGTCACGCTCTACAGGCTCAACTGGCAGAAGGTGTGGACGCGGAGGCCGCCCGCCGACAACCTGCAGTGCCTCAGCCTGGCCTGGAGGCCCGACGGGAAGGTCCTGGCCGTGGGATACGGGATGGGCAGGCTCGTCCTCATCGACGTGGAGAGGAACTCTGTGGTGCACTCGGTCTCCTACCCGAGCAGTCCCGCCGTCACCGCCCTCAACTGGGTGCAGTGCGGGGACGACCGCGCCTCGGCATCCCCTTCCAACGTGCCGGGGCAGGGCGGCGCGGTCGGAGGTCACCAGCCCATGAACGGAGGCAAGGCATCAAAGTAAGTTGCTAGGGATGCATTGGTTAGTATAATTGAGACAAGTAGGTACAATCTTCACATGTTGATGCTGCCCAGCGTCTTGAGTACGCTTTCTGGCATGGAGCTCCTCTCTTCGTCGGTGAAGTCGAACAAGTCCGGGAGGGGATTACCATTGGGCAATTTGGCGTCTTTGGTCTTCAGCAGGTCAAAGTACTTGTGGTTGCAGGCCTCCCAGGCACTGAAGCGCTGCGTTATGTTGTAGCGAAAAATGCGCAGAAGCAGGTCCCTCACAACTTCTTCGTCTCTAATGAAGAAATCCTTGAACACGCTCATCAGGGGCTTTTTCTTGATGTGCTTGGGGAGGGGGATTGGCTTGACTTTCATGCCTTCAAAATCCGAAGTCGACGGAGTGCCCAAATATTCAAACATCTTGGTCATCAAGTCTTTGTGGCTTTGCATTTTGTGCACGTAGAAAATGGGCCTTGCCGATAGGATCTGTGTCATCACCACTCCTCCGGCCCAAACGTCTATGTTTGTGGAGTAATACCGGCAACCCCTAAATAACTAAAAATGAAACAAAAACATCTTGACTGAATTTTTTTGACTAACTTACAAGAGCATTTCAGGAGCACGGTAGGTCCTCGTGCCCACATATGATGCATGAGGAGACTTATTCGTCATCCAGGTTCCCAGTCCGAAGTCCGCAATCTTCAGCATGCCTGTATGCTCATTCACCAGAAGGTTCTCTGGCTTAATGTCGCGATGGGCCACTCCCTTCATGTGAATGTAAGCCAGGCCCCGGAACATCTGGTAGGCAAATACCTCCGCATACATTCCAATACCGTGGCTTCGGGTAAAATGATCCTTAATGTAGTCCTGTGGAGAAAAAGCCTTGTAAATGTCGGAAGACCATTGCTACACTGGCCTCCTTACCCAAAGGTCACCTCCGTCTACCAATTCCATCACAAGACTCACTGTTTCGCCATCATGGTAGTAGTAAAGAAGATCGACGCAGTTTTTATGCTGGAGCTTCACCAGCAAATCGCGTTCGGTGACATCCAGCCTGGTTTTAGTTGTGTTCGTTGGATTCTTCACAGCAACAAGCTTGCCCTCGCCTTCGCGATCGATTTCTGTCGCCTTCATCTTTCTAACTTTGCCGAACGCTCCCGTTCCAATTTCCTTGACAAGCTCCAGATGGATATCTGTTTTGGTTCCGTTCCTCGTCGTGGCTTCTTGTCGCATAATTTTTTACTCATCTTTTAATTTGCCACATACTGTACACGTAGAAGCAAAATATTTACGGTTTTAAACAAAAAATCCAAACTTGTGGGAAAAGACATTTGCCCAAATTTAATCGTATACTAGCTATCCGGGCCCGCTTTGCTATTGTTCTTCCCTACAGATTTAAGTGAACTTTTGTAAGTGCAGATCTAACTAACACAATTACACAGAAAAAAGGGAAGTTAAATCTGCAGGGAAAAACCACCTCTCTACCACATCTCCCTGCAGATTTAAAAAAA
>JAAUYB010123225.1_pt1 | contig 12266 bp, 17 predicted proteins | sample 7278071 | NCBI WGS metagenome assembly JAAUYB01 (sample SAMN14350121, study PRJNA611818) | marine sediment metagenome | isolation source: surface marine sediment (1.8m) | place: French Polynesia: Moorea | collected 2018-08
CTACGTCAATGGGATGACAAATGATATGCTCATCCACTACCTCGAGTACTGCACGGAAACCTTGCCGATTCACAACAATGTGGTCGCTGACCTGGCATCTGTTGGGGGCAGCGGGGGCAACTGTTAGACTCTTCTTCAAGCGGCAGCGATGCTTGGCCCTAAAAAATATTGGCAATCACTACGGAAACCGTACGGAAACTAATGTTATCTACTTACATGTCTCGCAGGAAAAAATTCTCCAGCGCCTGCTTGGAAATGTTTGTTGTTCCGGGATGGTAGCAACGCCTCATAATGCTGTACAGGCTCTCAAACTCTTCAGCACTGAATCTCCACAGGGGCCCTGTCCTTTGCCTTTGCTCTGCCAGGTGGCGGAAAGTATGCACATTGATGAATGGCTTCTCCTCGGGTTTGCAGCAGAAACCCCGCTGATACTCCACATAAAAACGCTCGTGCAAGTCCTCCAAACTGGTCCCTTGCTCCTGAAGGTCTTGCACTACGCAATGGAGGGTGTCGTCGTCGTAGTTATAAAGCCGTGTGAGGAACACCAGGTAGAGAATCGCCTTCTTCCTGTGGAACCTAAAACAGAACTTGCACGGAAACCGTACGGAAACACTTACAAAAACCTTACCAATGGCTCTCCTCCGGGACATCCTTTAGGATTTTTACCGCAAAAGGAATCATTACGGAAAGCGTAAGGACTCCGTATTCGTTCCCTTTCAATGAAGACAGTTGGAGTGACCGGCTGGCACGGGCTGTCTCAGAAAAAACCCTGGTAGACCGGTATAAGTTCGAGAGGCCACGGTGAAACCGCCTGGATTCCTTGGTGTCTCGAGCCACAAACATCCTCCTCAGCATTTCTTTGACAATCCCCTCAAATATCAGGTGGAACTGGTCCACTGGCAGGCCCCAAACTATGTCAAACGGGGATTGCAGGTCAAAGAGTGGAGAAAAAGCGGTGATTCCTTGCCGTTCTTCCAGGTTCGCCTGAAGAGCGAGTCCGAGCCTTTTAAAGAAATTTTTAGTATTTGACGCAACTACTACGCGGAATCTGTGCGGATTACCTTGCAATTCCTTCCATTGTGTCATGGGGCAGTCCCAGTAATCCGGGTATGGCCAGGAGATCCCGCCGCCAGTATTTCCCCTGCCTGTGCAAAACTCACAGGACCAGCGGCCGTTGATGGTAGTTAATCCTCTTAGAGTGTGCCTCTCTGGCATGTCGGCCACAATGTAAGTCACCCTGATGTCCGGTTCGGCGTTCAGCTCTTGCACAATGGGCCTAATTGGAAAGGAAACCGTACGGAAACTTCAGACATTTGGTTTGACAAAAAACAAATCATTACACTTTGCAACAAAACAAAAAATGAAGGAAACTTCGCGGAAACTGTACGGAATCTTACCCCAGCATTGTGTGCGTGCAGATCTTTGCCGCCTCATGGCCGATGGTGAAGTCATACACTTTGTAGGGGTAGATGCAGTCTCCGATTTTGATGGATGCCACGTGAAACTTCTTTTGGCCAGACTTCGACTCCTCCACTCCGTCCAAGCTTAGGACGCAGTTTCCGTATTGTTTCCGTATGTCCTCCAAGCGGAATCCCTCACGTACGTGGACTCTCTCGTGGTGTTCCTTGATTTGTTGCAGGCTCACGCAGGATTCCTCACGGATAATGCGCAAAACTCCTGCGCTTTGCAACTGCCGGTATTCCTCGGGAATTGCTGTCAGCCCTTCCAATCTCCTATACTCTATCCCCCCCTCTGGGGTCTTCTCCTCCAGAAGAAGGTCTGTTGTAATGACTGGAACGTACTTAGCTGCCAGGCGCCGAAGGTACTTGCTGTATGTTTTCTTTCTTTTTCCTTGCTTTCCTCGCAGTTTCCGCACGGTATCCATGTGCTTGAAGACGACACTGAACATTTTGTCAATTGCAGAATTTGTCGCCTTACTTGATCCCCTAACACCGGCCATATCCCGGGCAAGCCGCTCCACGTCAGTCAGACTTTCCAGCTTTCGTCGAATAACTGCCTCTTCTTCATCTAGGTTTCCGCGTGGATTCCGTGCGCGGTTGGTGCCGTCTTCTTGCCCTCCTCCTTCCTCCCCTGAGGAAGCAGAGTGCTCGTCAGCTGTTCCACCTCCTTCGTCGCTGCTACTTTCAGAAGTAGTGGGAATCTCCTCGGATTCCGAGCCTAATCCTGCCTCTTGATTGCCGAAATCTCGCTGGCTGCTCTCCGCTTCCGGACTCTGGACCCCGTCCTCCCCGGCTTCATTCCCGCCATCAGAACACGGATTCCGTGTAGAGTCCGTTGCTGATCCTCCATCATAGGCTGGTGACAGCAATCTGTCCTCCTCTTGTGCGACTGGCGTTCCTCCGCTGCTGCTACTGCTACCTTCCTCTTGTGGCTGTGCACTGGTAAATTCGCGGAAACCGTGCGGAATGCGCCTGCCTGCAGCAACAACTTTTTGTTCCAGTCGTTGAAGTGCTTGCGCGTCGTACAAGTAGAGTCTCCCAGCAGGATTCCCTGCGTTTTCCGTGTTGCTACTGCTTTCTGAGGACGAAGTTGGTGAGTTGACATCAACCTGCCGAGAAAGGGGCGGCAGGTTCGCCCTTTGGCGCCTCTTGCGTACCTTGCACTTGTGCCGCCTCGCCTCCAAGCTCTCCCTCTTCCTCTTTCTCACGCCGGAGGGGCCCGGATTCCCCGTGGATTCCGTGTCGCTGTCCATGTTGGTTTTTTCCTCCAACTTTTCAATTGTTACAAAGCAGAAGGAAGGTGTAAGGTTTCGTTGCTGATTCCGTGACACGCTAGTTTGTTTACCTTTACTCAGCTGCTCCTCCTTTTCCGCCCCGACTTAAAAAAGCAAAAGAGGGACAAATTTTGGCTGCGCGGAAACAGCACCGAATCCCTGGCCAATCATGTCGTCGGCGGCGGAGGCCAGGGAAAAGGAGCGGTCCAGGGTGAAGAGCGGGGTCATGAACGGGTTGGCCCGCCTCATCTTGTACAGGGACAAGCCGCAAGATGACGAAGCAGACCCAGACGCTGACCCCTCCCACTGGTCCCAAGTGGCCTTCAAGACGTTGGAGTACGTCCCCCCCGGGATAGAGGCTGGCATCAGGCTGACCAAGGTCTTGAGGAGGAGCCGTGTCATGCTGAAGGAGAAGGGCCGCAGCCCGATCAAGGCGTTTGTCTTCGCCCGTGTGGAGGAAGGTAAGAGTTACCGCATTGTTTCTTTACGTTTTCCGTTAAACTTTTTTCCTTGTAAAATTAACACAATAATGCTTCCCCTTACATTCTCCATTACATTAAACGGGAATATTGCGGTTTACTTAAGGAATCACCACCAAAGATCTGGAGGATGTGTTCACCAGCCAGATCGGCTCCAGCTTCGCAGAGTCACTGACAGGCAAAGCCAACAACTCCAACAACCGCAGCAAGGCCTACTGCGAGCTCGTCAAGAAGTACCCAGAGGGGTTGTTCAAGGGATTCTCCTACCCCGATCTCAGCAAGAAGGAGGACTACCGGCTACAGGTTCTGTCAGGAAAGCGCGGCGAAGCAGCGTCTATCAGCGTGGTGGAAAGCGAGAACCAGAACTCGGATGAGGAGGAACTCGACCTGGGCTCAGACGTGGGCAGCGACGAAGACCCCGTGCAGGAGGGTGCCGAAAGTGAGGTAAGAAAAATGTAGTTTCCGTGTGGTTTCCTTTTCCAAACGGTAACATAACATTACAATTCCTCACAGAGCCTCATCCCATCTTCACAAGCGGTTTCTTCCGGGAAACGACACGGAAAGCCGGAGACAACTCCGCGAAAGAAGATGTCAAAGTTCGGCGACGGCAAGACCCACTCAAAGGTGTTGACCTCCACGGCCGTGCTGTCTGGCATTGAGGACGGCGGAAGCCTTTTCCCTGAGGAATCATCACAGATTCCGCGTGCAACTGAGGATGCGCCTTCTCCGTCGCCTGCCGCGTCTCTCACTCCCCGCAGCGACAAGAGCAATGGTCACCCGCGGCCTCCTCTGCGCCTCAAAACGCCCGAGAGGCCTATCCCGGCAGCAGCCATGAAGGCCGTGGCCAACGTGTACGGCATCGACCCATGCACCTCCGGGACATCTGGAAAAGACAAGGAAACCGTACAGAAGAAAGGGCCGACCACTGCGGAGTTGATGAAGGACCCTTTTATTGGTGTCAAGCCTGGCCTTCCCTACTCCAAGGGGAAAGTTGGTGCAAAGGTACAAGTTTTTCCGTATGGAATCCGTGGAGATTCCAAATCAATTCAATTACTTTTCAGAGATCTCTTGCCTACGCCTCAACGAGCAAGTCAGTCAGGGGCAAGAAGGTTCCGAAGAGGAAGAAAGCTGCCACAAATGTAATAAAATTTCCGTGCGGTTTCCTTGTCATTTCCGCACTGTACGTTTCTTATTTACAGGAAGACGACGAAGACATGCTAGTTCGCTTGGAAGACGTGGGGGACAGCAGCGATGAATTCGTTCAGGTAAATCAAGTTGTTGGCGGAATCTGTACGGAATCATCACTGATTCTTTTGCTAGGAGGAGGACAGTGACTCTACCCCGCCGAAGAAGAAAAAAGGCACTTCCTTGACCATGAACGACATGGGAGGAGCCAAAAAGGTATATCATCTACTTTTATTCATTGATTCTTCTAGGAATCCGTACGGAAACAATGCTTTTTAGCCCAAGCATCGCTGCTGTGACGACTGCCACTGCGCGGAGTTGAACCGCGGAACGCTGAGGCGCAAGCTGAGTACCAGTGAGGAGGCGCACATGAGAGAGAACCTACGCTGTAAGTTGGTTTCCGTACTGAAACAGTGTAGAAACAATAAATTTTTAAGGGTTGTTTCCAGACATGGACTTCCGCCAGATCTTGAAAGCCTTCACAGACGTTCGCCACCAGCTGAACAGGATGGAGGCCAAGCAAGACCGCATGGAGAACAAGAACGAGGCCGTCAACGAACTGGTGGAGGTATATAGGGAGATTCCGCGGAGAAACAGTACATATTCTGTCTACTAAAAAATTCTTTTTTGTTCCCGCAGAAGGTTGTCGTCGCCAAGGAGACTCCCGCAGTTTTGAAAGACGAGCGAGCAGACATTGGCGCGCCATGGGGCACGGTGGAGGACATTGAGGACGCCTTGGAGGATCCAGAGAAGGAAGCGGTACTTTCCTCTTACTGACTTTTTAGAGATTCCGTGAAGAAACCGTGTCTTTTCAGATCACGCAACGCCTCCTGGGGACGGTATCTCAAGATCAGACGCACTTCCCCCGCGAAGCGGTCAGGCTCCTGCTGAGAAACAACCTTCGCCACCGCGTGTATATGCAGCACCCAAACAAGTAAGAATCCTTGGCATTTCCGCACCAATTCATAGGATTAAACATACGTTTACTTAGGGATGGCGGCCCAATCATTCGTTGGGGAAAGGAATACGTGGTGTATCCTCAGTGTTTCAATGACCTGATGATAAACTACATGTCCGAGAAGGTGACGGGGTTGAAGGGCATTCCCAAGGCGGAAAGCAAGTGGAGCGGTCATTTTAATGACACGCGCAAGAGAGAGAAGAGGGAGCAAGAGGTAAGTTTCCGCACGGAAACGGTAAAGTTACAATGTGTACGCAGAAATCTTCCTCCGCAGGCCATCTTCAAGAAGAAGGAGAACCGGAACAACGAGCTGTTCGCCTTGTGTTACAAGGATACAAAGGCGAAACTGTACTGTATCACGGAGGCTGCCCCGCTCAAGCCTCCCCGTGACGAGAAGAAGTTGCCCGAGTACGAGGCGGAGAAGGCGGCTTACATCGCCCGCTGGAAGCCCATCGTCGAGGCGGCTTACGAGAAGTCCCGCAAAAAGGTATCTTGTCACACTTTCTGTACTGTTTCTTTTTTGATTCATTGGGTTTTTTTAGGGACGCGCGGAACTGGATTCGGATTCGGACTAGACAAAGAGTTACTGGCGAGGAGCAGAAGATATTTTTGGGCGTACCGTTCATGTTAATTCTATGTTTTTGGAAAAATTTCCGCACATTTTCCTTACAGTTTCTGTGGATTTATTACTTTGCCCCGAATACGTGTTTGTTTCCGTAAAGTGATGTTATAAGATGAGTTGCTGAATTTATGTACGTTATTATATGCTGACGTTATGTTTAAAAAAGAAATAGAGCCCGCCTCGCCAGTTTTTAAATTTAGGAGAGTTTTCGTTACGTATTCCGCACGGAAACCGCAAGAAGGTTTCGCAACTCAAAGGAGTCGTTTAAAGGTTCCGCCAGCTATGGCTATCTCAATATCAAGTGCGCATGCGTGCTCCGGTTTCGACACGCATTCCGTGTGGTTTCAGTGGCGTTTGCTTTAGCAGCTGACATTTTAAAAAGTAAACAAACAAACCTCCTCCTTCCCTTTCCGGTTCTCAAAACAAAAAGTTACGGGCGGCGAAAGTGCGAGGCGGAAAGAGACAAAAAGTGTGTGAAGAGACTTTTAATACGGACATTATGTGCTACGGCATCGTCACCGGATCCCCGGGGACCCCCGGGAGGAGCCTGGAGAGGTTCTTGTCCGGCCCGAGGGCGGGGAAGCAGCGCGTCCCCCCCGGGTTGCAAGCGGGGGATACCGCCAGGTTCGGCGCCCTTTCAGCGGCATTCCCTTGCTGTGAGGGGAGGGCCACGGCCACTGGGCTGGCCGGGGAGGTTCCCGGCGAAGAGGCCGGGACTGAGGTCCTGGGCTGGAAGGCGATGGCAGAGATGCGCCCGGATCCAAGACATGTAAGTAATTTGCATACGAATCCGCGAAGTTTCCGTACTGTTACTGTTTCAAAAGGAAGTGATGGCTCCGACAAGAGAATAGTGTGTTTTTTGTAGCAGTTTCCGTGAACAATCCGTACGGTATCCTTGTCAATTACAGGATACGGACTTCGCGAAGAAGTGCCCAAGGGCCGCCTCCAAGTCCAAGGGTGGAGGAGGGAGCAAGACTGGTGGAGGTGGCGGCGGAGGGTCAGGGGGGAGCGGAAGCTCCGATTCCGCGCCGTCGCCGACCGGTAGCGGTGGGAGTTCTGCCGGAGCAGGTGCACCGGGAGGAGGACGCCCGCCGGGAAAGAGCCCGAGCAAGACACCGACAGGGGTGAGTCTTTGACACGGAAACCGCGGTGTTTCAATGGCTAATTAATGGGTTTTTCCAGCCCGTTGGGACACCTAAGAAGAGGCGCCGCCGCTCTTCCAAGAAGGACCCGGCCGCTGACGCTCAGGCTGCCGCCCCCGCGGCAGAAGAGACAGCTGACGAGGCTGCAGCCGCCCTCGCTGCACTGGAGGTAATTTCGGAGCGGATTCCGTACGGAAATGTGATTAATTCCTTGCAATGTCTTGCAGACGTCCGCCCCCTCAACCTCCACAACCTCCAACATCCTGACGACGCGCCAGGTCCGCGCCGCTGCAGCCGAGGCCAGGAGAAAGAAGAGAGAGGAGCTGAAGAAGAAGGTAACTTTGCAAGAAAAACATAAAAGTTTCCGTAATGAAACCGCATTGTTTCCGTAGGCCGATGAGGAAGCCGCAGCTGCCAGGCAAGCAGCAGCCGCCGCCGCCGCGGCATCCCAGCCCGCCCCACCTATTCCACCGAAGAAGACCGTAAGTTGAACTTAATCAGTTTCCGTACTGTTTCTTTATCATTTCCATTGTACAGGCCGCTGCAATTTCCAAGGAGGCCACCGCTTCCGTGAGCACCTCAGCTGCAGCTGCCTCAGCCCCGCCTACAGCTTCTGTAAGACAGGTTCAGTACGGAAACTTTAAGGAATACTAAATGTTTCTTTGTAGGGATTTCCCAAGTACCAGTGCGGGAGGACGTGCGAGTGCAACAGCCTGACCCGCGAGAAGCTGAGGGAGAAGGAGTGCACGGAGGGCACCAAGAGGGAGCACTGCCGCGAGAATCTGACCTGTGAGTGTTTCCGTATTGAAACCGTATAGTTTCCAAGCCACCTTATCCTCTTCTTTTTTCTAAAGAAATACTGTAACGTATACAATAATGGTTCCTTGCAGTTATGCGTTGGGTTCAGCTACGCAGGGACAACCTCGAGATCAAGGACTTGTTGAGGGAGAACAACCAGCTGCTCAAGTCCCAGAACGAGCTCCTTCAGGAAGTGCTGGGAGCCTCAAAGGTACAATTGTTTTAAAGTGTTTCCGTACGGTTTCCGTACCAATTCCTTTATAATTAGGAAGCGGCAACGATCCGTGCCAGCGAGGACCTGGCGGCGGACGACAAGGGCGAGCTGGGGATGCCGTGGACCAACATGGACCAGCCCGTCGATGCATTCAAGACCATGCCTCAGCGCCAGGTACTTATCCGCACAGTTTCCGTATTGTTTCAGTGGACAAAATATTTCATTATAGATGCTCTACCGGGTTCTCCACCGCATTGTCTGCAAGGCATGCCACTTCCCGCGCATGGCGATGCTGGAGCTGTTCGCCCCTCCCCTCCAGCAGCGGGTTTACCCCTTGGCAAAGCCGAACAGGCAAGTAACCGTGCAGTTTCCGCACAATATCAGTACTTCAATTTATTCCTGAAAGAACTGTAATTTCTTTGTTATCTTTGTTTTCCACAAATATGTCTTAGTTTCTGTGCTGTTTCCGTATCATTTCAGTCACAGCAAGAGGGACTCAGCCTGGAAGTACGGCTTCCGGTACCACATCCTGCCCAAAGTCATGCTTGACTTCATCGCCTTTGTGATGAGCAAGAAGTACGTCGGATTCACCTCTGATACCGCGGCGAAGGAGGTGAAGGATCACTTGAACGACGCCCGTGAAACTGCCAAGGAGGAGGACAAGGTAAGATTCCGCAAGGTTTCCGTGTCGTTTCCGTACAATTAACTCTTTGAAAAAGAGCCCAACTTGTTGGAACGGATTTATTTGCCGCAAGTACAAGTAAAAACATGCAATGTACTAAGTTTCCGTACGGTTTCTTTATCAATTCCAGAAAGGCTTCTACGGAAAGCTGGACCAGCCAGTCCACCTCCTGGTCTGGCGTGACAGCGAGGCCAAAACGTACGTCATCCAGGAGACCCCCCCCTACGACGGGGACGACGAGGCCAAGGAGGCCTTCGTGCTTAGGTGGGAGGACGACGTGAACGAGGCCATCGCCAAGAAGTTCCCCAACGTAATAGATACCGTAAAGTTTCAGTGCGATTTCCGTGACATAACATTTTTGTTTTCCATAGGGATTCGTCCACAAGGACCCGCCGCACCCGTAGGTCGGGAAAAGTGGAAGAGAAGAAAGAAGATCAAGGAAGAGGAAAGGAAACAAGAAGGATTCAAAGACAATCAAGAAGAAACGTGTTCCCGAAGAAAATTTTTTGTCAGGTAGAAATCAGTAGTTTCCGCGCTGTTTCCGCAAAGTTTCTGTGTTTCAGTGGCTGTTAAAAGAAGAAAATCAAATCGAGTAACGCTTTTACCGCTTTAAAACATGAATCCCCCCCATCCGTGTACGTCCCCCCCCCCCCCTAGAAAAATCAGGAAAGAAGAACTATACTTTTTGTTAAGTTTCCGCACGGTTTCCGTTACAAAAGTACGTCATTTTTACAGAGTACGCCATGATGTTCTTGGAATATATAAGAACGAAGCTTTTAATTTTCCGTGGTGTTTCCTCGTCAATTCCTGCCGCCGCATGTTTAATTATCCTGCTGCTACCCGTGTTTTCCGTACGGTTTCCGTGTTGCTTACAATGCATGGAAAGTAGACATTGCTTAATTCCTCCGTCGCACATCCCTTTTCCTTTAATGAGGCATAACTTGGGAAACCGCACAGATTCCGTATCGTGTCACTTGTTTATTGGCAAAAAAACACGTTGGAACAAGGGCGGAAATCCCATGGAAACCGAATGCTGCGCGGCTGACAAAACCATCAGTGGGAAACCGTGTACAGTGCAATGGACAGTAATGCCGCGGATTCTGTACGGAAAGTAGTAGGAATGTCCGCACTTAAGAAGCCCTTTGAAACTACATTCCGTATATTTTCCTCGCGGAAAATCGCTCCCTGTCCATTTGGATTCGACACTGTTTCCGCTTACTTTCCGTGATGTTTGGGTCGTCGGGTAAGGTGCCCGGATTTTCCTGGCTCGAGGCGGGATCTCCCTGGGGGAACGTAGAGGGGGCTCCCACTTGAACATTCATCCGGTCCAGGACGGCCAACGGGCTTCCGTTTCCGAGCAGTGATTTTTTGAAAGTCCAGAAATCCCCCCTCTTTATTATGGGAGGCCCCATAATAAGGTGCTCGGATTTTCCTGGCTCACGGCGGGATCTCCCTGGAAGAATGTAGAGGGGGCTCCCGCTTGAACTTCCGGTCTAGGCCAGCCAACGGGATTTTGTTTCCGAGCAGTGATTTTTTGAAAGTCCAGAAATCCCCCCTATTTATTATGGGAGGCCCCCATAATTAGGTGCACGGATTTTTCTTGCTCGCGGTAGGATCTCCCTGGGGGATAGTAGAGGGGGCTTCCGCTTAAACATTTATCCGGTCTAGGCCGGCCAACGGGCTTCCGTTTCCGGGCAGTGATTTTTTGAAAGTCCAGAAACCCCCCTTCTTTATTATGGGAGGCCCCCATAATAAATTGCTCGAATTTTCCTGGCTCGAGGCGGGATCTCCCTTGGGGAACGTAGAGGCGGATCCCGCATAAACATTCATCCCGTCTAGGCCAGCCAACGGGCTTCCGTTTCCGAGCAGTGATTTTTTGAAAGTCCTGAAATCCCCCCTCTTTATTATGGGAGGCCCCCATAATAAGGTGCTCGGATTTTCTTGGCTCGAAGCGGGATCTCCCTGTGGGAACGTAGAGAGGGCTCCCACCGGAGACTTTACCCTAACAAATGACATAGCACCAGTAAATATGTAAATGCGAGAGATCCCACCTTGAAGAAAAATCTGGTTAAGGTGTGATGGATCCCACGCCAAAGAGAATTCTTGTCAAGGAGTGATGGATCCCACCCTGAAGAAAACTTTGGGTGTGATATGAAAAGGATATTGGACATCCAAAAAAAGTTGACCTTGACCTTTGGTCTACCTCTGAGATCATGACCTCAAAGTAGTCCTCCCCCTACAACATTTAACAACAACAACAACAACAACTCTCACCGTTCTATGACCTGTCGGCTTTGCCGCAGGTAAAAACTCCTTTTTTTCTATTTAAAATTTTAGGTTCACATTGACAGCCTGTCTCAGTTCGCCGTCGCCGCCTCCTGGCTGGGGGCGGCCTCCGTCCTGTCCTATGCTTACAAGACAATGCTGGTGTGTGAATGGAAGATTTTTTTTAAAAAAAATCCCAAAGAGGAATCGTCTAAGCAAGAGCGACGAATTTCAAAAGCGTTTAACCTTATAGGTGTCTTTCCTGACGCTCCCTGTGGCGGAAAAGACCGTTGAGACCAGGCAGTCGGCACACCAGGGCTACCTGGTGCGATGGATGAGAAGAAATTAACAAAAACTTCAAAAACATGAATACATGTTCATTTGAAACTATATTAATTTTACTGAAAAATACAAGAATGCAATGCATTAAAAATAACTTTGTTTCTAGAACCACTGGCACTTTCTTCTGGACAACAGAGGTAAGTTCTAAATTTGATTTTAAATAACAGATGGCTAGGCCAAATCGATCAACCTATCTTGTTGCTGTTGCTGCTGTTGTTGCTGCTGCTGTCACTATAGCTGGTTGTCTAGGTTTTGCTGCCACCAAAAGAAAAAAACCGCGTATGTAGCGCAAAGCAGCTCTGCCAATTTTTTTTCCTTTTGTCCCTCCTCTATTTCCCCATGTCCAAGCCCGTCCTGAACCTGATCAGCGGCAACAGCGCCCCCCCCCCCATTTTTTTGATTTTTTAAAAATATTTTTTGAAGGGCTTTTTGGGGGAGACCATGAGGCATCTGCTCATTTTGTTTTTGCATCCTTTATGAGCATAGGATTGAAGTGCTGGGGTCCAACTTCATCAAGATTCTCTTCTGCAACTTCAGGAGCTGTAGATAAATAAAAAAGGGCCCAATCAGCTAAATAATTAGAGCGGATTTGCAAAAAGGTCTACCAAACAAGTTCTTTTAATATCTTTTTTCAAAAATTGCTAGTTTTTTACAAATGATTTTTTATATAGCCGCCGTTAGGCTGGATCGATTTGGCTTGGCCACCCGTTAAATACAAAATATTAAATATATTTTGAAGGAAACCCTGTGATGTACGCCTCCCGCGACACCTACATGTGGATGATGGCAGCCACAGTCTGGAGGAAGGGGTTCCCATTCAAGGAGCAGGTCGACGAATAGTAAGA
>JAAUYB010170380.1_pt1 | contig 12263 bp, 12 predicted proteins | sample 7278071 | NCBI WGS metagenome assembly JAAUYB01 (sample SAMN14350121, study PRJNA611818) | marine sediment metagenome | isolation source: surface marine sediment (1.8m) | place: French Polynesia: Moorea | collected 2018-08
CTCCTTTAATTGGTTTTGGTGGTGATCAAAAAGAAGGTTATCGCGCGTTTCATGCGTATTTAGGTGGTGTGGTTGCCATTGTCTTAATTGCTCATGGTATTTTAGGATTAAAATTAGGACTTTCTTTATAATTTTTTGAGTTTTGATTCATGATTATTCCGGTTTCTTCGGGAGGCCGGTTTTTTCTTGTTAATTATCAGGTATTTGTATGGTTAAGAAAACCGCTAAAGAAGTAATTGAATCTATTTATCAAGCCATTAATAAGCGGAATATTGACGCAGCAATAAAATGGGTTGATGATGCTTGTATTTACGAAGATGTTAATTTTTCTCAACCTTTTGAAGGGAAAGATGCTGTCAAAAATCTCTTTCAAGAATCTTGTAATAATGTTCCTAATGATCTCAAATTTGTTATTGATGAAATTACTGAAGGCGATCCTTTAAAAGTTGGAGTATTATGGCACGTTGAGTTAGATAATGTGAGTATCCCTAATGGGAGAGGAGTCAGTTTTTATCGTATCTCAGAAACTACAGGAAAACTAATCTTTGCTAGGGATATTGTTGAACCGCCCATTAAACCAGGAAAAGTATCATTTTTCATTATCCGTCTAGTTACTCCCTTAATTAGAAGATTTCTTAAACAAGATTCTGCACCCAAAAAAACACAACCTATACTATCAATATTTTTATGGTTGCTTTCAGGAACCTATATTTATCTCTTACTCTGTTCTTCCCCTAATTATATCTTACCTGGGGAACCTTTTTGGGCATTACAACCAGAAACTCTTAAAGAAGTTATCAATGAATCTATCAACTTTTTCTTTATCTTACCCATTTTGAATACAGTAGGAATTCAAGTTATGAAGTCGCCTATTGTTCATCCAATGATCGAAGCACAATTCAACTTTGCTGAAGCTTGGATCTTCATGTTTCTTCCCTTATTATTAGCAGATAAACGGATTAATAATTTTCCCAAAATTGCCCTTTGGACTGTGGCCATGTTTTTAACAAATGTCCTTTTATGTCCTTATATGGCGTTACGGTATAAGCAACCCATTCTAGATAAAACAGAAGAACCCAAAAAGGGAAAATTAGAACGTATATTTGGTTGGATAGGATTAACTGTCGGTATTATCGCTATCAGTTGGATATTTATTGGACGACCAGAATTTGGTGATTTATCCCAAAGATTACAGTATTTCATAACACAGTTAAATAGTAGCCGCGTAGTGATTGCATTTTGCGTTGATTTAGTTTTATTTGCTATTTTCCAAACAATATTAATGGGGGCAGTTATTCCCCCGAATAATCAACAACGTTGGTTAAGATTTATTCCTTTCTTCGGACTCGCTTTTTGGTTCATCATCTAAATCTAATTATCTAACTAAAGATTATCTAAAAAATAGCGGTGATACAATTCACAATTAGTTTGAGCTTCATCTCCCACTAAATTAATCAATCCCATACTCTCTAATTTATAAGCAATGGAAGGTTCTAATTGTCTTCCTGTCTCGGTTTTTACTACTTCTTTCATAGCATCAACTAACTCAGGAGAAGATTGTAAATTATTCCAATGACGGCGTAAATGACTACTATAAATTCCTCCTTGTGTTGGGGCTTCTTCTAATAGTTTATCTTGGGGAATATTCTTATAAGCTAAGGCGTCTAAAGCTAAACGAATAAGATAAGGATGTCCCCCTACCATCTCAATTAAATCTTTCGTAAACTGTTCTTGTTTAGGTTCTTCTGACCAGTCAAATCCATAATAACTTGCTAAGGTTAATACTTGTTCTAAATTAAATCCTGGTAATTTAACTTGTCTTCCTACATTAAAAGGTGATTGATTAGCATCTAATTTTATATAAACTTCTGTAGAATTAGCAATAACTAATCGTAAGTTTTGCCAAATTTCTAAGTTATTAGCTTCTTCATGCCAATAGCGTAACATGGGTAAAAAATCTTTAGCAATATCAACATATTCAAATACCCTATCTAAATTATCTAATCCCAAAGCTAACGGACGATCAATTTTTTCTAATAAATAACTTTGAAAATAGGTTTTACAACTAACTAAACTACCGAATAATTCTTCATCCCAATAATCATCAAGTTCTGGTTTTAAGCCTAATTCTCTGCTAATATTGGCACAAAACCAACGCAAAAATTTATCTAAACTGCTAAACATTGCCCCTTCAGCAGAACGAAGATTAAGATAAACTTTGCTACAATCATTCGCTTCTGCATGGGCTAAAATTGTCTTTAAAAGGGAGGTTTTGCCCATTTTTTCTGGGGCTTTAATACGAATTAATGACCCAGGTTTTAGAATAGTTTGACAACAATCTAATTCAATAGGAGGACGAGGAATATAAATGGGAGAATCAACTTTAATTGGAGTACGAGTATCTACTACAGGAAACGCCGTAAAAGTCGGCATAGCGGACTCTTGTTTCCACTCAGGATACTTTATATCTTTTAACCATTCTCGGAGTATTTGAAACTTACCAGGGCCCTTACTACGGGGATCTAATTCAGGACAACCATTAGGATTTTCATTAGAGAAACAACTATACAATTCTGTCATTTGTTTCTTATAGGTTTCGTGACTCGCTGCTTCTGCAAGTTCCCAGACTTCTGTGTCTGGTTTGCGCCAATTTTCGTAAGCAAACCTTACTAAAAAAATCTCTCGGAGTCTCCCTTTTAAATTTTGATCGTTGGCAACTTCTTTGATGAATTGATCCCAGGCTTTTGGTTTCATAGCGATCCTATTAAGAACAGTTTTAGCATTCTACTATTTTCTACTTTATTCGATGTTACCTCCTCCTCAGAAGTTAGAAAATTGGTTCATCATGGGACTGACATTCTAGAAAACCATCCCTATGATGAGACTAGAGGGCAATAAACCCTTTGCTAAGGTGTGAGTACAGGAGATGACTTAATCATGAACAGTAAACTAACCATGAAACGTAAACTAGCAACAGTAATGGCCATCTCGCTTCTCATTGTTTTTGGTGTGGAAACCATGGCTGTTGCTTCGACTAACCCCTTCTCTGACAGTGTTATTGTCTATGATAAAGACTGTCCAGGGGATGACAAAGATGATTGCTAAATGTCACCATCTTTCTTGAAACTCCAACCACAACACACCTAAACTTGGAGAAAGCTGGGATTGTTCCTAGCTTTTTCTGAAGTTTACCAAATCAATCTTAAGCTGAAAAACGACTATCATTCTGAGTAAAGACTTCAAAAACTTGACGACAAAAACATTTTAGTTTCTCTGCAACATCCGCCGCCGGTTGATAATTCCCTTCTAATTGCCAATTTTCTACGGTTGACAGTCGCCACGCTTGTCCTTGATGATTAAATCCAGTGGTTTCTACCCCGATTAACCGTTGCGCTTTATCCACAGGATCTTTATGAAACCGGATCTGAACTAACATACTACGACTTTGAAAACGGGGACTCCACCCAGGTAAGTGAAAGCCAATATCAATGGAGTTAGGATCAACTAATTCTAAGGTATCAGGATCATTGCGCCAAGGTTTGAGATCGGCTTTAGCATCGGGAAAATGGGTTTTGAATACATGGACAATAGATGCGATTTTTGTAGCAGTTTCGACACCTTGGGCTTTTTCCGATGCGTTCATATTGATACTCCTCGTGACTGAATGGATAGAAAAGGATGATTAGTCCCCAAAAATAGGAATTCTGCTCTATTCTATGACAGTATTTTAATCAGTTCATTAGTTAAATAAGATAACAAAATCAAAAGTTGATGACAGAACAAACAATAATGGTTGCTTCCTGGGAATGGTTTTATCGGGAAGTTACCCCCACCACAGACACAGACAAAACCCCAGTGCTTTTACTTCATGGGTTGCCCTCTCATAGTTATACTTGGTGTAAAGTCATGGATGCCTTGGCAGAGCAAGGGTTTCGGGCGATAGCCCCAGATTGGATCGGTTCGGGTTTTTCTGCTAAACCGGATAAACGAGACTTTGCTTATACTTCTATTGCCTATCAAAAAGCGTTAGCCGACTTTATAAAAGCTTTAGAACTAGAAAAGGTTTCCTTAGTGGTTCAAGGGTTTCTCGCTTCTGTGGCCATACAATACGCCTTCTCTCATCCTGATACCATTGAACGCTTAATTATCCTCAATACCCCTTTGTCTCCTGATGTCAAACTGCCTTGGCTGATGCAACAATGGGCTATTCCTTTTGTGGGGGATATGCTGACACAAGATCCCTTATTAGTGGATCGTACCTTAGAGAAAGGGAGTGGCTTTGTCATTGCTGATGAAGATTTAGCCATTTATCGCCAACCTTACCTTAAAAGTTCCGCAGTGGGACGGGCTTTATTAACTACGACTAAGAATTTGAAACTATCCCAAACCATGACAGAGATAGAAACAGGGTTTTCTACTTGGAAACATCCTACCCTAATTATTTGGGGAATGGCTGATCCTTGGTTATCACCTGATACACCGGAAAAATTAGCGGCTAATTCTTCTAACATCGACTTAGTGAGGTTGGAAGAAGCGAAACATTATCCTCAAGAACATTGGCCCAAAGAAGTTAGGGAAGAAGTGGTTAACTTCTTACGTCGTCAGGTGGTGTGATCTTCTTCTGGTGAATATGTTGCCAATCTACTAGATTATTGAGAAAATCTACGCAGGAGTTTACTCATTATCATTAGCAAAACTTAAAATCATGCCACGTCTTCGCTCTCTTTTGTCTCTTCTATTGGTCGCTGTGGCCATCTTCTGTGTTAGTTGTGGTGGTCCTAAAGCTTCTGTTCCTACCACCTATTCTCCTGAGAAAATTGAACAGTTGCAAGTTCTCATCGAACCCATTGAGGAAGCGCGGGAAGGTCTAGATGTACTCAAAGGGTTCATCGCTGATAAAAATTGGATTGATACCCAGACTTATATTCACGGGCCTTTGGGAGGTCTTCGTTTGGAAATGAGTAGTTTAACTCGTTCCTTGTTACCCAAAGATCAAAAGCAGGCCAGAGATTTATCTAAAGCCTTGTTTAGTGACTTTGAACGCTTAGATGCTGCTGCTAAAGAACGTAACACGGTTGCGGCCCAACGGCAATATCGTGAAGCGGTGGAACATTTAGAGAGTTTCTTGGATTTACTTCCCAAAAGCTAACTCATTTTAGTTATTAGTTATAACATTTGTAGGGGCTTAATATTATTAAGCCCTTTCGTTATGTGATTGAGAATGAGAAGTTTAATTTATATATGACTCATATTACAATTATTGGTGCTGGAATCATTGGCTCTGCGATCGCCTACGAATTAAGTTTGCTCAAAGGTTTAAACATTACTCTAATTGATGAACAACAACCTGCTTCGGGGTCAACGGGGGCAGCTTTGGGAGTCTTAATGGGCATTATCAGCCATAAAACTAAGGGACGCGGTTGGAAACTTCGTCAAGCAAGTTTGCAGCGTTATAAAACCTTAATTCCTGAATTAGAAGCTTTAACAGGAAATACTATTCCTGTGAACCGTCAAGGGATTTTAATGTTACGTTTTAAGGATGATACCCTAGATAGATGGGAGAAGTTAAAACAGTTTCGGAATACTCACGGATACCCCTTAGAAATATGGGAGCAAAATGAGTTATTTCAACGCTGTCCCCAGGTACAAAATGAGCGTATTCTGGGGGCTATTTATTCTCCCCAAGATCGTCAAATTGACCCAACTTTACTAACCCAATCTCTTGTTTTAGCTGCCTCTAAACAGGGTGTAAATTGTCAATTTGGAGTCAAAGTTCAAAAAGTTTCTCCTTTGGGGCTAGATAGCTCTAATAACGGTCAACGCTATCATATTCAAACCTCACAGGAATCCTTAGAAACCGATAGGTTAATTATTTGCGCTGGTTTAGGTTCTAATCTTTTAATTGACGAGTTACAACCTATGGTTAAGATAAAACCTGTTCTAGGACAAGCATTACAAATTAGCTTAAATAAACCTTTAGGTGATGTCAATTTTCAACCCGTTATTACAGGAGAAGATGTTCACATTGTTCCTGTTAATTCTCAAGAATATTGGGTGGGTGCAACAGTAGAATTTCCTGATAAAACTGGGGAAGTTATGGCAAAATCAGAATTATTGGAACAGGTTAAAAAACAAGCTTTTGGCTTTTGTCCTGACTTAGAAAGAGGAGAAATCATAAAAACTTGGTCTGGTAAACGTCCTCGCCCTGATGGAGAAGCTGCTCCTATTATTAAAGAAGTTCCTAACTGCCCAAATGTTTTATTAGCTACAGGTCATTATCGTAATGGTGTTTTATTAGCTCCGGCAACTGCTCTCATGATTCGAGATAAAATTATAACTAATTAAAGAGAATAAATTTATTATGTTAAATATTATTATTGTAGTATTAATCGTATTATCTGGATCGGCAATATGTGCCTGTGCAGAAACTGCATTATTTTCTGTTTCAAGGGTTAAAGTTAAACAATTAGCACAGTCTAAAAAGCCAGCAGCAATAGTTTTACAATCTATTCGCAGTAAAATGAACCGTCCCATTGCTACTATTGTTATTCTAAATAATGTTTTTAATATTGTCGGCAGTATTGTTATTGGTAGTTTAGCTACTAAGGTTTTAGGTGATGCTTGGTTAGGCTTATTTTCTACTGTTTTAACTTTCCTCATTATTGTCTGTGGTGAGATTGTTCCTAAAACCATTGGAGAAAGATATGCTGAACCTATCGCTATATTTGTTGCTATTCCTGTGCAATTTTTGACTGTTATTTTTACTCCATTAGTTTGGTTGATGGAACAAATTACATCTCCTTTTACTCAAACCAGAAAGCTTCCCACAACCAATGAAGCAGAAATCCGTTTTTTAACAATGATTGGTTATAAAGAAGGGGTGATCGAAGATGATGAAGCAGAGATGATTCAACGAGTTTTTCAACTCAATGATTTAACGGCAGCAGCATTAATGACTCCTAGAGTTATTGTCACTTCTTTAAAAGGTGATTTAACTTTAATTGAGTCTCAAGATAATATTATTATGTCTGAACACAGTAGAATTTTAGTCATTAAAGATTCTATTGATGAAGTAATAGGATATTGTCTCAAAGATGAACTACTGGCAGCTATAATTAAAGGACAAGGAAACCAAAAAATTAATGACTTAATCCGTAAAGTTCATTATGTTCCTGAAAGTATTAAAGCTGATAAATTACTAAAGACATTTCAAGATAATTGTGAACATTTAATGGTGGTTTTAGATGAATATGGTGGGGTTGCAGGAGTCGTTACCTTAGAAGATGTTTTAGAAGTGCTTACTGGAGAAATTGTTGATGAAACCGATCGCATTATTGATCTGCAAGAAATTGCTCGTAAAAAACGTAAAATTTTATTAAATTCTAGAGGCATAGAGACTTCTTTATAAACTAACTTCATAACTTTTCCCATTAAACGTTACTATATCCCCCGTAACTAATTTTCTTCCCCGTCTTGTTTCTATATCACCGTTAACCATCACTTCTCCCCCTTGAATTCTGATTTTTGCTTCTCCTCCACTTTGTGCCAAATTTTTCCATTTCATAAACTGGCCTAGCTTAATAATATTTGATGATTTTGCTTCGTTTTTATCCATGTACATTCTATTCTTTAAAGCTTCATATTATCACATCTTTTGTAGGGGTAATTCATGAATTACCCCTAGAAGTAAATTGTGTCTATAAAAGATATCTAAAATTAAACGGAATTAGCCCAATCTTTCGCCCAATTTAAGGTTTCATGTACCTGTTTTATGGTCAAAGATTCACAATATAATCTTAACACAGGTTCAGTGCCACTAAAGCGAATTAGTAGCCAACTTCCATCAGTTAAACGATATTTATAACCATCTGTTGTCTCACAATTTGTGACTGCTTGACCAGCAATTTCTGTTAAAGAGTCTGTTTGCAAACGATCTAATAATTTTCCTCGAACTTCCATACTTGCTAAGGGTAAATCAATGCGATCATAAGCATTATAAAAGTCTGTTTTTTCTTGTAACCTACGATAATATTCTCCTAAGTCTTCCCCACTTTCTACCACGGCTTCTAAAACATATAAGGCAGATAAAAGGGCATCCCGTTCAGGAATATGGGTGCCGTAACCGATTCCTCCTGATTCTTCTCCTCCTATTAATACCTCTGCATTTAACATCCGATCAGCAATGTATTTATAACCAATAGGAGTTTCATAAACCGATAAGTTATAAAGTTTGGCTAAACGGGGAAATAAATCAGAACCACTCACGGTTTTAACAAGCTCCCCCGTAAACCCTTTACGCTTCGCTAAATGGTCAATTAAAATAGGAATTAAAATCTGGGAACTCATGAAGTTTCCTTGTCCATCCACCGCCGCAATGCGATCGCTATCTCCATCAAAAACTAATCCCACTCTGAGATTATTTTCCCCTTGACTAGCAGCCGTTTTTATGGTATTGAATAACTTAGTAAGATAACGGGGTAAAGGTTCCGGTGCGCCTCCTTCAAATAAGGGATCGCGATCGCCATTAATCTCCTCAATGGGACAGCCTAACAACCTTTCTATCCCTGTAGCCGCCGCCCCGTGCATAACATCAGCAAAAACCCTTAATTTCCCTGCGGTTATTGCCCCTTGAATGGCGTTGATATCAACTTTTTGGCGTAACCCCTGACAATAACTTTCCCAGGGGTCAAAATGGCTTAAATTGCCAGGAGGAGCAGAAAATTGCGGGGGGTTAGGAATCAAGGCTTCAATTTGTTGGGTAATTTCAGGAGAAACCGATCCCCCAAAAGCCCCTTTAACCTTTAACCCCAAATACTTCCCAGGGTTATGACTTGCGGTTAAAACAATGGCTCCTAAGGCATTTTGCGCCTTAGCTGCCCAACTAAAGGCAGGGGTTGGGGCATAAGATTTAGATAAAATAACATCAAATCCAGCTTCTAGGATAGACTCTGCTGTAACTTGGGCAAACTCTTCAGCTAGGAAACGACGATCATAACCCACAATAATCTTGCGGTCTCGCTCCGCATCGCCCGACGGAGTACCATAATTATCTGCTAAGATTTTAGCGGACAAAGGAGCGAGCATAGCCACCCGTTCAAAGGTAAAATCAGCCGCAATGACACCGCGCCAGCCATCAGTACCAAATTTTATGGGATTTTGAGTAAAAGTCATAGGAATGCTTAAAATTTTTCTTCTACATTTTAAGCCTTTCCGTCAGCAGCTTCATCTTCTGCCAAAATAACTAAGGCGATGGTGCTAATTGACCCGTCATCTTCCCGCGCTGCTCGAATGATAACCTGTTGATGATTTTTGTTGGTTACTTCTTCAGCTTTTAATGGAGTCCATTGAATTGTACCATCGCCATTTAATTCACAAAAATAGCCAGGTTGGGGAGGCGCAATAAACATACCTGTAGCCACGTCAATTGTTCCCATCTGTGGTTTAGAAATTATTATTAGTTTGAGGTAGTTTATCGGGGGTCTTTGCGTTTTCCTCAGTCATTTTCATAAACCTCAATATAAAGTTAATACATTAATATTTTGCCATGAGTAAAAACATTGTATTAACTGATAAAATATATCTAAGCAAAACTTAACGCAGGGAACAGGCAAATATGACAGTAAAACCGGAATGGTTACGGGTAAAAGCCCCCCAATGGCAACGGGTAGGCAGTGTTAAGGATATATTGCGAGATTTAGGCTTAAATACGGTGTGTGAAGAGGCATCTTGTCCCAATATTGGGGAATGTTTCGACGCGAGAACTGCCACTTTTTTGATTATGGGGCCAGCTTGTACCCGTGCTTGTCCCTACTGTGATATTGACTTTGAAAAGAAACCTCAACCTCTTGATAAACAAGAACCCTTAAACTTAGCGGAAGCAGTGCGTCGTCTGCGTCTTAATCATGTGGTGATCACCTCTGTTAACCGTGATGACTTACCCGACGGAGGGGCTTCTCAGTTTGTGCTTTGTATCGAAGCTATCCGTCAAGTTTGTCCAAAAACCACCATTGAGGTGCTAATTCCTGATTTATGCGGCAACTGGGAGGCTTTACAAATAATCTTACAAGCACAACCAGAAGTACTCAATCATAATACGGAAACCGTCCCCCGTTTATATCGTCGTGTTCGTCCTCAAGGAGACTATAGGCGATCGCTCTTATTATTGCAACAGGCCAAAAAATTAGCCCCGAAAATTTATACGAAATCCGGTATTATGGTGGGGTTAGGGGAAACGGATGCAGAAGTGCGTCAGGTGATGGCAGACTTGAGAGAAGTTGACTGTGATATCCTCACCTTGGGACAATATTTACAACCTTCTGCTAAGCATTTAGGGGTGCAAGAGTTTGTCTCACCCTCAAGCTTTGAAGCCTGGCAAAAGTTTGGGGAGTATATCGGCTTTTTACAGGTAGTTTCTTCTCCTTTAACCCGTAGTTCTTATCATGCAGAACAAGTACGAAAATTAATGAGTAAATATCCTCGTTAAGTTACTGTTAATTTGTACGCCATATATATATAGCAATCGGACTTGAATCGTGAAACTTCGTTTACGTCAGGATCGGGCTTACAGCCTCATTATTTTTCACAAATCAAATCCGATTGCTGATAACGAAAACATGGCCTGTAAACTAAAAGCATCAGGAATGCAGGGCAGAATGGTCAAATCAGCCCCTGAACCTTAAATCTCAGAATAGACAACATAGCTATTACGCCCTTGGGATTTGGCAGTGTAGAGAGATTCATCGGCTTGAGTAACTAGGATTTTTGGGGATTGGGCATCTGACTGGGATTGTAGTTGTTCTGTAGGAACAATGGTGCTTATCCCAATACTAACTGTAACCACCTCGCTAATCTTTGATTGTTGATGAGGAATCGCTAATGCAGCTATTTCTTGCTGTAGTCGTTTGGCGATACAGATTGCCCCAGTTTCATCGGTATTAGGTAAAAGTATGACAAATTCCTCCCCTCCATATCGGGCAACTAAATCAGTAGAACGATGAACAACTCGCTGAGTTGCTTGGGCTAATTTCACCAGACATTCATCACCCCTTGGATGTCCGTAGAAATCATTATAATCTTTGAAATAATCCACATCAAAGAAAATAAGGGAGATGGGAAGTTGCTCTCGCTGCATCCGTTTCCATTCTTGCTGTAATATTTGATCAAATCGTCGCCGATTGGAAATTTTAGTTAAATCATCGGTTTGGGATAATTGTTCAAGTTTTTTGGTGGCTCTACGTAAGGAGTCTTCTAAAATAATTCGCTGAGCTATTTCGCTTTCCAGTTCCTGGGTTCGACGCTGCAATAAGGCCACTTTTTCGGCTTCTAAGCGTTCTACCTTTGCTTCTAAGACCTCGGCTAATTTGTAGAGTTCTAGGGGATTAAGGGCTTGTAAGATGCTTGTTTGAGTAACAATACCTAGTAACTTTCCCTCTTCCCCTGTAACGACAACTCGATGAATGAAGTGCTGTTGCATCAGTTTCTGCACTGCCCATAAGGACTCGTCGGACTGGACACTGAATATAGGTGTACTCATTAAACGACTAACACTGTACTGTTCGAGGTTCAAATCTAATGCTTTAAATTGCACTAAATCTCGTTCAGTCACAATTCCCACTGGAATTGTTAGGGTTTCAGCCTCGGACACACTAGGGTGAATTCTCTTAGAGTCTTCTTTTTCCTTGGAATTCAGAGGTGCATTATTAAACAATTCAGAAACAACAGCATTTTGGGAAGAAGATTGTATGCTGCTAGATTTAATGATGATAACCGAACTGACCTTATATAAGGTCATCTGTTGGGCAATATCTAACATCGATGCAGTAAGTCCTGCACAGACAACTTCACGAACCATCACCTCTCTAACTAATCGTAACTGTAGCAGATCAATGGGTCGTGTGATATTCTGCAGAGTTTCGTGAGTGACTAATCCGACCAGATGATCCTGCTCATCTAGAATGGGAAGATGACGAATCTTATACTGCTGAATTAGATTAATAGCAGAAAAAATATCCGTGAATTGAGATTCTCGCATTGTGATGACAGGGTTCACCATCACCTGTCGCATCATTAAGTTTTCTAAAGATTGCTGTTCAACGCTCAGTCGAACGACATCGCGCTCTGTCATTATCCCAACCACTTTCTCTACTTCAAGCACCAACACACAGCTAGAGCGTGAGTTTAGAATAAATTTAGTACGTTGCTGATCAATAACTTTGCTAGTGTCGCAATGGGAATGTGCTTTACTCATCTCCATGATTGCTTCC
>JAAUYB010177660.1_pt1 | contig 12259 bp, 19 predicted proteins | sample 7278071 | NCBI WGS metagenome assembly JAAUYB01 (sample SAMN14350121, study PRJNA611818) | marine sediment metagenome | isolation source: surface marine sediment (1.8m) | place: French Polynesia: Moorea | collected 2018-08
AAAAGTGCCAAATGGCCCGAATCATGGCATTTTTTCAGTTTTTATTGCATTTTTATTAACAAATAAAATGCCAAGAATTCTCAAAAAGTGCCATTTTTTTCTGATTTGGCACTAAAAATGCCAACTTGGCAACCATGGAAAAAACTCTTTGAATTATAGTTCACCCGTCCATACTGAGGCAAATGCTGCGAATATGGCTAGTGCGATCAGCACCGGCCAGATGCAGCACATGACACGCTCGCCGCCCTCGCCAACAGTCCATCTGGAGATGAACAATCAGGTTCCTGGTTGCCTCCAATATCAGCAGCAACCATTGCAACAGTTTAAACTTACAACAGCAGTAACGATTATGATTGCAATAGCACCAGCAGCAGCAACAATATCAACAACAGCAGCAAAAACAGCATCTGGAGCAACACGAAGTGCAGCATCTGAAGCAATACCAAAAGCAATAGCTGCAACTGCAAGAGCGATTACAGCAGTAGTAACAATAGCAGCAATAGCAACAGCGGCAACAGCTACAGCAGCAACTACAACAGCAATTACAGTATTGGAAAAAAATAGCAGCAACACCAACAGCAAATATAGTATTGGCAACAATAGCAGCAACACCAACAGCAGCAACAACAGTTGTAGCATCAGGAACAGCAGCAGCAGCAACAATATCAACTGAAGCCGCAACAGCAGTGGTGGTGACAGGGGCAGAAGGAGCAATAGCAATAGCAACATCAACATCAACAGAAGCAGCGGGTAGCACATCGGCTACATCACCTGAACCCGTGCGCTGATGTTTCGGACGCGAACGCCCTGTAGGCGTCCCTGAGCTCCTCCCTCTTCCTCCTCCTCCTCTGGGTGAGGGTGGAGGGGGTCGGGGTGGGGGCCAAGACAGCGGGGGCGGACGGGCGGCGGAGGGACGAAGGGTCGCGGCCGGCGCCATCCTCCTCCTCCTCCTCCTCGTCAAAGTCGCTACAGACAACGGTGGCGACGGCGGCGGCGGGGTACGGAGGGGAGACGGACTCATCGGTCTGAGGGGAGCGGAGCAGGAAGGCAGACATTTTGTGCTTGATGAATTGGAGGTCGGAGGATGACTGACCAACAAGCACCATCGAGGATGCATTGAAGGGCGATCGAGGCTCCAATGAAGGCCGCACAAAAAAATGTTTGCTGAGCGGGATCGTTTTTTCGACCGCGACAGTGAATGCGTTTCACACACTCCAAAAAATCATCAAATTGGGAAACCTGTGCTCGAATTTCAACAGGAAGCTACACCAAGATCTTATCCGAAGGCTTATCCGAAGGGGTCGGTATATATATGGAGCATATACCGGTACTACTTAGTTAAGGTCATGCTTATGTATCCCTTTTTTCCCTCTTCCCGAGAGCCAGACTCATGTATCGCCGCTTTTTCCCGCTCTGTTGACAGAGCCTCTCGATCTCTGTGGCCAAACAAGCAATTCGGTGACTCCCCAAACGTGGCGGTGTCAATTACAGACTCAAAGTCCTCCTCTTCCGCACGCAAGGCCACGAAAATGAAAGTAGGCGCAGCCAGAAAAAAATAAAAGAAACCAGCGCAGGCCAATATTGCACCTTTTCCCAATTTAATTATTGAGAACGACGTTTCCCCCCTATTTTGCCACGGCCGCGGGGTAAAAACGGTCAACGATGAGGAGGGGCGAGGGGTCTTGTTCAGATGTTCACAAAGGAGGAGGAGGAGGCAACGGACGAAGAAGGCATTCCTTGCGCCGAAAGAGAGGGGAAAGGAGGTGGGGGATCTTTGTGAACGAACGCACTAGCCACTCTTAGCTGCAGCTTTCCACTCCTTGCTTGAATAGCAACAGTGGACCAAGGAAGACTCTTTTCTTACGCATTCAGACAGTGAACTCGCTGGAGAACACACACGCCCCCTTGACTTTCTGAAGTGAAACACTATGGCTCCGAAAGTTAAACTAACCCACATGGGCTTGAAGGGGAACATCGCAATCTCGGCAGAGATATCCAGGTGCGGTTAACATTATTAACACTTCTTGACAACATTGCTGCTGACATTGCTGCTGCTGTTGCTGCTGTCAATGGCGACATCACTGTTACAGTTGCACCTTCGAACCGACTTGCTCATGTTACTGTCATTGATGTTACTGTCATTGATGTTGCTGCTGTTATTTACAGTTTTTGACACTCTTACTGTTGCTGTCATTGATGTTGTTGCTACTGCTGTCACTGATGTTGCTGCCGCTCTCATTGACAATGTTGCTCTTCTTCCAGATTCATCCTTGCGTACGGCGGCATCGACTTCGAGGACGACATCACACCGCCAAACTCAGAAAAGTGGAAGGAGCTCAAGCCGAGTAAATATATTTCGAATTGCTTTCCGGGAAAATAATAGTGTTGGTGCTAACTGTAATTTCGTTTTAAAATACACAGAGACTCCGTACCGTTCTCTCCCCATGCTTGAGCACGACGGCTGCGTGGTGGCGCAGTCAATGACCATAGCGCGGTTCCTTGCAAAAAAGGTAGAGACTGAAGCACTCAATTCCCCGAAACTAATTATTCAAGTATATGGTTTTTTGTGTTTGAATAAGGCTGGCCTCGCTGGCAAGTCCGACCTGGACCAGGCGCACGCGGACATGATCGCCGACAGCGTCAACGACGTGCAGGTACGGGATTCACCAACAAAAAACGATGAAACAGTTAATTTCCCATTTCTTTCTTCTTGATAAGGCGTTCACCTCCAAGATCCGCTTCGCCAAGGAGAAGGAGGAGAAGGCCAAGATCGCGTTGAACTTTGTTGACGCCATCCTCCCCGGGTTCCTCTCGCTCAACGAGGAAATTCTGGCGCAGCGGGGAGAGGGGAGGCACTTTGCGGGAAATGACGTGAGATATGAAGACTTTTCCGTGGAAACAAATACGTAAATATGTTTTTTAACAGTTCAGCTACGGCGACCTGTACTTTTGGCTTCTGATGGACACCCTTTCGGACGAGGAGGAGCCAACGTTCAAGGGCCTGCTTGTAAGGGGACAAATTTCTTTTTTGCAACAGGTAAAAAACAATTCTCTCTTTCAGAACAACGAAAACTCCGCCAAGCTTCGTGGCGGCCTCCTGCAACAGCACCCTAAGCTGAGCGACCTGTTCCGTCGGGTGGGGGAGGTCAAGGCCGTGGCGGACTTCAAGAAGAACAGGAAATTCGCGGACAACTGCGAGTACGTGTACTGATACTATCTATTATTTCTCCCCTTTGTGCCACTAAATAAAAGGGAGACGACTTGATGTGCAATTGTGCATTATTATATTTCTTCCAAATTGAAATTAGGGCTGGATCGAGTCCATATTTTTCGAGTCCAAGTCCTGTCGAGTCTTTAGACCGTCGAGTCCAAGTCTTTTCGAATCTTGGCAAAAAACCAAATTTCGAGTCTTTTTCAAGTCTTTTTTTAAAAAAAATTATTCAAAACCAAAGAAAATTATAAATTTTTCTAAAAAACAACCTGTTTTATAGGAATTTTTTTTTACAGAAATGTAATAACTTGAATTATTTAATTATACAAAATTTCAAAAGGGTAATTTATCCCCTTGGGGAAAGACTCGCAAGTCTTTTCTTCGAGTCTCGAGTCCTTCGAGTCTTGGAAAATCGGCCTCGAGTCTTCGAGTCTCGAGTCTCGAGTCCAGACTCGATCCAGCCCTAATTGAAATTTATTTAGAGCGTAAGCAACCATCTACCACTTGTTGGGCGGCGGCAGCTTCGCCTTCGCCTTGTTCCTCTGGCCCGTCCTGACGATGGCCTCCACCTTGGGCAGCATCGGCACGAGCTCCTCCGGCACCTCCGCCATCATCTGCCTCACTGCCTCCGCCGCGTTCTCCCCCGTCTCCGCGCATTGTCGCATCCTCCTGTTGATCTCGGCCCTGACCTTGGCCACCTCCACCTTGGCGGCGTTCGGGGGGTGGTTGTGCGCCACGTACGGCTCGGCGTGCAGGAGGGCGGCGTCGGAGCGGGCGCGGCCGCGGCACTTGGGCGGGCCGCGGTGCATGCACCGCCAGATCTTGAGCTCTCCGCCGTCGTCCGAGTGCGGCCTGGCCGGGCGACGACGATTCATGTGGTAGATGTAACCATTTAATGCGATCATGGTCTCCCCCTTCTGGGACTCTAGGAGATCTACCACGTTGTCCCCGGCGTCCCCCAGCCAGCGACCGTCGTACGCCATGTTCTTTGGTCCGGTGCGGGCGGGGCGTACCTTGACCTGCGATGAGGCCTTGGTCCACCAGTGTATCCTCTTGAACAGTGCGTTCTTGTCCAGCCTCCCCTTCATCTCCTGGTCCAGCATCTTGTCCACCTCCTCCTCCACGTACTCCACCACCCTCCCCTCGCTGACCCCCCTTGGGGCAGAATCCTTGAGCCTCCTCTTGGCCTCCTGGACGAACCTCTCCTCCGCCACCTTGACCTGGTCCGGCGGGTGGTTGTGCGCGTTGCCTCCCCTCCCGAACTGTGCCGAGGTGCAGCCAGGGTCAGTCCTCACCCGCGCGCGGCAGTTGAAACGGACGCAGCTCCAGTGATCACCTCCGTCTTGGCTGCCGTTGTTGGAGTAAATGAAGCCGTTGAGAGCGATCTTGCTCTGCCCGGCAAGGACGGCCTCGAACAGCTCCAGGACGTTGTCGCCAGCGTCGCCGGGGTAGGACTGACCCTCACATCCAGGTTCGTTGGAGGAAGTGGTGTCCTGAATAATTTGAGCGACGGACGCACATATATTTGATTGAAGAATGAAGCGTTGTACCTAAGTAGCACTAATATAAGTTTCCAAGAAGCGGGGCGTACGTATAGATTCTAGTTTTTATTATCACGTAGCAAACTTGAGAACAATATACGCACATTCGACTTCTTCAACTAATTGTGCCCGTAAGGGTAATGCTGTTCTTGCTGCGGTGGCTCTGGAGGTGCAACAGACGACGAAGATTCCGTTGGAGGAAGAGACGGGGGCAAAGGGAGAGTTGGAGGTTCTGAGCTTGAATGATGTTGCAGCCGCTGTTGCTTTTCTTTCTTGGTGACCCTGGGTGAGATCGTCTTGCCGACAGGGTTCTTCTTTGGCACCTCCTCCCCCCTCTCCAAGGCGGCAGCGCGGTGCCTCTCACGCTCCCACCGTCGGTGCTTGGTTATCTTCTCCAGCACCTTTGGCCTGCTGGGGAGCACCTGGAGAAGGTCGTCATTGGCATCTGCCACCAGCTCTTCGTAGACCACTCGGGGTGGCTTGTCGGAGGTGATTGCCGCTTTCTTCATGCGTGGCCAGAACTTGGCCAGCTCAATGGCTGGGTAGTCAGGAGGGTGGATGTGGTTCTAGCAGAACAAGCGTTAAAATTCCGAATTCTGGACCATCAATTACATGAAGTCACAAAGAAATTGAAATAATTTCTGCCTGTTTGAAAGAAAAGCTTGAGATATTTCTTGTGTCAAATTAATTGCAATTTTGACAGGCCAGAATTTGGAATTTCTCGGTCTTCCCTGTCCGGGCTCCCCCGCCAGGTAGAGCTCGTCCGATGTGCAGGATCCAGAACACTTTTTGATGGCGCACCTCCAGTAGGCTCGCCCGTTGCGCTGCTGGTTCTTGATGTACATGAACCCGTTAAGGGCGATCTTGATATGGCCCTGCTTAGTGGTGATCACCTCGACGACCTTTTTTAGGTTTTCCAATGATCGATTTTTGTCCGTTGCAGCAATGAGGTATACTTTTAACAAAAAACATTGAAAAATCCATCATTGCTGCAACGGGCAAATTAGCTTCCCCACTTGGTCTCCCTCGTCCCCTGGATATATCGCGTCGCTCTTGTCCTTTGGCTTCCTCCCGGTGCCCCAAGAGAAGCCGGAGATGTCTTCTGTCTGCGGGCGACCCGGCCTCCCCTTTTTCGGCCCCCTTCCTCTTCTAGATTGGGATCTGTGGTGGTAAGGCTGATGGTAGTCTTCGTCCTCCTCAGAGCCCTGGAGAACAAGGATGCCTGTCACTTTACACACACCTTGGCTTGCCCTGATTGATTGGACACGTATTATGTCACGCTTAAACAATGCAGCAGTATCCGCAGTATAAAGGCATAAAGCAGTAAATATAGTGGACAAGATACGAGAGCAAAAAAGGCTATATCTTCGATCGCTTTTATTCTAAGAAATTAGCATGAAAACGATATTGTGTCCGATATACCACACGTGCTCATAGGCAGCATTCACTAATGCGTGTGTTCAGCTTTGATGGCCGTGCTGCTGTATCTGCTGCACCGGCGATTGCGCAACTGGCGGAGGAGGTGGCGGCAGGACGGGCGGCTCGGGGTCTTCATAGTGCTGCTGTTGCTGCGCCTGCTGCTGCTGCACCTGTTGCTGGTGCTCCTGCTGCTGCTTTCTCAGCTGCCGCTCTTTCTTGGTGACCCTGGGGCTTATTGTCTTGCCTGGGACTGGCGGCGGCACCACCTCGCCCCTCGCCAGGGCGGCGGCACGGTGCCGCTCACGCTCAAACTGCCTCTGCTTGGTGATCTTCTCAAGGACCTTCTTCCTGGGGGGGAGGGCCTCCAGCAGCTCGCTGTCGGCATCGGCCAGGAGTTCGTCGTACACAACCCGGGAAGGCTTGTCTGAGGCAAGAGCTGCTTTTTTCATTCGAGACCAGAACTTTGCCAGCTCTACAGCCACGTAGTCTGGTGGGTGGATGTGATTCTAGTAGTTGAAACAAATGTACAAGATTTTGCCCTTTTCTGTTATACTGTGCAACTCTTGAAAATTGAAAAATTTCAATAAAAATTGTGTTCTCTTAATAATTCACAAGAAAGCAGCCAAAGAAGGGCAAAATCTGAGCTTCTTCCCTGCATGGGTTCCCCGGCCAGGTAGAGCTCGTCTGTGGTGCAGGATCCGAGGCAGTTCCTCGACTCGCACCTCCAGTAGATCCTCCCGTTCGGGCCATGCTTGTTCTTGACGTACGTGAACCCGTTCATGGCGATCTTGACAGAACCAAAGATGGTCTGGAGGATCTCAACCACCTGAAGGAGACAGAGTAGTGCAGTCCATTGCAGCCATGCAACAAGGATTTAAAAAAAATATAAAAAGCTTATGACTGCAATGGACCGCATTGTCTCTTCTTGTGAATATGTTTGACGCACTTGGTTCCCCTCGTCCCCCGGGTAAATTGCGTTGCTCTTGTCCCTGACTTTCCTCCCCTTCGACCATGAGTATCCGGAGATGTCCTCCAGCTGCGGGGGGCCGTGCTTGCCACGACGCCCCCTCCTCGCCGCCCGTCCTCCTCTTCCCCTCCCTCCGCGGCGGCCAGGAGGAGGGGCGTAGTCTTCGTCCTCCTCCTCGTCCTTCAGTCATGTGGTTTGCAAAAGAGAGGGGAGGGCCCATCACTTCTCACTCGCACAAGCACTCTCTTTACAATCAACCAAACATTAAAATTTAGAAGTAAGTCTAATTTTTGATAATTGACAGCTTGTTGTGGGACATAACATTTACAGTTCTAAACAAGTCTTTTTATGTTTTTACCTCCGTCTTTGGCTTCTTCCTGGGAGCGCCTCCTCCGTCTTCCGCCTCCTCCCCCTCCTCGTAGTCGGGATCGTCCTCCCCTCCTCCTCCGTAGTCCTCATCGTCCTCCTCTTCCTCCTTCTCCTCCGCTTCTTCTTCTTCTTCGTACTGGTAGTCATCCCCGCCTCCTCCGCCATAGCTGTCTTCCTCGTCGAGGTCAGCCTTCTCCTCCTCCTCCTTGACGTCCACCCTGCGGAAGGCCCTCCTTCCTCCGTCCGAGCCCCGTTTCGCCGCCGCCGCCCTTGAGCCCCTGGAGGTGGAGGGAGGCGAGTACAGCGGGTCATCGGCATCCTCCTCCTCTTCCCTCTTTCTCGCCCGGGGTCGCTTGCCTGTAGCAGGTTGTAAAGTTACGGTTGTTTAGTCTGACATCTTTCACAAACTATAAAGATCCGTCCATTTTTAAAAATTGAGTTTCAAATAAAGTTGCTAAAATATTTTATGCACCAATTCATGTGTGTTGACTGGAATTTCCAAAAAAATAGCGCAAGACACATTTGAATCCCGGCTACACTTGCCTCTCCTGGAGAACGCCAGCGGTGCCTCGTCTTCGTCCTCTTCCTCGACGTCATTCTTCTTCTTCCTGGATCCTCCTCCCACCCCGTCCAGCCCCTTGATGCCGAGCTCCTTCGCGATCCCGATGAGCCTCTCCAGGTCTTGTGATGGCACGCTCACCTCGCCAAAGTAGATGAACTGGAGGAACGTCTCGAGGTCCCTCGCCCGCACGCCCTTCAGGAACACGACGGGGTGCTTCCAACTAAAAAAATGGAGGATAGACACATGCTGCTGATAGCTGAACTTGACTTTGGTCTGAAATATTGAACGTATAATTGGAAATTACTGTCATGAAACATGAAACAAACTGTACTAACAAAACGGCGATTCGGTAAAGAACGGGTATGACTTTCACATCTAAATGCCATAGCAAATGACCAACAGTCTGTAGTTTACCAAAGAAAAAAAAATTCTCACGTGTCCAGGGTCCTGAACACCCTCCTGAAGTAGGTTGACGCCCCTGCCAACACAATCCTGTGCGCGTCGAAGACGTCCCCGCCCTCGCAGGCCAGGCTGACGTCGGTCATCTCGGCCCTCCCGCAGAGGGCGCGGGTGAGGTCGAGGAGGTCGGAGCCGTGGTCGTGCCACTGGAGGCGGAGGCCGCTGGAAGAGGCCGCCCCCGACCCGCCAGAGGACGTGGAGGCCATGACGGAGGCCAAGTGTATTTCTTTACCAAAATTCCGAGATTTTCTTTTCCTTTTTGCACTTTTAAGCTGTTGCAAAGAGAGGACGAGAGAGAGAGAGAGCGCCGGCGGGAATGAAAGGAACAGAAGCTGCGTCGATCACATTAGCGACATTTAAAATAACAAAAGAATGTTTTCCCTTGTCGAGTATTGCAGAAACATTGTTGTGTCATTTTTGATGGACTCGAACTGTAGCGTGATTCTATATTTATTTCGTTAATGTTTTTCTGGTGCAAACGGCGCTATTTCCCGCAGTTCTTTCTCGTCCTCTTGGCTCTCCACCGCCGATCGATGCGACCGGTCGACCCGGCGCGGAGGAGAGAAGAGCATCATGGACAACTGCTGCAGCGTTCAAGAAAATTTAGCCAAAAAAGAAACTCAAAAGAAGTACAAATGCCTTTAAAGCATTTTTTGAAGCAAACTAAACAGTCTCATTTTTTACAACTGGAACTCAAGAAAATGTTTGATCCAAAGGTATGGATATTTCTGGGAAATCTGGGGTGGAGGCGTTGAACGCGCTTCCCTTTGGAGCTCTGTGTGTGTTTTCTGTCTGCCATTGGGAGCGCCTGCTGCGCTTCTCTCGCTCCCTCCTCCTCCTCCGGCCCCAGCCAGGCAGTGCCAGTGGAAAGAGCAGCTCAAACAGTTTGGGCGCAGGAGGCAAAAGAGGAAGAGGAGAAGCGGAAAAGACAGCAAAAAAAGAAGAGGAAGAGAAAACGGGCACAAACAGCGGAAATAAAAGAAATAAAGTTCCGCCGTGAGCGCACCCTCGAACCCGGAGGCGCCCGGAGTGAAACCCGGAGAAGTCTCACAGTGCCAGTGATCCGGTGTTTATGACAGTGCCGCCCCGACTCGGGGAGGGGCGGAGGGTTTTTCTCGGTAAGAATATCTGACGCACCAACCCACCCGGCACTCTAGCTGTATGTATGGGCGTGCCCGAAGCGGCTACCCAAAAAATAAATTCCGATATCGAGTGCAAAGTGTCTTTTCGAGGGCCCCCATTGGGATGGTAGTACTTTGGAGGAGAGCCCTGATATTCTTCCAAAATGAGTTTGTGTTTGTGTTTTGGGCCTGCCTGCCTCTCTTTCCATACTAGGCAACGCCCTCCCAAAAAGTCCCAGGTGCCATTTATGGGTTTTTGCAGTTGTGGGAGCGGCCAAAAACAATTGTTGGCCAGATTTCCCCTTTTTTGGGGGGGCATTGCTGTCGTATGTAGTGAGCCCACGCTGTATTCCCCTTCGAAATCCCCCCCAGCTTTATTTTTATTTTCTTGGGGATAGGGGAACAGAAGTGTCTCCTTATCTCTCTGTTTGAGCACCCCCACCCCCTCATTGTCGAAATAGGAGAAGACGACACCTCTCAGTTCACTTCACTCGAGTTCCTCCTCCGTATTTACGGTCCAATTGCAAATACCCTTCATTGCCCCCCCCCCCCGCCCCCCTCTCTCGTCAGGAGAAAATGCGTTTCGAAAAGTGAATTTCCACTTTTGTTTGCGCTGCACTTGTGGGAGGGAAAAGCGAAGTTGAGCAGGGCTGGAAAATTTCGGGCTTGTTGTCCTTGCCTGTCCCTCTTTCCTCTTACAATGTGGTGGACCGCCTTTTCTTCAAGTCTTTTTTGCGGGGATCAAATTCGTCCAAGCCCCGAGAAAAGAAGTTTTGGGAGCTCGAACGAAGGAACAAAAAACATTTTCTTTCAACCCAAAGAAACTTTCCAATTTTCCTCGCCCTTTGCCGAAACGAAAAAACAGCGCCGGACTTTTTTTCTGAAAAGAGAGATTCTAAACAACTTTGAAGGCGGAAACCATTTCTTTTTTTCCCGCGAATGTGTGCGCCCTACTCCACATTTATTTCCCCTCCCCCTTTTCCATTTCTTTGGTCCCGATTGGATGGGCATGTTTGGGGGAGGATCAATGATGCCTCTTCCGCCCAAATGTAATGGCCCCAGGAGAGGAGATTTGCGTTTTGTTGGGGTGGGTGGGCATCGTGTATCTCGCGCCAGAGCGAGCACACAAGACAGAATCTTGTACCTCTTTTCTTCCCCCCCGAAATAGGGGGGGAAATGGGTTGGGGCGGAGAAGAAGTGTTTACTCAGCAGACGGGCGTGCGGGCGGGAAAGAGAAGGAAGGAAGGTGGAAAAGGAAATGGAAATGGAAAATGAAAGAAATTCCTCCTTTTCACTTTCCCCCTTTTGCTTGTTTATGCGCCAACTTCGCTTTTGCGGGGAAAATGAGAGATGAGAAGCAATAGGCGCAAAAAGTGGAATATCAGCATACCTCCTTTTTCGCACAGACAGGCAAAAAATAAAAGGGTAGGAGGGTATCTCCTTCCACCATTCCACCCCCCACCCCTCCCCTGATTCAATTTGAGCCTCTTCTTGAGACCGCCCGCCCGGCCGCCCACGTACACGCAGGGAAAAGAGAGATAGGAGGAGAGAAAAACTTGACAGACAGGCATCCCTCATCTCCCCACATAATTTCCGTCGCACGAGATAAAAAATGTGAACTTTTCCTCCCTTAATGAATGAGAAGAAAGTGGGAAAAGCGTGTGCGCGTTCGAGAAAAAAATCCTCCACCGCATTCCTCCATGAATTTTTTTGGGAGTGGGTGGGTTTCATTTTCTTGCGGCAGCGCTTTTTGTTCGCTTTAAATCCCTTGAGAATGAGGGGAAATGTAGTGCAGAGATGGAGTCTCAAGGGAACCATACAACTTTTTTGGGAAGAACTGCAACAGACCTTTTCCCGTACAAACAAACCCTCCCTCGGCCTAATTTGAATCGGCCTTTATTCAAAAGCTTTTGTGGGAAGTAAAAGGGTGCAACAGAGCGCATTTCATCAAGAAAGGAGGAGGGGGTGAAAGAGTGCCGCTATCGATCCTTCTTATCCGACCGACGAGGGGGGAGGCAGAAGAGGAGGGCACTTGATCGATGGTCGACAACACGCTCACTTTTACCCGGAAAATACGAGAAAAAAAAACCAAAGTAGTATATTCACGGAGTTCGAAAGTGGGGAAAAACATTTGGGAAACAGCAGCTGTTGTTACGATAATGCTTGCTTTCTCTTTTTATACGGCAAATCCAATTAGGCAGCGCTTGTGTGTTCCGGTGGAATGGGGGGGGATGCATACGCACACGGTCGTTTAGAACACACGCGGACTGGGCGCGGCGCCCGCCCCCCCGCGGCCGGGGGGGGGGGGGGGGGGGGGCGGGGGGGGGGGGGGGGGGGGTGGGGGGGGGGGGGGGGGGGGGGGGGGGGGGGGGGGGGGGGGGGGGGGGGGGGGGGGGGGGGGGGGGGGGGGTTGGGGGGGGGGGGGGGGGGGGGGGGGGGGCGCGGCGGCGGGGGGGGGGGGGGGGGGGGGGGGGGGGGGGGGGGGGTGGGGGGGGTGAGGGGGGGGGGGGGGGCGGCGGGCCGGGAAGGGGGGGCGGCCGGGGGCGCGCAGGGGCGCGACGGGGGCACGCGCGGGGGGGGGGGGGGGGGGGCGAGGGGGGGGGGGGGAGG
>JAAUYB010222053.1_pt1 | contig 12253 bp, 12 predicted proteins | sample 7278071 | NCBI WGS metagenome assembly JAAUYB01 (sample SAMN14350121, study PRJNA611818) | marine sediment metagenome | isolation source: surface marine sediment (1.8m) | place: French Polynesia: Moorea | collected 2018-08
CGTCAAGGATGGTACTAAAACACCCCTTTTGGGGAATCTCTTTTGGAACTCTCAAATCACGACCTGTGTTTACTTTCATCAGTCGTTTTCTTGTGATAAAAAATTGACAAGGAGGGTGATATAAGTTTTTCAAACAGAGCCGTCAGAAAAGCAACTGAAAGCTTTGTTAAATCGGGTTTGTAGAATCTAGAGTATCATACGAGTTTTTAAACTTTTATTGATTGAAAGCACTTATACATTTTTCGTCTGTCGTGCCTATGTCGTGTACCGGCGCTGAGTGTCATAGGGGTTTATAGCTTCTCATTGATTGAAAGCACTTCGTTCGGGATTATAACACTAAATTCCAATCTGGAAGATAGTGCTAATTGATTTGCATAGTTATATTTGTGGGAAAGTAAAGTAAATCAAACAATAGCTGAATGAGCAAAAGATTAGTTTTTTATATATAAGCAAACCTTATAACTGAATAGTGGTCTTGTACTCTTATTAGTTCAAGCTCACTATTTTAGGACAAATATCTCTTTAAATCTGGATTGGGTTTTAGAATGATCTAAATTGATTTTTGTGAGATGGTTCTCCAAGAGCCATGTAAATCAGTTATAATGGCGATTATAGGCGAGTTGGAAATAAGCGATTGGACAAATACCGCTTTAAAACTGACAAATATCTCTTTAAAGTACATGTGACATTAATTCTTTAAAACAAGAAAAAAGTTTATTTTCTGAGATTTTTCAGCAGTGCAGAATTTCCTTTTAATTATTAAAACCCTTATGAAAAGAAGCTTACAACCAATTTCTCTTTCTAGTTTGTGACAATAATTCTTTAATTTTGGACAATAATTATTTAATGTACAATAATTATTTAATGTACAACAAATAATGTGTCACTGTACAGTACAACAAATCGGGATGACTGGATTCGAACCAGCGGCCCCTTCGTCCCGAACGAAGTGCGCTACCAAGCTGCGCTACATCCCGTTAGCATCTTAATTGTACCAAAATTGACGGCTAAAAATCATTAAGACTTCCCACATTACTCACGTCAACCCCAGAACAAGCACGCTTGATCAAACCCGCTAACACTTTACCCGGTCCCACTTCTAGCACTTGAGTAATCTCTTGTTGAGGCAACGCTAACATAATCTCACGCCAACGCACCGATCCGGTCATTTGTTGGATTAAACGTTCTTTTAAAACTGTTGCCGAGGTACTGGGAGTGGGGTCAACATTAGATAAGACAGGAACCTTCCCATCAGAAAACTTAAACTCCTCTAATAACTGTTTAAACTTTCCGGCTGCTTCGGCCATCATGGGCGAATGAAACGCCCCGGATACCTTCAAAGCAATAGCCCGTTTACTCTTAACTTGGGAACAGAGTTGATCCACCGCTTCGGGTGTCCCAGAAATAACCACTTGTTGCTCACTGTTATCATTAGCCAAAACCACATCAGGAATAGCTGCGATCGCTTCTTCTAACTGGGCGCGATCAAACTTCATCAACGCCACCATCTTACCCCCAGCCGACTCACTCATCAACTCAGATCGACGTTTAACCAAGGTTAACCCGGTGGCAAAATCGAACACTTCTGCTGCGTATAAAGCGGAATATTCCCCTAAACTATGACCCGCCACTAAATCGACTGTTTGTCTTTTATCTTTCAACAAATCGATTAAAATACTTTCTACCACATACAAACAGGGTTGAGTGTATAACGTCTTGGATAACTCGCTTTCATCCCCTTGACACCGATCAAACACCGACCAACCTAAGATATCTTTGGCCTGTTCAAAGCGATCTTTTCCGATGGGAGTTGTGACTAAATCTCCCCCCATTCCTACTGCTTGTGATCCTTGTCCTGGAAATACCCACGCTGTTTTCATAATTAATATCCGAATAATTGTTTCTTGTTTAAACACCCCAACGGAAAATGGCTGCGCCCCAAGTTAACCCGGCACCAAACCCTGATGTCGCCACCACATCCCCCGATTGGATTTTTCCTTCCCTAATGGCTTCATCCAGGGCAAGGGGAATGGAGGCTGCTGAAGTGTTACCATACTTATCTAAATTGGCAATGACTTTCTGGGCAGGAATTTTCAGCCGTTTGGCTACCGCATCGATAATTCTTTGATTGGCTTGGTGTAGAATGAGCCAGTCGATATCATCAGTGGCTAATCGGGCGTTAAACAGTGCCTTTTCTATGACTTCTGGCACTTTTTCTACGGCAAAACGATATACGTCTCGTCCTTTCATGGTAATGGGCTGATAAGTGCCTTGATTAATGGTTACACCTTCTTTTAACCCTTTGTCTGTGCCGTGATAGCCCAGGTTTAGGGCATCGTGTTGTTTACCATCGCTGTACATGGCAAACCCTAACAGGTGATCATGGTCTGGAATGCCTTGACAAACCACTGCCCCGGCACCATCCCCAAAAAGAACGCAAGTGTTACGATCCGACCAATCCACCCAACGGGAAAGGAGATCAGCCCCGATCACGAGGACATTTTTATAGACTCCGGTACGGATAAATTGGGCTGCGGTGATTAAGCCAAACACGAAACCGGAACAAGCAGCCGTTAAATCAAAGGCCACCGCCTGCTCCGCTTCTAAGAGATGTTGTACTTTCGCTGCACTGCCAAAGAGATCATCGGCCGTAGAGGTAGCCAAGATAATCAAATCCATATCCCCAGGGGTTAGCCCGGCCATGGCGATCGCTTCTCTGGCTGCTTGAGCGGAGAGTTCACTCAAGGATGAGTCTGTTGTGGCTAAATGTCGCTGACGGATTCCGGTGCGGGTGCGAATCCATTCGTCGGACGTTTCGACCAAAAGACTTAAGTCGTCATTGGTCATCACTTGTTTTGGTGCAGCCGAACCACAACCTATGATGCTTACCCCGATTGCTTTCAATAGCCTTTCCCCCTAACGGTTCCTAATAATGACCAAATGCTCATCCCCTTATTATCCCATTATTTTTCCACCGATGCTTGAACAGTATCGGGGGTGGTATTTTTTTGGGAAGCTTTGATGCGATCTAATATTTGATTATCCACCGCTTCTTTGGCCAGACGAATGGCGTTAAAAATGGATGGCGCATTGGAGCTACCATGACTAATAATACAAATACCGGCCACCCCCAATAATAAAGCTCCTCCGTGTTCGGCGTGATCGATCCGTTGTTTGAGCTTTTTGAGGTTGGGTTTCAAAATGGCGGTTCCTAGAACCCCGCGCCATCCTTGGGGGAGTTCTTCGCGCATGATTTGTAAGACGATTTCTCCTACCGCTTCAGCGAATTTCAAGAGAACATTTCCCACAAAACCGTCGCAAACAATGACATCAAAGTTGCCTGACAGCACATCTCGTCCCTCAGCGTTACCAATAAAAGGGATGGTTGGGTTATTTTCTAATAGTTGATAGGTAGCTAGGGCTAAATCGTTCCCTTTGCTAGATTCTTCCCCAATATTGAGTAGTCCCACCTTGGGTTGCTCGACCCCCATCACATATTGACTGTAAATGGTCCCCATCTGGGCAAATTGTTCTAGATATTTGGGACGACAATCTACGTTTGCCCCTACGTCTAAGACAATTACCGATTTCCCTGCTAACAGGGTGGGAAAGACGGTTCCAATGGCCGGACGATCGATGCCTTTGAGACGACCTAATCTCAGGGTTGCGGCCCCCATGGCCGCCCCAGAATGTCCGGCGGATACCACTGCATCGGCCCGATTTTTCTTGACGAGATCCATGGATACATTGATGGAGGCTTTCGGTTTGCGTCGAAGTTCACTAATGCCTTCGTGCATTTCGATCGCCCCTTCTGAGTCTACAATTTCTATATTGGGAGAGGGATTATGATCTTGGAGAGATGCTTCGATGGACGGGCGATCGCCCACCAATAAAATGTCCACATCCAACTCTTTGGACGCTCGGATTGCCCCGGCGACGATTTCTTTGGGGGCATAATCTCCCCCCATAGCATCGACTGCTATTCTTGCGCGATTTCCTGCCATTGCTCAAAACCATAGAAGCCACCAAGATTTTAACAGAAGCTTTGAACAATTTTGAAATGAATTCCTTGTGATTCCCCTGAGCATACTCATTATGATTATGAATTAATCCCTTAGGAGTTCGGAGTCTGGCGTTAAGAGTCTCTGCCAGTGAATGTTATTGCATCTATGCAATTTCAGGAAGAGAAGGGCAAGTTATAAGATAAGATAGGATGTGTCAAATAACATTTTCAAAGATGAATTTTTTAACAAATCTTTTTTCTGCCCCTAATTTAAGCCAAGAATCAACTCAAAAGAAAGAACAAATTGGACTCCCTCGAACTAAAAAAAGTCGTCGAGGAATACAGATAAAATCCCCCGAAGAAATTGCCATTATGCGTCAATCTTCTCTAATTGTGGCAACGGTTCTCAAAGAAATTCAAGAGATAGTTAAACCGGGGATGACTACAGGAGATTTAGATAATTATGCCGAACAAAGAATCAGAGAAATGGGAGCCAAACCTAGCTTTAAAGGTTATTATGGGTTTCCAGGCTCCATTTGTGCCAGTATTAACCAGGAAGTGGTTCATGGCATTCCGAGTGTTAAAAGAAGAATTCGCAGAGGGGATGTTTTAAAAGTAGATACTGGGGCTTATTATCAAGGATATCATGGGGATTCTTGTATTACCATTGCCGTTGATCAAGTATCAGCTAAAACCTCTCGTTTAATTCGTGCAGCAGAAGAGGCTTTATATGCAGGAATTAGTCAGGTAAAAGCAGGAAATTATTTATCAGATATTGCCGGAGCTATTGAAGATATCGTTAAAAAATACGGCTATTCTGTGGTAGAAGATTATACCGGTCATGGGGTAGGACAAAACTTACATGAAGAACCCCCCGTGTTTAATTATCGTACCCAAGAAATTCCCAATATTAAGCTGAAAAAAGGCATGACCTTAGCCATTGAACCCATTGTTAATCAAGGGTCAAAATATACCAAGACTTTACGCGATCGCTGGACAGTGGTAACAGTGGATAATCGATTATCGGCACAGTTTGAGCATACCGTATTAGTCACAGCAACAGGGTACGAAATATTAACAGATAGAACTCATCTTAGTTCAGTTCGGAGTTAGGGGTTCGGAGTTAGGAGTTATTGATAATTAGTTGACAATTTGGACGAATAACAATTGGTCATGTTTCGGTATTTTCTACTTTTCAGAAGAGACTAACAGCTATTTTGTCGACTACTATTAAGGTATAAGACAATGTTTTCGAGGATCGTTCTACAGGAGATATGGATTACAAAGATTACTATGCCACATTGGGTGTCAATAAAAACGCCAGTGCAGACGAGATCAAAAAAGCCTTCCGCAAACTAGCGGTAAAATATCATCCTGACAGAAACCCTGATGATAAGCAAGCTGAGGAACGGTTCAAAGAGATCAGCGAAGCGTATGAAGTGTTGTCTGATGGGGATAAACGCAAGAAATACGACCAATTTGGCCAATATTGGAAACAAGCGGGTCAAAGCACTTGGACGGGTGCTGGTGCTAATGTAGATATGGGGAACTTCGATTTTAGCCAGTATGGTAACTTTGACGAGTTCATTAATGAATTATTAGGGCGGTTTTCCACCCCAGGTGGACCGAAAGCCGGAGGCTATAATTACAGTGGTTCAAGAACTGGATATACTGGCTATGGTAGCGGTTTTGGCAACCAAACCCCAGCCCCAAACCGAGAAGCAACCCTTAAGCTGACACTTTCTGAGGCGTTTCGGGGGGTACAAAAACGGCTCAACTTAGGGAATGAGATCATCGATGTCCGCATTCCACCAGGGGCAAAACAGGGGAGTCGTATCCGTGTTCGAGGGAAAGGGGGAAGTAGTCCCTATAGTCAAAATAGAGGAGACTTGTATCTCAATGTCGAACTGACTCCCCATAACTTTTTTAAATTTGAAGAGGATAATCTGGTGTGTGAAGTCCCTATTACCCCTGATGAAGCGGTTTTAGGAACAACGATAGACGTACCTACCCCGGATGGGATGGTGACGGTTAAAGTGCCTCCTGGAATTCGTTCGGGCCAGTCCTTACGGTTGCGTGGTAAAGGATGGGTTAACCAGAAAAAGGGAAGAGGAGATCAATTTGTGAAAATTATCATTGAGACTCCTCAAAATATCAGTGAAACGGAACGAACCTATTACGAAAAAATTCGCGATAGTCGCACTTATGAACCCCGTAAACATTTACAACAGATTAGTTTGTAAACTTACCCAAAAGATAGTTTATGATTGGGTGATCGCTTCAATTCTAAAATAGATAGGATGATTAAGAATGTTTAGTCTCCTCGTAACCGAAGGAATATATTTTTAACAACTTCATCCCGATACTGAGAAAGGGATTGTATCTTGTCATCTCTTTTAGAGTCTCGAAGATAATCTTTGATTCTCTTAAACTGAGATTGTAAATGACGATTGTAAAACTTTTGTCCACAAGTAAACTCAGCCTTAATAAAGTCTTCAGGAACTTTACTAAATACCCCTTCGACTTCGGATAAGATATCATTAGCATCGATATCATTAGGATTTTTAGAGTCACTATCTTCTGCAAGAATAACTTTACAAACAGCCATAAAAATTTTCCCTAAATCCATCCATTCACTAATACAATGGAAATATAAACTTCTCAGCTTTGAAACATTAAATTTATTATCTCGAACAGTCTTATTATTAGGGGGAACACTCTTCTAAAATAGTGAACTGTACATGGTTAATGGCTAAATTACCGATAGAAACCTGTTGCTTATTTAAGACAACACCATCGATCATTAACCGTTCAAAGGGAACCCCTTTACTCATTTCTGCATGATACCAAGCCAAACCCATAAAAAACCGTGTGGGATAGGGGCCACCTTCGTAGATATCATCGGGGTTTGATTCCATGGGTAACCAACCAATACCAGGGAGATAAAACTCTAACCAAACATGGTTATAATCAGGTTTTAAGGGGAGATGACGAACCAAAGCAGAGGCAGGACATTTGTAGCGACCAACAGTGCGACAAGCAATACCGTTTAAACGGAATAAAGCCAGTAAGACCCCTACATATTCCCCACAGGACCCGACACCCCGTCTTAAGGCAATATCAGGCGTATCAATATGGGGTTGAATGCCATAAGATAAGCGATCATAGACATAGTTACGAATACTATAGACTTTTCTGAGGAGGTTGCTCTCTCGCCCCACTGCTTCGACGGCGGCCCGTTGAATGATATCCGTATCCATCGCTAAATTATCATTATCTACTAAATAGCGATCGCCATACTCAGGGGGCATTTCTGGGGGGTTTTCGCAGTCACGGGGGGTTAAGTTATATTTAATCCCCCACACTTCTATTAAGGCTTTCCAGCCGAAAATACAACGGGTATGTTCCGTTAGGGTATCAAATTTAAACACGGCCACCCGTTGGCCATTTTCTACTATTTCTGTAAAGGGGAGGCCAATGGGTTCGACTTGACGAACTTTTTGACGATGGGTTTCGGCCGGTAAGGCCATACGCCATTCTAAATTTTTCAACTCGATGGGATCAAGGGGGGCCAACTCTTCTACGTAGGTCATTTCTACCAGATAACCATTAGATAAAGCATAATGATCATCGGGGTAGTAGCGAAAGTATAAAGGATGGATAAAGGTTTCTATACGATAGAGCAGTTCGTGGTTAGGATCAGCGTTAGGATTATCTCGGATGTAGGGTTCATGATTAACATAGGAAACATATAAAATCTCTTGATCGGTGTTGGGATCATGATAGAAACTGATACCAGTGGGACATTCAAAGGGGGTTAATAAACTAAATTTTTGTTGCCCGGTTGCTCGATCTAAACAGTAAACACTCTGTTCTAACGTATCACTGACCCATAATTCTTCTCCTTTAATGGTAATATTTTCAACCCCGATTCCTGGGGCGTATAAACGGGTAATTTCTTGGGCATTATTTTTATTAAAAACTGAAATAGTTCCTGATTTTTGTGAGGAAATATAAACCGTTGATTCCCAAATAGCGACACCGTTAGCAGGATCAGATAGTCGGGTAAATAATTCACATTTGAAATCAGGATCGTCTAGGTTACAGTAATAAACACTATAACGGGAGGTAAACCACAGTTGATTATCGGCGATCGCTAGTCCGGTCGCCCCGATAAAATCTTCCCAGTGATTAGTGTTAAGAATTTTTGTGTTATGGGTAACGGGATCAATTTCTAGTAGATAACCATTGCGATTATCTAAGGCATATAATTTATTATTATAGAATACGATTCCATGAATTTCTGAGGCTGCAATGGGGCGAATAGTCGCAGCATTAAACTGTTGTTTTGGGGAGACAGATAAAAAGGTATCAGAAATCATGTTTGATGCTTCAGGAGGTCTATCAGTGAACAGTTAGCAGTAAAGAGTGAATAGTTATCAAAAATTGCTTATGAATCATTCATCACTACTGGGCTTTCTCTAGTTTATCAACTCTAGCAGAATAAACCCTTAAAAAATGCTTATTTTGAACCAATTATCCCTCGAGAATCTTCGCTTTTTGTTAAATTTTTTCTCATGGGAGCAAAATTCTGTTACAAACTAACGGTTATGACTGGTGGGTTACGACGGATGATTCATTTTGTATGATACCCTTAATTATGGCCGTCTAACCCACCCTACAATTAGGTATAATTAGAATAGATATTTTACTAAAATACTCATACTTATGTTAAAAACTAGACCTAAATTTGAAACTTTTGAAGACTATTTAGCTTACAATGATGACAGTAATAAACGCTATGAATTATTTAATGGAGAATTAATCGAAATGCCTCCAGAATCTGGAATAAATGTACAAATTACCAATCGTTTATTTCTGATTTTTGCCCTTTTGTTAGGCACCGATCAAGTTAGGGGTCAAGGGTTAGAATTGGAAGTAAGAGGAGAACCCAGAAACCGTTATCCAGATCTTACTATAATTCGAGAAGAACATATAAAATTATTAGCAAAACGTAATACCATTCGTTTATTTATGCCCCCTCCTTTATTAGTAGTAGAAATTGTTAGTCCTGGAGAATTACAACGACATCGAGACTATATTGCTAAGCGGATACAGTATCAAGATTGTGCTATTCCTGAATATTGGATTATTGACCCTGAAGCCCAAAGTATATTAATATTGGAATTGAAGGATAAAATATACATTGAAGTGGGAGAGTTCTCGGCAGATAATAAGATTATATCCCCTCAATTTCCTCAATTGGATTTATCTGCATCGCAACTTTTTCAGAATTCTGTAGGGGCTTAATACTATTAAGCCCATTGGGGTCTAATATTCAAATCATACCTTGAATTCAATGTATCTGCATCACAGGTTTTTGAGATAAAAAGTTAAACAGAAAAAGATGAAAAAACAGAATAATATAAAACGAAAAATTGGACTGGAACAAGAATTTTTTTTAGTAGAGGAAAGCGGGAAATTATGCGATCGCGCCGATGAATTTTTGCAGACTTGTCAAACCTTGGCCCAAGATCAAGGATACAATATCCACTATTTTGTACCAGAATTTGTCAAGAATATGGTGGAAATCAATACACCACCTTGTTATTCTAGTGAAGCATTAGGTAAAGTTTATTTACAAAATCTCCAGTTGGCCATCACCGCCGGTCATAAAATAGGGTTACGACTCTATCCCCTATCCAGTTATCCTCTTCATATTATGCCGGTGATGCGGGACAAACCGAACTATCATCTCCAAGCGCGAACGGTAGGTTATGATAGATTTTTACACGCGGGAAAATGCACCGGAACCCATGTTCATCTAGAAGTACCTCCAGGAGTCATTGATAGCAGGGTTGGGGTTGCTTATGAGTCTTCCTCAGAAGATAAACAAGAATTACTCAATATCTATAACTTAGCCACGGCCTTAGATTCAGCCTTGATTGCCTTGGGTCGCTCTTGCCCTTATTATGAGGGAGAGTCTTTTGGTTTGGCGTCTCATACCATCCGTTATCGAGGGAGTGAAAAGTTTGGATGGGAAGGGGTTTACACCCATTTGCAACCCGTGGGGGGATTAATGCCATACGCCGACTGTATCGAAACCTTAGTCGAAAATCAATTCAGTCGTTTTCACGCTTGGTTACAAGCGATGGAAAAAGTGGGGATTAACCGTCAACAGTTTTTTGAGGCCGGGGGAAGCTTTCTTAAGTCTTCTTGGAACCCTATTCGTCTCAATGGGTTGGGTACGGTAGAAATAAGATGTCTAGATAGTAACCTACCTGCTGTTATTTTAGCCATGATTACGTTAATTGAAAAAATTAGTCATTGGGTGAGACAGGAAGGGTTAAAAGTTTTGTCAGCAGAAGGTGTACAGGTGTTTCAACAAGAAGGAAACACCATTAGGGTTCCCAGTTTTGACTATTTGAATGGGGACTTATTGTATGCTGCGGCCACCGAAGGGGTGAAACATCCCTATGTTAAAGCTTATGTGGATTCTATTTTAGAATTGGCGATCGCTGATGGGGGGGACGGGACACAATATTTAACTAAACTGAGACAAAAGTTAGATCATTATCAAAGTATTGAAGGGGAAATCTTACAAACTTTTAATTCAACCACGGCCCATTTATCCAGGGAAGAAGGGTTAAACCTTGTCCTTCATTATTGTGACGCATTGGAGTCTCAAGTGGACTACTTAAATAGAGATTATCCTTTAAAAACATTGGATGAAATCACAGTTTTGTAAGAGGTTATCGCTGCTGCGTCATTGCGATGATCTTTTCTACTGTTAAGTCTAAAATATTATCAAGGGTAGGAAGTTGATCATCTCCAGCAAAAATAAGGGGTAATTCTTGTGCTTCCCAAACCCAAATTTGTCGTCGTTGAATATCAATTAACCAAGCAAGTTTAGTTCCATTACTTAAACAGTGTAATATCTTTTTTTGTAAGTCTAATATATTTTGATCAGGGGATCTAATTTCTATTAACCAGTCTGGGGAACCTTGTAGGGGTCCATCATCATCACCCAGACGATCATATCTAACAACAACTATATCAGGTACAGGGGAAAAAGGAGGGACAATACACCGTAGTTCTTGAATCGCTTCGTATGCTTTACTTTTATTGTTAATTGTGTTAACTAGGTTGCGCTGAAGACGAGAATGAAATAAAGTAGGCATGGACTTTTGTTTAGCTTGTCCATTGATAAATTCCCACGCTGGACTTGCTTCAATATTAGGTTGTTTAAGAAAGGTATCTAAGGAGTTAGTAATACTAGGAGTTTGCATAATTAAGTTATCTGTAACAGCATAACAAGGTTGTGTAATAGTTTTTTATATTATAAGTTAATTAGTGATGTCTCTGTTTCTTAAGTATAATTATTATTCTTTTCATTCAAATTATAGATCAATTATGAGAATTTAGTTTGAATATGAGGGAATAGGGAATGAACTTGAGCATCGAATTTTCCACAATTTTTCCACAAATTTTACATAAATCTACAATCTACATGATAGTTTTACATGATTGTTAAAAGTTTACGTCATGATAGAAATGTACATATTGAAGAGTCAAGGAGGTTACATATAACGTGGTTAAGAAAGACAAATTAATTCAGCGTTTGAAAAATAGTCCCAATAATGTGACATTTACAAACATTCGTAAATTGTTAGAATTGGAAGGATTTATACTTGATCGAATTACTGGAAGTCATCATATTTTTCAAAAATCTGACACTATTTTTGTTATCCTAGTACATCGCAATCGAGTGAAATCGGTGTATATTAAAAGAGTAATAGAATTAATTGAAGGAGAGTAAACATGAATTATCCTATGGTTATTTATCCCTGTGAAGAAGGCGGTTTTGTTGCTGAAATACCTGCTTTAAAAGGATGTTTAGCACAAGGAGAAACCCTAGAAGACACATTACAGGAATTAATGATTGTTCGGGAGTTATGGTTAGAAACTGCTCAAAAATCTGGACAAAAACTACCTGATATTGAAGAAGCGATTGCTAAAGTTAAAACTCTTAACTAATAAAAGAGGAATACTTTACCGATTTTCTGCTGATATATATAGAGCATGACTTTTTTGTATTTTGTGCTATCATACCTTTCAAGGTATACTCTAAATTAAATTAAAATAAGTTAAACGATGAGACAAGTTATTTTATACAAAGATGAAGACAATTATTGGATTGTTGAATGTCCGAGTCTTAAAGGTTGTGTTAGTCAAGGAAAGACAAAAGAA
>JAAUYB010163488.1_pt1 | contig 12251 bp, 12 predicted proteins | sample 7278071 | NCBI WGS metagenome assembly JAAUYB01 (sample SAMN14350121, study PRJNA611818) | marine sediment metagenome | isolation source: surface marine sediment (1.8m) | place: French Polynesia: Moorea | collected 2018-08
ACCTCAGCCCATGGGTAAACCCCCCCCTACACCCCCCCATTGCCCATGTGTGGTGGCAAGTACCCTTAAAGTACATAAAAAGAGTATGGAAAGGTACAAATTTTACACGTGTACTTCTGTATGTTATGCAATTCCCAGGCTAATTTGTGGAACGAACATTCCACAAATTATCGGCAAATGCAACAGGCACAAGACAAGACAATGGGAATTATGCGGAAGTGAAAACGGCAACGGAAAAGAAATTTCTCTCCGCAACCGTACTACGCAGAAAGTCTTCAACATTCTGCCCCATCAGCACTTTCGAGCCAAGAAGTAAAAGACAAGGAGGAGGTCTGTGTCAGTATCTCCCTCTCCCTCCTTTCGAATTTTTTATGCCGAAAATGCTGAAAAGTTGCAACTTCAGGAGGAAAGGAGGAAAGGGGGAAAATTCGCTTCTCACCTGGCCCTTTTTTCGAATATCGACACAACAAGAAACTTTTCTGCTGCGGTCCTCCTCTTCCGAGGGTTCCGAAATGAGTCCTTTTGAGAACCGAGATTGGCCTCCTTTTTATCTGGAAGATGAAGCTGCTCATTTTGATCGAATTTCGCACCTGTCACGATTTTCTAGGAAAGATTCGACAATTCAGTCAAAGTATTCTTAATTTTGCGGCGCTGGACTCTCGGCAGATAATTCCCGCGCTTCCAAGAGGTTGTTTCCGTCTTGTTTTCCCCGAAACGAAAACATTGTCGAATTCCTCCACTATTCACCGCTGATACCCCCAGCTATGCATCGCCCGAGGGAGAGCTAGAGGAAAAGAGAAGAGAAAAGAAAGGGATCCCCCTCTTCCTCACGTTCCCACCCACGGTCCTTCCTCTCTCCCCCCGTGCCCCAGAGCGTGACGCGAAAAAAGAGTCTTTCCCCCCTCCCTGCGTCTCGTGCGGCGCAAGGAAGGAATGAGGCTGCACATATCTCGATTTCCCCTCTGCCGATCGCCCGAGCTTTACTCTCAGGATCACGGATTGACGCACGTGAGGGAAAAAAGGGAATTGCGGAAATGTCGCTTAGGAGAATCAATGAAGGCTGGAGAAATGTGCGTATTGTTCGCGCTTGGAAACAATCGATTCGAGACAATTATTCAGTCAGAGGGTGGCTAGAAAGAGAGGAAAGAAGTCAGCACTCCAGGCATCGCCGGCCGCCGGTGTTTCCAAACACTAGGTGACATGTTTATTCTCTCTGAGAGATAAGATTTCTTCTTTTTTTTCTAGACAAGAAACTAGGTCCCAGTTTTACCAGAAATTGCGGAGAAGATGTCTTCTCTCCCCTTCACGCTGTCCCCGGTGGGCGAGGAGGAGGCGGAGTTGAGGAGGAGGGTCTTCGCCGGGCCCTGCTCTGCGCTGAGGGAGGGGGTGCTGGTGGCCGAGCCGGGAGGGGTCAGGTGGGGTAAAATCGGAAGTCATGGCATAAAATTTATGAAGAGTCGGAAGTTTTATTTTTTCAAACTGCGCCTGTTCATGCAAAAAATAATCTTCAATGACGAATGATAATGAATAAGGCATTCAACATTATTTTGCGGGAAAACTGGTAAAAATATCCGGTCAAAAACATCTCCCTTTATTGTCCACATCGTTACTCCAGGCTCCCCAAGCCGTTTTCAAAGATGGCCCGACGCATCTATGATCTTCCGATGAGGGACGATGACGTATGGGTCACCTCATTCCCAAAGTGCGGAACCACATGGACGCAGGTACGGTTACGCCCTCAGTTGTCTTAAAACAGTCTCACACAAAAAATATAGTAATTTAATGCTATTTCTAGGAACTCGTGTGGTACGTCCTCCACCCGTCCGACGCCTCCGACCCCTCCTCCCTTTCCGCCCTCCGCCTCCGCTCTCCCTCGATCCACTTCTCCGTGTTCCTCCTGGGGGAGGAGGACGCGCCCAAGGAGGGGGAGGACGGGAGGGAGGACCACCTGCAGCTGCACAGGCCTTTTCAGCCGTGGGGTGGGGACACAATCAAGTGAGGAGCAAGTATACTTTTTAATGCAAGCGTCGCACTAGTCTAAAGGAATTAAGTATGCGGCATGTGGACGTATATCTGGCGTAAATATTTTAATTTTATCATTCTTCTCTCAAGAACTACACAATTGAGATGTACCTACAAACTACACTGCTTTGCATTTTTTTTATTTTTGTAATTGATGTTTGCATCACTCCTCCCTCCTGTCCACCACCTTGACAATGATGGGCTCCAGCGGGTTGCCCAGCAGGTTGTTGGGATCCCTGGTCAGCTTGGCCGGGGTCCTGTCACACTTTTTGAAGGAGTAGGACCTCAGCAGGTGGACGAGTGCAATCTTGATCTCCAGGAGGGCGAAGCGCATCCCGATGCAGTTGCGTGGCCCTTGGCCAAAGGCAATGAAAGCATACGGGTTGCGGGCAGCCTTGGCCTCCTTGCTGAAGTTCTCGGGGTTGTAGGTGAGAGGGTCCGGGTAGAGCTTGGGGTCTCTATGAAGGGCCACAATGGGGAAGTGAACCTCCTGCCCAGCCTTGATCTTGGTGCCAGTCTGCTTGATGCTGGAATGGACAAAAACCAAGTTATTTTTTGGCTCCTGCTATAGACCAAACTGTTGCAAACTGTATTGGGTGCTAATTATCAGGTCTCTGTTCTTTGATACAAATTCCTTGAAAAATTGGTTAATTATGGCAAGAGTAAAAACTCACGTGTAGTCCTGAGTGCATGATCGTGAGGTAATTGATGCCGGTGAGTGCAGCCTGAGTGCCTCGTGGATGCACATGTCAAGGTAAGGCAGGCCCTGTACCTTGTTGTAGTCCATCTTTTTGAACTCTGCCTCATCACCAAAGGCTTCGTCAATCTCCTCCTGCAGTTTCCTCTGGATCTCGGGATTCTTAGTCATCTCAAACCTTAGAAAGAGAAAAAAGTTTAAGTTTAAAAACCTATGTATATCAGCAATAAAATTTTGTTTTCCCTTTACCCAAGGAATGATAGTGTCTGTGCCGTGGTGTCATAGCCGGCAACCAGCATGATCATAGCAGTGGCCACCATGGCAAGCTCTTCATCTTGGGCGGTCTTAAATATGTTTGCCTTGTTGGCTTTGTCATGCTTGAGCTGTGAGTCCTTTTCAAACTGGTCCTGAGAGTGCTCATTTAGTGCCAATTCATCCTTAAGCTCCCCACTCATAGCATCCAGCATCATGTCTATGAGGTCGTTCCTTCTGGCACCAGTGTCCCTGCGGTGCTTGATGGTGCTTACAATGATGTTGTATAGGAAGTCACTCTCCTTGGGCTTGAAGAAGGGAACCTTGAGGGCATTGGCCAGGTCCCTGACAATGGGAAGCTGGTCCACCAGGAAGCGGAGTCCGTCCTGGATTGAGCTGGAACAAAAAAAGAGAATTAAATTTGATTCACAGACAAAATCCAACCTTTTTGAACTTACAATTGGAAGATGTTCCTGGCTGCCTTGACAAACTCTGACTCTGTTCCCTTTTCTGCCTTAAAGGCTCCTGCCTCAATGCCGAAGGCACAAGATGCAATAGTATCCATGGACAGAGCTCCAAAGAGCTTCTTTAGTTCCAGGTCCTCCTTGTCATTGGCAGCCTTGTCCACTGTCTTGACTGCTTCTTGGCTGACAATGTTGATGAACTGGGTCATGAGCTTGAGCTTGCCAGAGGTGAAGATAGGGGTAAAGGTGGTCCGTGTCTGCTTCCAGTACTCTCCTTTGCTGTTGGTCATCTGCTTCTGCCACGCATGATCTGTCTTGGTAGGGCCGTCACGACCAAACAGGTAGAGGATCGAGTTTCTGTCCACAAAGTGGTTGAAGTCTTTGACAAACATATCACGGATTATCTCGGGGTCCTTGACCATGAGGACTGGCTCACAGGTGGGCAGCGCATAAGTACCGTAGATCTTCTCATCAGGGAACTGGTTGTACTGTTCAACGGAGATGTCACCAACATTCTTGGTCCTGTTGATGGCCTCCTTGCAGGTGATTGGGTTGTTGCCCAGGGGGAACGGGTTGGACTTGGGTTGCTTGACGCCCATCTTGGTCCAGTAGTCGGACTTCTTCTGGAACTGCCAGTAGTAGTAGCCCACAATGGCAGCCACAGCAAGGAGGAGCTCAACAATCATGGTTGATTCTGTTTCTTTCTCTTTGATACTATATTTATTCTTTTCCGTCTCTTATTCCCCTCGGTAAGTCTCTCTGAAACTCTTATCCCGACTGAATCGTGGACGGGCTCTTATACACGCAGGTCGTTTGTGCACCGTCCTACCCTCCCCTTCCACTCAGCAGGGGGGCATCCGTGTACCTATCCCGGGCCATGTGTATGATGAACGTTAGCCCTTGCCTCTTCCAAAATGAACGTTCACTGTGGGCCTAAAGAGGACTAGATACCTTCTACTGTGTGTACTTGTATCTTTACCTATAGCTCCCCCCTTTTTTGTTGCGATTCCCGAATTCTTGTTTTCGTCCTTCTCCGGTTGTCGGGTCGCACGGAGAACATTTTCACTGCCATGTTTGTTCGTTTGTGCTGCTCTCTCCTACATTCGCGGCTTCTTTTCATTCCGTGAATTTAAGATAAGGTGTTGCGGCGGCGAGCATGCGTTTGAGAATGTTTATGAAGTGCAGAAAAAGGACTGGACGAATAATTGCCAGAATGTATGCGTCCTACGACAATGCCACGACGGTGGAACGTTGAAACCTGGAATAATCTTACTTTCCCGAATAAGGACACAAATATCGTTGTAATGAAACTCAGAAAATCAGCGATTGCATTTAAACAACTTCCGTCTTGACTTCTGTCTTTCGTATTACTCTAGCTGGGACGGAAAAAAAGATCTTTGAAATCAAGATGACATTATGAACCGTAAAGTAACGGCACAACCTGCATCGATAGATACTCGACGTGTCCTAATTTGAATATTGCAAAAAAGAGAATTGCTTTATCCGCTAAAACAGCCTGGTGGAGTCCCTGCCCTCCCCCCGCCTGATCAAGACGCACCTCCCCTACGACATGCTCAACCCTTCGCTCCTCGACACTTGCAAGTCCATCTACGTCTGCAGGAACCCCAGGGACTGCTTCGTCAGCTTCTACAACCATGAAAAGACGGTATACAAAAAATAGCAGTGGTTTCAATGGATTTTTGATATTGATCATTTAAATAAGTTTCCCCAAAACGGATATACGGGGACGTTCGAGGAGCATGAGAAGATGTTTCTTGACGGGTCCGTGGTATTCGGCAGCTACTGGAACTCACTAAAGGTAGCAGGTATCTAGAATCCAAATTAAAACATTTAAAAAATATTTTTTTTAATTCTTGTTCTTAAGAACGCCTGGGCCCGCCGTTCCCACCCTAACCTAAAGATTATCTGGTATGAGGAGCTGAAGGCTGATTTAAAAAGAGTCATCTGGGAGGTAGCGGAGTTCCTAAACAAGGATTTGGAAAGAAAACAGGTACCTTTTTTTATTTTTTTCACTAGTTATTTCAATAATTTCTTGTGAAAAAGGTTGAGGAGATCGCCTCTATTTTGGACTTCAGCGCCATGAGCAAGCGAGCCTCCAGCGTGGCCCCTTCGCGGGCGGAGGAGTTCGAATGGACAAAGAAGGGAGACAAGGCAAACTTTATGCGAAAGGGAAAGGTGCGAAATAATTTTTTTTTAAATCTCGGGAATTGCTGTTGACTTTTTAAAAAGGTCGGCGACTGGAGGAATCACTTCACACCGGAGATGACAGAACGTTGGGACAAATGGACGGAAGAAAACCTGCGAGGGACCGATATTCAAATTCCCGAAAATTAACGACCTACACTTTTTATGCATTCGTATATTGCTATTCTGGCTATATACTTTTTCATATCGGAGCATCTTGGAATGATACATATTTTTCTTCAGCTTAGATATTTTTTTTCTGGGTGCGTGCAATTGACATGTTCGGTATATTCGTAATTTCCACATGGTTTCTTCTTTTTGTACAGCACACAGCTCTCTTCATTTCACAAGCATACGTTCGTATCTCGTATACATTCTTGTATCTCTTCGTCTTCTGAGCTACAGATGTTCTTATTAGATAGTTACAGGCGCATAGGTTATGATTTTTTTCAAAAAATAGGCGTTGTGGCGAGGCGAGATCCTATTTAGTAAAATCCTCAGATCCATATAAGTTTAGGTTTTCTTCTCGGTCGTTTCCTCTTTCTTCTTTTTTTATCACGGCAGGTACGATGATTCTGTTTTCCCCTCCTCTTTCAGACGATACCTCCACACCTGCAATACCAAAATTGTTAAAAAGTTAATTAATTACTTAATTTCGATTTCACATAGACCTCTCAGACGGGGGTTAAGGTAGGCACTCAACTAGGCTGTGGACGGCCAAGAAAAAAATTGCTTTGTTTGAAATATCCTCAGGATCTAGGAGCATGGACGGACACATCGCCTAATTTCAGCCATATATCTCTTTTCTCCTTCGGTAAGTGAAGCTGCCTAAGAAGTAGAATGACAAAACAAGACGAGTGCAAACAAATCCGAAATTAGTGTATAGCTACATAAAAGGAGGAGGGGAAGATAGGGATGCGCCCCTGAAGAGGAGGGGAGGGGAGAGAGAGAACATATTACTTGCAGCATTTATTAGAGCCCCTAGACAATTTAGTCCGAAAAAAGTGTCAGAGAGAACTACCCACAGCTGAAACACCGCCTCCCTACATACATTTTTGACCCATGCACCTCTCCATGTGAAAAAATATTTCCCCCTTAACTGAAAAAAGTGGCGCCTGTCTGTGGAAGTACTGACAGTAAACAAGATACAATAGAATTAATATAATTTGAAGACAAAGAAACAGCAATCATGATTGCTGAGCTTTTCCTAGCCGTGGCTGCCTTTGTGGGCTACTCTTACTGGCAGTTTCAAAAAAAGTCAAACTACTGGACCAAGATGGGAATCAAACAGCCCTCCTCAAACCCATTCCCGCTGGGCAACAACCCAATCACCTGCATCTTGGCAATCAATAGGACCAAGAACGTTGGAGACATGCAAACTGAGCAGTACAACCAGTTCCCCAATGAAAAGGTCTATGGTACATATGTGCTCCCCATCTGCAAACCTGTACTCATGGTCAAAGACCCAGAAATAATCCGTGACATAATGGTCAAGGACTTTAACCACTTTGTAGATAGAAATGGCCTCTACCTGTTTGGCCGTGATGGACCTACCAAAACAGACCATGCCTGGCAGAAGCAGCTCACCAACAGCAAGGGAAAGTATTGGAAGCAAACACGGACCACCTTCACCCCAATCTTCACCTCCGGCAAGCTGAAGCTCATGACCAAATTCATCAACATTGTTAGCCAAGAGGCTGTCATGAGGGTGGACAAGGCCGCCAAGGACAATGAGGACCTGGAGCTGAAGAAGCTCTTTGGTGCTCTGTCCATGGACACAATGGCCTCCTGCGCTTTTGGAATTGAGGCAGGTGCTTTGAAGGCTGATGAGGGAGCAGAGTCAGAATTTGTCAAAGCAGCCAGGAACATCTTCCATTTGTATGTCTTACTAAAATCAATCCTAATTCAGTAACTAGCACCTTTATTATTCCAGCACTATCCAGGATGGCCTTCGCTTTCTGGTGGGCAAGCTTCCCTTTGTCAGAGATGTTGCAAATGCCCTCAAGGTGCCCTTCTTCAAGCCCAAGGAGACCACCTTCCTGTACAACACTATTGTTAGTACCATTAAACACCGTCGCCAGACTGGCGCAAGGAGGAATGACCTTATTGACATGATGATGGACGCCATGAGCTCAGAGCTGAAAGATGAACTTGCCTTGAATGCACACTCCCAGGACCAGTTTGAGAAGGACTCACAGCTGCAGCATGACAAGGCTGGTAAGGCGAATGTGTTCAAGACAGTAGAGGATGAGGAGCTGGCAATGGTGGCTACTGCCATGAACATGCTGGTGGCCGGCTATGACACCACAGCACAGACCCTGTCATTCCTTGGGTAAGAACATAACAAATATTTTCCAAAAAATGTTTCAAGAAATGCATATTCCAGCTACGAGATGACAAGAAACCCCAACATCCAGCAAAAGCTCCAAGAAGAGATTGATGAGGCCTTTGGAGATGAAGCCGAGTTTAAAAAGATGGACTACAATAAGGTTCAGGGCTTGCCCTACCTCGACATGTGCATTCATGAGGCAGTAAGACTACATGCTCCTGCAACGATGACAGCTCGAACCTGCACTCAAGACTACATGTGAGTTTGTATGTTTGTATGTATTGTATATTACGGCCCCATATTAGTCTCCACATCTTGTCCTCAATATGCTGGATGGTGAAGTACATCTTCTGTGTTCATTATCCCTGAGTGTACTTTCTTAAACAGTCCAAATTTTTCAATATACCGTAGATCTGGAAAAACAGACTCTGTTCATAGGGTCTGCGACGGGATATGACAAAGTTTTGTCAGTTTGACGAAGTTCTAAAGCTAAAAAGTGTATAACAAAAGCTCAAGGTTTTGAAAAAGAATGAAAGGGTTGAATCTGAGGCAGAAAGAGTAATTGCACGAAAAATTTCATAAAATCAGAAAGATTGGGCACCCTCAAAGTAGGTTGGGCGGATGAGGTCAAATTCCAATTTTGAGGTTGTATTGAGACTCAGAAAACGGAGAAATAGCACATTTTCAGATATCTTCTAATCAATTTTGGTTTTTTGGTCGCAGAGTTCAGAAAATTCTCACAGCTTCATATCTCACCACAATCCATAACTTTGTTCTAAAATCTTTGCCAAAATATCAACTTTTCTGAAAATCAAAGTAGCGCCAACAACAAAAACAGCATGTGTTCCATGGTCTGGACTTAGCCGCAGACAAAAATGTCAAAGCACTCCATGGACCTTGACTTTGCACTTTAAATAGTATAGTTAGTGACAATAATTTGATATTTTTTTATTTCAGGATCAAGCAAATAGGCATCAAAATCAAGGCCGGGCAGGAGGTCCACTTCCCCATTGTGGCTCTTCACAGAGACCCCAAGCTCTACCCGGACCCACTCACCTACAACCCCGAGAACTTCAGCAAGGAAGCCAAGGCAAACAGGAACCCCTGCACCTACATTGCCTTTGGACAGGGCCCGCGCAGCTGCATTGGGATGCGGTTTGCCCTCCTGGAGATCAAGATTGCTTTGGTACACATTCTGCGATCATATTCCTTCAAGGGATGCAACAAGACCCCGGCCAAGCTGACAAGGGACCCCAACAACCTGCTGGGGAACCCAGTGGAACCCATCATTGTCAAAATGGTAGACAGAAGGGAGGAGTGACTCAAAGACAGTTAGTGAAAACATGTTTAGATACCAAATTCATTCAACCCGTTATTTTATACCGTAGCAAAAATATATAAATAAATTGGACACTGAATTTCAGAACAGAAACCCGAACGTACTCTCGTAAGAGACGAAAAAAAATCATTTTTAATTTTTGGTACGAAAAATAATATCACCCACCTACTCCATGGTGAACCTCTTCCTGTCCGTCGGGTAGTAGTAGGTGTGGAAGGGGACCTTCCCTCCGTCCAGGTCGTAGAAGAAGCTGTTGTCATCCTGGTGGGCGGAGGACGAGGAGGAGGTCTTGCTGGACTTGCAGGAGTTGGAGGAGCCCTTGCCGTCCAGGGCCTTGTACTGGTTGAAGTACCTGAGGAAATAAATACGTTTTGGTGCAAAATCACATTTGACAGGTAAAGTAGGAGAATGAAATTGTCCACTTTGACGGCAACAGCATGACAGCAGCCAAAATAATGTTTGCAAAATAGTTTGTTTCTAGCCATCAAAATGCTGAACTCTAAGGAAACTTACTTGTACGTGATCTTTCCGTGGTCGTCATAGAACTCTGGCTTCTTCTCGTAGAAGCTGTAAGGGACCATGCCGACGTCATCGTGGAAGTACCTAAGTTTAGCACAAAAGTGTTGCAATAATGTACTTAATTTTTTTTAAAGAATAGCGAACCTGCCCTCCACGGCATTGGTTTGCAGGTTCGCCCCGGTGGCGTTGCTGGAAGCGGCGGAGGAGGAGAGCGAACGCATGAGCTTCTGAGACGAAGATTCTCCGGCGTCGATCTTCTGCGTATGCTGCTGCTGCTGCTGTTTGCCGTTGTAGCCGCCGTCGTCCGAGCTCTCGCTCAGAGTCTTGGTGCGTCGCAGGCCGAAAAAGTCCATTTCGACGGCTGTTTAGTTGGTTGGGAAGAGAGAAGAGCGCCGGTGGTCGGGTTTGACCTTGGGGAGAGAACTGGAAAAAGAAGCGTCGGGATCAGATAAAGGAATGTTTTTTGTATGTAGGTCCGAAAAACCTGGGACAAAAAATTGTGGAAAAACACGTTTCGTAAGCTCTCCTTATAGTACGTTTGATAGCGTGTGAAATTCGAAAGTGCAATAATTTGAGTAGGTGACGAAAGATGAGTTGCCATCTCAAATGTTTTTGCCTGACCCGACGACCGCTAAAATTTCTTGTTGCGATAATATATTTTTTTATCAGGAAATACTTTTGCTGCGTTGCGTCAGCCTAGCCAAAAAAAAAATTATCGTGGTTTTACTTTCATTAACCTTTCGCTTTCTGTACAAGACGACAACAATTATTGCCAATTACATAAAATATACGGACACTTGTAAGCTACTAGTATCACATCGCCACAGATGTGTTCCCAGTGCTCACCTGTATTACACTGTACGCAGCCGACTAAGGTGTTACCGAACGCAATTATTCGTCAAAAAACGCCTTCTTCCTGTCTTCTCAACACTCCTGCTGCTCTTTGTCTACTACTTCTTGAGAATAATATTCCGTCAGAAGTTGAACAACAACAGCAGCTCTTATTTTTCGCGAGAGGAGGAAATAAGTGCGTTTTGGAATTGGGTTGGCTTTGTGATGTTGGCGTCGCCGGCGGCGGGAACGGACTGAGGAGTGAGGGGAGAGGGCAACGCAATTTTAGTGGAGGGGAGGAGGGAGGGAGTGTTGGTGGGTGTTGTTGTTGCTACACAGGGCAGGAGGAAGGAAGGGAACGGAGAGTACGTTCTCTCCCATATCTTTTTGCGTTTTCCGCTTTGGGAAAAAACATGCCGTTCCCCGCTTTTACGAAAGAGTCGTCATTTCTTTGCGCCGTCGCGGGTTCACATGGGGCGACACAGCAGCTACACGAATATCTAGTACACAGCTAAGGTCGCAATACTTGATTTTTTTTGTCTCCAAACAAATTGAGGGACTCCAAAAACATTCAAGTGGGGCAATGAAAGCGAGAGTCCTACTCGAACAAACAATGCTTTTTATGCTGGGGCTGACTCTGACCAAAATTTAAAACTCTGCTCGCTTTTTCGCGGCTGGAGACGGAAAACAAAAAAATTCTACTTTCCTTGCAACGGAGCTGTTGTTTCTCGAAAATTCTAGTCTTTTTTACCTGCTCTAAACGTACCACAGGAGAGAGTTCTTTGGTGTGGAAGGCCCGCCTTCTGTTTCCCTCCCTGCTACAACCATAAAACCGGTTTCGGCGGTTGAGGAATGTGTTTTCCCGAATCGTCTGATGATGGTTCTTTCGGAGTGGGCCCACTGCACTGATCTGAATTTGTCTTTGTGTTGAGCTGCACGTAGGAATAAGGGCTCTCTCTGCTAAGACAAATTGCTGCTGCTGCTGCCGCTGCCTTTCTACTTACGCACGCACCGCTGTGGAACACTTTGGGGGCTCGTCCCGAGCAAGCCAGGGAAAGAGAGGGGCTTTCTACTGCGCCGAAGAACTGCGCTGCGTCGTACGGAGAAAAAACAGAGCTGGAGCTCAGCCATGCATCCAGAGCACCCTTTTCCCCTCCCTTCTACCTTTCCAGATTCGTGTTATAAAGACGAGAGAGAGAGGCGTAGGAAGGAAAATCTAATTTTCGATGATGTCTCGAACGGCCTGTCTGTACGGTACACTACCTACAAAATATACGAAATATACGTTTAATGGAGGACTTTTTACAAACGTGATACAAATGCTGGCAAAAGAAAAGTACAAGTCTGACTGACTTATGTTCTTCTTCGTATATCCGTCTCGTTTTGCTTCTCCTTGATGAAACATACTTTTTGTCCGTAATTCGTGCTGCTATTTTCGTACCCACATTGTCGAATATTTGACTTACGCCGATGCCGACACGTACCTAGGCCCCTGATATGCCCCCTGATAGGCATGATTATTTTATATCGATCTTCCTTCAACAGTCAAGAGTATATTCGGCTGAGCTAGCTTTTCAAACATTTAAACGTGCT
>JAAUYB010005413.1_pt1 | contig 12239 bp, 18 predicted proteins | sample 7278071 | NCBI WGS metagenome assembly JAAUYB01 (sample SAMN14350121, study PRJNA611818) | marine sediment metagenome | isolation source: surface marine sediment (1.8m) | place: French Polynesia: Moorea | collected 2018-08
AAAAAATCCCTGTATGGTTAACCTTCATGCCTGGTGCGGAGGCAGGTAGCAGTCCTTGTCCCCGCTCCTGCAGCCCTTGGAGTTGGAGGCGGAGACCGGGACTGCGCTCCTCAGCATCAAGAGGAACGGTAGAAGCAAGGGACACATGCTGTGGAAGGGTCGAATATCGCCACGAACTCAGAGTCATGTCATGAATGAGCTAAAACTTACTTTTCATTTTTTTTACTTCACAATAAAAATACAGGATGAATACTTCAGCGGTATTGTAGTGAATGCAGATTCCGGAGTTCGTACGAAATGGAGGGTTTGCACACGACAGGCACAAAATTGTCCATCTTCCTACTCCTCTTCCAAGCCTCGGTAGTTTCGGCAGGTGATGGGGTATGCGTAATATTATCCGGGTATTTCGTCGCGCAAAAAAGGGAAACCAGGGACATTTCTCCTCTATTCAGCGCGTGGTGCGCATCCTCGGCCGCGAGCGTGCCCATCCTTGGGAGACGAGCGACGAGGAGGTGCTCTCCCCGTCCGCCCCCGCCGCCATCAGGTGCGACGCCTGCCTGGCAGCGGCCTCAGAGGTGGGAAGGGCATTCGAGAACACTCACAGGAAAGAGAAATAGATACATATTAAAAGGAGGGGAGGGCTCTTCTTATCTTTCCCCGTGACATTTTTCAACGCCAGCTCAAACCCTTCAAAGCCCTACTGTATCAAACAGATACGAAAAATGCAGCGCAATTATGTATATGTGCAAAACACAAGTTTTGGAAGACGGATGTGCAAAACACATAAAAAAATTAATTGCATGTAGAAATGCATATAATGCATATAAAAATGACTTTTACTTCCATCAATTGGACAATAGAAACATGGACAAAGATAAATTACGAAAATTTTCTTCCAGGCTTCGCACGCAGCGCAGCCAGCGCATGTTGACAGACTTCGAAGTGAGGCACAACAAAACATAATTTTTTTTTTCAAAAATTTCCCTCAAACTACTGACTGTTCGATAGATCCTAGAGGTGCTTGACGTGGCCTGTTCACCCGACACCTACGAGCACTACGGAGTGGACGCCAAGAACCGGTCTCGCCTGGTCGGGCCCGGGTTCGGGCTCCGGGACAACCCGGAGGACGGGGTCAGGGTGCTTAATGGGGGGAGGTTCCCCTCTTGGCTGTCAGAGGTGGGTGCAGGCAGGCAGGCCCACTTTGTCTTGAATGATTTTCACTGCCCAGCCGCCAGAGACATATTTTTTAATAGGCGCATAAAGGTGATTTTTGTAAGCGCAACGGCACAGCTCTGCGCGAAAAAAATATTTGGCGCATGCGCTTTTTTGCATAAATTTAAACCTTTATCTCTCTTTTTACTCAAGTAAAGTAAAGGTCAAGTAATACTCCGAGTTGTCGTCAGAACATTGTTCCAGGTTGGTTTGATTGGAGTGCTCTCCGAAGCAAGAAAAACACCACTTGTTTACAATGCCATTAAAATAATACTAAACATATAGTGACGGTGGTCGACTGACATATCCACGTATCCAGATACCACTAGGATAGACTATACCATAGCTCCAAACTCAATAAACACCGACGAAATTGCAAGGAAGTGAAGCTCTAATTGTAGCAAGGGCACGAGATGTATGGGGCCATCTCCGTCAGGTACTCTCGCACTGCTCCCAGCTGCCGCCTGAAGCTGCCTGCCACCACGACTAGGGGCACCCACAGGATGACGAGCTGCTGGGTGACGATGCTGACGACGCCGAGAGTCCTGCAGGTGGCGTAGACGAGGGCGGCCAGGGAGAGGTCGGACACGGACAGCACCACATGCAGGCGAAGCACCCACAGCACCGCAGACACCTCGTGGTCGGTGTACACTTGCTGCTGCTGCTGTTGCTGCTGCTGTTGGGGTTGGGGTTGGACTCCTCTTGACTCTTCCTGCGCGTCTTCCCATGCCCGAAGCGGCGGAGTCGGTGGCTTCCCCTCCTTTTGAGGGTCCGGCTGCACCTCCGGCTCTCCCACCCAGATACCTCCGAAGGGCTCCTCGTCCTCCACGACGACGACGGCCACCGGGGGCGAAGGAAGAGAGGACGAGGCGGCGGCGTTCACCTTGAAGTGAAGCCACATCCCCAGGTAGAGCCCCACGCTGACAAAGTCCGGGAGGTTGGAGACGACGATGACGGCGAAGAGGTTGACAAAGAGGACCCAGGAGTGCATGTCGGCGAAGGCCACTTCGGGCCAACCGTTCATGCGCATGTTGACGTACCAGGGCACCTGACAGAGGGCCAGGAAGGCCGGGGTAGCGCACCAGACGCCCACCAGGCAGCGCCGGCGCAACAGGCGCAGGTCCACGTCGGCGGCGGAGACGCCGCTCTTCCCCACCAACAGATAGTATCTAAAAAGATAATAGCAATAACGAAAGCGGGTCGCAATATTTTTCCTGTGCCACTTGGTTTCTTTAAGAAACTTTTGAATATTTTTTCGGTAGCAGAGCCTCTTCATCACATTCTACACGGGCTCTCGTTTTATACCGCTAGGTATGTTAGAGCACTTACGAGTTACGACATATGCATACAAACGTTCCCAGTACATGAGCACAATCTCGCAAATATAACTCACCTTAACAAAGTGACACAAAGCCAGGAAATCTGCAATCATCAATTCTATTGTAAAGTTGTTGAGTTCCCACCCACGCACGCAGCGCACCCACCTGGTGAAACTGTAAGGCCACTGCACAATTGACGAGGAAGGCTAGCCTCCACAGGTTGTCTCCCACCCCGTCGCCCTCCTCCACCAGACCGAGGCACCGCACCAAGAACTGGAGGAGGGCCGCGGAACTCAGCACGCACATCACCACCACCTCCTGGATTGGGGAATTCAACAACCGTGGCAAAAGTAGCAAGAGCACATTTGGAATTATGTTTTCTACCTGGAAGACGACGGCGAAGACAGGATGCTGGCCGACCTCCACCTTGTCGTACATCATCTTGGCCAAGAACTGCAATTGAAGGAAAAGGAAGGAAAAAGTTTTTCGAGTCTAAAGAGTGGAAAATTCGCTCCAAATCACCATGAATCCCGCCCAATTGGCGCCGTAGAGGGCCCCTACGGCGGCCTGGGCGGGCCAGCTTGACACGCCGGTCAGCACAGTGCACTCGTCGGCTGTCTCGTTGCTGTGATCCATGCTCGGCCTTGCAAAGAGATGGATGGAGAAGGGCTCTGGACTTAAAACGCTAGCAATGACGACTGAGTTGCTTCAAAAGAGCCACGAATCCAAAATCCAAGCCCGCGGCCAAAGCTTCAGACACTCAGCCTTAACAAGGCAAAACGATCGAAGGATATTTTTGTAGCTATTCATGTTGATCGCTTTGCGCCGCTAGGGCCGTGGTCTTATTCGTCATTCTCTTTTGTTGTTGCACAATGCGGCATAATGAGTGGATTTATCAAAGTATATTATTTTTAGTACACTTGCAGAACATGTACCGTACAGTACCTTTCCCATTTTAAATGGTGTCGAACTCTGAGCTTGGCTATGTGAAAGATTTATAGCACTGTACTGTACATAGCAACATTCCCAATTACCCATAGCGGTATTAGGTTCGGAGGAAGTCACTCTTTGAGATTACCAAGTTACATGGTGGGCAGATAGCAGATGTGCCTACTTTTTTATCGCCCACGTCGAACAAGCCCGGAACAACTGCAACATTTATATGGCAATTTTGAAATAGCTTTTTTACCATCTTGTTTTTTGTCCTGTTGAAGGACTATGCTAAGCCTCTCCATCGTGTTTTATTTCGGATATGAAGCATGATATGCAATTTAATTTGAGATGTAGACTGTACTACAGTAGACGTATAATTGGGTGGAGGAGTCAGTTGGCAAAATTCAGCAAAAAAACGGGTGTGTCAATCCCCTGTAACTCTTTCCTCATTTTCCCTGGTGTCCAGTCACGTTGGCTGACAGCAACGTGAGCGGTATGGCTGTAAGCAAAAATTTGCTTGGTGGTTGTTTTGGAAAAAGGGTTTTTCCTCAGGAGACTTTCACTTCATGCAAGAGAAATCATGGCATGAAATTAAAAATCGAGATACGGTTCCTTGCTTTACATACTGTATCGGGTGTCAAGTTTTCGGGATTTGAAGCTGTAGTTCACAACCCCAACTTGTCCCTGACGAAGGACCCCACGACGCCGTCGAGCTGCCTGAAGTTGCCCTTGACGACCAGGAGCGGGATCCAGAAGGAGAAGAGGAACTTCATGGCGTAGGAGAGGACGACGCCTGCGCTGGAGCAGAGGAAGAAGGTGGCGACGACGGCGGAGACGTCCAGCAGGGAGAGGAGGACGTGGCGGCGGAGCACCCGCATCACCGCCCAAGTCTCGTGCCCGGAAGAAGAAGGAAAGGAGGGGGGAGGCGGGGACGCTGAGGAAGCTTCGCTTTTTCCCTCATCCCCAGCTTCGACCGGGAACATTCGGTTTCCGCCTTCGAGGGAAGCAGGATTTCCCGCCATCCAAGCGTTGATTCGGTAGGGTTCGGGATGAGCCTGGAAGTACAAGGTTTCTTGTTTAGGACAGTTGCTTGTAAACTAAAGAGGAAATGCTTCATTTCAGTAAGGTTTCCGGCTACTGAAAAACAATACATCTTAAACCGGTACACCTGTTCTCCCAAGAAATCGTTTCCCACGACTGGAAAGACGCCTACTCCAATCTCCTCCACCCTCCCCTCCTCCCCCAAATCGTCGCCTCCCCCGACCCAGATGCCACCGTAGGGCTCCTCCAGCTCCACCAGCTCCGGCTGTGGGTGTGGGTGCACCTCCTGATGCAGGTTCCTGAAGTGGCGCCACATCCGCAGGTACACAGCGATGCTCAGCAGGTCGGGAATGTTGGAGATCTGCATTGTGAAATATATGCCGAAATCAAAATAAGACCAGGAAAAAAAATCCCGCAATATTCTGCTTTCCAGTAGGGTGATGGCAGAGTTCCTTGTGACCGCTCCCGGGTCCATCCTGGGCAGTCGGCCGTCGGCCAAGCTGAAGGTAGCCGCGGCCTCGAGGGAGGAGAGGGGGACGAGGAGGAGCCAGGCGCTCTGCGAGAGGACCATGTAGGGGAGGGTGAGGAGCCACACGGAGGAGAGGGCGCGCCGGCGGAGGCGGGCCATGTCCACCTGGGGGTCGTCGCGAGCGAAGATCAGGAGGTAGTACCTGAAAAAATAACCTAGCTCTTGTGGCCATTATGAACGTGAAACCTCAGCTAAGATTTTTTTTATTTTTTCATCGTAATGGCACTTTTTTGCTAATTACTACTTTCTGAAGCCGGATCTTTTTCAAGAGCTATTCAGAAAATACGTAGGAAATTCGCTTATGTTTCAGGCTTATAAATGAAATTACAAAACCACCTCAAGTCATGATAAGGACCAAGGAAAGGTTCCCTCTTACCTGAGGCATGTGTTACACAACCAAGACATTTGGTGGAACTGCATTGCAAAGATGTTTAGGCTCCAGTCCAGGAGGTAGAGCAGCTCCTTCTTCAGCAGGTCGTCCTCCGCCGACACCAGCAGCTTGAGCGCGAAGTTGGACAGCACGAGCAAGCAGTGCACGAAGAGGAACACAACCTCCTGCAGGAGGAAGACGTTGTTGTGTGATGGAAGAATGCTAAAGAGTTACTTTATGCGCTTCGTACCTGGAATACGACGGCGAAAACCGGGTGGCTGATGTCGACCTTGTAGTAGATGACCCTGGCGAAGAGTCCGCTAGCGAAAAGCTGGACAACGTAAGCGGCGGTGATGAAGGCGGCGGCAGGGCTGGAGGAGTCAAGGGTGAAGAGGACGCGGCACTCGCTCGGGTCCTCTTCCTCCCCGGAGGCGGGAGACAAGACAGCCATTGTGGCGTTGTCTTTCTCGTTCATTTTGAACGTTTGAGTACTGTAGTTTTGCTACAGGATTTCAATTGTTCAAATGTTCGAAGTCGGCAAAAAAAATCAATCTCCAGAGTAGAACGATTCTTGTATTCATAAGTAGAACTCGTTACTTTCTCGTCTGTGCTCTCTCTGTTCTCTAGAAACCACCTTCAATGGGTGATCTTCCACAACCCAGTTCTTGCTTGCTTCAATGCTCGTCTGAGGAGTTGTTGACGGTGTGAGGCCACTTCTGCGTCATCCGAGGGCGGAACGGTTGTTCCTTCGGATAAGTGGCCATGGCGACGGTTGAGGGATTCATGCATCTCAAAGACCTCCTTCTTCTCTTAGAGGTACTTGTTTTTAAAGGTTCAAAAATAATCATTGAGAGATACCAGCCTCATGGACTTCGAGTTATAATTTGGGTAAAACTTTACAAAGCTTGGGAACATTAGGTACTGTCTTGAGAAGTCTTTTAGGGTGAGACAGCCGGAGGCCCATAATACGTGCGATTTTGCTGCCGTGTGACACAGAGCAAAAGGCTTACGCTCAAGTTAACAAAGATATGCCAAATTAAACCACGGCTTCCCCTTAGTAAAAAACTTTGGCAATGAAAGCATTTGGAGAAAATTGTCTTTCTGAGCACTGTCGCGTTATTTTGCACTGAGAGTAGTAGAAATTTGTACTCTGTACCATCAAGAGAAATTGGACAGAAATGTGCTTTCCATCTATGAATTGGGTCCATTACTATTTGTACCTTGGCATCAACTACTGTGATTTCTTTTTCATGGGTCACGGATATGACGCCGCCAAAATGCTCCAAAAAAGTAGCGAAACAGCATCATTTATTTCACGATATTCTTTGCGTTTTCAGACGTGCTCCTCCCTACGCGAGGTGGAAGGAGTCATGGACGAGTTTGAGATGTACGCACAGTGGATCAAACAGGTGCAGATTGCAGAAGCATTGAAGCAACAGAGACCTGCGCTGAATTCCTGTGTCTCCCATGCGGCAGGGCGTCATTTTGCCGTCGTCAAATTGCAGTAGGTCAAATTGCAGTCGCCATATTGCAGTAGAGACATATTGCAGTCAGGTCATAATGCAGTAGAGACATTGTGCAGTCAGGCCATTTTGCAGCCGCAACATTAAGTAGTTGGGCCAAAAAAGCAGTACGACAATTTGCCTTCAATCCCCACATATGCATAACAGTTATTTTCTTCATCCATCTTCCTCTTGAGATTATGTGACATAAACATACCACTTCTTTAACTAGGGTCATTTCCAGAAAGGAGTTTTTGTACTTGGAAGACAGGACCTGCACAGTGAAAATGGTGTAGTTCCCTGGTCAATATATGGGTATAAAATAGACCATTGAGTTTTTTTGTGTGATGGGTACCCATTTTTGTGCTACAGGGGAGGGGACTTGTTTTTGACTCTCAAAGGGGTGCACCCCCCCTTGCCCACGTGTGGCCCTACTGCAAAAAAATTGCTTGCAATATGTCCAGACGGCCATTTGTCCTACTGCAAAATGAACTGACTGCAGAATGCCTCTACTGCAATATGGCCTGACTGCAATATGTCTCCACTGCAATATGGCGACTGCAATTTGACCTACTGCAATTTGACGACGGCAAAATGACGCACAGCCCTCCCATGCAATGCAGGGTCGCAGGTCCCAGGGCCTGGTGAACGTCCTGTGCCTGAACCCCCGCTCTTCGGCCACCGCCGCCTGCATCGACGACCCTCTGGTGGAGGCGGGCAACAAGTACTACACGGAGGGGTACGAGCGCTACAAGGTGGACGCGGTGGAGGCGGCCGAGGAGGGGGCGGCCAGGTTCAAGTTCATCACGGGAGAAGAAGAATAACCGCGAGGCATACGTGGGCAAGCTAGGGGGGGGGTACCGTTAGGCTGACTTTCCCCTTAGTAAGTCCCCCTCCCTGAGGCCTCTCAGAGGGCACCCAATAGAAGATTTAGCAGATCTTCCAAGGCTACCCCCTCTCTGAGCTTCACCAAGTTTAGAAAAAGTTCAAATTTTTAGAGCTGAAATTAGTAGTTTTTACTAATATTTTCTTGTTTTTTCTAAGCAGCCAAAACAGCTACTTTTTTAGCGGTCTTTTTTGTCTCTATCAAAAATTTTGTGGCATCTTTTTTATTCCCCCCCCCTACCCTACCCCCTCCCTGCAAAAATAATTTTATCATCCTCCCTTGACTATTTTTTACTACCCCCCTCCCTGGAGCAAAAATCTGGAACCCCCTCCCTCAAAATTTGACCTCGCCCACGTATGCCGCGAGGGTACCGACCATTCACTTTACATGCATGTACGTTTCGATTCAGTAATGCCGCGCGTACCGGTATAGATCGCATTGCACTGTATTGCTACACATCTATCTTGAGCACAGAAAATATTGACGGAGAAAAACTCCGGCTATTTATTCAATTTTGTCGAAACGCAGCAAACTTGTTTGTAGTGCGCATTCAGAGTCTGAGCACTTTCCGCAGCCAATGGGACCACACCGAGTCGAACTGCTTAAAGTTCCTGGAGATTACAAAGAGGGGGATCCAGAAGCCAAAGAGGAACTGGGCACCGTAGGCCAGCATCGCCCCGTACTTGGAGCAGAAGAAGTAGGAGGAGACGACGGAGGAGACGTCCAGTAGGGCCACGGCCGCGTGCGCCTTGAGCACCTTCATGACGTCGGCCGCTTTGGACGACTGGTCCTCCCCTCCCACGTAGTTGTTGTATAGGGGAGGAGAGTGTTGCTGCTGTTGGAATTCCGCCTCTGCCCCGAAGGGATATTCCCCCGGGTGGATCCCCTGCCCGTCTCCCACCCAGATGCCGCCGTAGAACCCGTCGCCCGTCTTACCGCCGCCGTCGCCGTTCGCAGGGATCGGCGCCTTTTTCCTTAGTTTCCACCACATCTTGGCGTACACCGCTACGCAGGCGAGGTCGGGCACGTTGGAGAGGGCCAAAGAAATGACTGCGTTGGTGAAGGTGACCGAGGGGTCCAGCTCTGCCAGGGGCACCTCCGGCCAGCCGTAGCTGCGGTTGACAAGGATGCTGGGCACGACGGACAGGGAGAGGTACACGGGCGTCGACAGCCAGATCAGTCTCAGCGCCCGACTTCTCAGGGTGGCCATGTCCACGTCGTCATTCTTCACTTTTACAATCAAATGGTACCTGAAAGAATCGTGTAAATCTTTTTTCTTTGATTCGTTTCGATTCATTCTTGCAACTGTACGAACGAAACAATTACCTCAAGCACGTAATGCAAAGCCAGGAGATTTGGTGGAAGAACATGGCGTAGGAGGCGAGAACCCACACGAAGAAATTTAACTTTTCTCGGACTGGGTTATCCCTATCCATGGCCTTTTTTGCAACGTAGACCGCAAAGAGGCTGCACGCCGCGGCGCTCAGGACGACCGCCTCGTGGAGTATTATGCCAAAGACCGGATGGTCGGTGTCGGTCTTTCTGTTGACAACTTTTGCCATGCTGCAGCAGAGGAAGATGGTGACAATGTAGGCAATGACCAGGCAGCCGGTCCAAACCGGGTCGGAGTCCACCTCGAATAGTTGGCACTTCGCGGCTTCTGCCGTCTCGTCCGTGAAATTATGCATGACAAGTGGTAAAATTATTCTGAGAGAACACTCCCAGTAAAACGGACGGCACTAACGGAACATAGGCTAATTGATTTTTTGCAAGGAGAGTCCACGGTGTCGAATATGATATCTATACCAGAGCACCAACTTCCAATGGACATTAGTTTCCTCTGTCGAGTTCGATGCAGCACTGATTTGTGGCCTTAACTAGGACATGAGTCAGTCACGAGGGGTGGACGCTCGTGCTGCAAAACCGGCGCAATCCTGATACGGTCTCACCATCGAGTAGGACTCAAAAATACACACATTACATTGTACAAGTACCAATGTATTCATGTACCATATGTATTCGTATTGCTTGTCATATAAGTAGATCCTATACCCACGTATTGCAGGGAACCTTTCCTCCTCTCGTAATTGGTGGCTGCTTTTTGAGGTAAGTGGCTTTTCCCATCGGAGCCCAGGCAAAAAAGTCGAGTATAGGCACATTTTACTGTTACAGTAAATAAAAAGTATTGTGTCACACACAGAAAGTAGATGCCTTTCGGGATAAGCTCCTTTTACTTCACGGAGTTAATTTACTTTTGTCATTTGTCAAAGCGAAAAAAGTAATAATATAGCTACGTATAATAAGCCAAAAAATGTTTGAATGAGGCGGTTCTTAATTACATTTTATCACATTTTCCACTGCGGCTTTAAGCTTCATCTTCCTGCTGCCAGATGCTTCGTCTTTGTTGTTACTCCTACTCCTACAGCAGGAAACGGTCTTTGTCGTCTGCCACTTGTTCTCGATCTCCTCAAGGGTGAGGCCGGACGTCTCCGGCATGAAGATGAACTAGAGGATAGGAAGCAGTGGCATTTAGTACGTACTATGTCATAGTACTACAGGGTATATTGCATATATTGTACCATGAGAAACAGCTATATCGACGAATATTTATGTCTGTACCTCCACCATCGTAACAATCGTAAAATTTCCTCACCCCGTAAACGCTGGTGGCGAGCACCACCCCGGCAAAGACGACGAACAGCCCCGACTTTCCCAGCGCGTCCTCCATTGGCGCGGCCGCCACAGTCTGGCACAGGGCCGAGATGACCTCGCCGGCCGCCACCAGGCCCACGCCCACGGAGCGGAGCTTGGCCGGGAGGAGCTCCCCCATTAGCAGAGATGCCACGCTGTAGTAACTGAAAGAAAAGCAAAACTAATTAGGTGAAATAAAAAAAATACAGTCTATTAAGCAAATACCCCGCGCTGTAGCCGAAGAATGCCCCCGTGATGGCGACCATGGCGCACCATTCTGGCAGCAGACCGCTCAGCGTCCCGGCCATCAGGAGGTGCCCGACAAGCACGAGAAGCGACGTGGCCAAAAAGACCGGTCTGTGTCATATTTTTGTGTCACACTTCACCTCAAAAATACATACATTCAATTTGCAATACCGTCTGGAAAACTTTCTGAGGAAGAGAGCGGCGAAGAGTCCCCCGGGGATCTTGATGAGGGAGACCAAGAAATTGAGCATGTACTCGTTCAGGTACTCCCCCTGCGAGCTGGCGTTGTTCTGGAAAAGCTCCACCTACGCAGAACGAGGTATTCAATTTATGTAACTCATTTTCCCAAAAGCAGGACACGCGGCTGGGATTACATGTACCTACCCCATTAAGGGCGAGGTAGGCGAATCCGCTCCATCCGATGGCCAGAAAGAGGACGAAGAGGAAGGAGAAGGGCAGACAGAATTTCCGTGACCTTATCAGCCTGAGTGCCTCCCCAAAGGTAAGCGAATTCTGCAAAATGTGACGGAACATTTTGTTTTTTGGGTAATACATTACTTGCGCTTACAACACACCTTGCAGTCATTTTTCTCCACTGCTGTCCGGAGCTCCTCTAACTCTCTTTGAACGTCGAATTTTGGCCCTCTCATCCTGTGTGGGCGAGGGCACAAGCGAAATAAATTTAAATGTCCTAGGTGCGTTATTTTGTCTGTTTTATCTTAACTTTCTTACTTTCTCAGACTTGTCAGTGCCTCCTCCGTCCTCTCCCGCCTCAGAAGCCACGCGGGCGACTCGGGCAGGAAGTATATTCCCACCAGCGTGGGTACCAGCGCCAAGACCCCCAGGACCAGCATTGCGTGGCGCCAGGAGGGAGAGACGCCTCCGAGCAACAGGATGAGGGAGTACCCGGTGGCGTGGCAGGTGGCGTAGACGGCGGCGCCGACGCCGCGCAGCTCGGGGTGGACCAGTTCGGCCATGTATACCTTCGTGAAGGAAAGAGGGATATTTGAATTTCCCTGCTCCTACTTGTAGCTGTGGTAGTTTGCAACAAAAAACCCTATAAAAACCTGTCCAGATTGTGAAAGGAATGTGTATCTTATCAAGAACGTAGTTAAGTTGCATTAGTATAAAGGGTATATGAAATTTTTACACAACAATAATGGAGAACAAGTTTAAAATTTTCCTCACCGTGGAAACTAGGGGATATCCCAGCAGCACCCTCCCCGCGCAGAGCGCCGCCGTCGACTCCCCCGCCGCCGAGAGGAGGAACCCCGCCGCGAAGGACATCGTGTCCAGCGCCAGCGACCTCCTCCTTCCAATGATCTCGGCCACGGGATTAGCCAGGAGGCCCGAGGTCAGGTGCCCAAGCATGTAAGAGATGCCTATCATGGTGCTCTCGTCCTCGGTGATACGGAAGTCGCGCGGCCAGTGGGAAGACTCCTTGTTGAAGGCAGAGAGTATTTCACTAATCATTTTGCCGGCACTGGGTAATAAAAAATAATACCTGTTC
>JAAUYB010188576.1_pt1 | contig 12239 bp, 2 predicted proteins | sample 7278071 | NCBI WGS metagenome assembly JAAUYB01 (sample SAMN14350121, study PRJNA611818) | marine sediment metagenome | isolation source: surface marine sediment (1.8m) | place: French Polynesia: Moorea | collected 2018-08
ATTACCCGAAACCCTGGTTACCGGTGCGGACGACTTTCAAATCCACCCCGCCATGTTGGATGCCTGCCTGCAAATCCTGGCGGCAGCAGTTCCGGCCGCTAAACGCACGGGCTTGTACGTGCCCGCCGGTTGCGACACCGTGCATGTCTTCAAGCGGCCCGAGGGTCAGGTCTGGAGCCATGTCAAGCTTAAGGAAACGGCCGGCGGCGACGGCAGCTTGCGCGGCGACCTGCGCATCATCGACGAAAAGGGCGGTCTGGTCATGGACATGCTGGGTCTCAGCCTGCGCCAGGCCGCCGTTCGTCCCCGCGGCTCTTCCCTGGAGGACGTGGAGAACGTCTGGCTGTACCAGACCGACTGGGTCGAACAGCAGGCGCAGGGCATGGCCGCCAACCTGGACGAGTCCGGCGGCTGGCTGATTCTGGCCGACCGCGGCGGCTTGGGCAGGGCCTTGGCCGAACGCCTTAAAGAACGAGACCTGAATGTGGTTCTCGCTTACCGCGCCGAGGCGCCTGAAGCCCTGGACGGCCATAAGGTCGTCCATCATGTGGACATTCCGGAGGCCCTCAAAGCCCTCATCGCCCGCCCCGGCGATCACGGCGCTTCGATCTGGCGCGGCATCATACACTTGTGGAGCCTGGACGCACCCGCGTTGGATGAAGCCGGTGTGGAAGATTTGGATCAAGCCAATCACTACGGTGTCGGCGCGGCGCTGGCCGCGGTTCAAGCCGCTTCCGCCCCCGGCATCGTAACGCCGCCCATGCTGTGGTTCGTCACACAAGGCGCTCAGCATACGGACGGCCAAAAGGGCGAGGTCACCATTGCCCAAGCGCCCGTATGGGGTATGGGTAAAACCGTCGACTTCGAATTACCCGAGTTGAAGACCTGGCGCGTGGACCTGGACCCGGACCTTCCCATGGCCCCTGTCGACCACCTGCTGGCCCAGCTCACCATTCGCGATGACGAGAACCAGGTGGCCTGGCGCAACGGCGTCCGCCATGTTCAGCGCCTGATGCCCTTTAACCGGAAGATGGTTCAACCTTCCCTGCGCTTCGACGGCAGCGGTACCTACCTGATCACCGGCGGCCTCGGCGGCCTGGGTCTGCTGATGGCCGGCCGGCTGTGTGACTACGGCGTTCGTAACCTGGTCCTGATGGGTCGTTCGGAGCCCGGCAAGGCTGCCAAAGAAGCTGTTGCCGCCATCGAGGCACAGGGGGCTCGTGTGCTGATTGCCCGGGCCGATGTGGCCGACGCGGCCCAGTTGGAAACAGCCATTGCCGACATCGGTCAAACCATGCCGCCCCTGCGCGGCGTGTTGCACGCGGCCGGCATTATCGATGACGGTGCATTGATTAACCTGACGCCCGAACGCCTCAATCGAGTCATGGCCCCGAAAGTCGCCGGCGCCTGGAACCTGCACCACCTGACCGCGGGGATGAAGCTGGATCACTTCATTCTCTTCTCCTCCGCGGTATCCGTCCTGGGCGCACCGGGTCAAGGCAATTATGCCGCGGCCAACGCATTCCTGGACGCACTGGCCTGGTACCGGCGTCACCGGGGACAGCCGGCACTGTCCATTAACTGGGGGCCCTGGGCCGAGGTCGGCATGGCTCACCGCACCCTCGACGAAGGCGCGGCATCGGCCCAACTGGTGAAGACCATCGGCGTAACCGAGGGGCTGCAAGTTCTCGAACGGTTGTTGTTGACCAATGCGACCCAGGCGGTGGTGCTGCCCTTCGAAATGAAGAGCATGCTGGAACTCTACCCGCAGGCGGCCAATCAACCCCTGTTCCGCGGCGTGGGCGGCGCCGAAACCCACGTGGGCCAACTCTATGAACGTCCCGAACTGGATCAGGAATACGTGGCCCCGCGTACCCCCGTTGAAAAGGCCCTTGCCGATATCTGGCAGGAAACCCTGCGCATCGATCGCGTGGGCGTGTTGGATACCTTCTTCGAACTGGGCGGCGACTCGGTCATGGCCACCCAGATCATCCAGATCGTGGGCAAGAAATGGGGCGTGGATATGGATGTGGACGACGCCTTCGAGTCGTTCACCATCGAGGATTTTGCCGCCATCGTGGAAGGCGAGTTGATCAAGAAGCTTGAAGACCTGAGCGAAGACGAGGCCCGCGAATTGTTGGGCTGAGCGGTCCGCAATGCGGTTTCCAGGAGAGACCACCATGAGTTTCGAAACATCCAAATCAGCCGGGTTGTCCCCCGCCAAACAGGCGTTGTTGGCTCGCTGGCTGAAGGGCGAGGACACCCCGGTCAAGGCGTCCATGCCCAAACGCCCCGAGGACGCCGCCGTTCCCATGACCTATAGTCAGGAAGGCGTTTGGCTGAACGAGCAACTGACGCCGGGCACCTCCGTCTACAACCAGATGCTGGGCCTGTGGCTGCGCTTCAGGGTGGATGAGAACCTCTTGCGACGCGCGGTCAATGCGGTCATCGCCCGCCACCGCGCCCTACGCACCCGTGTGCCCGTGGTGGACGGCAAGCCCGTGGTGGTCATCGAGGACACGGTGGTCCTGCCCATTCCCGAAATCGACCTGCGTCACCTGGCCGAACCCGATCTCGGCCCGAGACTGAAACTATTGATGCAGGAGAAGGTGGGCCTGATCTACGACCTGGAAAACGGCCCCCTGGTCAACGCCTGGATGATTCGGGTGGCGGACGACGCCGTCCTGGTGCTGCTGGCCAACCATCACCTGGTGGGTGACGGCTGGTCCTCCGGCGTTATTTCCCGGGACCTGATCGGCTTCTACTCGGCCTTTGCCAGGGGGCAGACGAAGGCGGACCTGCCGGAGCTGGAAGCAGCCTACGACGACTACGCCTGGTGGCAACGGGAATCCCTACCCGCCGATCACTTCCAAAAGAACCTGGATTATTGGAAGGAACACCTGGGCGCCGAGCAACCCGCCATGGCCCTACCGTTGGACCGTCCCCGCCCCGCAAACCCAACCCGCGTGGGCGACGAGCGCCGCTTTTTCCTGCCCGTCGAACTGTGCGACGGCATTCGGGCGCTCAGCAAGCGGGAAAAGGTCTCGGTTTTCATGATCCTGACGGCCGCCTTCCAGACCTTGCTGCACCGCATCAGCGGCGCTCGTGAGGTGGTGGTGGGCACAGCCGTGGCCAATCGCCGCCAGGAGGTCAACCACCTGGTGGGCTTCTTCGTGAACATGATCCCGCTGAAGACGTACTTCCCCGGCAAACTCAGCTTTCGCAACCTGCTGGCCCGGGTCAAGGAAACCGTATTGTCCGGTTTCGCCAACCAGCAACTGCCTATCGGCAACCTGATCGATGAACTGCGCCGCGACAGCGTACTGACGCCCGATACACCGCTGTTTCAGACCTCCCTGGTGTTACAAAACACGCCCTTGCCGGATCTGCGCCGATACGGCTACCACCTGCGCGCCCTTAAATACGAAAGCATGGTGGCCCAGTTCGAAGTAACCCCCGCCGATTCCCAACCGCGGAATCCCACCGTTCCCGTGGACTACACCACTCAAACCTCCGAGTTCGATCTATCCCTGACCGTCGTCGACCCCGGCGACCGCATGGAGGTGGTGGCCGAATTCGGCACCGAGGTACTGAAGCCGGACACAGTGGAGCAATTATGCGGCGCCTTCCAACACCTGCTGACCTCCCTGGTTGACGAGCCCGACATGGACCTGCATCGCCACCCCCTGATCGATGAGGCGGAGCGACAGCGCTTGATGGTGGACTGGAACCGGAACCCGCATCCTGTTCCCATCCAAAACTGTTTCCAGGAATTGTTCGAGGAAACCGTCCGCCGCTACCCGGAACAACCCGCCGTGGGCGACGACCGGAGAACCCTTTCCTACGCCGAACTGAACGCGCGGGCCAACGCCCTGGCGCGCGAACTGATCAACCACGGGGCGGGCGCCGAAACCGTGGTCGCCCTGATCGCCGACCGAAGCATCGGTTTCCTGACCGGTATGCAGGCCGTCTTCAAGGCAGGCGCCGTTTACATGCCCGTGGCGCCGTCCATGCCCGCCGGCCGGGCCGCCGGAATTCTGAACCGCGCCGGCTGCACCCTGATTCTGGCCGACGATGCCGGCAAGGCCATGGCTCGGGAGACCGCCGACCTGTGTACCGACCGCCCCGAAATTCTGTCTCTGAGTGCTCCGCGGGCCGCCGAGCCGGAAAATCTTCCCCGCCGCCGAAATTCCCCGCAAAACCTGGCCTATGTCATCTTCACCTCAGGTTCCACGGGCCTGCCCAAGGGGGCCATGCTGACCCATGCGGGCATGATCAATCACATCTTCAGCAAGATCGTCGACCTGGACCTGACGGCCGATGACATCATCGCCCAAACCGCTCCCCAGAGCTTCGATATTTCCGTTTGGCAATTCCTGGCTTTATTGGTCAAGGGCGGGCGAGTGACGGTAGCTGACAACGACACCATTCGTCAGCCCCGGGCGATGTTCGATTTCCTCATTCGCCACAAGGTCACCATCTACGAAACCGTGCCGTCCTTCCTGCATGTCTGCCTGGATGAACTGGAAGCCATAGCCCCGGAGCGTCGGCCTCGCTTCTTCATGCGCAAGCTGATGGTCACCGGTGAGGCGCTTCCGCCTGAACTGTGTCGCCGTTGGCTGACCCTGTACCCTCTTATCCCCCTGATCAACGCCTACGGACCCACCGAGTGCTCCGACGACGTCACCCATCACGTAATTGCCGAGCCGCCGCCGGAGGATATGATCAACATGCCCATCGGCCGCTCCATCATCAACACCCAAAACTACGTGCTGGATCCCAACCTCCACCCCATGCCGCAAGGCATCCCGGGCGAACAGTGGGTGGGCGGCATCGGCGTGGGTCGCGGCTACCTGAACGACCCGAGTCGCACCGCACGGGTGTTCATGCCGAACCCTTTCAGCAAAGAGCCCGGCGCCCGCCTGTATCGCACCGGCGACCTGGTGCGGCTGCTGCCCACCGAAACCATCGAGTTTCTGGGTCGCATCGACTTCCAGGTCAAGATTCGCGGTTTCCGCATCGAGTTGGGTGAGATCGAGGCCGTGTTGGCCGGCCATCCGCGGATCAACAACGCGGTGGTCATGGCGCGGGAAAGCGTTTCGGGCGAGAAATGGCTGGCCGCCTACATCGTTCCCGCAAACGGTCAAGCACCCGACGCTCGCTCCTGGCTGAAGGACAAGCTGCCCGACTACATGGTGCCCGCGGCCTTAGTCACCATGGACGCCATACCGTTGACCTCGAACGGCAAGGTCGACCGCAAGGCCCTGCCGGAGCCATCCCGGGTAGAGAAGGCCGCTAAGGAATATGCCGCCCCCCGCAACGACCGGGAGCGACTTCTGATCGACCTGCTGGGTGAGCTGCTCGGTAGACAGTCCGTGGGCATCGACGATAACTTCTTCGAAATCGGCGGCGATTCCATCAAGGGCATTCAACTGACCCACCGCTTGCGAGCCCTTGGCTACGTAATGTCGCCTCTGCAGATCTTTCAATGTCGGACGGTGGCCGAACTGGCGGAGGCGTTGGACGGCGCCGGCCCTGAAACCACCGAAACAAACACACCGGAACCCTTCGCGCTCAGCGGGCTGGACGCCGGCGCATCGGCAGAGGTCAAAGCCCGTTTCCAAGTTCCGGTACTGGACGCCTATCCATTGACGCCGACCCAGCAGGGCATGCTCTTCCACACCCTGTTCACACCGGATTCGGACCTGTATTACCAGCAATTCGTGCTGGAACTACAAGGCGAGCTGGACGCGGATCTCTTCGAAAAAGCCTGGGAATACACCATTGCCGCCCATCCGGCCCTGCGCACCGCTTTCATCTGGGAAGGACTGAGCGAGCCCTTGCAAGTGGTTGTAGACCATAACCACCTTGCCGTCGACCGCCGCAACTGGATCGGCGATGCCGGGGCTGAAAAACGCCTGAATGCCTACCTGTCGGAAGACCAGGCGCGGCATGTCGATCCACGCCGGCCCCTATTGATGCGGCCGGCGCTGATCACAACCGCCGAGAACCGTTTCACCCTGGTCTGGAGCTTTCACCACCTGCTGATGGACGGCTGGTCCATGCCGCTGGTTTTGCGCGATACTCTGGACAGTTACCGCGCCCTGAAACAGGGCGCTGTCCCAAAACTGTCGAGCCCGCGACCGTTTGTGGATTACGTGGCGCATCTGCGGAACCTGGATACGGCGGATGCCGAAATCTTCTGGACCCGGGAACTGTCGGGTTTCGACGAACCGGCGCCGCTGCAAATCGATCGTGGGGAAAGCGCCGGTGTCACGACTTACGAGAGCAGGACCGTGTATCTGGAAAGGTCCGCAACCGATGCCCTGAATCGAATGTCGCGGGCCGGGCGGCTGACCTTGAATACAGTGATGCAGGCGGTTTGGGCCTTGCTGATTGCCCGTTACAGCGGACGCAATGATGTTGTCTTCGGCACGGCAACGGCAGGCCGGGACACGGCGCTTACCGGAGTCGAAGACATGGTGGGTGTTTTTATCAACACCTTGCCCGTTCGCGCCCGCATCGACGCCGAGGAGAAACCGCATCTATGGTTGCACCGCTTCCACCGCCGTTTCCAGGAGTTGACGGCTCGCGGGCAGGCGCCCCTGTCGAAAATCCAGGAATGGTGCGGCCGACCGCGGAACGGGTCGGAAAGCCGTCTGTTCGACACACTGGTGGTCTTCCACAATTATCCGCTGGAAGCCGTCGCGGAAAATATGCACGGTTTCCAATTGTTGGGTGTTCGGGCAATCGAGCGCACGGGCTATCCCATCACCCTGACCATTCAGCCCGGCGAGGAAATTCGCCTGGGGCTGGTCTATGACCGGACTCGTTTCAGCGATGAGAATATAGAAGGCTTGCTGAAACACTATCGCCAATTACTGGCCGGGGTCACGGCGGATAAGGACGCCGTGGGCCGCCTGCCCATGCTGTCGCATCAGGAACGAACACAACTACTCACCGGCATCAACGATACATCGACTCCCCTGCCCCCGGAACATGGCGTGCACCGGTTTTTCGAAAAACACGCCGTGCTCGCCCCCCGGGAACCCGCCGTTTGCTATTGCGGCGAATGGCTGACATACGGGGAGTTGAATGCAAGGGCCAACCGCCTGGCTCGTCGTCTGCGCCATGCCGGTATCGGCATGGAGCGAGGCGTGGCCGTGGTGATGCCGCGCGGTTTTGAAATGATAATCGGCATGTTGGCGGCGGCCAAGGCCGGCGGCTTCTATGTGCCGGTCGACCCCGCCTTTCCCGCGGAGCGTATCGCCTATATCCTGCAAGATGCCCACGTGGCCGCCGTCCTGGCGAGCGAGGGAGTTGCCGCGAATCTACCACTTAACGACATCCCGGTGATTGAACCCGATAGACAAGAACCGGTAAGCGACCTTGAAGGCGCCGATCTGAACCTGGCGATATCGCCGTCCCAACTGGTTTATTCCATCTACACCTCCGGTTCCACGGGCAAACCGAAAGGCGTTATGATTTCCCACCGCGGCGTGGTCAACTTCCTGCTCTCCATGCGCAAGCGCCCCGGCCTGACCCGGAACGACCGCTTGCTGGCCGTGACCACCCTGTCCTTCGATATCTCGGTATTGGAACTGTTTCTGCCGCTGGTAACGGGCGCCCGGCTGGTCATCGTGGAAAGCGAGGCAACGGCAGACGGCCTACGCCTCCGGCAATTGATGCGGGACTATCTCATTACCGTCATGCAGGCGACCCCTGCAACCTGGCGTCTCCTGTTGGCTTCGGGCTGGAAAGGTGACCGCTCGCTGAAGGTGCTTTGCGGCGGTGAGGCCATGCCGCCGGAACTGTTGCGCGACCTTTCCGGCCGAACCGCCGGGTTCTGGAACATGTTCGGCCCCACTGAAACGACCATCTGGTCGACCATCGCCGAGATGACGCCCGGTGAAGAACGCGTGCATATCGGTTCGCCCATCGACAATACCGCCGCCTATATCCTGGACAATGTACTCGAGCCTCAACCCGTGGGTTTGACCGGACATCTGTTCATTGGGGGCGTTGGTCTGGCGCGTGGCTACCACGGTCGGCCCGGCCTGACCGCCGAAAAATTCATTCCCGATCCTTTTGCTCGAAACCCCGGCGAGCGGTTGTACCGAACCGGTGATCTGGCCCGTTATCGCGAGGATTACAACATCGATTTTCAGGGCCGCGCCGATTTCCAGGTGAAACTGCGCGGCTACCGCATCGAGTTGGGCGAGATCGAGGCCGTGCTGGCGCAACATCCCGAGATCCGGCAAGCCGTGGTGACAGCCCGTGAGGACGTACCGGGCCGGAAGCAATTGGCGGCCTATGTGGTCCCTGAACATACGGTTCCCGATGACGATGAACTACGGCGTTGGACGGCCGCTACCTTGCCGACTTACATGGTGCCCGGTGTGTTCGTGAGCCTGGAGGCCATGCCGTTGACACCGAATCGCAAGGTGGACCGCAAGCGGCTGCCTGCGCCGGTGATCGATGCTCAAACACCGCGCGACACCGGTACACCGCGGAATGAGGCGGAACGTATATTGACCCGTGTTTTCGCGGAGGTCATGAACCTGCCGGACCTGGGCATCCACGATAACTTCTTCAGGCGCGGCGGCGACAGCATCGTCAGCATCCAAGCCCAGGCCCGAGCGATCGAGGCAGGTTACCTGTTCACGCCCCGGCAATTGTTCGAAAATCCCACCATCGCTCAACTCGCCGAACTGGCTTGTCCAATCGACGCGACCGACAGAACCGTTCCGCAATCCGCGAACCGGGAAGACCTCGACCGCATGCAGGCGTTGTATCCCGATATGTCTTTGCAGGACGCCTACCCATTATCGCCTTTGCAGCAAAGCATGCTGGCGGTCCACCTGACCAACCCGGGCGGGGCGGCCTTTATCCAACAATTACTGGTGACCCTGAACGGCCCGCTGGATCGGGATGCATTTACCGAAGCATGGCATCTGACAACGCAACAGCATCCCGTGTTCCGCACGTTTTTCCATTGGGACGAGGAGCGCCCCCTCCAAGTCGTGCAGGCCGATGCCGTCATGCTATCGCAAGAACTGGATTGGCGCACCATGTCTCCATCGGAAGCGGAAGAGGCCCTGGAATCCTTCCTTGAAGTGGATCGCGGCACGGGATTCGACCTTGCGAAAGCGCCTCTCAGTCGCCTGACCCTGATCTATCTTGCGGATAACCGGACCCATCTGATTTGGACGCACCACCACCTGATCATGGACGGTTGGTCGCTGCCCATTGTTCTGGAGGACTGGTTGACGGCCTATGCCGCCGCCGCTTCCGGCAGGAAAAACGCACCCGCGCCCCGGGAAGCCTTTGCATCTTACATTCGCCGGCTGGAAGGACGCGATACCACTTCCCTGCAATCCTTCTGGCACGAGCGCCTGGCGGATATCGGCGCGGCAACCCCGCCGGCCATGGGCCTGGAGGCGCCCGCCGGCGAGCCGGTTCATAACTCGCACCACTGGTCCCTGGATGAGGAGGCAACCGGTGCTCTGGAGGCCCTGTCGAAGCGGGAAGAAGTGACCCTGAATACCATGATTCAGGGTGTATGGGCATTGCTGTTGAGTCGCTACAGCGGCGAGGAGGATGTGCTCTTCGGGATCGTGATTTCCGGCAGGGACGCGCGGGTTCCCGGCATTCAGACCATGGCCGGTTGCTTTATCAACGCGGTGCCGTTGCGTCTGGAAGTGGACGAGGATGCACCGCTGGCGGACTGGCTGCGGCATATACAACGCTTAAGTCGCGAGGTTGAAGAGCACGGTTTGCTGCCGCCCGCGGAGATTGCCGCCCAGAGCGGCGTGCCCAAGGGACAACCCCTGTACGAAAGCGTTGTGATCTTCGAAAACTACCCCATGGATACGGCGGCCATGACCGCAAAAACCGCCGGGTTGGGTCTCACCGTGGAAGCAACCCGCTATCTGGAAACAAACGACCAACCGCTCTCGCTGGAAATCACGCCGGGACCATGCCTGGACTTCCGCTTGAGTTATCGCGCCGACCGGTTTAGCGCGGAGGCGATGGAACAACTGGCCGGCCAGGTGAATACCCTCCTGCGGGAGATGGCCGGTAAACCCGGCGCGGTACTGGGTGAACTTGAAGATACGGCATCGGACGGCACTCTGATCACCGCCTTCAACGCAAATTTGGATTGATGGAAGCAACGTTATGTGTGGTTTGACAGGAATTTTGGATCTCAACCGGCGTCAGGAGGCCTCGCGGGAGACTCTGGAAGCGATGACCAGGGAACTGGTGCATCGGGGACCCGATTCGGAAGGGTTCTTCAGTCGCGAACATTTCGGCCTGGGGTTCCGACGGCTCAGCATCATCGACCTGGAAACCGGCGATCAGCCCATTCCCAACGAGGACGGTAACCTGATCATGGCTTGCAACGGCGAGATCTACAACTTCAAGGAACTGCGCGCGGAACTGGAGGAGAAAGGTCATCGCTTCCGTACCAACAGCGATGCCGAGGTCGTGGTTCACCTCTATGAGGAGCACGGCCCCGATTTCTGCAACCTGCTGAACGGGCAGTTCGCCCTGGCTGTCTACGACATTCGTGAGGACCGCCTGATGTTGGCCCGAGACCATTTCGGCATCCAGCCCATGTTCTACACGGTTCATCAGGGCGTGCTCCTGTTTGCTTCCGAGATCAAGGCAATTCTGCAGTACCCCGGCGTTCCCCGCGAAGCCGATCTGACCTGCCTGGACCAGGTCATGTCCTTCCCGGGCCATGCCAGTCCCAGAACCATGTTCAAGAACATCCACGCGCTGAAACCGGGCCACTTCCTGCTGGCACAAAACGGAACGGTCACTACCCACGAATACTGGGACCTGGTCTATCCGGAAGAAGGCGAACCGTATCCCGAACGCTCGGAAGAAGATTGCGTTGAGGAAATGCGTGCTTTGTTCGAGGACGCTCTGAACCTGCGCCTGCAGGCCGATGTCCCCGTGGGCTTCTACCTCAGCGGCGGGCTGGATTCCTCGATGGCCGCGGCAATGATCTATAAGATCACCCCGCATGTGCCCCGCCACGCCTTCTCGGTAACCTTCAGGGCTCCTGAACTCAATGAGGAGCGCTTCCAGAAGATGATGGCCACCCATGCGAGCACCACCTACCACCAGGTGCCCTTCAATGGCGACGATATTGCGGGCCAGTTATACCGCATGATCCGATACGCGGAGGGCCCGGTCAAAGAAACCTACAACACCTGCTCTCTGGCCCTGTCCGAGGCCGTTCGCCGCAATAACCACAAGGTGGTCATTTCCGCGGAGGGCGCCGACGAACTGTTCGCGGGTTATCCCGGTTACAAATTCGACCGGGACTTTCGGAGCCGTTTCTCCCTGTCCCCCCTGGAGGAGGCGGAGGAAGATGAAATGCGGGAAAAGATCTGGGGCTCGCCGGAAATCTTCTATGAAAAAAATCAGCACCAGTTCCGCGAGGACAAGCTGGCCGTCTTCTCGGAAGACGTGGCGGCCGACTACGACCAGGTCGATTTCTCCAACTTCGAGTTGGTGAATAAAGAACGCCTGAGCAACCGGCACTATGTGCACCAGCGGTCCTACCTGGACTTCAAGCTGCGGATGGCCGACCACCTTCTGGGCGATCATGGGGACCGCATGGCCATGGCAAACTCGGTAGAGGCGCGTTATCCCTTCCTGGACATCCGCCTGGTCGATTTTGCCCGCCGCCTGCCGCCGGAGCTCAAGCTCAAGGGGCTGTGTGAGAAGTACATCGTCAAAAAGGCGGCCGAGGGCCATGTTCCCCGCGAGATTATCGACCGCGAGAAGTTCGGCTTCCGCGCCCCCTCCAGCCCTGAGCTGTTGCAGCGCCACATCACGTGGCTGGACGACCTGCTGTCGCCTGAACGCATCGCTCGTCAGGGGTTTTTCAATCCTGACACCATCGCCCACCTGAAGAAGCAATACACCAGTGACGGTTTTCAACTGCATTTCCCCTACGAGGTGGATTGGTTGATCATCGTGCTTACCTTCAACATCTTCCTCGATGTCTTCAAGATTGCCGACTACTGTTGACCGGCCAAAGGAGCCCTTCATGACCCCGCCGTTCATTCATCACCTGTTCAGCCGGACCGCTGCTGCTCATCCCATGAAGACAGCCGTTGTGCTGGACCGGACCTCGATCACCTACCGGGAGTTAGAGCAACGGACCGACCACCTGGCCGCACAACTGGCCGGTTCCAATATCGAACCCGGCGCCATTGTCG
>JAAUYB010079246.1_pt1 | contig 12229 bp, 17 predicted proteins | sample 7278071 | NCBI WGS metagenome assembly JAAUYB01 (sample SAMN14350121, study PRJNA611818) | marine sediment metagenome | isolation source: surface marine sediment (1.8m) | place: French Polynesia: Moorea | collected 2018-08
GACAAGATGCTGGTGGTGAGCGCGGTGACGGACGGTGACAAGGTTGTCGTGAGCAAGGCTGCTGCGGATAATGAAGAAGAAGAGGAAGAGGTGGAGGATTCTGGATTGCCCGATTTGCAGATCGTGGAAGAGGGTGAGATCGAACGGAGGACGGAGGAGAAGAGGAGACATTGGAGGAGGAGCGAGACCAAGGAAAAAGAGGAAGATATCAATAATGAGGTAAAGAGAAGGGAAATAGTGGAGGGGACTATTCCAATTTTGATTATCAACAGCCTCTCAAAATTGAGGAAAAGGCTAGGCCCACTACTCCGCCTCAGAGGGGAGAATTCCTCAGCAACAACAACGACCAGCAGCAGCCACAGCAGGAGCAGCATCAGCCTCCATCCCCTCCCCCTTCTCCACTGGAAGCAGAGGTCCTCGGCAGGGCCTCCCCCTCTTCAGGAGAGGAAGAGGAGCTTTTGCGCTTGGACGAATACGAGATCGAGGCGTCTGCGAGGGCGGAGCTCAAGTGGGCGCAGGTCCTGCGCAGGTTGGAGGGGGAGGCGGCCAAGAGGCTGGGGAACAGGGGGAAGTCGAAGGAGGTGAATTCTGAAAGGGGGAGGAAGAGGACCCGGCCGGAGTCTGTATTGAAGCAGCACCTCAAGGCGCCAGAGTTCAACCTGCCCCACCTGCCCCAAAGGAGGGAGCTCTCTGGGTCGTTCAGGGAAAAATCAAAGAGCATCAGGGATAAGTCAAAACAGGTCCGGGAAAATTTCGAATTTAATATGCTTCTATTATTGATTTGTGGGATGAAATGTTAGGTAACGGCGAGATTGAAGGAACGTTCCCAGAGCGCCGGGAGGAGTTTGGGCGAGCGGTCTAGGGAACTTGGTCACAGGCTGAGGAGTCTCAGCAGGGAGCCTTCAGAAGAAAGGGTTGCTGCTGTTACAACAGAAAGCCAGCATCATCAGCAACAACATCAAAGAAGACACCAACAACAACACGAAGATTTCTATAACCCTCGTTTGAGGAGCGAGGAGAGGAGGGGCCGGTCGAGAACAAGAAAAAGAGAAGAAGGAGGTGGATAAGAGTGTTTGCATGAGTGCAGTGGGGGACAGAAACTAACCTTTTCCCAGAAAGGCCGTAAAGAAATTCGCGAATCCGCGTCTGGACTGTCTCTTCTCTTCTCGGAAATTTTAATTGGCCGTCACGCCGTTTCCCTCTTCTTTCCTCGGGGGGGAAAGAGAGAAAAATCGCGATCCTTGGGTTCCTTTGTGACACTTTCCTCCTTTCTTCCTTATCTGCGGGTTGCGATCTCGTTAGGCCTGGAATGTCTAGGGGGAAATCGTGTGCAGTACTAAGACAGGGGAAGAAATACGACCGATTGCTCCTAAATGTTTTGGGAAGAAGGCGAAGGGGGGAGGAAACGATTTCTCTTGTACTAAAAATTCCAGCGTGTTTTGTTACTGTTCCATATACACCTACTAATCAAGTTTTCCCCTGTTACCAACTAATAGTGTTCACTATATAATACGCAAAAAAGTCTCAAAAGACATTTCGAACAACCGCGTATTTTGTACCGTACTAACATGTGCCTCACTCATTTGCCCAAAGATGATATTTTCCATTTCCCTTGCTTCAATTCCAGTGACCCAGCTGCGCGAGCACTGGGAGGACACGAGCGACAAGGTCCTTTCCCGGCGGAACCAGCTTGAGGACCTCCAGGCCGAGCACGGTCGCTTCGAGGCGAGGAGGAGGGAGGCGGAGGCGTGGCTGGCAAGGATGGAGGCGTGGGCGGGGAGGATAGAGAAGGAAGAAGGAGGAGGGGGGAAGGAGCAGGCGGTGAGTGAGGCTCTTTGAGATTTAGTGATGTTTACGCATCATTTATTGAACTTTTGGCAATGATTTTTTCTAAATTCTTATTCATACTTCCCACTGAAGGGCTTTTTTTAAATTGGGTAACAAGTTTCTTTATGTTTTAAGTATAGGAGAAAGGGTTCGCGTATGATCCCAATAGGGATCTGATAGGTCTCAAGCATTTGGGAGAAGGTTTTTTTAAAAAAAAATTGAGTGTGAGGAAAGCAGTTCTGATTTAAGAAACTAGCAGATGGAAAATGTTTTTTTGTTTTCCCTCTTCGTCCTACGAATGCAACTATGCCCCCATGTGCTTCCAGCACTTTTTCCACACAAGACTGCTGCTGATTAGGGAGAATCCGGTGCTGTCCGGCACCATGTCTATCTCCATCCCCCTGTCCTCAAAGGCCTCAGCCTCAGGGTCCCACACAAGAGCTGTCTTCAAATTATCCGCCATGTTTGGGCCTCCACCAACTGTGTGTATGTGCAAAGCATAACAGTGGGACAACTTGTCACCTGAAGATATAAAGGGAAATCAACCTAAGACTGCGTCTGAGTTTCCGAAGCTGAAGAGGAAGGAGTTTCTGTTCCTGGCCTCTGGCAGCGGTTGTGTCAGCACGCGGCAGGGCCCGGCCGAATGACCGTTCTCCAGGGGAAGAAACATAACCGCAGATCTATGGAAAGAAATATCGCACAAATTTGTTAACATAATTCTGTCCTTGAGAGGAGTTGTGTCATTAACCCCAAGACGTCTCCGTCTCCTACTCCTGCAGTGCAGACGAGTCCCCTCTCGTCCCCCAGCTGGATTACCCCGCAGGAGACCAGGCGGTGAGGCGCCGACAGCCCCTCCTTCAAGGCCACAAAGTCGTCGGAGGGGCTCTCCATGTCCAAAACCTGGATAGGTCACACAACGTACCCCCAAACTTTTTGAGAATCTTTTTTTTCCATTTCGTGCTTATATACCTGAACCGTGTCTGAGTTGGCCCCCGAGCCGCATTTGAGGCCGCCGACGATGTACAACCATCGGCCATCCCCCACCATGGTGGCGGCCTCCCTCTTTTTAATCGCCCCGCTCCGCCCCCAGCTGTTGCTTCCCACGTCATAGACAAACAGGCTGGCATAGTCTGGCAAGAAAGGCAACAGCAACAGAGGCAATCAATATTTCTAGTCTCAGAGTGATAGTGCCAGCCATACTTAGGTTGCAGATCCACATCTTGAGGGCAAAGAGTTTTGTGTCCCCCCTTGAGTCCGTGTAACTGACCAGCCCTCCATTGGCCTGATACCCATTGCCGCTGCCATCAACATATGAGACATGGCTCCAGCTAGGGCTGGCGTCGTTCAGGTCCAGTTTGTGCAGGGCACCTGAGCATGTGGAAAAACATCCATTATTTACCTTCCACCCTTTACTTGTGGGCACTTACTCCTGAGCAAGGGAGAACCTCCATTTTCATCAACCCCTGCAAGCTTGTAGATTACTCCCTACAATGCATAGAATTTAAAATTTCTAAAAAACCGTATGGCTAACAATATCGATGGGCTCACGTTTTGTTCTGTCAGTGAGTGGCTGTGGGTCATGGCAAACCCTGCGACACTGAAATCTGGCAGGCCAGTGTCAGGGCACGAGCCACCACCAGGCAGCACTATCTCAAATGAGGGCAGACCGGAGAAATTACCCAGTATCATACCCACAAAAGGAACATCTTTTTTGGAAAAGGAATTTATTTTAACTGATTGGAGACTGCAAGGAACAGAATTCTGTCTACCCCTAGCAAATATCTCCTCAGCGCCACTGCCGACATTGGCAAAATCTGCAGTTCCCACCTCGCAGGTTTGTTGGGATAAGGAGTGGCGAAAGAAGAATTTGCCTGCAGACTCAGCACGGACCTGTTTCAAAAAAAACATTTAAATTCAACTCTTTTTCTCAGCCACTCCATGTCACCTGGCATTGCACGTGAGAGGCCACATTCTGGAAAGAGTCCGTCACGGTAAAGTCACCTGCGGGTACCTTTTCTTTGTAGTATTTTCGTGTAGGGACAAATCCTCGAACTAAGGAGAAAATCAAGAAAACAACATGAATACTGAAATCGCCTCATTTCTATGTGTCTCTATTTACCAAAGTTGCTCGATTGAAGGAATAGCACTGTAGCAAAGGCAAGTCCTCTTCCTCCGAACATTTTGAAAATACTGCCGCGGTCTTTCCTTTTGTTATAAAACTAATGTTGCTTCTGTCCCCTTTTTCTTTGGGAGCGGCGACATTGACACACACCCCAAGACGGGGATTGTGACGAAATCGGCCAGGACGAAAAAATGGTCCTTTCGCACCTGTGCCAAGGATTCGGGGCTCCGGAACAATGCACCAAGGCGGAGGAGGAGGCAAAGGCGGCAAATTATTTAGTGACAGAAATCGACCGACCTGCTCGTGCAAGAAGATGGAGATTGATGTCAACACCGCCAATATTTTTTGAAGTTAGCTCGCCTATTTGGGGAATTGATTGGTGTTATGAAATACTTTTGGAGCTCAAAAAATGTCGAAGGCGTTCTTTGGTTCGGGGAAAGAGTCGCCAGTCCTGAGTAGTCATTATGTGGCCGAGGACAGAGTGAAATATTGATCCCTTACCTTCTTGCAATCTCTCCTTTTCAGCGTCCATGCTTTGCCCAAATAAAAGATACCTTAAATACAAAAGAAGCTTTTACGGTGCGATAGGACTGCACACAATGTTTTGAACCAAGCTTCACCAGTTGAGTAATTATAGCCTGTCGCAAATGCATATTTTATTTTCTCTGAAGTATTTATTTGATCATATTTTGAGATTATGGAGGTGTTGCAAGTTATTTCACGCCCCCATGTGCTTCCAGCACTTTTTCCAAATGAGGCTGCTGGTGATGAGAGAGTATCCTGCTTTCTCGGGCAGCATGTCAATCTCCATTCCTCTGTCCTCAAAGGCTTCGGCCTCAGGGTTCCACACCAAGGCAGTCCGCAGGACATCTTCAGAGTTGGGCCCTCCACCCACTGAATGGGGGAGAGGGGGGAGAAGGACTTAAAGACAAATATATTTTTGTGTGTTTTCATAAGTGAAGATGTTTTTACCCAGTAGAGCATCTGAGTTCCCAAAGCTAAATAGGAATGAGTTATGATTTCTTGCCTCTGGCAGCTGTTTGGGCAAAACACGCCAGGGTCCCGCGGGCCAGTCATTCTTCAAGGGCAAAAACTGCACTGCCATACTATGGAAGAGACATCAGGAATTGGAAGAGTTTTTTCTACAACATCTTGTGCCAGCTACCCTGTCTCACTGTCATCCTGATTCCCAGCAGTGCAGATAATTCCTTCCTCACTACCAAGCTGCATTACTCCACAGGCAAGTTGCCGACTTGACACCGCCAGTCCCTCTGGGAGGACCAGAGAGTCACCAGACGGGTTCTCCATGTCCAAAACCTTTCTTAACAAAGTCACTTTTGGTCAAGCTTAATTTTGTACAGGATACCTGAACAGTTCTTGTAGTGGCTGCGGGTGTGTCACCACAGGTGCTCCCACCCACCAAGTAGAGCCACTGACCAGATGACACCACAGACATGCCATTTCTGCAAGATTTTTTGCACACATTTTAGACCAGCTTTTTCTTCAAAAACCTCGCTGGTCATGCAAGAAGTATAATCTGCATGAAATGTTGTTTAGATCCAATTCCTCCACATGATTGGCAGCAAGCACCAGAAATAACTTATTATGTGTTGAGAAGACTTTGGCTTTATATTGTACCTCCTAGTGATGTTTCCACTCATTTCCCATGTGTTGGTTCCAACGTCATACACAAAGACACCAACATAGGCTAAAAAGGGAAGAACTAGAATTAGAACTAGGAACTAGAATTGCACACGGTATACTAACAGTTTATGTGACAAATCCACATCTTGAGGGCAAAGAGCTTTGCATTCCCCCTTGAGTCTGTGTAGCCAATCAGGCCGCCATGGGCCTGGTAGCCATTGCCAATCCAATGAACACCTGACAGGCGACTCCAACTTGGGGTGGGATTGTTCAGGTCAAGCTTGTGTAAGGTACCTACCAGAAATGGAAAAAAACATTGACGCTGAACCACAAAAATTGACGGTTTTTATTATACGTACTCTTGTAGTTAGAGTCTGTGTTATTATCTTCCATTCCCGCTAGTTTATAGATGACTCCCTGTTTTTGAGTAACTTTTGAAAAATGCTGCCAAAGCAATTAGTTTTTGCACCCACTTCATGTTCAACCAATCCATGGCTATGGGTCATGGGGACTCCATTGGCACTGAAGTCAGGCAGGCCAGTATCAGTGCAAGAGGCTCCACCAGGTAGTAATATTTCAAAGGATCGCTGGCCCACGTAGTTGCCTAGGATCATGCCAACAAAAGGAACATCTGTAAAAAAGACTTTTAAAAGCATAAAATTGAATAAAAATACCGGTATCACCTCTTGAAAATATCTCTTCAGAGCCAGTGCCAACATTGGCAAAGTCAGCAAATCCTATCTCACAGGTTTGCGTAGAAACAGTGTGCCTGAAGAGGTGTTCTCCCCTCCTCTCGGCACTTACCTATTTTGAAAGAAATTATCAAGCAATCCAAGGCGACTCTGTTACTATCCAGTGTCCACCTGACCTGGCATTGGAGGTGTGATGCCACTTTTGGTATTGTATCTGTTGTGGTGAAAGCACCCACCGGAACATTTGTCTTGTAGTATTTTCGGGTGGGGATGAAACCCCGGACTAAATAAGGTACAAAACACAGTTATGGAAAACTTCTTTGATTATTTTTTTCTTGTACCCAGACAATTTGCTGTTAAGAGAGACAAAACACTCCAAAGCCTTTTCCTTGTCCACATTATGAACACACTAGCTGTGTTGCAGCAGTTTGTAGCAGCAAAGTGTAAATGAAAGTAGTGGCATTGCGGACGACGGGTCTTTAAATCGAGGGATTATGGAGAAACGATATCGACGATCAAAAGAAAGAATTGGAAAGAAAGAAAGACCTCTGTTTTGTGTGCTTTGTAGGTAGGTGGGGACTTAGAGTGGACGGCAGCAGAAACTCTGTTTTGTTGTGAAGAAACCCCCTCGAACAAAATCTTCAAGCCTTATGTTCTCCACACGATATGTTTTTTTAAAAAAAAATTGAAATGCAGTCATATATCGCATAGGAATTATTGACGCAGAGTGATCTTGGCCCCAAAAACGTTTATCAATGTACATACATACAGCAATGAATAGTATCCTATCATGGACTAGCCGCGGAAGGGTCCAGAAAAGAACGTAAAATTGATCGCTTTCCTGGGTATTTTTATCGGCTTTCCCCTTTTTTCTGCACATAGACTCTTCTGCCCAATTAAGTGCCCATGAAAAAGAACGCTCGCAACAATAATTTTTCATAAAGAAAGAAACAGTGTCGAGTAATTACAGGCACTCAAAGCCAATCCCCATATCTTGGGCGGCGAACGTTGCGTAAAAATGTTCGTTCCCCTTTCTGCTTAGCTCTTTCCCCCTGCTGCTTCCCGAAAACAGAAAGTGCATTTTCATCGAGAGCTTTTTTCGCTTTCTAGAATTCTGCCGCGGGGGGAAAGGCGCAGATTTATTTTTCCGCCCCAAGAAAAATGGGCAAAATTAGGCCAGCTACTAGTCTGTGTGTGTTGAGGGTGGAAAAAGATTTTTGGCCCCATGCCCCCCCCCCCTTCCTCTTGTGTGCAGACAGAGAAGCAAGAAAAGTAGCAAAAAATACCTTGAATCGAGAATCACCGACACTTTTCTTTCCTTTTCCCACTAAAACAATTTGCTTCCCATTCTTAGGTAAATTTAACCCTTTCCGCCCCCTTCTTCCTCTTCTCCTTGTCACGGCGAATAAATTCTCCCTCCCCTTGAAGACTCTCCAGAAGCCTTTACGCCCAGCGAATGAGATCGAGCTCTAATTTATCCGCAGTCCTGAAAGGCGATAATCTTCCGCATGTTAATTAAAAAATATTTTTACATTTCTTCCCAGGCCTTCCGCTCCGAAGTGAGGCAGCACCGCGCGAATGTGGATAGGCTGAACCAGATGGGGCGGGACATGTCCGCCTCCTACCAGGGGGACGACACAACAAAAGTCAGGAGGATCACGGAGAGCATCAACCAAAGGTGAAGCAAATACGAGATTTCCCTTTAAAATTCGATGTAACAACATTGTATTAATTGTTTAGGTACGAGAGCCTGGTGGCCTCTGCCGCCCTCTCCTCCTCGTCCTCTTCGCCCAAGACGGCCTCCGAGGCCGCCGCCGCCGCGGCGGACTTTCTTGCGTGGGCGGCGGACGCGGACGCCAGGTATGTATCAAATTTTGAAATGCAATTGGAAACTCTGAGTTTCATGCATAAATTCTATTTTAATATAGACTTGACCAGCTGGGCCGCGATCTGGATCGAGTTTGCGGCCCCGACGGCGATGGCGGGAGGAAAGGCGGAGGCGGGAGGAAGGCCACGGTGGAACTGGTCAAGAAGGGAAAGGTGAGTCCTTCGATTTTCTGCCGCTAGGTGGCGACTCTATACAAGAGTGCTTTGGGGAGAGAAGTATTTGGGCGGAGAAAGTTGGGCGGGGTGAAAAGTCTGGAGAGCTTTCGTTTGGTGCTGCCATCTTTTGGTGTTGAAAGAGATGTGTCTTTCCTCAGAAAATACCTAATGGATAGGATGGTAGGATTATTAAGATGTTTCTTATGGTTGAGGGACTAATTGAGGTAATCTTAAATAATTTAATTAGTTCGTTTTTGTTGTATCAATGAGAGATTTGCGTCGCAAAGTAGAGAATTTTATGTTATATTTTTGGATATCTCATCTACGTATTACGTACGTACTACGGCACTACCGCAAATTGGCTCTATATTTGCATGCCTGAAATGATGAATGAAACCTGGCGACTCAATCTCGAATTCACTATATACCTGTAGTAGCAAAATGATACATGGCTTCGACAATCGACAAGTCTGAGCAGTGGGATATTTACAATAGCGTTGTGCACGGCCGGTTGGTTGCCAATCACCGGGATGCGGCGGTGCATATGGGATTGCGGAGAAGGGGGCTCACCTTATCCAAAAGTCCATGTTTTTGTCCATCTACCTGGTCGGGCGGAGCTATCGCGGACTCAAATAGATGCGGAGAGAAGAGCCAAGGGAGAAAAGGGGGGAAGAAGGGGAGGATCTCGAAACCGGAAAACGAAAGGAGGAGGAGGAAGAGGAGAAGGGCAGCTTCCTCCTCCTCTGGCTCAACCATCCGCCATTTCTCTCTCTCTCTCTCTGTCTCTCTCTCTCTCTCTCTCTCTCTCTCAGGCTGCGGCGGAAGGAGGAAAAGGAATTGGAGGAAGAGGAGGAGGAGGAGGGGCAGCTAGAAAAGCTGGATAAATAGCCATAGAAAAAACAACTTTAAAACCAACCTTTTTCCATCATTTGACCGTGCACTTATGCTTCGCATGAGAAAATAACTTTTGGTGGCAAAGAAGGGGGGGAAGGTGTGTTTCTCTATGGCTCCTTTTGCGGCTGCAACGGTGGTGAGGAGATGGGGGAAGGCGGAAAAAAAGCGCAAGGTTTTGGTCTCCTGTGTGGGAGGGGGGGGAGCCGGCATGCCAATATCCTGCCTCTGCCTCTCCTCTTGGTATTTACCGCTCCCAGGGGTATCTTCAAAGAGGGAAGGGGGGGGGGGGTCTCCGCAGAGTGGAAGGGGGGCATATCAGGTTTGGTTGTGGCAAGGGGGAATCATGCAAAAAAAAGTCGGTTTGGATGGGGGATGCTTTATCCGATTTGGAGAGATAGGAGAAGAATTGGACGTCAGCAAAAGGAGAAGCCTTTTGTGCCAAAGAGAAGTGAGGAGAAAGGGTTAATTCGGTTTGCTATGTGGCAAACATTGTTGATGATTATTTCTTAAACTTGCTTCCTTTCGCGGGAGAAGGAGAGGAGAGAGGAGAGAAGAAAGAACAAACTTTTCTTGATTGCGCTCTCTCCTCCTCCTCCTCCTGCCGAAAAAGAAGAGAAAAAGACAAGGCGGGAAAAATATGAGGGTAGCAGATGAAGAAGTTCTTTTTCTTTTTGCGTAGTTGTTGGGCTGAGTTATGGGGGTAGGCGAGGTTGAAATAAAAAAAGACTTGCATGCAGACTTTTCCCGTCTGTGGGCCTGCCTGTAATTAAAATGTTTCTTTTTCGAAATATGTGAAACCAGATGTCTTTCCACTGCACTCATTTTCCCCCTTGGATACAAGAAGCGGACAATTGAGGTCATCAGCGAAGAAAAGAGAGAGAAAATATGCCGATCCAACAACTTTTCCTCTACCGGTAGTTCAGACTTTTTCCCGAAAAAAGATCGTCTGTGATCAAAATTCCCTCTTTATAAACTTTTTCCCCTTACGGAGGCACTGCGGGGGTGTAGGGTATGGAACCGTGTACCACGGTACATGGCATAGCATAGTAAAGGCAAGCGAAGCACCCAATGCCCCCGGGGGAGGATTTGTCCTCTGTGTTGGGGGCGTACGCACACGTAGTACCTTTTTCCCTAGAAATTTTTATACCCCGCATTGCTATGGATGGCTTTTTCTCCATGAAAATCTGGAAAGTACAGCTTTCACACGAAGGATCTTAAGAAGAAAAAGCCTCTCTTGGTTGCTCCTCTCTTTAGCAACAAAGTGCTCACTTTGGAATCCCCCCTCCTTCTCCTCCTCTCCCTTTTCTCCCCACGTCAAATCCGCCTACAAAAGCCATAAGAGGATTTCTACTTTCGCTCTTCTCCTTTCCCCCTCTTCCTTTTGGTCTTTTCCCAGCGGTCCTCTGAGATTTCCCGCATAGGGTAGGAAGCAAATTTCGAAAACATACTCCTCCTCCTGCCTCCAAAAAAACATGGTTTCCACTCTGTTTCAGCATGCATTTTGAGTGCCATGGGCTGTACACATACATGGGACAACAGAGGAGGAAGTGGAGGGCGGGCAGATCTTGCTTCCATAATTGTGTTTGCGCACTGGCGCCATGGAAAAACCCTCCTCCTCTTCTCTCTCTCTTTCTCTTCATCCAATGACTCGAGTGGAAACAATTATCTTGCCCGCTGCCCTGTTGACCCAAACCCAACACACGCGCACACCTTTCCTTCCCTGCTGTGTATGTGCTGTGCCGGGAAACTCATAGACAAGAAAGGAAAAACGGAGCTCTTCTTGAGGCTTTTCTTTTTTTTTTTGCCGTACAATCTTGTCTATATTCTATGGGTTGCACTGCACGTGTCCACGGCTCATTAGGTCAATGACGACGGTGGTCTGTTCAAGGGGGATCGAGCAAAGAAGAAAGCCTTACTGCAAACATAGCGGTCATGAGAAGGGTCCGGAACTTCGTGCATAGTATAGTGACCACACAGACGGTTTCAAAGACTCGATTTTGTTTTCCTTTTTCCCCCTGCTCAGACGAGAGACATGCATTTTCATGTAACTACCGTCCTTTCTCTTTCTCATCCACCTCCGACCTTTCCCCAAATATAAAGGGCTTCCTCCTCCTCCTCCTCGGGGACGGGACGTTTTGGTAAAAATCCAGTAGGGACACATTGGTAAAAAATATATACTGTGGTCATAATGGTAAAAGAGTCCTAGAGTCTTGACTTATTGGCAACAGTGAGCTGTCAAAGCAAGCAAGAGTGGATATTAAAGCCAAAAGTATTAAATCTACCAAGCAAGGACCATACATTTATAGCTTCTAAAGTGGTAGAGTAGCTGATTTTTTTACTGAAGCCTACTAATATCAAACACACGGAACCTTTCTCTTCAAAGCCATAAAAATATTTCACAGAGATGGTATGCTTGAAAAGTTTTCCTTGCCCTTTTCAACCCAAGTCACCATACTCATGTAAAAATCATCAATCCACCTTTGGGATTTTTAAATACGAACCTTGACTACAATACTCCCAGATTTTAGCAGGCTTTGGTGAATTCCTTTGTACTTCTGCTTGCTATAAGACATTTTTACATTTACTCTGTGCTTTGTGCAAGGATCTTTAAAAAATTATGAAACAACAATGGTATTGGTAAAGATAAAGATAATTTCTTATGTAGTAACAAACACACACAGTTTTTAGCCATAATTCATGTTGTGCTCCCCCGGATGTCTGACCTTGAAAAAATATGCAATATGGCAACTCTAACGAATAATTATGTATAAACGTAATATCTAACTACTCACACCCAACTTTGATGATGCCCTCATGTGATCTTTGAACATGTATAATACCAATGTGATTGGCTTAAACTCTTTTACCAATGTGACTGCCTTGGACTCTAATCAGCTACCAATGTGACCACCTTGGACATCTTTTACCAAAGTGACTAAAATTGATTTTTCTTTTTTACCAATATGTCCAACTTGACTTTTACCAATGTGTCCAAGGTGGGATTGTC
>JAAUYB010069587.1_pt1 | contig 12226 bp, 16 predicted proteins | sample 7278071 | NCBI WGS metagenome assembly JAAUYB01 (sample SAMN14350121, study PRJNA611818) | marine sediment metagenome | isolation source: surface marine sediment (1.8m) | place: French Polynesia: Moorea | collected 2018-08
ATTGGTGATTAGGGATTAGGGATTAGGACGAACGGAATTTCCCTTTCCCCAATCCCCATTTCCCAGTCCCACTCAAGTGAACCGCTATCAACGGAAAATTTACAGGTGGAAAATCAGCAAAATTTAAGCAATGGTAATCTTTGTTACTTTGCCACCTTGACGGTTGATTTGCTGTAATTTGTTGGACAGCTGTTCGTAGGGAATAAGGTATTCCCGACAACTGCGACGTACTTGAGTTCCTCGTCCTAAGACGGCTCCTTGTACAACTCTGATTCGATAGAAATGGCCACGGGTTCCACCAGAAACACCGGATAACACTTCAGCCGTTTCCCCAATATACACAGGGGAAGCACTGTTACGAGCCACTTCTTGAATCAACTTACCTTGTTTTCCCCCACCTTGAGCGCGATCGCTGTTGGCATAACCTCGATAAAGTTGAAACGTACGACTAAAACCAACGGTTTTTTGATTCCGTTGGCTGGCAAACCCTCGACAGTAGGGAATGATCGCATCGCCAAAGTTTTCTTGATATTCAAGAGAGTCGATATAAGAATTTATTTCTGCTTCGTATCCCTCTTGATGATAAAGATCACTGTGGTAGGCAATTTCTGATTGATCGTAGGGAACCCTACCTAATAGATGTTTATAATTGAGTTCGATAAAGCGATTTTGGGGATTGCTCTGGAAAAATTTATCCCGGTATAGCTCGGAAAGGGCGATCACTCTAACAAAATCCTTCACGGAAATATTTCCATTCCGTAGCAGAGATTCTGCACTAGACAGTCGCTCACAAGACATCAAATGATCGTTACCGAGCACCTGACGATAAGCAGCACGAATAACTGTTTCTGCTTGCTCTTCGGTCCAATTTCCTCGCAACTCTACAGGAGTCCCATTCACAAAAGGCTCAAAACCTAACCTTTGGGCTGCTGTTAAACTGGTCATGACGAACCTCCTCGCAATACTGATGATGGTATTAGATATAGCAAGACCTGGAGAAACAGAGGATTGCTAACTGTTGAAGCCAACAACCTCCCGCTTTTCCAGGTCATTAGCACTGTCTAGATGACTAGCTTAGTGCGTTGATTGCATAATCAATGTAGGAGTTAGCTTCAACAGCAGGATCTCCACTTAAACCGTGGTTAGCTTTGATGTACTTGAGAGCTTCAACGTACCAGCTAGGAGATAAGTCAAAGGTGCGGTTGATTTCATCGATACCAGCGATGAGGTACTCATCCATAGGACCGGTTCCACCTGCTACTAAGCAGTAGGTTACCATGCGTAAGTAGTAACCGATGTCACGAGCGCATTTGTCCTTACCACGTTGATCAGCAGCAAAGTTAGGTCCTGTCATTTGGGTGGTGTAAGGGAATTTTGCGTAAACTGCATTAGCTGCACCTTGAACTAAGGAGCTTTGCTTTTCAGTTAAAGCCTTAGCAGCAGCTAAGCTGGCAGAAGCTTGACGAAAACGTCCAAAAGCGGTTTGAATTTCGGTGCTGCTTAAGAATCGGCCTTGGGAATCAGCTGCAGAAATGGCTTCAGTCAAGGGGGTTTTCATTGTGTTTGTATCTCCCGATTATTTTGCTAAGTTTTCCTAGAATACGGTGTTGAAATCGTGTTTTGATTGCTTATTAACCACTAAATGGTTTTCATTAAGCAACAGCAGCAGCAGCGCGATCGAAGTAACCAGCGATTTCAGATGCAATAGAACTGCAATCTCCAGGGGTGATTCCGGTAGGATCATTAACTATACCTAGGGCTGCTTCTTTCATTTTTGCAACGCCAGCAGCTACGGAAGCACCAGGAACACCTAAGGCAACGTAGGTTTCACGAAGACCATTTAAACAACGATCTTCAAGAACACTGCCGTCTCCGGCGAAGGTCGCGTAGGTAACATAGCGTAGGATGATTTCCATGTCCCGTAAACAAGCTGCCATGCGACGGCTGGTGTAAGCGTTTCCACCAGGATTGATTAACTGGGGTTGCTCTGCAAATAAGGCACGAGCAGCGTTAGCAACGATGGTGGAAGCGTTGCTGGTGATGCGGTTAACTGAATCCATGCGCTTATTGCTTTCAGCTACCCTTGCGCTCAGAGCGTCAAGCCGGGAGGTGGATAAGAACTCACCACGGGCATCAGCTTGAGAAACTACTCTGGTAAATGCGTCAAACATTGAATTAATCTCCTACTTGACTTAATAAATTGAGTTGGGTCGGACAAGGTACTTCCATCAGATTTGATTATACTGCTTAGACAGGTCATAATCTCTGCGGTCTCCCAAGTCCCTTACAAAAGTTTTTCTAAGAAACCTGAGAAAACTCGATGGTTGTCTCAGCAATTCTCAAAGGTATCGAAAATGACCTTGATCTCTTTTGTTTACCCTTCAAGTTAATTTTATACAACGTCCTTGTGCCATTATTTATTACAAATTATTAAAAAAAATGCAGTTTTTCTATAAAGTAATATTAAGGAAATGTCTTAAAACCTTGATATTGCTGTGATAGAGGTTGCTCATGCCTATTCTGATTCTCATGTTATTTTTTTTCGGGATTAACTGGATTGCCTCTTACCTGATGGCCATTATTCCCATTCATTTATGCAATTATTTGGGGTCTTTTTTGGGTTTAACTCTGGGAATCATCATTTTGCTCATCTTAAGTTGGTTTTTTGGGGATTAAGGCCAAATGGACTATGGCATCCCCTTGATTCACCAAGGGATTCTGCACTTGACCAATGATAACTCCCTCGTCAGGAGAACGAACTTTTGCTTTTGTTTCCCCAAATGCGTCAGTAATAATGCCCAAGGGCTGCTTTTTGGCAATTTTATCCCCTAATTTGACTCCTAAATGCAATAAACCACTACGAGAGGCTCTGATCCACTTAGTCTTATTTATTTCCAGTGAAGGGGAGGGACTATCTCCTAAAGCATGGGCGTACATTTCTAATAAATCCATGACCCGAAGAATTCCTTTAATGCCGTGGGTACTATGATTAACAATTTCTGTCATGAATAAATGGGCAAGATGAAAGGCTAAAGAACCCTGGGGCGATCCTGGAAAGGAACGGTTTAAGTCTCTGCGATCGGGCAAATACCGCGATTGTTCAATAAATCCAAAGACGTTGACCACAGGTACAGCAATAATTGTCCCATATAAGTATTTGGGTTTAATTTTGCCCGAAATTTGCCTAATAATTTCCACTCCATTGATTTCATCCCCATGAATAGCAGCACTTAACCACAGTCGCGGGCCGCCAAATTGACCATTGATGACGACAACAGGTAGGGAAATAGTAGTTCTGGTGGGGAGTTGTGCCACTGGAATTTCTAACCGTTGTCGTTGGCCAGGGGCGATCGCCATCCCACCTATTTCTAAGGTCTGGTTTGTCATAAAAGTTAATATTGGATGCGATCGCGGTCAAAATGAGAATTGCTGAAAAAACGTACAGAGAATTGAATGGATTTGCGAAGTTATGTATAATTAGAGCTAAATTTGATTGAAGCAGGACTTTTATCCTTATGCAAGGGATATATACAATAGCCAATGATAGTGCCTACGATCAGTTAATGGCTTTTCTCAATAGTGTTCAGATGAATATTGGAAAAAACTTAGCTGTGTGTATTATTCCTTATAATAAGAACATGGGAAAGTAAACCATTTTTGCCGCTTTTTGCAGTCATGGTTTACTTCCCGTGACAACTTAAGAGAGAATCTCTTTTGTCAAGACCCCGTTAATTAATCTTTACTAAGTCTTCAATTCCTTGCTGTGACAATGATTGACCCTTTGCGCCCTAACAAGATAGTGGATTGGATCATGGGGTTAGGAAAACAGGGGATTGAGCGATCGCCAAATCCTTAAGTGATCGCCAAATCCTTAAGCGATCGCCAAACCCTTAAGCGTGTTTAGTAGAATTTTCCTCACGGGGGGAGGCTACTATAATACAAAAGAAAACAACCCACCCAAGAATTCTCATCAGGGGTGGGAGTTCAATTAGCAAGCTATGAAAACATAACTTGGACTCAACTAGCTATTTTAGGCAAAAACAGCGAAGCTTCCTTCAATAGGATAACCAGCAGCTTTCCAAGCAGCTAAACCACCGAGAAGCTCGGCTACGTTTTGATATCCTGCAACCCGAAGTTTGGTTACAGCTAATGTGGTTTCTTTTTCAGTTGCGCCGTAGATGTAGATATCACGGACAAGCTCAAAATTATCTAACGCTCTATCCACTAATTCGTCCATGGGTATGGAAATAGCCCCTGTGATGTGACTAGCGTTGAAAGCGTCTCTATCTCTGACATCAATAATGGTTAAGGCAGGCTCACCCCAGTCGAGGCGTTTTTTGAGGTCAGAAACATTGGATTTACTCTGAAGGGGTGCTGGAATGGGAATCATAATGATTTGTGTGTGAAGTTTCTACAAGCCGATTGTAACAAATAATTAAGCTTTTGTAAACTTTCGTTACAAACATCTTGACAATTAGAACTTAAGCATCTTAGCAATCATCAGTAAATGTAAATATTTATGAGAATACATAACTATAGTTACATCCCGTGACATTCTGGCCATAATCGAGGCATATTAAACCATAAAAATCCTTATATTGGGTTAGTAAGTCGGAAATTTCCTAATCTGATATTCTTTTCCTTCTATCATTTGATAAGAATGATCCTTCATCTGTTGAGCAAATTTCTCTTCTGTTTCCTCTAAAATGTCTTGAGGAATGGTTTTCCATTGTTGATAAGATTCCCAACGAATCACTAAAGTAATTTCTTCGGGAATATCTGGTGAAATCCAAACTTCTTTACCCAAAAAACCTGGAAATTGAGTTAACACAGGTGTCCAAATTTGATTATCTAATTGAATAAAGATATCTCTAGACTGGGGAGAAACTTTAAATTTAAGCCATTCAATAACCATATTGTAAATTTTTACTGATTTTACTTAACGAACTGATATTTTTACGAGAGAATAAAGATAGGGGAAAGACTAAAGATAATATTCCCAAGGGAGGGAAATCATGGTGAACACATTCCTGTATCCCGATAGCATTACTTATCTGGTTATTAAACTCTGCGTTCTCTTTTTGGCGGTTTTGCTTTACCTGATGGTAACAGCAACTCCTGTCACCTAGTTATTAGCACCTCCTCTGCTATCAATATCTAGCTTTCTGCTGTTCCTTCCAAGAGTTGCCATCATCGGGGAGAGTAAAATTCCCCGACAATGAGCGACTTTCTCGAACAACACCAGCAGGCAGAGGGGTTTGGTTTTGTTATTCTCAGGATAATTATTCCCCATCTAAAAGAGCGCGATAGTCGTGAGCAGACATGGTGTCTTCTAATTCGTCATCAGGGTTTTCCACTCGTACTTTTAGTAACCATCCATCTCCGTAGGGATCATCAGCGATTTGTTCTGGACTTTCGAGCAGCCCTTCATTGCGTTCAATAACTGTTCCTGAGACCGGAGGGTAAAGGTCTTCTGCTGCCTTAACTGATTCAATTGCGCCAAAGCTTTCCCCAGTTTCTAGAAAATCTCCCACTTCAGGCAAATCTAAAAATACAATATCTCCTAACTGATCAATAGCATAAGCACTAAGACCAATAGTGGCAATTTCTCCATCTAAGCGAACATACTCGTGACTATCTAGATATTTTAAATCTTCAGGAAAATCTAGTTCCATGACCTATCCTCAAACTGAGCAGCAAAGTAAGTTTACACTGTCTTGGCTAAACTAGGATAGAGCTATGAGTGCCAATTTTGGTCAACTTTAAAATTAACTCATAAATAGCAGAAAGCCTTGCCATTACCTTGTAAAATGGAATATGAGTCTTAAGAAAATATAAAAATTTAGCATGGCTTCCAATTTATTAGGCCCCCAAAGTCTTCAGTTATTATTGTCAATACTGCTTCCCACAGGTTGTCGTCTATCAATTGTGTCTGATACCACTTACCGCATTAACTGTCCTGATTATGAAATTGCCCATATTGTCTGGGAAAACCGCATGAATTGTGTTTATCCCCTTTTAGGACCTGGAGAAGTTCTCGAAGTGGTTGCTTCTGACTATTATGCCAGAAGTTATCCTAAACCTTCTTAGGTGCATATAGCAGAAGTCAGAAGTTCCTCGCTACGCTGCGGCGCGACTGCACAGAAGTCAGAAGTCAGAAGTAAAACTAGCTTGGTATCTAGGTTTGACCAAAAGAGACTGTCCTAACCTATGCTTCGACTGCTATAGTGCGTTTTAGAAATTAATGTTAGATTGTACAGGAGTTAAGAATTTAGGATAATTCTTAACTCCTGTTTTTTAAATTTCGGTAAGTCTAACAGTTTATTTAATAATTTACCATGAAATTCCCTAAAGATGTTGTCAGACAATGGGCAAATTTATTGGCTATTATTGCTGCTTTTTTTACTAATGTTTTAGCTAATATTGCGCCTATAAATGAATTAACTATTGGTGAGATTTCTAATACTTTTTTCCGGGATGTTTTAATTACCCCTGCCAGTTATGCTTTTGCAATTTGGGGTCTGATTTATTTAGGGTTAATTAGTTTAGGGATTTATCAAGTTTTACCTAAAAATAGAGATGATCCATACTTACAAAAAATGGGTTATTATTTGGTCATAAGTAGCTTCTCTCAAATTGTTTGGGTGTTCTTATTTTTATCTCGCTTTTTTGTCCTTTCAACAGTAGCGATGTTGGCTATTTTGATATCTTTAGTATTGTTATATTTAAAACTAGAAATATCTTTAAAATCCTGTCCTAAGCAACACAAATGGTTAATAAATTTTCCCATCAGTGTCTATTTGGGATGGATTACAGTGGCAAGTATTGTTAATGTTGCTTTAGGGTTATCGTGGATAAAATGGAACGGTTTTGGCATTAATAATGTTGTTTGGACAGTGATTATGATTATTGTGGCAGCAATGATTGGTATTTTAATCAGAATTAGGAGACAAGATCGGGTTTACTGTGGTGTATTTATTTGGGCTTTAATTGCTATTACCGTTCGCCATTTAGATACTTTACCTATTGCTATAATTTCGGGTATTTCAGCCATAATATTAGCAGTGATGATGATTATAGACATCAGGCAACAGGCAACATAGTGGTGGAGGAAGACAGAGAAAACATGGGGACAAATTTCAGTTAAATGACCAATTGTGGTTTATATTCAAGAAAGCCCCACCATTTTTGGGTCGGAAGTTGAGAAAAAGGCATTTTCGATTAACTAAGATACAGAGACAGATCGCTGTTGTTTTAGATAGGTAAACACAGATTTATCCCCAATATCAGGAACTAGGGGCTGAGCCACTTTCCGTAGGGCAAAAATAATGAATAAACCTGTCCAAACCCCTAATAATACTTGTTCTATCCCTACAGGCAAAACCCCCAATAAGTGCCCTAATAAAAGGGTGGGAACTAAGGGCGTTAAAAATTTCGTTTCCAGACGATTAAAACAAAATGCCTCTTTAAAATAAATCCCCGTCAATGCCACAAAAACAAACCCTACGCCGAATAATGTTACGGGATTATGGTAAATAAATAAAGCTAAGGGTTCCTGACAAGTCACAGCCATAATTATAGCTGAAATTGTTCCTATGCCCCATGATAACTGTAATAAGCGATGGAGGGGGATCAAGTAAATATGAATAGTTATTAAGCTAATGCCCAAACCAAGACAAAATATAGTAAACAATGGGGTCAATAAACTTAATGTTAACGGGGTTGCTCCTCTGCCTAAAATTAAGCCACTACCAAGGGCAAAACTTATGGCTGACAAAACTAAACCACTCCGATAAATTTTAACCCCTCTCAGGTCTTCTGGGGTAATGGTAAACTGCCCAAATTGTCCCTGGTAAACGTCTAATGTTTCTGATGTTGTCTTCATAGTCATCTCTGAGATTGGTTTACGATTAGATTGTATCGCTTTTTTTACAGTGTAGAAAGTCTCATTGACTTAATTATAAAATTCGTCTTAAATTTTCGAGGTAGTCTCTATTATTTGAGATAGTATTATGTATTAAAAAAGTAAGATTTTATTGATAAAATTCGCAATAAATATCCAATTGTAAAATAATGCTATGATTGTCAGCTTTGAACATAATTAAAGAGCTATAATGATTATTGTAATAAGTAAGGTGCTAGGCAGAGAGAAACAATTTAGCGACCGATAAAGTGTGGTGTGAGGTAGTAAAAGTCCCTTGAACTGAATTAAGTTTAGGGCAATCGAATAATAAAGCAGCTTGTTATTAAAACACTGCTCCTTACACTCTTTGGAGGTCAAAATGGTTAACAATTCAGCTAAGTTTATTGCTTTAGGTACATTAGCCGCTATTGGTGTACTTGGTTTAGTTTCCGAAGCGCAAGCTCAACACTTTAAGTATCCTGAAACCAGAATGGTTAGTGAAGGATCTCCTTCTCCTGTTGAGTGGAGCAGCAGTCCTGGTCCTCGCGCTTTTGAACGCACCATGCAAAAAGTGGTTTTTGAATGTATTCCCCAAGCAGACGGCACTTTTGCCACTGAAGAAAAGGTAGTAGAAATCACCTTCAATCCCGCAAAGTACCCTGTGTACACGGAAAATGATCTTTCTACTCAGTACGTTGCTTTAGGGGAACTCACCGGAACACCAATGATCCAGTGGACAGAAAACCGTCCCTCTAGTCATCCCGATGGGTTGTACACTCCTGAAAGCCGTTGTCAAACCGTCAGTGCGCGTTTAACCAATCTCGCCTACTCCTTTGGTGCTACTACTCCTGTTGAAGTTGCTCAAGCATTCAATGACAGAATGGCAGTAGGAACTGTTAATGGTGAACGGGTGATCTTTATCTCCTATGATCCTGAAAACGCTTCCACCGATAATGTAGTCTTCACCTTAAAGCCTGGGAACGGAGCTACATTTGCAGCTTCACAAAGAACCCTCGCTCAGTTCCAAAACTCCATCTCTGGAAGTATTGGGGGTTCGGGTGATCCTAACGAATTACCTCCTATTGTTGAGTAGATTTACTGATGGGGAAAGAGGCTTAATATCTATATATTCTTTCCCTGTTTTCTCTAGAGAGTTAGTATCTTACTGCTCTCTATTTTTTTGTCCATTATTAATTCTTGAATTCGTTTCACTTTGACATCCTTGAAGCACATTGGATAAGTAAGGAAAAAAGGGTAAAAACCATTCATCCCAAACCGCTTCTCCTTTACCACTTTTGGCAATAATCTGATTAACAAAACTTCGCCAAGATTCATTCTCTTGTTCTGGGGGTAAAATCATCCCATAAGTAGCACAAAAAGGACGCTCTTTGTTATAAGGAGTCACAATATTGTAACTGGTGGGGTTCATTTTTAACCCTAATGTTGTTCCCATTAATAAAATACCATCACTGGCAAATCCCTGGATAAGTCCAGCTTGTACTGCTTGAATACCTTGAGTGCGATTAGCAAAAGTATTATTAATCTGTTGAGGAGGATATATTTGCCGAATATCTTGTTCATTGGTAGTGTTATTAATCACACCAATGTTACCTTGTTTAACGCTTTCTTCCGTAGTCGATAATTGTGTAAAAATTTGGGTAGCAGTGACGAAAAAAGGACGAGAAAATTTAATTCCATAGTCAGCTTCTCGTTGTTCATTAATGGTATTAGGGCCACATTCTAGATGAACAGTTTTATTTTTCACTAAATTCCAACGAGTTTGAGTAGTAGAAGGAATTAATTCTAAATTAATGGGTTTATTGAGTTTTTCTGTAAGTAATGTGGTTAATTTTTGGGCAAAATCTACACAATATCCTGACGGGTTTTCTCCATATCCAAATAACGGAGAATCTTGACGCACTCCCACCTTTAAAACTCCAGTTTCCGACACTGTTTGTTCAACAGATTTTCCGAAACTGGGTTGAGAGGAAAAAGGGATGAGACTGAGAAAAGATAAATATAATAGAGACTTTATGGGTTGAAACATCATGGAAGAAGCTGAGATTTTAAAGGTTTTTGTTTATGGAACCGCTTGACTTTTATATTCTAACTGTCTTCTGAACTCATAAAACCCCATATCGCCTATCGCCTTAGCTAATTTATGATTAGCCATCATTCCTGATACATTCAAGTCTTCTATCACATTAATGGCGTGGTTTTTGCTTAACTGTGATGTAAATTTATGTAATGTATCCTTGTTTATTGTGGTCTAAAATAGCTAAACATAAATCATTCCCCCAATTGATTGACTAGTAATTTGGGAACAGTATGCAGCCCTGAAACCAGGAGAGCGAAATTATGCAATTTACTGCCAAAACAAAGTGATAGAGACTGATGAAGTCTATACTCAAGGTCATCTCTATCATCTTATGTTGGGTTATCCCGCTATGATTTTAGGGTAGGGGAAGGTTAGGGGATACTTATTTTCTTTTGGAGATGAAACTGTATTAAAAGACTTAGATCGTCTAGAAGACTATGATCAGCAGCGATCACCTCAAAATAATCAGTATCTTAGACAAGAATTACCTATTTATCAATTAACAGGGAAACCTTGCGGACAAGCTTGGGGTTATATTATGACCCCGGATACTGTCAACAAATTTGGGGGAAAGTTACTCCGGTCAGGGTGGTGGCAAAGTGGAATCTTTTAACGAATATTTGGGGGAATTTCTACCACAGGACGGTTCAAAGCGATGGTTAGGGCTTCATTGTCACTGTTTTTAGCATAACGGTGGGAGGACAACCCATCTTGTAACCAGACATGAGAAATAGTACCAACGACGACAGCGGCGATACCTAGTCCACTAGCGATAACACCTCGTTTACTGCGCTGTTGACTATCAATAGAGTCAAAGACACCTTGCGATAAGGTTTCTGCCGACACAGAACTTTCTGGGACAGGGATAATGGGAACTTCCCGTTGAACCCGCAACAGTTGTTTATATAACTGATGAAACTCAGGATCATTGTCAAGCCATTGCTGGACCTGCTTGCGTTCTTGGGCCGTCACTTCCCCATCCATATAGGCACTTAACAACTCAAAACGCTCAAACTGATTATCCATATCACTCGAATCAGTGGGCGAAAGCCCTTGGTTTTGTTCAAAATCAGACATCATGCTTAACCTCTCCTAGAAGCTAAACCAAGAAACTTGGTTGCGGAGACGGATGCTAAACTAATAGCAAAGTCATGACACCCCTCACGGACGATAATTGGGATGACAATTATCCCAACTAATCGATATATTTCTGTAAAACAGTTTGTAATTTAGCTCTAGCTCTGGCGATGCGAGATTTAACAGTGCCTAGGGAGACTCCTGTCATGTCCGCAATTTCTTCATAAGCTAGACCTTCAATTTCTCGTAAAACAATTGTAGTCCGAAAAGCTTCGGGTAAATCAGCGATCGCAACTTTTAGACGATCATAAAATTCGCGAGTGGCAAGATCATCATCAGGACTGGGATAGTCTGAGACAATGTCCCATTCAATTTCTCCATCATCAACCCGTCGAGGGGCATCCAAGGAGATAGGATGACTGACTCGCTTACGTTTACGCAATTCATCGTAAAACAAATTCGTAGCAATACGACTTAACCAACCCCGAAATTTTACGGGTTCATTGAGACGTTTAATGTTACGGTAAACGCGAATCCAAACTTCTTGGGCGAGATCAGCCCGATCTTGCCAATCAGGGGCTAGATGATAAAGGATTCTATCAACATGAGACTGATAACGGCCTACAAGTTCCGCAAATGCGCCACGATCAGGTTGAGATCCTTCCTGACACCGCACAATCAGATCAATGTTTGAGAGTTTTTCTGGGGGTTCCTTAATGTAGGGCTTTACCCATGGGCCGTCGATTAGCCTAGGTGTCGAAATTGCTTGACTCATAAATTTACCCAACGTATATTTCTCCTCACGTTAGCACCCCTAGACGCAAGATTTCTGAAAATGGTTCCCCAATGTTAAATTTTTTGTGAAGTCTAATTAATCGGGTGCTAAGGATTTAAGCATATCGGTCATGGTTTCAAAAATGTCACTACGCTGTTGTGGTTCGAGGGGTCGTCTATTGGGAATGCTGGGACATTGGACATAGCGTTGAATCCCTTCTGTGACTTGTTGAGCGATCAGGGTTTGTAATTCTTCCTTGGCACGTTTTCTTTGATATTCAGCCCCCTCATGGCTGGTAGCGTAGAGGGGAAGTAAACGGTTTAGGGCGTAAGCAGCAATATCGCCAATATCAAGTTGACATGGTTCTTTGGAC
>JAAUYB010116639.1_pt1 | contig 12222 bp, 11 predicted proteins | sample 7278071 | NCBI WGS metagenome assembly JAAUYB01 (sample SAMN14350121, study PRJNA611818) | marine sediment metagenome | isolation source: surface marine sediment (1.8m) | place: French Polynesia: Moorea | collected 2018-08
CTCTCCGCAACCACCAGTAGAAGTTTGACCATGGATCGGCCAACAACTTGAAGAAAATCAACTCTCCAGGATCACCACCTGCAGCATGAAGACGGTCGTCCTCGTCCTCATCCTTCTCATCGTGCTCTTCAACCTCGGCTCCCCTGCCCCCGTCAGCACCAACGAGGCCAAGGACTGCCAGCGAGACCCCCTCCTCTGCTCCACGAGAGACGAGGAGGACCCCGCCACGGTCGTCCAAAAGTTTGACCACAGCAAGGAGTCGAACTCCTGGTGGCTAGTCTTTGTCTGGTTCGTCAGAGACGTGAGGAAAGCGTTCTCGGGCTGATACAAATGTACGGAAAAGAGAAGAGGACTTTAACTACACACATACGTAGTGCACAAAAACAAGATTAATCGAAGAAGACGCGCTGAAAGCCTACGTACCCGCTTGTACTACAGACCCTGTGTAGATTCGAATCAACGGTACAGGGCATTCCGATACTGAAAGAAATCAGTGCGCGCACTTCGAGAATACATGTGGGATCGAAAATACAATATTTTGTCGACTTTTTTCGTTTTTTTGCGCCCCTGTCGGTGTACGGTATGTTAGGTTCCGTATGTCGAGACCCGTAGAATGATAAGGGAAAAATACCCTGGACCGAGTTGTTCAGGGAAAACCGACGAAACCTAGTCAGTCTCCCTGCATAAAAATAGCTAAAAAATTCTTTAAAATAAGAAATAGAGCTTACTCTATGAGTTCCACTTTGTTTGTTGTTGGCGATTTCGCCGCAGCAGTTATTGTTGGTTTTCCGTGCTCTCGTTCCAGCCAGAAAAATGCACGAAACAAATCGCTCGTTGTCAAGGGCAAACAACTAACTTTAAAAAAAAAAGGTTTTTGTCTGAGTGTTTTCTTATTGCGTGATAGCTATGTGCGTGAAAAAGAAAAGGAGAACAGTGGAACATGTAGCTAGCACTAAGCAATGGCGCCATCTCCAGACGCTATCGACCGAAAGTTGGCGAATGCATTCAAGGTGAGGTCTGCTCTGTCGAGTTTGGAGTTTTGCCAGGATTTTTCAGAAAAAAGAAAAGCTGTTGCTCTTCAAACAGCTTTCTCTCACCTTTCTTTTTCTCTGCTCGTGTTGGTAAACAAAGTACCAAAACTGCTTCTTGTGTCTGGAGCAAAGTTCATTTTTAGCTTCCTGTGGGAAACACGTGCCCGCAAGCGTGTGTAATCGTAATTACAACCCTTCATCAAAATGAAATCGGACTTTACCGGAATCGGTACAGTACTATCTACATTTATATTTGTTTACACATATGTCTTTTAAAGGGATGTTGAGATTTTTTGGCTGGCGCGATAAAGTCGAGCGCGATTTTGATTTTTTTTTCGCCGACTATAGCAAGCGCGTATCCAGCACAGTATCGGAAAAACTTTTGGATCCACTGACCCTAAACAAAATCATTACATAATCGGGGTTTCTAGTGGGTTTCTCGAAATTAGGGAGGAAGGGAAATAGGACAATCTGGCTTGCATTTTTGGACAGAGATCGTCGGATGTTGCTTGCGAGATTTATCAGAATCCAAAATATATATCAAAAAAGTAATGCAACTTATCTCACCAGAAAGGTTTTTTCCTCCAAGATTCATTCACAGGAGTACGGTTTCAGGTTTTATCTCAAATTCGTTCAGCTGCTGAGAGGAAGCGACATCTAGTATTCCATTTCTCTTTCGAAAGAAAGCTGCAAAGAGGGGGAAACCCAGACTGTGGGAAAACCGGACCTACTCAGCTGAATTTGCACGCAACCTTGCAATGCAGCTTACCCGTAGGTATGAATTTAAGGTACAGCGAATTAAGTATAACAAAAGGCCCCCCTTCCCCCCGAAGTCGATGCCTATAGATTTTTTTTGAGACGTATACTGTGATGCACTGTGCACATTTAAAGCAAAAACTACTCAATGTCTCGAGGAGACGCATGCTGAAGAAGCTTTCCGTTTGGGGGATTGTACCCCGCCGGCGCTTGCATAGCTCGACCTCCTCGGGAAAAAACACAATTGGGATTCGCTGAGCGCTTCTCTCGACGACTGCTTTAATTTGTGGATCCCCTGCAGAAGACAGTAGTCGGAGCATGCAGAAAAAAACTATTGTATAAACACGGACCTACAGTATTTTATGAAGTTCTTTACTGTTTTCTTACCATTTTAAAACTTTAAGATTTTGCCTCATAAAATTCGCATGAGCACAAATGCGTAGTAAAAAACGGTGTTTAGGCAAAACTATGCAATCTTTCCTCGAGACAGCCATTTCGGGGTTGTCCTAAATATATAGTGGAGACCTCTGTTGACGATTTTTTAACGTTTTTATGTGCTCGTTTACCGACTGGAGGTAGTCTTATTGCGGTCCGCGAATTCCTTCCTAGGGAACAAATATCCCTTGCCATTGGTTATGTAAGGGAGAGGGGGGGTGGCAAAACCGGTTCAGAATCCAACAACCCTCGTCCAAGCACTGGAAAGAGATGCGCAAAAATTTGGAGGGTTTGGGTCAGGTGAGCGAGAAGGCAGGGAAGGGAAAAGGCGTAGACCAATAGCAATGAGTTGCGCAAGTCAAGGAATGCTTTGGTTCATGACTTTTGTTCTCTTATGACATTTTGTTGTGGTGGTTTCCAACGAAAGGAAGTTTTGTTAAATTAGGCATGTTGTGTACGCCTAATCTACGAGATGTTCCATTTGAGCTGCGGGGGTCAACTCAGTCGTCGGTAGTGCGCTACGGTGCGCATGCGTCGATTTTGCCACAGCTCCACATCAAGAATGGACAATATAGGAGGATCTATGCTGCTGCTTCCTTTACATGGAAAACACTCAATGTTAAAGGATGCACTTCTACACAATTGCGACGCACGGGCCAAAAAATCGCCGAGCGGATTTTCATTAGTTTTTTGGGCACCGCGGCAAAACAATAAAGCGCTTGGGGCGACCCAAACTCTTCTCCCTTTCCTTCAGTATCCAAATCTTCAGATCGTTATTAAAGCCTCATGCAATGATAGTTCGTCAACTCTTCCTAGCCAACTGCTATGCTGCCGTTTTTCACTAGCGGCATCTTTTGCCATGGAATTTCTCTGTTCGAGATTTAAGCACGGGTATGGCTAGGTACACTAGTGATCAATTATTTAGAGGCGGCGGCATTTCTGAGGAAAGCAGCATTGCATGGTTCGCATCCCTGTCTCTCATATACTGGCGGACCTAGAAAATCGATTCCTCAAGAGGGTGGGAGGGAAGTTGTAACACATCTGACTTCTTAGCCCAGCCTGGGCCTATACCTGCTGCCTTCAAAGTGCGGCCGCGGAAGATGACGGAAATTCCCTTGACCCCCACGTCCAGCTATAGCACGTCGCCAACATCATCTGGGGCAAGAAACATGTTGTCGACACAAAAATGTAGGTTTTTTTACAAGCAACGCCCACCAATGAAGATGTATAACTAAGAGGTGCAAAAAGTCAAATAGCAGCACTCAAGCGGTTGCAGCCGCATGGCTCGCACAGTGGCGTCCTCTCCTATCAGCATATGTGTGGCGCAAGAATAATAACCCGCGCTAACGCGTGTGATTATGAAAGGCAAAGGTGTATTTTGATTCAAATAAAATCAAAGACTGCCGATATATCTACATCTTCGACGAGAAAAGGAAAGAAGGCGATAGCTTCATCAGCAAATCTCATACGCTTTCTTCTTCGCTTCGAGTCTCGTCTTTCACCGGTGTTTGGACTCGTGGACGGTCCCCACATATGTCATTGTGCGAACTGCGAAGTGTGAATCTGCCTGCTGAAAAAAATGTGCTGTATTTACCCGCTTACCCTGGACATCTACGAGAAATCGCCTTATCTTTTTAGAGTTTAGACAGGCCTTCTTCACGAAGGCGATGATCGTACAGATACGCCTTAGCCGTTATGGAAATTGTCGGTTAACACCTAAGGTCAAGTTCCTTGTACTGTAGTTAGAGGTGGATCGAGCCTAGGTTCAGACTAGAAGCCTCGAAGACTCGAGGCTAAAAGTCCAGGCTCGGGCTCGGCTTGGGCTCGAAGCCCACGCTCGTGAGCCTAGACTTTTCTGCCCGTTTTCTTATATATTTTTTGGAAAAAGAGTGTATTTTCAACTAGTTTTAACAAAAAAAATTGTCCTCATTGGCAAACCAGCAAAACTCAAAATTTTCAACTTTTCCCTTTCAGAACCCAGACAAAATTTGTTGTATTAATTTGAAGCAAAAATTTCGAGGCTCGATTCAGGCTCGAAATTATAGGCTCGGCTCGGCTCAGGCTCGAAAATTTCAGGCTCAATCCACCTCAAACTGTAGTCCTTAAAGGGCAAGATTCTAAGGCGGGCGGAAACTCTTCGAGCCTGTCTCGAACCCATTTACAGATCGGCATAGGCTTATTCTAAGGGAAACTGAGCCTTGGCGCGATCTTCTAAAAGAGTACTGGCGTGCCCCATAATTTTTGGGACCGTTGCTTCATTGTGTTATCAAGGCCTACGTATTTCGCGGAAAATATCAGTTGAACACTTCCTCCAGATGGAGCTAGTAAAAATGGCGTAGCGTATTTGAAAAAAACCAAAAAGCTCACATCGCCGTAAAGTCATCAAAAAGTAGAGATTATCGTATCAATATAATCGCAAAAACCATCGCAGCTTAGTTTTTTTTGCGGTAGTTTAGCATTTATGATAGTGCAGTAATATTTTACTTTAAAAGAGCGTGGGCACGGGCGTTTACGGCGAAATTGCGCTCATTTTTGGCCTTTTTTGAATTTTTCGCGCAATACCAAGTTTACTCTTCGTTGAGCTCGCCCGGACATTTAGCCGTAGGCGCCAAAGGACTTTACAGAGTCCGGCACCGCGTGAAGCGAACCGTTAATAACTACATTATTGTTAACTCCTTTTCCTGTTTGACCTTTGTAGAAGAAAAGTGTGCTCTAGGGTCCCTTCGTATTGTCAGCAAGATCTGATCAACAGGGACCGAGAAATCTCCGTTGAGATTCCCCCCGCCCCCTCTTTGTTCCGCGACTGCGGTTGCTCCATCTGCCGGCGGAATTCGAGACAGTCTCGTTTGGAGAGAACGGGGAGGTTCTTGTTTGAATTATTTCTATTAGTTTTTTAAAAGTTATCCTTGAAACAACCAGCATGACCCACCGTTGTCCATGCGAACAATAAAGGAGTATGTGACACCTAAGACTTCTTTAAATAGCCTACGAGAACACGGGTTCAAATTCGAAAAATACACTAGCTCTGGTTAAAAAATTACTTTTTTCCTTGCATCTGTAAATGTCACTTCTTGTTGACCTATTATTTTCCTTTGCTTCTCGCAGTGTTATGTATACTTAATTTGGCAGTCCTTTCTTCCTCATAGCGTGTGGTTTTACCACCGCCCTTCCGTTCTAACTTACAAAGAGGCACAAGTCCCCAATTGGAAGTTCTTTTTTTACTCACCTGTTTGATCCATGCAAAACAGGTCCTGGCAGCGCCCTGGGGTAGCCAGCGGCTTATGTACTGCGTCGGACTTCTAAAACTACATGTACAATGCAAAAAGTGTTTACAGAAAGAACCCTGTTTAAACAATACCTTCCATAACCATAACATCCAAAGGGTGATACTATACAGCTTAGCATATTACATTGAATGACCATTTTTCGGAATAGAGAAAGTAACATTATGATGTATTACCGCCGCAAGATAGTGGGAAAACTTTTCTAAAACATTTTCTTCCGCCGGGAGGATTCGCTTGCGTACATTATAATGTGAGACTGTGGATACTTTTTTCTGTCCATTTGAGACTAATGTCTCTGGTGGCGCCCTCTCATAGTGTGAATCTAGTTAGTCTTGAGCCCCAGTTTCGTCCTGATCTTTGAACGCCAACCCAAAATGTGCCTCGCCATGAGTATTAAACATTAGAAAAGTTCATTGTCCGCAAAAATTGTTGGAGAAGTCGTGAAAAAAATCTCTTCCTGACCTCCTCTTATCGTAAAATTTCCTTATAATTTACAGTAATTTCTTAACTTTTTGAGCTGAATAGACATTTCATTCTTGTACGGTGGCGCAGTTGCCCAGCCCAGCAACGGTTTTTCTTTTACGACGGCGGGAGCTTCAATTCAAAGGAGGGGAGAGGAGAGGGTGGTGGGGCGTCTAAACCCAAGAGAGAAGAGATGTTTATTGCCCCCAGGAGGAGAAAATTTTTAGGAACATGGGGTCAAACGGCTGCTTCACGTCTCTACGAGCTTCCAGCTAGTTGGGATCGGATCAAATGCACCAAAACTGATCCCTTCCTGAAGGTCAAAACCTATACGTAGTGAAGTAGGAATTCCAAAAAATCTTTTTTAAATTGTGTCCCCCCCCCCTCCCCCCAAAAGCAAAAAATCCGACTTTGGCTGCCCCCATGTATGGTGACAATCCTCCAATTCCTGGTGTATCCCTGCTGACCTTTTTATTCCGTATACCGTACCACTTTTACTGCACTCGAAAACCATTTTTAAATCTGACCTGTCTTCATTAGGCGAGGCGAGGCCTGGAGGGCTACAAAAAACAACAACATTGCAGAAGTGAAAAAGGAAAAGTCTGTTGAAAAGATTGTACTTTCATATGTTATCCTAGATAAACCAGGCATAGCACGCCCGTTATTACCAGCATTTTTTTTAAAAAAAATGCCAAAATACACAGGATATTTCCCTTGCAAGTAGTATTGTTATGGAGTCATAAAAACTTTTATTGCTCGGAACTGATATTAGCAACGCCAAGCCAACTAACTTAAGCCAAATTAAAACCTATACCATAAGCAAAAATCGTTGCTGTGGTCAGTGTTCCAACTGGGCAGTTTTAATGCCTCTTTCGAAGGACACTTTTGAGACATTTTCTTAAGAAAGATGCGATAAAACTAGAAAAAATGCCTATTTTTTGCGTATCGGGCATTTTTTTCAGGTCGTAAAAGGTAAAAAAACCCATTTGGAACATTTTTTTAACTAAAGATTTGACATTTTTTGTTGAGAGGGGTCGTCAACCCTGGCTGTGGAGAGACTTCTGAGGTGGTTTCTTCCCAAGGCGACCTACCTTTTTTCCGCCAAAATGGATGACTGTCGGTGTTTCTGTCCTATTCGCAAAGGATGATAGGGAAGGAGGAGGAGGAGGAGGCAGGCGCTAGCCGCTAGGAAAACAGCGTGAGAGGTACAGAGGGAAATGATGCAAGGAAAGGAAAGAAGGTTCGCATTTTTTTATGTCTTGAAGGACTATTTTTTGGCTTTTTATTCTCGCTTTAATCCACAAATTGAAATAATATTTTTGAGCTCGTCACGACCTGTTTGTCGCGTATGGAAAAAGGCCATTCCCCATTTCCACAAAAGCGAGCTGTCCAGAAAGTTCGACGTACATACCAGTACGAAGATAATGTAACTTCCATAACCGAAAAGGCACAGAACTGTTGTTTAAACGCCCTGCACCTGGTAAGTGCAGGTAGAATGCATCAATCTCCTTTGAGTTTTCCTTCGATCTCAATTGCGGCGGCGGTGCCTCCATCTTCAGGGCAGGTAAGGAGAATGTTTACTCCTCCCCAAGATGTTGTCCGTAGATAGATCAAAGTTCAGCATTTTTGGGAAGCGACGGGGCTGTAGGTACAATGTATGAACATATAAATTTAACATTTTAAACATTAGAATTAAACCGAGAAAACAATCTACTGCAGGTCTACGGTTTCTCTCTCTAATAAAGGAACGTTCGACGAAAACATACCGTTGTTACTTTTTATTCGGTTCGCAGCGCCCTCTAAGAACAAAAATGCCAACTGTAGTCAACGCCGAGGAGCCGAGTCTCTTTTGCAGTTGTGCTGCGCTGCCAAGTGGAAGATTTCCAACAAACGTTTTCAGTAGTGTTGTATGTTTGCAGGGCCAGCCCATGACCATTCAACCCTCCTCCGTCCCCCCGCCCCTTGCCCATGTGTGGCTACAATGCTTTTATAAGCAGCAACATCCACTGGGGAAGGAAGGAATCGGGGGAGCCAAATAGAAATCAACTTGTCGACGACTCAGCCTTTAAACTTCCTAAAAATAGGGCTATTCCTTGCTTTCCGGAAACTGCGGACCCCTACTTCAGGGTGCCCTTTCAACACGCATTGCATTTGGAATTTTACGCATGTTATTTTAATCTTGGAGCATCTTGTCGCGCGTGACATGTGTATATTGGATATCTGACAATTAGCGTCACACACATGAATTTTCAATCCCTACTTCGTCAATTTGTGCAGTCCCTCATTACATACGGAACGCTCGAATCGCGGCGCCCTCTCTTTTCAACCATTTCAGCACATCTTTGTGCAAAGTACGAATCCTGCAGAAGAAACATTATTCCGGAGCAGAGTCACCTCTACAAAGGATAAGGAATCAGGAATCGCCTTATCTTTCACAAGTATGTTCGTATGACTACTCTGCCCGCTCGCGCTGAACGAAAGCCTATCTGGGTGCTTCATTACATACAGAGTACCTGCTGGAAAGCAGACGTCCGATGTTGTACAAAAAGCAACAGGCAAAATATTGGGAAAGTGTGTTCATGCCTCAAGAAAGTTTTTTGGCCTATAAATAAAGTGAAGTTGTGTGAGGGAAAGGCCACCTGTCGAGTGACTTCTCTGTTAAAAAGCAATTTTATTTCTCAATTCTTGTCCCGTTTGTGTAATCTCATTCCAAAAGCTTGCCTGCAAGGAAAATAATACCGGTACCTTCTAAAGCAAGAACAGACTTTGTTCAATGACCTGCGGCACTGACAAGAAAGAATTAGAAAATATAAAACGTAGAATTGCAAAATCTGCGAAAAAACTTGCTATGTACATCGATTGCATTTCGGTGGAAGGAGACCGATTCATGTTTTAGCTCACTTTGGCTGATTCGGTGCGCGCTCAGCACCCCTTCAAAATACGACGTTTCTTAATATAATGTCATCCGTAAAACTACAGGACGAAGGCGGCCACTTTGGTAGACGCCAAACGGTCGTCGACGACCGACTGAAACTCCGTTGGGATATTAGTTCATCTCTTCCTCTTTCCTTCTCCTCGCCGGCCGCTGGCTCTGCTTACGCCATCTCTTTTCCCGCCGCCAAGACATTCTCTCCTCCCCGTTCCCTTCAATAGTTCCGTTGGGAATAAAAAAAACGAGCTTGGGAACTGAAGAAGGGGTGAGGGGTTAAGAGAGTGGATGTCTTCGAATAAAAAAAACAGACCTGGAAAAAACCGGCTCGGTTCGTGGGCAAAGGAGGATGGAGAGCATTTTCTCTCATGCAAGACCTTTCGCGGTACTGAAATTACTGTGAGAATTAATGTTAGAAAATGCGAGTTTCAGGATACTCAATTGTAATGAAAAGGGAAATGTGGGTTTGTCGCTGAGAGCTACAGCTGCTTTTTTTTTGAAAAGCAGGTGGTTTTCGTATTTCGCACTCATTACGAAGGAAGTTAAATTGAGCTTGGGAAATGCCCGGACCAACCTGTTGCTGCTGCTGCCCTCCTCCTCCTCCTCCCCTCTCGTACCCGTGGTACTTGTCCTCCCCCAGCGCGTCCGTGTTCCTGAAGTCGTCCGCCAGGGCCTCAAAGGCGGGGCGCTGCCTGGGGTACTTGTGCCAGCAGCTCTTCATTATCTGCGCTCGCACAAATTCAAGCAGGGCTCACTTTGGTTCGCAGCGAGGCTATAAGTAATTCGGTAGGTGCATTACTTGAGAAACCAAAAAAAGCGAATGTTTATTTTTTTTGGAGAAAAATCTCTGAAAAGTTGGGTTTTGCTTTCTGTAGTGCTTACGTCGTACACCGCCTCCATCTGGGTGTTCTTGGCCGATCTGCGGGTTTTTTTAGCGACAAACATTTTTTCAAACATTGTTGATATGACAGAGATTTTTTGCCTTCCTGGACTCGGGCATTGTCAGCCTGCCCCCTCGCTTCAGGAAGGAGAGGATCTCAGGGTTCTTGTGGGCTGGAAAAATTAAATAAGAAACAACATAATATTTGACACACATTAAAAACTTCTTTCTCGGATACGGCACTGTTCCGAACGTGAATATCTCCCACAGCACTACGCCAAAGGACCAGACGTCAGACTTGTGGGTGAAGACGCGGGTCTCGATAGACTTGGGGGAGGTCCACTTCACGGGGAATCCAGACCTTAGTTTAAAAGTACTTTTTATGGGAAGTCAACAAAAAATGTTTTAAAAATATTACTTGCTGTTGTTGTACTCCGAGTCCTGTCGCCCACCTTGGCCTGAAGCCAGTGGTCGAGCATCACATTCCTAATTAAATATATGGTATGTGCGAAACACGCTTCTGTAGTTTTTTTAATCAAACCTTGCGGCCAGGTCCCTGTGCACGATGCCCTGCTCCTCCAGGGCCTGCATCCCGCAGGCGATCTGAAATATAATAAAGAAAATGCATCAAAAGTATCTCATTTTCCCACATATTTTTTCTTCTTGCAAAAACTCACTTTTTCACATATGGACAGCAGCTGCTAAAAAGTGACCCCCCTCTCCTTGGCCCCCAGCAGGTACCTCCTCCAGTCTCCCTTGGGAAGGTACTCCACGATCATCAGGTAGGGCGCGCTCTGCGTGCAGATGCCAAACACCCAAAAAAATTTAAAAAAAAGTTTCGCATGAAATGGGGGAGAAATTTAATTTTACTATCAGCGCAGCAAAAAAAAGGATGTTCTGGGGGGGATGACAAACAGAGAACACACAGTTAGACGAGAGATATCTTTTGAACCAGGAAAAGCCATGCAATTTAGATGAAAGCTGAGATGGCCCATAAGGACATAATTGTATTAAAAATCATATTTAGAACAACCCTTCAGGTCCCCAAAACAGCTTTCATAAAAAATGGCTTTGTCCTGGTTTAAAATATATCTCTCTAGTAGTCTAATTGTGAACATCTGTGGGGCCGGTATAGTAACGCGGGTAAGGCTGATTTATTACAGCAAGGTATAATTTGAATTGGATTTAATCGAAGACTGACAATTCGTTCACATCATTGAAAACAAGGAAAGCACACCATCAGCATAAATTGCACCCGGTTTTCTTAGTTTCCAACCTCTTCTCTTTGCTGTGTGTGATCAGACTCGTGGACGCGCGCCCCCCCCCACATCAAATATTTGGACAGGTAAATTTCCCGCTTTTTTCGGTTAAAAAAGAGGTGCCTGTATGACATGGGATTCAATTTTGAATTCCATTTTTGTCAAATTTCACAAAGCTTGATTTTTTTACTTTTTCTTGCTTGCTCCGCCGAATTTTTACGGCGACGTTTAAACGACAGTATACCGTGGGATGCAGTTTCTTAGCTTTGTTAATAGAGTCGAATTTGTCAGATCTGTGATCAGTGATCCTATGTATCATAAAGCCAGCCCTTCCTCGGTAGCTCAGCGGTAGCGTTTGCGCTTCCAAAACTTACTGCTGGGAGGACCTGGATCGAATCCCCCTGGGGGATAGTGAGATCGAGATGAAGGGTCTTGGGACATAACCCTTCAGTGGGATTAAAGGTGAAGGCATAAAGATTCATGAAATATAGGATCGGCCGTCCTTGGAAACAAGGCTCCCCAGAACCAACCAACCATATCATAAAGCCCTCCCCCCTTCCCTTGCGTGTCGCTGTATACACAATAGTTAATTTAGTTAGCTTTATCTAGGGGCGAAATCATAAATTGGAAAGGTTTCTTTGGGCGAGAATAAGCAGCGCATTCTTTATAATACATTGCAAGCTGCATTCCTGGTTGATCGATCATAGCATCACTGGTCTTTGAGCACGGTCAGATCTTGTTTCTTTTGCACAGTCCAGAGTTCGTTCTCCCGCGCTCAGCACATTGAATGAAAAGTATCATCCCTAGTTAAAACATACAAGAACAGACTGTTCAAAAGGTCTGCGAGGTGATTTGACAAAGTTTTGATAGTTAAAAAAGTTCTGAAGCTAGAAAGCTCAAAACATGATCCAAAATTTCCAAAATTTAAAAGTCAAATTTGAGGCAGGACTGATCACATGAAAATAATCTTAAAATCAAAGGGCGGCCGGAATGGCGGTAGAGCATCGGATTTCTAATCCGAAGGTCCCGGGTTCAACTCCCGGCCAGGCGCGCCCGCAGGAAGGAAAACCTGGGTAAAAAAACCGCCCATATACCGGGCGCAGAGAGAAGGAAAACTCTCCAAACCTGTTGTTGTTGTCTCTCTTCGGAGAGTCATGTGGCGCCATCTCACATACCGAGTGGCAAA
>JAAUYB010009986.1_pt1 | contig 12213 bp, 9 predicted proteins | sample 7278071 | NCBI WGS metagenome assembly JAAUYB01 (sample SAMN14350121, study PRJNA611818) | marine sediment metagenome | isolation source: surface marine sediment (1.8m) | place: French Polynesia: Moorea | collected 2018-08
GGGCAGCGCCCGACCTGGTGGGCGTTTGGACCGACGGTGCGGCGTGCCGACACACCCATCTTCAGGGCGCCACGCGCCTTGAGTGGTTCAAAACGCGCCCTCCTGGGGGTGGTCGGGCGCTGCCCGGCGGTGCCGCCGGGCGGGGCGTTTGGTCGGCGCTGCGTGAAAGAGGTGGGCGGTCGTCGCATGCTTAACCCGCCAGCATGCTGTGCCCCGGCGCGGCGGCGAGCAGCGCGCGGGTGTAGTCGTGTTGCGGGTTGGCATAAACCTCGGCCGTGGGCCCTTGTTCGACCACGACCCCCTGCCGCATCACCATGATCCGGTCACAGACCTGTGCAGCGACGCGCAGATCGTGGGTGATGAAGAGCATCGCCAGATCAAAGCGTTGCCGCACGTCGTCGAGCAGTTTCAGTACCTGAGCCTGCACGCTGACGTCCAGCGCGCTGACCGCCTCGTCGGCCACCAAAACCCGCGGCTCCATCGCCAAAGCGCGGGCGATGCAGATGCGCTGGCGCTGGCCACCGGAGAATTGGTGGGGAAAGCGCTCCAAAGCCTCGGGTGCCAGACCAACGATACGCATCAACTCTTCGGCGCGGGCGCGCGCTTCGGTCTCAGAGACGCCGAAATTGACCGGCCCTTCGACAATTGACTGCCCCACCGTGCGGCGCGGGTTGAGCGAGCGGTAGGGGTCCTGAAACACGATCTGGATGTCGCGGCGGTGGCGGCGCAGATCGCCCTCGCGCATCGCGGCTATATCTTCGCCGGCGATCAGCACTGCGCCCGAGGTCGGATCGATCAACCGCATGATGCAGCGCGCCACGGTGGATTTGCCCGACCCGCTTTCGCCGACAATCCCCAGCGTCTCGCCACGCCTGACAGTCAGGTCAACATCCTTGGCCGCATGCACAACGCGACCGCCGCCAAACATCCCGGCCGTGCCGTAAAGCTTGTTGAGATCATTGGTCACCAGCGCCTCTTCGCCCGCTGCCGGGGCGCGTTCCGGCGGGGTCATCGACGGCACCGCCTGCATCAGCATCTGGGTATAGGGGTGTTTCGGTGCGCGGATGATCCCGTCCACCGGGCCCTGTTCGACGATCTTGCCGTGCTGCATTACTACCACGCGGTCGGCGATATCGGCCACCACACCCATGTCGTGGGTGATGAAGAGCACACCCATCCCGCGGCGTTCCTGCAGCTCGCGTACCAGTTTCAGGATCTGCGCCTGGGTGGTCACGTCGAGCGCCGTGGTCGGTTCATCGGCGATCAGCAGCACCGGCTCCAGCACCAGGGCCATGGCGATCATGATGCGCTGGCGCTGCCCACCCGAGAGCTGATGCGGAAACGACCGGTACATGCGCGCAGGATCGGGCAGGTGCACGTCTTCCATGGCGCGGATCACCCGGGCCTTGCGCTCCGACGCCGACAGCTTGGTGTGGATCTCCAGCATCTCACCGATCTGATCACCCACCCGCGCCACCGGGTTCAGCGCGGTCATCGGCTCCTGAAAGATCATCGACATCTTTTCGCCGCGCAGCTTGCGGATGCGCGCCTCGCTGTCGTCGAGGACGTTCTCGCCTTCGAGCAGGATTTCCCCCTGCACCGGGGTCAAAGCGCGCTTGTCGTGCAGGCCCATGACGGTGAAGGCGGTGACAGATTTGCCCGAGCCGGATTCACCGACGACGCAGACGATTTCGCCAGCGTTGACTGTGATGTCGATGTCTTCGACGGCAAAGGGGCGGTCGGCATGGGGCGGCAGCTGGACGCTGAGCCCGCGGACTTCGAGGACGGGGCTCATCGACTGTTCCTCTCAACAACCGTTGCCTCAAACCCCCGGCGCGCAAGCGCCATGCCCGACCTCCCCCCCGGGAGGGCATTTGTTGACCAAGCGTGGGTTCGCATGACGAGGATGCTTTGGAGAACAGCCGCGGCGCGTTTGGCACCGCCCTCCCGAGGTCGGGCATGGCGCTCGGGTGGCTCCATTGTTCGCCTCATCGCATGTTCCTCGCAATTCTCGGGTCCAGCGTGTCGCGCAGCCCGTCGCCGACGATGTTCACCGCCAACACGGTCACGGCCAGGCAGATGCCGGGGAAGAAGATGATCCATGGGGTCAGCTGAAAAAACGTCCGCCCTTCGGACATGATGTTGCCCCAAGACGGGATTTCGGGCGGGATGCCGGCGCCCAGAAAGCCGAGGATCGCTTCGGTCAGCATGGCCGAGCCGCAAATATACGTCGCCTGCACGATCAGTGGCGCGATGGTGTTGGGCAGCACGTGGCGCGACATGATCAGCGGCACGGGGGTGCCGACCGAGATGGCGGCTTCGACATACGGCTCTTCGCGCACCGTCAGTACAACCGACCGGACCAGCCGCACCACACGGGGGATCTCCGGGATCACGATGGCGATCACAACAGTTGCCAAAGTGGCGCCCGAAAGCGAGATCATCGCGATGGCCAAGAGGATCGCCGGGATCGACATCAGCCCGTCCATCACCCGCATGATCAGCGCGTCCATCACCCGGATATAGCCGGCGATCAGCCCCAGAAAGAGCCCGATCGCCACCGCGACGGCGGCCACGGCAAGGCCCACGATCAGCGACACGCGGGCGCCGTTCACAACGCGGGAGAACACGTCGCGCCCCAGCTGGTCGGTGCCGAAAAGCCCCGCCTCGCCCGGTGCCTTCAGCCGGTTCATCGGGTTCAAAGCGACCGGATCCAGCGTCAGGAACGGGCCGATGGCGGCGATCACGACGATCAGCGCCAGAAGGATGCTGCCCCAAAACACGCTCTTGTTGCGCAGGGCGAGTTGAAAGACGCTTGGGTCCTTGATGCCCTTGGGCATCGGCGTGGCCGCGGCGGTGTCATGTGCGCTTTGCTCGGCCATCAGTAGCGGATCCTTGGGTCAAGGAATGTGTAGGTCAGGTCGATCAGCAGGTTCAGCAGGATGTAGAGAAAGCTGAAGAACAGGATCAGGCCCTGGATGATCGGATAATCCCGCGCCAGTACCGCGTCGAGCACCAACCGCCCCAGACCGGGGATGTTGTAGACGCTTTCCGTCACCACCACGCCGCCGATCAAGAGCGCGATGCCGATGCCGACGACGGTGACGATGGGCACGGCGGCGTTGCGTAGGGCGTGGCGCATCAGCACCTTGAATTCCGACTGGCCCTTGGCGCGGGCGGTGCGGATGTAATCCTCTTCCAGCACCTCGATCACGCTGGCGCGGGTCATCCGGGCGATGAGGGCGATGAAGATCACGCTGAGGGTCACCGTCGGTAGGGTGATATGCGCCAGAAACGGGCCGAGACCGTCTTCGAACGGCGATCGGTAGCCCTGCACCGGCAGAATGCGCAGGTTCAGCGAAAAGACGTAGATCAGGATGTAGCCCAGCACGAAGACGGGCACGGAAAAGCCACCGACGGAGAACAGCATCACCGACCGGTCGACCCAGCTGCCGGCGCGGAAGGCGGCGATGGTGCCCAAGGGGACGGCGACGAGGATGGAAAACAGGATGGTGGTCAACGCGAGCAGCATGGTGGGCTCAATCCGCTGGGCAATCAGCTCGGTCACCGGTTTGTTGGAAAAGATCGAGGTGCCCAGATCACCCTGCATCAGCTGCAGCGACCAGTTGAAAAACTGCACGATGATGGGCTGCGACAGGCCCAGCTGTTCGCGGATGCGCTGCACATCCTCGGCAGTGGCATAGTCACCCGCGATCACCGCTGCCGGGTCACCGGGCGCCAGGCGCAACAGCAAAAAGACAAACAGTGCGACGACAACCATCACCGGGATGGTCATCAGCACACGTTTGAGGACGTAGGTCAGCACGTCAGCCCCCCTTCAAGGCAGCCGCGGGAGCAAACGCCCCCGCGGCAAAGGTCGCCCTGTAAAACGGATCACTCGACCGAGATGTTCCAGAAGAACTGGACCGGCGATTTGATCAGACCTTCGACATTGTTGCGATAGGCCACGGGCACAAAGAACTGCCCCAGCTGGCCCGACGCGCCGATCGACCAGAGCCGGTCCTGCGCGGTGGTGGCAAGCTCCAGCTTTTCTTCCGCCGTACCAGCGGTGGCAAAGGCGGCGCGGGCGTCTTCCAGTGCCGAGTCTTCGGCCCAGCCGAACCAGCCCGCATCGGGGTTGCCCGAGAAGGCAATGGCCATCGGGTCGATCACGTCGGCGCCGATCCACCAGGTGTGGAACATGTTCCAGCCGCCTTCGCCCACCGGGTCGCGCAGCGCGCGGCGGGATGTCAGCGTCGCCCAGTCCATCGCCTCAAGCTTGACGGCAAAGCCCGCGTTGCGCAGCTTTTCCGCCGTCACCAGGCTGAAGGCCGACAGAACGGGGATGTCGGTGGGCTGCATGATCACCACCTCGGTGCCATCATAGCCGGTGGCGGCCAGCGCGGCCTTGGCGGCGTCGATGTCACCCGTCGCCATCACGTCGGACCCGGCGTCGTTGGCCAGTGGCGTGCCGCAGGGATAGACCGAATAGCAGGTCTTCCAGAACTGCGGATCACCGATGGCGGCGGCGAGGTAATCCTCTTGCTTCATCGCCATCAGGGCCGCGCGCCGCACGTCGGCATCGTCAAACGGCGGCAACAGGTGGTTGAAGCGCGCAAAGCCGATATTGCCCAGCGGGTCGTTCACCTCGACGGTGATGTCGGGGTTGGCGGCCATGATCGGCGCCAGGTCGGGTGCCGGCTGTTCGAAGAAATCGATCTCACCCGCCATCAGCGCGTTCATCGCGGTGGTGTTGTCGGGGAAGTACTGCCAGATCACCTTGTCGACCTTGACCACCTTGCCACCGGCGGCGGCCGAGGGTGGTTCGTCCCGCGGGACGTAGCCGTCGAATTTGGTATAGACCACGGTGTTGCCTGGCACCCACTCATCTGCCTGGAACACAAACGGGCCCGAGCCGGTATAGTCGGTGATCTGCTCAAACGGATCGGTTTCCGCCACCCGCTTGGGCATGATGAAGGGCACGTTGGATGAGATCTTGCCAATCGACTCCAGCACCAGACCATATGGGTTCGCCAGCGTCATCACGACGGTCTTGGCGTCGCTGGCCTCAAGGCTCGCGATGTTCTTGAAAAGCTGTTGGCCCATCCCGTCACGCGCGCCCCAGCGGGTCAACGATGCGACCACGTCCTCGCCTGTCACCGGCGCGCCATCGTGGAACATCAGCCCGTCGCGCAGCACAAAGGTCCAGGTCAGCCCGTCATCCGAGGTTGTCCACGTATCCACCATCTGCGGCTGCGGCTTGAAGTTCTCGTCCATCGCAAACAGCGTGTCATAGATCATATAGCCGTGGTTGCGGCTGATATACGCCGTCGTCCAGATCGGATCGAGGTTCTTGAGGTCGGCATGCGGGATCACATTCAGCACGGTTTCGGCGACGGCCTCTTTCGCCATGGCGCCAAACGCCAGCGGAATGGCAATCGCGGCCGCCATCAATTGTCGTCCAAAACGCAATTGGGTCATTGCGGGTCTCCTTGTCGGTTCGGTTGCTTTTTTTGTTGTGTAACCCCAGCGATGCATAGACGCTGGGGCCTGTCAACGTTGACGCGCATGGTTTGGTCAAGTGGTTTGCCCGGTTCTGGTGGCTAAGCCATTGCAAAGATTCAAGAAAGCGGAGGTTACCCGGATATGGTCACGGTTTTCGAAGCCCGAAAGATCATCACAATGGACCAGAACTGCCCGTTTGCGACCCATGTTGCGGTGCGCGAGGATGGCGTGATCCTCGGCGTTGGCGGGCCGGATTGTGGCGACGGCTGGGGCCGGGTGACACGTGATGACCGCTTCAAGGTCCACGTGCTGATGCCGGGGCTAATCGAGGCGCATGCTCATGTCAGCGCCGGCGGCGTCTGGCGCTTCACCTATTGCGGGCACTACACCCGCACCGACCCGGACGGCACCGACTGGCCCGGCCTGCGCGACTATGATGCCCTGATCGACCGGTTGCGCGCCGTGGCGGCGAAAACTCCGGCGGGCGAGCCGGTGGTGGGTTGGGGGTTCGATCCGAACTTTCTCGACGGTCGGCGGCTGGATAAGGATCACCTCGACCAGGTGTCGACCGAGCATCCCGTGGCGGTGATCCATTCGAACTTTCACCTGATGTCGGCCAATTCCATGGCGCTCGCCCGCACCGGCTTTGACGCCAGCACCAATATCCAGGGCGTGATGAAAGGCCCCGATGGCAGCCCCAATGGTGAGCTACAGGAGTTTGACGCCATGCTCCCGGTGGGTGAGGTGATCGGGTTTTCCTTTTCCGCCTTGGGCGATGCCGCGGCGGTCGAGGCATACGGCCGCGTCGCGCGCAATTGCGGCGTCACAACAGTGGCAGACCTGCTCTCGGGTCTCGACGACCAAGAGGTTGCCATGCTGACGCGCGTGACGGGCGAGGCCGCCTTCCCGGCGCGCTACGTGCCGGTGATGAACGCCATGCAGGGCGACCCGGAGGCCGAGGCCGCCCGCGCCATTGCCCTGCGCGCGCGCTCCACCCCCAAGCTCGATCTGGGCCGGGCCAAGCTTTTCACCGACGGCGCGATCCAAGGCGGCACCGCCAAGCTGAAAGCGCCGAGCTACTTCGCGATGGAGGATCACGGCATCTGGAACATGGAGGTCGATCATTTCCGCGCCGCCGTCCACGCTTTGCACCGGGCGGGTGTGAAAACCCATGTGCACACCAATGGCGATGCCGCCTCTGAACTGGCGATCGAAGTTTACACCGAGGCCTGCCTGCAGACCCCCGACGCCGATCACCGCCACACATTGGAGCATGTGCAACTGGCCGGGATGGACCAGTTCAAACGGATGCGGGCGCTGGGCCTGACGGTGAACATCTTTACCAACCACGTGCATTATTTCGGCGATCTGCACTGGACCAAGACCATCGGTCCCGACCGCGCCGCGCGGATGGATGCGACCCGCGACGCGTGGGAGGTCTTTGGCGGAGACTTTGCCATCCACTCCGACGCGCCGGTGACCCCGATGGCGCCGCTGACCACCGCCTGGATTGCCGTCAACCGGCTGACGGAAACGGGCCGGCAGTTGGGCACGTCCCAGCAGATCAGCGTCGCGCAGGCGCTGCACAACATCACGCTGGGGGCGGCCTATGTGCTGAAAATGGATGACCGCGTCGGGTCGATCCAATGCGGCAAGATGGGGGATTTCACCGTGCTCGATGGCGATCCGTATGAGGTGGATCCCACCAAGCTGCGCGACATCCCCATCGTCGGCACGGTGCTGGGTGGTGAGGTCACCGCATGACGCGGGTCGCCGTTGCCGGGTTTCAACACGAAACCAACACCTTCGCGCCGTTTCCCACCACCATGGAGCTCTTTGAACGGCGCGGCGCCTGGCCGGAGCTGACCCGCGGCGCGGCTTTGCCCGCGCGCTTCCACGGCCTCAACATCCCGCTCTCGGGGTTCCTGGCCGAATGCAAGCATGAGGTCGTGCCGATCCTCTGGGCCGGGGCCGAGCCGGGCGGCTATGTGGAGACCGGCGCCTTTGACAGCATGGTGGCGGAAATCGTCGAGGGCATCCGCCAAGCGGCACCCGATGCGGTCTATCTCGACCTGCACGGCGCCATGGTGACCGAAGCCTATGACGATGCCGAGGCCGAAATCCTGCGCCGCGTCCGCGCTGTCACCGGGCCGGACCTGCCCATCGCTGTCAGTCTGGATCTGCATGGCAATCTCAGCCAGGCGTTCTTTGATCTCGCCACGGTCGTGACCGTCTATCGCACCTATCCGCATGTGGACATGGCCGACACCGGCGCGCGGGCGACGCGGCTGCTGGATGCCGCGCTGACGGGGCCGGTGGCTAAGGCGTTCCGGCGCGGCGATTACCTGATCCCGATCACTGCGCAGGCCACCGGTTTCAGCCCCTCGCGTGAGCTTTACGCTGCCTTGCCCGACCGCGACGCGCTCTCGGTCGATCTGGCGCTTGGCTTTCCGCCCGCCGACATCCCCGAGCTGGGCCCGGCGATCTTTGCTTATGCCCGCACCCAAGCGGCCGCGGATCAGGCCGCCGACGCCACCGCCCGCCATCTGGCCGAGGTCGAGGGCACGTTTGACGCAAGGCTGCTGAGCGCCGCGGACGCCGTGGCGCAGGCGAAGTCCGCCCATCCCGGGCCGGTGGTGATCGCCGATGTGCAGGACAATCCGGGTGCAGGCGGCACCAGCGACACCACCGGGCTCTTGCGCGCTCTGATCGCGGCGGAGGTGCCCGATGCGGTGCTGTCGATGCTGCACGACCCCGACACCGCAGCTGCCGCTCACTCAGCGGGCGAGGGGGCAGAGATCACCGTTCAGCTTGGCGGCGCTTTCCGCCAGTATTCTGAGCCATTGGAGGCCACCGTTTTGGTCGAGGCGCTATCCGATGGCCAGTTCCGCTTCACCGGGCCGATGTTCGGCGGATCAGATGCCGATCTCGGCCCCGTGGCGCGGTTGCGCCTGAAGGGTACCGGGGTGACGGTTGTGGTAGGGTCAGAACGCGCGCAGAACGCTGACCAAGAGATGTTCCGCGTTGTCGGCATAGAGCCGCGCGACCACGCGATCATTTGCGTCAAAAGTGCCGTGCATTTCATGGCTGACTATGGCCGGGTGGCGGACACGATCCTCTTTGCCGACGTCTCGGGCGCCAATCCCTGCAACCTCGCCGCGATTCCCTACACCCGCCTACGGACTGCGCTGCGCCTTGGCCCGAATGGCCCCCTCGCCGTTACGAAACCGCCGGATTGACAGGTCTACTCTGCGTCGAGAAACCGACCAACGATTGCATTGAAGAGCTCCGGCCACTCCATATGCACTGAATGCGCGCAGCCGGGCACGACGGCCAGCTGCGCGTCGGGAATACTGCGCCACAGCGTTTCGGTTTGTGACCAGGGATAGGTCCGGTCGCCATCGCCCCAGAGGATCAGGGTCTTGGCCTTGATGGCTGAGAGGTGATCGCTGCCATCCCACCCCTGCATCGCCTCTAACCCGGCAAGGATGGCGGGCAGGGTGCTGCGCTCGGCGATCGCGGCGCAGGCGGGGTAGGGCGTGGCCGCCGCCTCTTGCAGGAACCAGGTCGCTGAAATCCGCCGCGCAGTGGCGGCGGCGCCATCGACTCTGGCACGTTGCATCGACGTCTCAATCGTCTCAAACCGACCCGGCAGCACACCAACAGAGCCCGTCCCGTACAGCACCAACCGCGCCACGCGATCAGGCGCCTGCCGCACCATCTCTTGCACGATCATCCCACCCATGGAATGGCCCAGTAGGTCAAACCTCTGAACCCCGCGCCGGGACAGTTCCTGCAGCACCCAAGCCGCAAAACCCGCGATACTGGCGATGGGCTCCAAATCCGCGTTCCGGCCAAAGCCGGGCAGGTCGACACAGATTAGCTCTCGCCCGTCACCCAAAGGCGCCTGCGCCGCCCATTGCTCACTCCCGCCCATGAAGCCATGGACCAGAACCAGTGGCCTCACCGGCGCCCGCCTTGGACGATGCGGTCTAGGATCATGGCGCAGAAAAGGATCGAGAAACCGGCGAGAATCCCTTGCCCCACATTGGCGTATTGCAACGCTTCCAGCACGTCTTCGCCCAGCCCCTTGGCGCCGATCAGCGAGGCGACCACCACCATGGCGAGCGACAGCATGATCGTCTGGTTGATCCCTGCCCGGATCGACGGCGCAGCGAGCGGCAGATCGACCTTGGTCAGCAGGTACCACTTGTTGGCGCCAAAGCTGATCGCCGCCTCACGCACGCTCTCGGGCACGCCGCGCAGGCCCAGAACGGTGAGGCGCACCACCGGCGTGCCACCAAAGATCATCGTGGTGACAACGGCAGCGGGTTTGCCTGTGCCGAAGAAGGCGATCACAGGGATCATGAAGACAAAGGCCGGCATGGTCTGCATGAAGTCCATGATCGGCTGGATGGCCGCATAAAACCGCGGGCGGCGGGCGGCGAACATGCCCAGCGGAATGCCGATCAGGATCGACAGGCACGCCGCCGTCCCGAGCAGCGCTAGCGTCGTCATCGCCTTTTCCCAGAAGCCGAGGAAACCCATATAAGCCAGGAACGCCCCAGACCAGATCGCCATGCGCACCCCGGCGGTGAGCCAGGTCAGCAGGATGATCAGCGACGCGATCACGATCCAAGGCGTGCTGACAAACACGATCTCGAGCGCGTCCAGCACCAGCCGGATGAAATAGGTGATCGCGTCAAACAGCGCCTCGCCGTTCAAGACCGCCCAGTTGAAGAACGCCTCGACCCCGTCGATGCTGGTCAGGCGGATGTCGGGATCGGTGGGAAAGTCGGTGAGCAGCGGGAAGCGCCCGGGAAAGCTGTAATGCACCATGGCGGCGGCGACGATCAGCCCCATGAAGACCGCGCTGAAGATGATCTGCTGCTGTGGCATGCCGGACCGGATGGTCCGGTCGCTGAGCCAGTCGGAAAACCGCGCCTCAAGGGCGGTGTTGGCGACGACCGCCTGCGCCAGCTTTACCGCGATCAGGATGCCGAGCCCTGTGAGCGCGATGGTCGGGCCTTGTGCCGCCGCCGCCTCCGCCTCGGCGCGGAAGCCATCGATATTGGCCTCGAGCGACTCCACGGTGCGGCGGAACGCGTCCACCCGGTCGGATCCGCTTTCCACAGCGGCGGCGAGCTGCTGGCGGCGCAGCTCCAGCGTGCCCTCGATCGAGGCGATGCGCGCCATCGCGTCGGCGGCCAGATCACCGAAAAGCCCCCGCGCGATCTGCACATAGGCCAGCGCCTCGAGGATCAGGAACGGCAGCGCCCAGGACCATAGCCCCCGCGCCCCGAACCAGACCGGGCCGAAAAGCCCGGCAAAGAGGTTGAAGGTGGGTGTGAACCGGGCCGAGGCGCCGATCTTGTCGAAGTTGCGGATGTAATACTCCGGGCTGGTACGCACAAAGGTGCGGATGTTGTCCTTGCGCTCTTCGGCATAGGCGAGGGCGGCATCGCTCTCGGTATCTTCCAGCGGGTTGATGGCGTCGTCCCTCATGAGACCTCCGTCCCTTCGATCACAGTGCGCAGTAGGTCGGCGCGGGTGATGACCCCCACGTCGGCGCCGGCGTCTTCGACCACGATGGCGCTGTCATCGTCGATGGCCAGGTTGATCAGATTGCTGAGCGTTTCGCTTTCATTGACCCGCGGCGCGTCTGCAGACAGCGGCCCATGGGTGGTGACATAACCGGCAAGCGGCTGCATCACCGCATGCGCGTGCACGACCTTGAGGCGTGAGATTCCGGCGACGAAATCAGCCACATAGTCGTCAGCGGGGTGCATGACGATGTCCTCAGCCGTGCCCGTCTGCACCATCTTGCCATCGCGCATAATGGCGATGCGGTCGCCGATGCGGACGGCCTCGTCGAGGTCATGGGTGATGAAGACGGTAGTTTTCTTGAGGATCTTCGACAGGCGGATGAATTCATCCTGCAGCTGGCGGCGGATCAGCGGGTCGAGCGCAGAAAACGGCTCATCCATCAAAAGCACGTCCGGGTTTGCTGCCAGCGCGCGGGCAAGGCCCACGCGCTGCTGCATCCCGCCCGACAGCTCATGGGCGAATTTCGATCCCCAGGCGCCCAGCTCGACAATGTCGAGGATCGCGGCGGCCTGGCGCATACGTTCGTTCTTGGCGACCTGGCGGATTTCCAGCGGCATGGCCACGTTGTCGAGCACCGACCGGTGCGGCATCAGGGCGAAGTTCTGAAACACCATGCCGATCTTGCGGTTGCGGAAGTCTTGCAGCGCGCGCGGCCCCAGCGCCATCACGTCGGTGCCTTCAATCTCGATCTTACCCGCGGTGGGCTCCAACAGCCGATTGAAATGGCGCACAAGGGTGGACTTGCCGCTTCCGGACAGGCCCATGATGCAAAAGATCTCACCACGGTTGACCCGCAGGCTGACATCGGCGACGCCGACCACGGCGTTGTATTCCGCCAGAACCTCGGCCTTGGACAGGCCGCGTTCTCGGATCGCCGTCAAGGCGGCCTCGGGCCGGTCGCCAAAGATCTTCCAGACATTGGAGATCTCGATCACGGTGTCTTGTGTGGGCGCGTCTAGCATGGGCGCTGTCCCCTTTGGTCAGGCGCGAGGCGGTCGCAATCTCAGAAGTCGCGCCCCGGGCTTGACCCGGGGCCTCCCCCACGTGCCCCCTGAATGAGGCCCCGGGTCAAGCCCGGGGCGCGTGGAGGCCAGTGGTCAC
>JAAUYB010125518.1_pt1 | contig 12210 bp, 13 predicted proteins | sample 7278071 | NCBI WGS metagenome assembly JAAUYB01 (sample SAMN14350121, study PRJNA611818) | marine sediment metagenome | isolation source: surface marine sediment (1.8m) | place: French Polynesia: Moorea | collected 2018-08
CCCTTCCCCCGACTCTCCCGGTGGCAAACGGCGGCGCAGGGTCTCATAGGCGGCAGCCGGATCAACTTAGGATTTTAGACAGATATTTCTCCCTGGCCGCCCGCCCCCCACATGCTATCAACACTCCATTTTTTCTCTCGCGTCCTTCCCTGCCTGCAAGCTTCCACCGTCCCTTCTATCTCGGAGCGAAGCATATTACGGGCAAAGTTCGAAGAAGACCTTTTCCCCACCGCCCACCCCTTTTTGGTTGCGGCCTCTGCCCACTCCTGGATTCTTGGCTGCCCCCCTTTTTTCTTACCCCAACGGGGAGATGCCCAGGAAAAAAAACTTTGTTCCTGCTGTCGGCAAGCAGATCCTTTGGCGAGGAGGTTTTTCAGGAGTAGAGGAAGAAACCTGTACCACGGCATCCTGCCTGCAAACTCTAAGTTTTCCTGCCACTCCCCGTTTCTTCGCCTCTTAGTTTTCTTGGTATGTATTTGTATCGGTTTATAGGCCCTGCTTTTCCTGCCTCCACCCCGGCGGAGCTCGTATCCCAGCGGCGTCTTCTTCTGTTGCTCCCGTCTCCTCCTGCTTCTGCAGCCCTGGGCCCCAACACTTGCAGAAAAAGTTTTCTTTAGGGTCTCTCTCCCCTCCTCCCTTTCCAGGCCTTTAGCCACTCCCGAATCATAACAGGCGCAGGGGCCGAATTAGGAAGAGGACGGCCGGTTATGAAAAGCCTTGTCGTCGTCGTCTCCCGACGCTTAATGGCAGTGTCTACCTCAGGCGCCACCTCACATACGTACACACTCATTTCTTGCACAACGCGTCTTTTTCCCTTTTTTCCACTGGCGTGGGCGAGATGGCCTTCGCGCACTTGCCGAGCAAGCACATACACACACACAACACACACTCTCGCACATACTTACATCCTTCGCTGCCCCCCCCCCCTCCAGACCAGTAGTCTTTATCTGGCTTGGCATTCCCCAAAGTCTCCTTTTTGCTGCGAAAGGTCCCTTCTCTTCTTCTGCTGGAACTGTTGTCGAATCCCGCTCCCAGAAACAAGCGCACGTGAATGTGCATACGAATGTGGACTGGAGGGGAGTGAAGAGGGGGAGGGGAACGAAGGTCTTCCTTTTTTTGCCCTTTCGTGAAGGAGGGGGAGGACTGTGCGGGGAGAGAATTCCCAGATGTCTACTTGTTGGGGGCGCGAGGAAAGATAAAAGTTTACACAGTCCTTTTCCGAGGCTGCCAAGACGAGAACAAATTGAACAAGAGGCAACTCGGGGGGTGGGGGGGAGCCAACGCAAAGAAAGTTGCATCGACCGGAGGCAGTTTCCCGAAATCTTGATACATTTCTGCGTAGTAGTAGGTGAATTGTACATTGCTCAAGCTGTGTGAGACGGAAACGTACATGCTTTCACACATCCCGTTTCCCAGACGCTTCCTCATGTCATGGCGGCGGCTACAAGCGGGGCTAATTCTCCCATTCTGTCTAGACTCTTGAAAGGCCTTTCCTTTCTTCGTCAAGTTGGTCGGCCCGTCTTGTCCCCCCCCCCGATATAAAAGGCCCCGCGGCGATGCGCCCAAGTGTTGGCGGTAGGCCCCTTTCCCTCCTTTCTTCGCGACGGCATAACCACTCACTTAGCGTCGCTCGCTGCGGGGAGAGGGAGGAGTGGCATTGGCCCTCATAACAGGACTCTGGAGGGGGAGGGGAGTCACTTGCAACTAGGGTGGAGAGAGCCTTGTTCCGTTGGCTTTCCTCCTCCTCCTCCGTCCTGTCCTTAGTCGCCCTTGTTGTTTGCACTCTTTCCCCTGACTCGCTGAAGGGAGGGGATTTGCCAAATGAAGAACGTTTTCCCTCTTTTTTAAGAAATTATATCTTTCTATTTTTGTGCCCATAAGCAACTTGTTTCCGCCTGCTGGTAGTAATTTCAGCGCCATCCCTGTGGTTTGCAAGTGCGTTAGGCCTTCTCCCTAACCAAGACATACCCGCAGCCCCGGCCACTGAAGGGAGCGGCAAAGAGGAGAGGGAAAAATCCATACATAGCCGCAGGCCGCAGATAGCGACGGGGGAAAACCGCCCTTTTTGCCACATTCAACTTTGGCCTGCTCCAGCCACCGGCGGCGATTTACAAGGAGCTCGAAGAAACCGCTGCGGCCGCCTCCGCTTTCTCCCCTTTGGCTTTTCGAGAGCATCTCCCCAGGGAAAGAGGCGGGAAAATAGAAGGGGAAAGGGGGCGGCAAGTGATTTATGCAACCGCTGCCGCGAAACCGCCGCCGCCGTACAGTATATTGCTGTACCATACACTTCACATGGCGAGGGAGAGGGGGGGGTCGTGTATCGTCGAGGAGAGGAAGGAAGCGGGTCATTAGTCAACCGACCGACCAAGGAAGGCCTTTTTCTCCACTCACCGTCAACAAGCCAAGTCTAGGCAGGGTCGCCAGATGAGCCCAAGAAGAGGCGGGGGAGACGGCTCATGACATAAATAATATTCGTGGCGCTGTCGGCCCCGACGACGACACTCCCTTCCTCCGAACCTTCCCTTTCTTCATGGTGCGCCGTAGAAGGGGGGATGATGAAGAGAGGAAAAGTGGGCAGCTCTGGAATCACCGTCTTTCTCGAAATGGGAGAGAGTTGTTGCGACGGTATTCCAGTGTAGCGTCCCACAGGAGTTATCTATTTTTCTCTTGGAATAAGGCGGTGACCTCAACAACCATCTCGCTCGCGTGACCTCCCGTTATTCTCCTCCCCGTCCTTTGGCGGAGGGAGTTTTTTTAGAGCTACAAGCTAGGAAAGAGAGACAGAGCCCCGAAGAAGGAAGGCGAAAATGGACTTCTGCTTCCATCTGCCGTCCGCAGCGGTGGATGGACCGACCTTTGGGAGGAAATGAGCAAAACAGCATGGATCGGCCTAGGGGGAGAGATCTCCCTAAAAAAAAGAATCTGCGTTGTTTTGGAACGGAGAGAGGAATTGTAATGGGGACCTGGGAAAAAGGCAAGCATTTCGAAATCAAAGAAAAAGTTCAAGTAGGCGACCCTGTGACTATGTCTTGTTGGCGAAGCGGAGGGAGACGAAGCGAATTCTTATCTAAAGTGAGGCGAACAGAGCGGCGCTTCTCTCGGTTTGGGCCTTTCGTGCTCCTGAGAGTGGCTCTGGCCATGGCCCGGGGGAGGGAGGGAGACGAAGACGAAATGGAATTCCCCTTCCCTCCCTCCCGCAGAAGAGAATCCCTTCTCAAAATTGCCTTCTCCGCCAAATGGAGGGGAATGAAGAGGAGGTTTGCCTTTCGGCTTCTCTCTTCTTCATTCCCCCTCCCTCTTCTCGTTTGGAGGGGGGGGGGAGTGAAAGGGATTAGGTCCCCCCCCCCTCCCCCTCCCCCATCTCTGGGCCCCAAGTCTTGGGGTTTCTTGGTAGAGATGGCAAAAAAGGGGGAAGAAGGGGCTTAGCCGAGGACTCTCTCGGTGTCGTCACTGCAAATTCGGGATTTGGCGGAAATCATTCATCCGTCCCATCGCCTTTTTTTCCGCGCAAACGGCGGCGCCTGCTGATAGGAAAGAGGGAAGGAATGTCGTGGCTGTCGGCAATTTCTCGAACTGAGAGGGAGGGAGGAAGGAGAGAAAGGTTTCTTCCCCTTCTCCTTTTGCCGTTATTCATTTTCCTTCCGATGGGAAACGAGAGGAGGCACGGGCAGGGGCGGAGGGAGGGGATACTGTATAGTAAAGTGCTCTTCCTCAGCCGCTGCTTTTCTTACTTTGAGAGGAGGAGGAAGGGGGGATTTCAAGGCCACCGCGGCCCGGCACCTCATTGTCGAAGGTTGAAAGAAGATAGCGGAGGGACTTCCCCTCGTCCCTTCTCCGGCGCCGGGGTGCTGAAATCACTTCGATTGTCCTTTTATCCTTCGGCGGAGAATATGAGCGGGGGAGGGGGGAAGAGGGGGTTTGTGATGAGGAAAGAGGAGGTGGGGATGAAGACGGAATCCCCTTCTTCCTCTCCCCCCATCCCGCAACCGCCTCTACGCGTGTAGGAGGTCCTCTTTTTCACCCTATCACCGCCACCGCCGCTTTCGCCCCGACTCTCTCTCTTTCTTTCCTTCGGCGGCGGCGGCGGCGGATTCGCCCGCCAAGACTTGTGCGCAGGGTAATTTTTAAAAGTGCTCAAGTGTATATCTATAAACTTATTTTTCTTCCTCCGCTACGTAGAGTGGGGAATCCCGCCCCGAGCCCGGGTTTATGATGACATCGTGGAGTGGCCGAGAAGCGAGCGACCGACGGGGGGGGGGGAGGATAGACGGGGGGCGCTTACTTTTGGGAGGCCGGGAATTTGATCCTCTTCCTCCTCTCGCATTCATCCCAAGGATGAGGGGGAGAGGGACTCGATCCCCTAACCCATAGACACTCTCGCCCGGGACTAGGTCGGGATGTATAGATCCCTTGGGCCAAGCGAAGACGTACAGAGCCTTCAAGTCTATGGTGCGCCCTCTTTTCCCAAGAGAGATAGATGTGTGTTGACTTTGTACGAAAAGTCCTTGGGATGAAGAGGTCTTCTTCGGACGGGTCGCTCGAAGGCGGAGAGGAGGATGTTGGGAGGTGAGACATCCTCTCTCTCCTTGTGTGTATACTAGCATGCGGCGACCGGCCAAAAGAGAGCCTATCAACTTTCGAGAAGGAGGAAGAGCGGAAGGCCCACTCGCTTCGGGCCATCCATCCATCCATCCCGCGCCGAAGAAAAAAATCTTCCGCGTTTGGCGAACATTTCTTTTTTTTGGGGGGGGGGGATGGACGTCGAAAAAGTTTTTGGATTTACGACCGGCCGCTCAATCTCCCTTCCCCTCCCTCCTAATTCTGTTTTACCTCTTGTTTCCCGCCTGCCTTTTTATGCTGATGGTGTGATGGTGCAGCAGAAGCCTGGTTTGGAGGGGATGGGGGGCGAATTTCACACTCCGTTGCTCGCTTTTTGCCTCCTGACGGGTTGGGCAGATTGGAAACGCTCGCCCTAAATGTATGGCCCCTCTCCCCCCCCATGGCTATCTTACCTATTCTGGTACTGCACTAGGGACGAAGAGAATCATCCCGTACCCTCGTTCGGCACCCATTACTGCTCCAGACTATCCTAGTCATCCTCCGCATTGTCCATTTGCCCCACTACGTACATACGGTACTATGTACACTAGCAAAGCTTGTACCACCGCCGGACCAGTTGCGGCGGAAAACAATGATCATCCTGGGACTATTTTCCCTCCCTCCCTGATATTGTGTTTCTTTCAGGACCGTGAGAGCAAGGTCCGCGGCGTGACCCTGAGGCAGGCCCAGCACCGCAAGGGGCTCTACCACCTCATGAACGAGACCATCAACCCGGGGATACTCAGTGAGTACTTAAACATATTCTTGGGAGCTACTTTTTCCCCCTGAGAATTTGGCCCTCCAGGCCAACATTGTCAACATTACATACAGCTGGCACTACTGTTTACCCTTTTAGTCTTTAGGTATTGTAATGTATATAGTAGCGGACATTCCCATTGTTTTTGTTCTTTTGTTTTTACCTGTTTATTTTCATTGTTTTTATTTTTAAACTATTATTTTCGTTTTTCCTCGGTTGCCTCCTTTTTCAGAGAAGTCCTCCCGCAAGTCCCACCCGGTGCCTTCGTCCCCAGAAGGGGAGGAGATGAGGCCGCTGAACAGGCCGCCAGGTTCGATTCCATTTCAGCTGTGGACTAACCATAGTTTATTAAAAAAACATACGTACAAGCTACAACCTTATGTTTTCTCTCTGTTTTCACTCTTCCTTTTTTTGTTGTTACCTTTACAATTTTGCGTTATCGATTTTCTACAGCGAGGCTTTTGCAAAAGCGTCCTCGTCACGGTATTGCGCCGTTCGAGGCTGCAAAAATAACCTTTTCGGTGTTATTGTGCAGAACTTCTTACGTGCGCTGACAAAAATAACCTACACGTTCTTGCAACAGCAAAAAAGGAACTAACCTTCAAAATGGATTCGCGAAAAAAACTAATTCGACATCTTTCTTCCAGGGATCATGATCGGCGACCCGACGGCGCCCGGAGGCATGGCGCAGCCCGGACACGTGCCCGGGGCGCCCGGAGGGTCGGCGGGGAGCGGCGGCGGCGGCGGCGGAATCTCCGAGCTGAAGCAGCACCTTCAGGTATTGAAAGGTTTTTCTTGGGCATGGTTTAAGAGAAAAACGCAAAATATTAGCGCCGCTTTGTACCTAAGGACTAAGGATGTGAGACGTATTTGCAGATGTGCTATTTGCGGTTTAGTTGTATCAGTTGTGCTTCAAAGTTCAAATCCAACATTAAGACGCTTGTACTCTTTTTTTCCTTTTCAGGAGACGGAGGCAGCGGTGAACGGAGACAGGAAGCAGGCCGAGTCTGAGCTGATGGAGGTGAGGAAAAATGGCGGGGAAAACATCATTGAAACAATCGCGCGCTTTGGCGATTCGTAAAAAGAGAACCAAATGTCCGACGAATTTAGACCGACGCGAAAAAACAGGTGGAGAGCCTGGGACAGATCCCCGGTCAGCAGCAGCAGCAGCAGCAGCAACCGCCTTACCAGCCGCAGCCGCTGGCGGCCAGCGGCCTTTTGTCACAGCAGGTTATAAAGAGATCTGAAAAAGAGGAACGGCACAATCCCCAGTCTTTTTTTAGTTCCTGCCTTGTTCCCGCTCTACCCAAAGCTATTTCTCAAACAAGTACTACATCAGCAACGAGTGAAAAGAAAAGCCATAATTTTTCACAAAGCGCCGCACTCAAACACCTTTCTTTGCAATTGAAGCTACGGTAGTAGTTGTTTTCCATGATCTTGATTCACCCACCACCGAAGCAACCCTAGCCCGCCTGGCGGAAAAAGAAACATTTTTAAATGGAGCGCACTTCTTTCGAGACACACTGTAGAGAGCTTAAAACAAAGTTTCTTGCCCTGGTACTGTGCTACAGCATATGGTTCAGTAGTTGCTGCGGGATATCATATGGAGAAGTGTAAATTATCGCATACGAGTACTGTTCGATCAACCATCCCACCACACATACACACCAAAGTTCCTTTGAGAGAATAGTGATACTACACGCGCCTGCCTGCTGTACAGGGAGAAAGAGAGAAAGGACACCACGATACCAACCATGAAAGAACAAACCCACGCTACACGACACAAACACCATCCTCGCATTGAAATAATACTCCTTGTTGATCACTGCAAGGTCGAGAATTTATAGTTCTTTATTTTCGTAGGTGAACAACGGCGCTGGCGGCGACGCCTCTGCGGCCCCCCCGGCGGTGCTGGTGGTGGACGGCAGCGCCACCGCGGCGGCGGCAGACACCGCGGCGGCGGCGGCAGCGGCCAGCGCCTCCGCGGACGCGGACGAGGGAGACGAGGACCCGATAGACATGTCCTTTCCCAGGGGCCAGGGGTGGAAGAAGATCACCATCTACCTCATCTCCCTGCCCATCATGGGGCTGCTCTACATCACGCTCCCCGACACAAAGGACCCCAAAAGTGAGGGTGGCTTTTTGGCCAAAACGACGAACCATTTAATTAACAATTGTTCTCCCTCTTTCAGAGCGCAAGTGGTTCATGGTGACCTTCTTCGGGTCCATCATCTGGATCGCGATATACTCCTACCTGATGGTTTGGTGGGCGACGACCACCGGCAAGACCTTCGACATCCCCGACGCCATCATGGGCCTGACCTTCCTTGCGGCGGGCACCTCCGTCCCTGACCTCATCACCTCCGTTCTGGTGGCCAAGCAGGGCAAGGGCGACATGGCCGTCTCCTCCTCCGTCGGGTCAAACATCTTCGACGTGACGGTTGGCCTGCCATTCCCCTGGCTGCTGTACACGGCTGTCTTCCAGCAGCCCGTCGAGGTGCAGTCCCAGGGCGCAGGGTGCTCCATCATCATGCTGTTCCTCATGCTCCTCGCCGTCTTCCTATGCATCGTCCTCTTCAAGTGAGATATTTGGCTGCTTTTTTCACCTTTTGTTGCTGACGTCTCACCATTTGCTCGAATCGATGCACTGCCAATCTGGCGTGGCAAACTGGCCATACCTCCACGGCCACGACATACCTCATTGCCAAACGAATATTTTTTTACAGGTGGCGCATGACCAAAGGCATGGGAATCATGATGATGATCCTGTACGTGGTCTTCGTCGTCGTCTCCCTGGGATTCATCAAGGGGTGGTACTCTTGCGAAGACATCTTGTAAGATACGGAAAAAATTCCACGACGTACTGTTGTTTCGCACATGAGAGGGAAAACCAAGCACGAAAAAAGACGCGCAAAAAGAAGTGAGGGTTCTATGAAAAAGTGTGCTACAGTTCTGTGTACGCACGTACACTAACAGTGACTCGAAAAGAACAGGTGCGAGGGGGGCGGGGGCAAAGAAGAAGCATAGTTAACATTTTCCTCCTCTCCTCCGTCTCCGTAAAAGGAAAAAAAGGTTCATTCAGATCTCTCCATCTCTTAATCGATCGCTCCTACATAATTTTTCTTCTATAGACAAACTTTGAAACCTTCTCTATAGAGACAACTTCGGACTTCATGCGAAGCTATCGAAAAAAAAAACCAACTTACTTGCGTAGACATATTTTTCCGAGGCGTGTTGGAGCCCGAATATAAAGTGAGTGCTAATTTTCAAAGTGAAGCACAAAGCGGCAAGAAGAAAAGAAGCTACAAAAGGGGGCTATATTACGCGTAAAACACTGTATTACAATAGAAAGGAGGAGAGAGGGGGGGGGAATCGAACACCCATGTGAGAAAAGTGGATGTGGTTAATTTTTTTCTCCCTTAGCGCTGGGGGGAAAGAAATGTTAGTTTGCTTGATCCTCCTTTTCTGCCTCTCCCTCTCTTTCAACTCTCGACACACTATCTTTATCTCTCTCCAGGTCTATAGCAACATCTCTCTAGCGTATGAAACACGGAATGATGAAGAAAGGAAAAAAAGAAAAATTGTCATCATCTCTGCTCTCCTATCTTTCAAAGAAAAATGGTGCTGCTGCTACCCTCCCCTTGGTTTCGCGAACAATGCCAGAGTTCTTGTTGTTTCCTTTTTCCTTTCCTTCCTCCCTCCCTCCGTTGGCGTTTCTGCTCGCCAAACAAGAGAGGGAAGGCGGCCTAGAAGAGAAACCACCAACCAAGATTGTGTTTTCCCTCCTTCGTTTCATTTTTTTGTCCGCTGGTTGTTTTTCGCGAGTGTGCATGATGAATATTGGCTCGGGTTGCGTGTGCCTGGTTTTGTGAGGCCGACGAGAAAAAAATCGATCCAAGAAGAGACTTTTCGGGAAGTGCGGCGGCGGAGAGAACGAAGAGAAATAGCCTTTATTTTTTGATTCGCGCGCACTTGATGTACAATATTATTAATAGCGGTTTGTTTTTCTTTCTTTCTCGCGGCTCTCCTCTCCATGTAGTATACCGCCAGAGTATGCAGGAGAAAGAAATCAAGGGGCTGCACAAAAAAGGACAAAGAAAGGTTTTTTGTGGGGGGAGAATCGGGAATACTAATACTTTCCATACTAAAAAAAACTTTTTTCGGACTCGTTCCCAGAGGGGCGCCGTGCCTCCGCGGCCGCTGCATTTAGATCGAAAAGGGAAAAAACCCACGAACTATATATCTACATAACCGATCGAGGAAGAAGAATTCACCCGATGATTAAACGACATGAGAATTAACCGCGGAAAGCTCAGTGGAAAAAAAGCACTGGCCTCTCTCCCTCGCCTCAAATCATTTCTTGCGCCTGTAGAGAACCAAAAAGCGTTTTGTCAATCCGGTTGTAGGTAGCGACATAACTTGTGATCAATCACCTCGTGTACTGGTCGAAGAAGTCGTTTTTCCAGCACTTGCAGGAGCCGGGGATGAGGAACCAGTCGTAGTAAAGGCGGACCTAAATTATAATCGGTCAAAAACATTATTTCACCAACTTTTTTAAAAAAGAATCTTACCTGATAGCACCCCATCTCGTCGTGTCCGTCGCACTTCTCCTCCGGCGTTGCCTGCCCCTGCCGCCGCTGGAAGTAGTGCCCGCCGTACTCCTGATAGAATGCGAGTGATAATATCCAAAATCTGCACGAAACTCTTGTTGAATCCCGTTTTACCCTGGGAGGCGACGCCCCCTGCACGGGCTGCCTGTTTCCCCTGGGGGGCCTGCCGCTCCCGCCGCCAGGGCTGGGGAAGGTGGTGTCAGGGTAGTAGATCTCTGCCACCAGCAGGCTCACCCACCGCGGGGAGGCCAGGCAGGACCCGTCAAGGTACTCGCACTTGGTGCTCCTTAAAAAAATCCCGCACATTAGCAAAACGTAAGAGTCTATAGTCACCGTGGACACTCACAGGCACTTTACCACCTCCACCGTCTGGGTGAAGTATCCCTCGTAGGGGATCTGGACCACGTAGCGCCAGACGCCCTGGGGGAAAACAATCTTTCCTAGCACACAAAAGCTCTTTCACCGTTTAAACAGCACTCCATGCCTGGTAGTTTTTGGCGAACACTGGGGTGACATACTCCACGGCGGAGGGGCAGGGGGTCATGGCGGGAGAGTCCACAGAGTTGTAGGCGAGGCCGCCGGAGGAAGAAGAGGCGGCCACGTCGCTGTCGCCGCCGATGCGATCGGTGGCCTTGGTTAATCAGTCGCAACAGAATTTAGACAATTGTTTTTGTTCTTACTCAAGTTGCCCCCCCTTCTCGTTTACCTTTCCTGCTCCGTCCCTCTTGCCGTTGAACGCATTGAACAGCATGCATAGCACGCCCTCGCTCCCTTCGCACCAACCCCCGTTTCCCCTGAGTGCGGCCGCCGCCGCGCCGCCGCCGCCCTCCGCCCTGCCCTGCCTCTGTCGGCTGGCAGAGTTGGCGTCGGAGGAGACAGAGGGGCGCAGGAAGAACTCCTCCTCGCTCAGGATGTGCTTGATGGGCGGCAAAGGGTCGTCCTCCTCCTCCATCAGGTCCTCCTCCCCGTCCGTCGCCTCCCTCCTCTGACGGTGGTGGTAGAAGCTGATGCGGCTGGGCAAGAGAAGGGGAAAAACATTAACATAATTAAGGGTTCTTTTGGCAAAAACTGAAGAAGCAAAATTGGAATGTTTCGGGCCTACGACACACATCGAGAAACCCCGCCTGTAGCCTCCCCTTCCTCACCTTGTCGGCTTGGAGTTGAATATGGTTGGGCTGTAGGCAATGTGCGAGTCCTCGTACTTTGCCACCTTTGGCAGCGTGTCGTCCGCCTTCAGGATGGGGAGGGTCTTGCTGAAGAACGACAGGGTCTTGCGCTTCAGCAGCTCGCTTATCAAGACGAAAACGACCATTATTCTACAAAATGCAAAAAATACCAAATAGAAATTCTCCTACAATGGATAAGAGACCCCGTCGACGCTCTGCCCGATGGGGTTGACCGGGAGGTACCCCTTGTTGAGGTCCCCGCACAGGTTGTCAAGGGTCTGCTCGCTCAGGGGCGCGCCCACGCCTGCGAGTTTCGCAAACTATATTAAATTTTAATTCGAAGGTCATTTATACGACCAAAAGGGTACCTGGGCACTGGATCTTGGTCTGCAGATAAGGCGGCTTCCGCACCTTGGGAGGGATCTTGGCCGGGGACTCCTCAAAGGGATAGTAGCCCTGGAAAAGTTGAGATTTAAAAGTAATTCTTCTGGGGGGATTGGAAGTGTAGTTCTGACCTGCGGATACTGGTGCGAGAGCTGCTCCGGGATGGCGGCAGGGGCCAGGAGCAGCAGCAAGAGGAGCGCAGACCGGAATTCCACCGGGAAGGCCTGGATGGAAAGCGGAGTAAGAAAGAAAATTAGGAACTTAGTGGACCCAGGGTTTCCCCCTCGTTTCTCCAGCCCGTCTACCTAACGCACTTTGCAGGGGCGACCCGAAAAAAAAGGGAAAAGATAGAAAGTGGCGAAGGGAGGGAAAAGGAAACTTTGTCCATTAGGCGGAGGTGCTAAAGAGGAGGAAGTTGGTTGGTTCTTCATGCTACGGCGGCGGCGGCGGCGGCGGCGGCGGCGGCGGCGCGGGCGGAGTTTTACTTTTCCAAGTTTTTCGGAGTTTTCCGGAAGGGAAAATGGGAGGGGGAGGGGGAGAAGGTGAACTTTGCCCAGGGGAGGAATTTGCATTCATCCCCCATCGTCTTCCTTCTCCTCCTCTTGCTCACACGAATTCCTCATTTCCGCGAGAGGATGGAGGATGGAAGGGGAAGGAAAAACCTTATTGAAATTCGAGTCGCCCGTCTCCGTTC
>JAAUYB010148540.1_pt1 | contig 12196 bp, 7 predicted proteins | sample 7278071 | NCBI WGS metagenome assembly JAAUYB01 (sample SAMN14350121, study PRJNA611818) | marine sediment metagenome | isolation source: surface marine sediment (1.8m) | place: French Polynesia: Moorea | collected 2018-08
AAACAACCTTGTGTTACGAAATATTACAATAGCCTGAAAGCCTTTGAGAAAAGGCTTTCAGGCTATTTACAAAACTTTATACAGCACCGAAAACTTATGTCCGACTACTTATAGGATTTGATTATTGATAAAATCCACTTCTTATTCATAGGTTTCTTATTGTTACACAAAAATGACAGATTATAGAGAGGAGATCAAACAAGCACAACAAAACAGAGCAGATTTATTGAAGTGGAAATTAGTAATTACTGCTTCTTTAGGAGCTGCAGGAACAGGAATAGGATTTAATGAAAATTCTTCTTATCTGATTTTTCGTGAGTTAATTTTTTGCTTAATTCCTTTTATTTTTGGGAATATTCTTCATTATTGTTGCGGCATTTGTTCCACAGGTATTCAATTTGATTGCTAAAGAAAAATCAAAAAAAGACAAAATAGTATGTTGATAGTACATAACCAAAAACTGCTTAGCTTGCTTGACTCTACCTACACTTTAGAAAAAGTTAAAAATATCTCTAACTTTTTAGAAAATCAAGGAACCTTTCAATTTCCTTGTCTAGATAATGGTTTATTTTCCGCTGCCACATTAGCCGACGAAACAGCATATACGGGGTATTCCAGTGTCTGGGTTAGAGATAACATTTATGTAGCTTATTCTTACTACTTTGTAAATCAAACAGATGTAGCTACTAAAAATGTCAGCACCTTAATGAGTTATTTCCAGAAATATCAACAACGTTTTAAGGAAATTATTGAAGGTCAAGTTAATCCCGAAACAATCATGAAACGCCCTAATATTCGTTTTGATGGGCGTAACCTTGAAGAAATTGACCAAGAATGGAATCATGCTCAGAATGATGCTCTGGGATATTTTCTCTGGTTTTACTGCAAATTAACCAGAGAAGGATATATTAAACCTGAACAAGATGATCTCGAAACCTTAGCACTTTTTCCCTTCTACTTTGATGCTATTAGTTATTGGCAAGATGAAGATAGTGGACATTGGGAAGAAGACAGAAAAATTGAAGCTTCTAGTATTGGGGTGGTAATAGCTGCAATCAAAGAATTCAAACAGCTACTAATAGAGACTTCCTTTACCTTTCAGTGCAAATACAAAGGGAAATCTATTACTGCTGAGTTTCTAGACGAATTAATTAACAAAGGAAACATATCTCTCAGGGAAATTCTTCCCTCAGAGTCTAAGAACCCCAAATCTCAACAAAGACGATATGATGCAGCTTTGCTCTTTTTAATCTATCCCTTACAAGTGATTGACGTTGAAGAGGAAATGGCAGACAAAATCCTTAAGGATGTTATGGAAAATCTGCAAGGAGATTATGGGATCAGTAGATATCTAAAAGACTCATTTTGGTGTCGAGATTACAAAGATATCCCAGAAGAAATTCGTACCACTATTTCCAGTGAAAGGGAACAGTGGTTCCAAGATAATAACAGAGAATTACAAATAGCAGAAGAAGCTCAATGGTGCATTTTTGATCCTATTATTTCAAGTATTTTTGGACTCAAGTTTCAAAAAACGGGTCAACAAAAGTATCTTGAAAAGCAATGCTACTATCTCAATCGTTCATTAGGACAATTAACAGAAGAAAATTCCCCCTTTGGAGAGTTCAAATGTCCCGAACTTTACTATCTACAAGATGCTCATTATATCCCTGGAGATGCGACACCTCTATTGTGGACCCAAGCTAATTTAAGAATTGCTTTGAAAATGATGGAGCAGAGTTTGAATTAAACTCTTAATATACAGAGCAGTTGCTCGAAAACTATGACTCCAAGAAACACTCACAACAAGGATCATCGTCCTTAATAATGGGTAAGCTAGAATACTCATCAATCAGCGGTGCGGCAGCACTCGCTCCGCGAGACCGCCTATTCTCAATATGAGCCAAAAACAACCCCTAAGCCAACTCTTAACCCAAGCAGTGCAAAATCTGGTTAAAGCTAACCGTAGCGCAGCAGTGCTGAAAAAAGGGGCAAAAATACCTGAAATAAGAGTCAAAGAAAGCCCAAAAGACAAGGAAACAAGCTACCCCTTATTAGGCGATCGCTATATAATTGGCCGTAGTTCCAGACACACGGATATTAAGGTACTTAACCCCATTGTCAGTCAAGTCCATTGTTCCCTCCATAGAGATCAAAAGAACCCTCGTCACTTCATCCTCAAAGACGAAAACTCCACCAATGGCATCTACTTACAACGACGACGACTGGATAATTTATCCCTGCGTCATGGAGATACCATTACTTTTGGTCCACCAGAATTAAAAGACTTGGCAACTCTAACCTATCATAACCCGCCCCCTCAATGGATGCAGTGGCTACGCTATGGTTTCTATGGCACAGGATCACTCATTAGTTTACTCATTGTTTGGTTACTCTGGGAAACCAGCAAAGTCACAGTACGTCCCCTTCCCTCTGGAGTTAGTGGCCCTGTGGTTGTCTATGCCAGAGATGGACAAACTCCCCTCAGTCCCCTGAGTGATGATACTCACCGTGAAATTGAGCATTTAAAGGACTTTTCCCCCTATTTGACCAAAGCAGTCATCGCCTCGGAAGATAGTCGCTTCTACTGGCATTTTGGCGTTGATCCTTATGGTATTTTACGGGCGATGGTAGTTAATATAAAAGATGATGGTATTCGTCAAGGAGCTAGTACCCTAACGCAACAGTTAGCTCGCAGTTTATTCCCAGAAGTGGGACGGGAAAACACCGCTAACCGCAAGATACGAGAGATGATTGTGGCCTTAAAGTTAGAGGCGGTTTATAGTAAAAATCATCTTCTTAAAACCTATCTTAATCGTGTCTATCTTGGGGTGGGAAACTACGGTTTTGAAGATGCCGCCCAATTCTATTTTGATAAGTCTGCTACTGAGGTTAATATCTCTGAAGCAGCAACCCTTGTGGCCATGTTACCTGCGCCTAACTTATATAACCCTGTGCAAGATTATGATACTTCTGTACAATTAAGGAATAGGGTCATCAGTCGTATGGCAGCATTAGGGATGATTTCCTCTGATGAGGCAGCAAGGGCCAGGCGATCGCGTCTTGAAATTAGTCCCACAGCTAGAAAAGCTTTAGCTAACAGTCAAGCTCCTTATTTTTATAGCTATGTGTTTGCAGAGTTACGGACATTATTAGGCAGGGAAATAGCTAAAGAAGGTAACTTTATTGTAGAGACTGGGTTAGATCTAGAACAACAGGCGATCGCTGAAAAAAAGTTACAAGAAGCGGTTAAAACCCAAGGCAGCCGTTACGGCTTTTCTCAGGGTGCCATGGTGACGTTGGATACCCGCACAGGCGAAATATTGGCTCTTGTGGGAGGAGTAGACTATAAAAAAAGTCAGTTTAACCGTGTTACCCAAGCTAAACGTCAACCAGGATCAACTTTTAAGATATTTGCCTATGCTGCTGCTCTGGAAAAGGGCATTTCTCCCCGAAAGTCCTATAGTTGCGGAGGCATAAAATGGCAAGGACGAGCTTATAAACCCTGTGAAAGAAGTAGCGGGTCTGTAGATATGTATGGGGGTTTAGCTCAGTCTGAGAATACTATTGCCCTACAGGTAGCTAGAGAAGCAGGGTTAAACCTGGTCGCAACTATAGCGCAACGGTTAGGGGTGAAGTCTGAGTTAAAAGCAGTCCCAGGGCTAGTTTTAGGGCAAAGTGAGGTGACTGTTTTAGAGATGACGGGGGCCTATGCTGCTGTAGCTAACGACGGTTTATGGCACCGTCCCCACGCCATTCGTCGTATATTAGATGGGGGGGACTGTAGCGATAATAATGACTGGCGCAGTTGTCGAGAAATTTATAATTTTGAGACGGATCATAGTGCCACACAGCAAGCTTTATCTCCTCAAGTTGCCCAAACTATGACCACGATGTTAAAAGGTGTGGTCAGTAATGGTACGGGCCGCGCTGCCAGTTTAGGGTTAGGGGAAGGGGGAAAAACTGGAACCACTGATAGGGCAGTTGATTTATGGTTTGTGGGCTATATTCCTAGTCGTCATCTAGCTACAGGCATTTGGTTGGGCAATGATGATAACTCCCCTACTAGGGGCAGTAGTGGCCAAGCGGCTGCTTTATGGGGTAATTATCACAGAATTCCTTAAAATATGATAAAACACATTTTTTCATTAAGTAATTGCAGCAAACATTAAGACAGCACAAAACTTTTTCCAGGTAGAAACAGCAAGAGGTTCGATTGTCATGACGACAGTTTTGATTGTAGAAGATGATCCCCTTAACCTTCGTATCTTCTCAAAAATTCTCACAAAACGAGGCGGTTTGACGGTGAAAGGGACTGAAGACGTAAACGAAGTCATGAAAATTGCTCAAGGGGGAGAAGTTGATATTATTCTCATGGATGTTTCTTTATCCCATAGTTTCTACCAAGGGGAAGCGGTTGATGGTATCAAAATTACTCAATTTCTGAAAGCTGATCCCAAAACCGCTAATTTACCTGTTATTCTAGTCACTGCTCATGCTATGGAAGGCGATCGCCAACATTTCCTGGAAACAAGTGGGGCTGATGGTTATATTTCTAAACCCGTTATTGATCATGAACAATTTGTTAGTCAGATTTTAACCACCATAAGGAATCATCCTCAAGATGGAAAATGAGGAGACCTCCCCACTGCCAAATGGTAAAACACGAGATGAATAAATTTTACAAGATATCGCTCTTGCATTTAAAGAAAACAGACGAGACATATAATTAATGAATATAGTCCGACAAAATTAAAGTTATACAGTTGAAATCAGGAATGAGAAATTATGTTTCTCACAAAGAACTTTATTATTAAAATAAATATAAAACGACTGAGATTAATAATCATCGCTGGGATTTTCACCTTTTGTCTTTTGGCGATGGCTCAATCAACCTGGGCAATAGATAATTGTCCTCAAACTGCTCTAAATTCAGCTTTTTGTAGAGATAACAGCCAAGATAACTCCCAGACAGCAATGGTAGTGGAAGGGACTGAGACAAGGCCCCTGACTAGGGCCAACCTTGATTTAAGTCATCTAGTCCCTGGAGAAGATTACGTCCGTGATCAGGTGATTGTCAAGCTTAAACCAGGGACAGAAGTAACTAGCTGGCTGAAGGAACTTAAGATTGGTGGCAAAGTAACAGTCACAGAGTCAACTCAAACCTTGGGTTTGAGTCTGCTCGCTCTCGAAGGGATCTCGCTAGAAAAGGCGATCGCCTTTTTCAGTCAAGATGCAAATATTGAATACGCTCAACCCAACTATCAGCTCTCAGTCCAACAAATTCCCAACGATACCTATTTCAGCGAACAGTGGGCACTCCACAACACTGGACAGTTAGGGGGTACTCCTAATGCCGATATCGATGCTCCTGAAGCTTGGGATATTCAAACCGGAGATGGCAGTGTCATCATCGCAGTTATTGATACCGGGGTCGATTACCATCATCCCGATTTGGACGATAATATGTGGACGAATCCGGGCGAAGCTGGCGAACTTGCCGACAACGGCATTGACGATGATGGTAATGGCTTTGTCGATGATTACTACGGCTGGAACTTTTTCGATGGCGATAACGACCCCGATGCCGGACTGGAACAAGGAACCCACGTTGCGGGCATAATCGCGGCTGAAGGCAATAACGGCATTGGCGTAACGGGTATCAACTGGGATGCCCAAATCATGCCGATTCGGATTATTAGTGGCGGGGGTTTAAGCTCAGTTTTTAGTGCCATTCGAGCCATTGAATATGCCGTGATGATGGGAGCCGACATCATCCATGGCAATTGGGGTTTCGATGACTATGATGAGGAGGACGTAATCTACAAACAAGGGTTATACGATGCGATCGCCGCCGCCGGTGAAGCGGGAGTGTTATTTATTGCGCCAGCGGGGAATAATAATCGTGACATTGATGCCACCCCACAGTATCCTGCTAGCTACGACCTGGATAACATTATCACCGTTACTGGCACCACAGAGTTCGATAAGTTAGGGGGTGAAGGCTCGTTATCTAACTACGGAGCGACATCCGTAGATTTAGGTGCTCCTGGTGGAAGTTTTTATGGGGAGAAGATATACAGCACCGTGCCTCTTGGTTTTCTTGAACCCCCTCCTGAGGGTACATATGATGACAAGAGTGGCACGGCGATGGCAGCAGCCCATGTTGCTGGGGTAGCAGCTTTAGTCTTGGCCCAAGACCCCGATTTGACCGCAGCAGAGGTCAAGCAACTGCTCTTGGATACCAGCGATCGCCTTTCTGACTTGGAGGGGAAAACCGTATCGGGCGGGCGGCTCAATGCTTACAATGCCCTGCTCGCTACTCAGGCGGGCAAGATTAAGGGCAGTAAGTGGAACGACGAAGATGGCGACGGTGTCTGGGATGCTGGAGAACCAGCCCTAGAAGACTGGACCATTTACCTCGACTCCAACAACAATGGTCAACTCGACCCAGGTGAACATTCTGCCACTACGGACAGGGATGGTAGCTATAGCCTTAACTTGTTGCAACCGGGAACCTACACTGTCGCCGAAGTGCTGCAGCCAGGATGGAGCCAAACCCGTCCCCTGAGTGCAGGAACATATCAAGTAGAGATAGAAGCAGAAGAAGTCATATCTGGCCTTGATTTTGGCAACTTCTTGTCCAATCCTGCCGAAATTCACGGTCGCAAGTGGCACGATCGCGATGGTGACGGCATTCAAGATGGTGACGAGGTGGGTTTAGCTGGTTGGACCATTTACCTCGACCAGAACCAAAACGGTCAATTGGATGAGGGCGAAATTTCCACCGTTACTGATGCCAATGGGGATTACGCCCTTACCGGACTCGCCCCCGGTATCCATACATTAGGAGAAGTGCTGCAAGCGGGGTGGGAGTCCACCTCTCCCGTGGCTGTTCCCGTTGCTTTTGAATATGTGTGGTCTGACAGCAACCAACCTGGCGGCCCAACCTTCAACTGGATCGATATCTCTGATGAGGAAAACCGGATAGATTTTGAAGGATCCCAAGAGAAGTTAGTGGATTTACCCTTTGAGTTTCCCTTCTATGAAGAAAAAAGGAATTTCGTCATTATTTCGTCTGAAGGATTCTTGACCTTCATGACTCCCTTTAGGGACTCCTTTGTTGGCGGCAGCAGCACTGCCTTGGCAACTCTTGACTTGGCATCGACAGCCTATCCCGGTCAGCAGGCACCCATACCCCATGCAGTTCCCCCCAATGACGTAATCGCGCCTTTCTGGGATGATGACTTCAATCTCGATGGCGGAGGCTCGGTCTATTACTACCACGACGCAGCCACCGACCAATTCATCGTCCAGTATCAAGAAATAGGTTATTCATCTCCCTACTATCCCAATACCTTTGAGGTCATCCTCAGTCCCAATGGCAGCATCGTCTATCAATACTACGACCTTGACGGAGACGTGACTGATGCCACCGTTGGCATTGAAAATAAGTATGGCAACGAAGGCATCCAACTCGCCTACAAGGAATCTTATGTGGAAGATGATTTAGCAGTCAGGTTCGAGTTAGTCCCCAACGCCTTCGTGTATCATACGGTTGAACTCGACCCCGACGAAAGCGTAGATGAAGTCAACTTCGGCAACCGAGAAATCCCGACAGGGGAAATTCAAGGCAGCAAGTGGCACGATGTCGATGGTAACGGGATTTGGGATAGCGGAGAACCGGGTTTAGCTAATTGGACTATTTACCTCGACGACAACCAAAACGGTCAGTTGGATGGGGGAGAAGTTTCTACCGTTACCGATGCTGATGGCAATTACGTCTTTACTGACCTTGAGTCAGGGGCTTATACCGTAGCGGAAGTGCTGCCAGCAGATTGGCAGGCTACTTATCCCATGACCTTTGACTACGAGTGGTCTGACAGCAACCAACCAGGCGGTCCGAGCTTCAACTGGATTGACATTTCTGGGAAGGAGGGTGTAGAGTCCATCTCTCTTGGCGATGACCAGTACGAGGAAGTAACCTTACCCTTTAGCTTCCCCTTCTATGGCAAAGAGCAAAACAGCCTCAAGATTGCCTCCAACGGATACCTAACCTTTGGGGGGAATGGCATTGCCTTCAGCAACAATGAGATTCCCAATGCCGCGCTACCGAATGACTTGATCGCAGCTTTCTGGGATAACCTCGAACCCCGTGACCTAGACTCGATTTATTACTACTACGACGCAGCGGCCGCTCAATTCATCATCCAGTATCAAGGAATATATACCTTTGAAGTCATCCTCAATGCAGATGGTACCATTCTCTATCAATACGACGACCTCGGCTCCTCTGTCAATGAGTCTACTGTTGGCATTGAAAATAGTAATGGCACCGAAGGAATTCAAATCGCCTACCATGAGAGCTATCTTGAGGAAGATTTAGCGGTCAGGATTGAGTTAGTCCCCAACCCACCTCTGTCTCAGAACGTACATTTAGATCCTGGGGAAACCGCCACTGACATCGACTTTGGTAACCGAGAAATCCCGACAGGGGAAATTCACGGTAGCAAGTGGCATGATGTGGATGGTAACGGGATTTGGGATAACGGCGAGGTAGGTTTAGCCGATTGGACAATTTACCTCGACGACAACCAAAACGGTCAATTGGATGGCGGCGAAATTTCTACAGTTACCGATGAGAACGGCAATTACGCCTTTACCGGACTCGACCCAGGGACTTATACCGTAGCGGAAGTCCTACCAGCAGATTGGCAGGGTACCTATCCGACGGCTCTGAACTACGAGTGGTCGGACAGCAACCAAGCTGGCGGTCCGAGCTTCAACTGGATCGACATTTCTGGGGTGGGAACGCCCATCTCTTTCGGCTACCGCCACTACGCCGAAGTGACTTTACCGTTTAGCTTCCCCTTCTACGGCAAAGAACACGACAGGCTCAGGATTTCCTCTTACGGATACCTTACCTTTGGCCCTTACTACTCCAGCCGCTACAACGATCCGATTCCCGATGCCGATTCACCCAACGACTTGATCGCGCCTTTCTGGGATGACCTCGATATCGATGACGGAGGCTCGGTCTATTACTACCACGACGCAGCCACCGACCAATTCATCGTCCAGTATCAAGACATACCTTCCTATCCCTGGGATTACCCCAATACCTTTGAGGTCATCCTCAATTCGGATGGCACCATTCTCTACCAATACTACGACCTCGACGGAATTGTCGATAAGGCCACCATTGGCATTGAAAATGCTGATGGAACTGAAGGAGTGGAAATTGCTTACAACGAGAGCTACGTCGGGGATGATTTAGCGGTCAGGATCGAGTTAGTACCTTATGCTCCCCTATCTCAGAGCGTACAGTTGGACCCTGCTGAAATCGTCACTGAACTCAACTTCGGTAACCGAGAAATACCACCGAGCGAAATTCAAGGCAGCAAGTGGCACGATCTCGATGGGAACGGGATTTGGGATAGCGGCGAGGTAGGTTTAGCTGGTTGGACGGTTTACCTCGACCAGAACGAAAACGGTCAATTGGATAGCAGCGAAATTTCTACCGTTACTGATGAGAACGGCAATTACGCTTTTACAGGACTCGACCCGGGGACTTATACCGTCGCGGAAGTTCTAAAAGCGGATTGGCAGGCAACCTATCCTATGGCCTTGAACTACGGGTGGTCTGACAGCAAGCAAGCTGGGGGTCCGAGCTTCAACTGGATTGACATTTCTGGGGTGGGAACCCCCATCTCTCTTGGCGATGACCAGTACGAGGAAGTGGCTTTACCATTTAGCTTCCCCTTCTATGGCAAAGAGCAAAACAGCCTCAAGATTGCCTCCAACGGATACCTCACCTTTGGGGGGGACGGCACTGACAGCACCAACAATGAGATTCCCAATGCCGCGCTACCGAATGACTTGATCGCACCTTTCTGGGATAACCTCGAACCCCGTGACCTAGACTCGATTTATTACTACTACGACGCAGCGGCCGACCAATTCATCGTTCAGTATCAAGGAATATATACCTTTGAAGTAATCCTCAACTCAGATGGCACCATTGTCTATCAATACGACGACCTCGGCTCCTCTGTCAATGAGTCTACTGTTGGCATTGAAAATAGTAATGGCAGCGAAGGCATCCAAATTGCCTACAACGAGAGCTATTTCGAAGATAATTTAGCCATCGAGTTCGAGTTAGTACCCAACCCACCTCTATCTCATACCCTAGCCCTAGACAGCGGCGAAACCGTTGCCGAAATTGACTTCGGAAATTACATCCTCAACCAACCCCCAGAAGTTCAAGAGTTAATGATTACTGTTAACGGAACTTCTTGGAGTAACACCTTAGAAAGCTACGGTGGTAGTCAAGATAAGCCCTAAGCTGTTGTTACTTATAAGAACAATGGTAGTGAGGTACAAATCAAGAATAATAGCTGGAAATTCTTTGATTTGGGTAACTATAATGTTACCCCTAATACGGTATTGACTTTTGACTTTTTGAGTTCAGAACAAGGAGAAATTCAGGGGATCGGATTTGATACAGATAATAGTCTTTCTCGCAAAACGGCTTTTCAACTTTATGGAACACAAACCTGGGGAAATCAAGCTTTCAATAATTACAAGACAGGACAAGATTGGAAAACTTATTCCCTCAATGTTGGAGCTTTCTTTACCGGTAGTTTTGACCGTTTAGTTTTCGTTAATGATAATGATACTGCTGATAACTTAGGCAGTTCCTCTCAATTCCGTAATATTGTCTTGGAAGAAAGCACTTAAGGGGGCTGAATACGGTTCAACCATTGCCTAATTATCCATGGCCCATTGTTGATGATCTCTTCTTGAGGAAGACTCCCCCTCCAGTTCACTAACAACAGCACGAATTTGTGGCGTAGTTAAAAATGTCTGTGCATCCTTGAGTAACTTTGTACCCCAAAGGTTTTCCTCTAAAAATTTAAGGTCGCTGTAACTACTATCTAATTTCAAGGCAGCTTCTCCTAATTGGATACCTTCTTCTTTTTTTCCTTGAACATAGAATGCAACCCCTAAAGCCAATTTCGGTTCGGCTTGTTCGGGATCAATTTTTAGGGCTGCTTCCCAGTCTGCGATCGCTCCTTTAATATCCCCCTGTTCATACTTAATTAAACCAATATTATTAATAGCTGGCCAAAAATCTTCTTGTTGCTTCACCGCTTTTTGATAAACTGCGATCGCTTCTTCCATACGTTCTAGTTTAAGATAAGCGTTTCCTAAGTCAAACTGAGCAGAAGGAACATCGGGTTTAATTTTTAACCCTTCTTCTAATTCAGTGGCCGCGGCTTGATATTTGCCCTGTTGAAAATAAGCATTCCCTAATGTAAATTTAATGCCCACTTCTTCGGGTTCAAGGGCTAGAGCCTTTTCTAAGGCATTAACCCCTGATTCTAACTCTTGTTTGATGATATATAGGGTTCCCAAAATGAACCAAGGTTGATACTTATTCGGGGCTAACTGAGTGGCTAGTTTTGCCCGCGATAATGCTAGATCATGTTGTTGAAAGCGTATCAGTTGAGCCGCCTCTTCTGCTACTTCTAGGCCTTGTTGTTCGAGTTGTTCTGCATTGAGTTGAGGGGTATAGGGTAAAAGCATTTGTCCCATTACCGGAACGCTGAACTGCCAAACTCCCACACCCACTAACAAGGAAAATAACCAATTACGTTTAGGCACAGTTTAATCTCTAAAGTTCACTTACAATAATTTGTCTTTCTAGTGTAGAGGAAAAAGATACAGTTCTGGTTAATGGGCGTTAAGGTTTGGGGGTTGAAAGAAGTTGCTCGCTACGCTGCGGCGCGGTCTCGCTCCGCGAGTGCGAAAGCAATGCGCAGAAGTCAGAAGAGCGATTTAAAAATACAATAATTTACTGTCATAACATAAATCCTGTTTAAACTTATCTTAACTAAAAAAATTACCAATTGTTGGTACAGTTAAACGATAAAATAATAAGCGATCTAATAGGTTAAATTATGAGTGAATTAATTGCGATCGCTTACGACAGTGAATTTAAGGCTGAAGAAGTTCGTCTAACTTTAGCTAAACTGCAAAAAGAACATCTTATTGAACTCGAAGATGCAGCCATTGTTGTCAAAAATGATCAAGGGAAAGTTAAGCTCAACCAAGCCATTAATTTAACGGCTGCTGGTGCTGCTAGTGGGAGTTTTTGGGGTCTTCTAATCGGCACTTTATTTTTTGCCCCTTT
>JAAUYB010207674.1_pt1 | contig 12194 bp, 12 predicted proteins | sample 7278071 | NCBI WGS metagenome assembly JAAUYB01 (sample SAMN14350121, study PRJNA611818) | marine sediment metagenome | isolation source: surface marine sediment (1.8m) | place: French Polynesia: Moorea | collected 2018-08
TTATGGAACGAGTCTATTGGGATGAGAGCGATTTTTCAATTTGTAAATAATTGTTAAAGCCTATTTGTGTAAGGGTTTCAAAGACCCCACTTTTTAAAATGAGAATTGCTGCCGAAGATAGCTAACACTGATATAATTAATTGAGGTATGTATTGGACCTTCTGGACTAATTTGTAGTATTTCTCCTGCAATTAATTATACAGGGCGATCGCTTAATATTCCTGCTGCAATCATTTTCTGATAATCTTCTACTGACCATTTAGCAACTCTGTACATAATTGTTATTAATTGATCTTAGATAATACTATGGTTTAATCATCTACTTTTTATGGTAGCATATCTATTAAGTTGAACAGAAAAATGTCTCTCAGTTCCTCTTTGCCTAGCTAAAACATATTTAAAATATGTCTTAGCTAAGACTGTACCCGTTATTTGTTAAACTGTGAAGCAGGGGAATTAAAATAACAATTATTCTTATGGCAAATCAAGAACATTTAGCCCTATTTAAAAAAGCAAAACATTGGCTGAATTGGCGACAAAACCAACCACAAATAATCCCAGATTTACGAGAAGTTGATTTAACAGGAAAAAACCTAGAGCAAGCCCATTTATTCAGAGTTAACCTCAGCAAATCTCATCTAGAAAAAGTGAATTTAAGCCATGCAAACTTAGAAAAAGCCGACCTTTCGCAAGCAAATCTTCTGGCAGCAAATCTTAGTTATGCTCAACTGCAAAAAGCAAATTTAATTGGGGCAAATTTAGGCCAAGCTAACCTGACTCAAGGGAATTTATCTCAAGCAAATTTAATCGGAACATCCTTACGAAATAGTCAAATAAAAGGGGCTGATTTTAGTCGCACACAGCTTAATCGTACCAACTTAAGTGAAGCTTGTGGAAAAGAGACTAACTTTTGTGAAGCTGATCTCAGTCAAGGAACCTTATACGAAGCAGAATTACAAGAGGCTTATTTTTACTGCGCTAATTTATATCAAGCACAACTCATTCAAGCCCATTTATCTCATAGTTATTTATTCAGGGCTAACCTAACAGAAATTAAAGGCGATCGCCTTGATTTAAGATGGTGTAATTTAACCCAAGCTAACCTACAAGGAGCAAGTTTACAAGGAGCCAACCTCAGTTATGCCAACTTGACTTACGCTAACTTACAGGGGGCAAATTTATACAGAGCAAACCTCAGAGGAGCTAATTTAATTGGTGCTAATTTAGAAGACACTAACTTAACAGGAGTTGACCAGTTTTTAATTAAAAATTAAAAATTAAAAAATACTGCCTATTTGATTTTTAATTGAAGCGAAGCGACATGACCAAAATTACCTAATTTTTCTTGGCTTCTTGTCTGGCGTTACGCCAAGCTTCAATAGTGCGTCCCAAATTGCTGGTAAATTCTTGCCAACCCCACCAACTCCCCACGTGATGTTCATCCCAAGAGGAGGAAAAGATGCCATAACTTAACCCTAAGACTCCTAGCCCAAAAAGCCCTAAGCTAACAGCACCAACAGCAGCAGTGGGAATATCTAACCAGTCGTGGCTAACAATCCAATAAAAGATAAAAAATGACGACATTCCTAGTCCGGTGGGAATGCCTGAAAAGATAGCCATTCGTCTGATCATACGCCGACTGACAAGATTGGGAATAGCACTAAGACTAGAATCACTGGGGCGTTGTTGGGGTTTTCCCTTGGTTTGAACGGGAGTATTGACGGTTTCTGGTGAGCCTTTTTGTTTCTTTTTCTTTTTTTGACGGGGTTCAAAGGGGATGGAGTTTCGCGAGGAATTAGCTGGCATAAGTCTTGAATTTAAAAAAGAATAGTGTGATTGACTACATATCTCTGTTGATTCTATCAATATTTTGTCTTTGATCGCTACCCTACCATGATTGACACCACATTCCGCACTTCCATAATGTAGTATCAAAGAAAATGCTATTATCATCATAAAACCCCAATGCAGCTTGCTAAAAGAATATTAGAAGGCTTGAATCATTTTGGCTTTATTGAACATACATACATTAATTACCTGTGATTAGTTACTTAAAAGGCAGTCCCATAGAAATTATAAAAAATACCAATAACCGAATAATATTGGTTTTAGAAGTTGCTCAAGTGGGTTATGAAATCCAAATCCCCTCAAAATTAGCACGAGAATTATCTCAAACAAAACCAGACAATATTCAAATTTTTACCCATTTACAAATACGAGAAGATCATCAAATCTTATATGGATTTTCTACTACTTCAGAACGAGAATTATTCCGTCAATTAATTAGTGTTAGTGGTATTGGCGCACAATTAGCCATAGCTTTAATTGATACAATAGGATTAGAAGAATTAGTGCAGGCCATTGTCACAGCTAATATTAGAATTTTATCCCAAACCCCAGGAGTCGGCAAAAAAACCGCCGAAAGAATTGCCTTAGAATTGAAAACGAAACTATCACAATGGAGACAACTTGTGGGGGTAACAGTAACTTCTTCTTCGGCCATGCCCTCTTTAGATATTTTAGAAGATATTGAGATGACATTGTTAGCTTTAGGTTATACTAATGAAGAAATAAATAAAGCTATTTCTACCTTAAGTCAAGATAATCTCATGTTGAAAAACACTAACACAGAAGAATGGATTCGAGAAGCGATCGCTTGGTTAAGTCAAGGAACTTAAATTAACAGTTATCAGTATTAACTAATTCAATGATGTCATTATCAAGAATACAACAATTAGAACAATATACGATGAAATATCCTCAAGAAGTATTATTGATAACAGTAAATATTGAGGAACAAACGGATCAATTAATGATTTTCAAAGGATTTTCTAGTTCTTTAATGCGTCCCACAGAATTCGATCCTGATGTTCCGATGTTATCAGATGAAGCAACAATTATAAGTATTGACCGTTTAACAAGTCCTTATAATCCTAATAAACCCAATTATATTGAAAAGGGTTTAACTTGGGAAACAATGCAACCTCTTTTATAAATAATAAGTGAAAAAGTGAGCAACTATTACCTAATCTTAAGAAATTATCCCCTTTCCTCCTGAAATTACGAATTCCCGATACAATGAGACATTGCTGGCACTACAACCCCTATCTAACACCATGAGCGCACCTTTTACCCCCGAAGAAATTGCCGCAGAAGGACTCAAACCCTCCGAATATGAAGAAATTGTCCAAAGATTAGGCAGACACCCCAACAAAGCCGAGTTAGGGATGTTTGGGGTAATGTGGTCCGAACACTGTTGCTATAAAAATTCTCGTCCTCTCCTCAAAAACTTTCCCACCGAAGGCGATCGCATTTTAGTCGGTCCAGGGGAAAATGCAGGAGTAGTCCACTTAGGAGATGGGTTAAGATTAGCCTTTAAAATTGAGTCCCATAACCACCCTTCGGCCGTCGAACCTTTTCAGGGTGCAGCAACGGGTGTGGGAGGTATTTTACGGGATATTTTCACTATGGGGGCCCGTCCCATTGCCAGTTTAAATTCTTTGCGGTTTGGTGACTTAGAAAATGCGAGAAACCGACGAATTTTTGCTGGAGTTGTTGAAGGAATCTCACATTATGGTAATTGCGTTGGAGTACCAACTATTGGGGGTGAAATTTACTTTAATTCTGCTTATAATGGCAACCCTTTAGTTAATGCTATGGCCTTGGGTTTAATGGAGACTGAAGACATCGTTAAATCAGGGGCTTCAGGTATTGGTAATCCTGTATTGTATGTAGGTTCAACTACCGGAAGAGATGGCATGGGTGGTGCCAGTTTTGCTAGTGCAGAATTAACTGATCAATCAATGGATGATCGCCCTGCGGTGCAAGTGGGTGATCCCTTCTTAGAAAAGTCATTAATTGAAGCTTGTTTAGAAGCCTTTAAAACGGGGGCGGTGGTTGCTGCACAAGATATGGGGGCGGCAGGAATTACCTGTTCAACCTCTGAAATGGCCGCAAATGGAGGAGTTGGTATTGAATTAGACTTAGATAAAATTCCTGTAAGAGAGACAGGAATGGTTCCCTATGAATACTTATTATCTGAGTCCCAAGAACGGATGTTATTTGTGGCTAAAAAGGGCAGAGAACAGGAATTAATTGATATTTTTCATCGTTGGGGACTGCAAGCAGTGGTAGCAGGAGAAGTCATCAGTGATCCCATTGTTAGAATTTTATTTAAGGGAAAAATTGCCGCAGAAATTCCTGCTACTGCGTTAGCCGATAATACCCCAATTTATCATCGGGAGTTGTTAGAAACTCCTCCAGAATATGCCCAAAAAGCATGGCGATGGACAGAGGATAGTTTACCTAGTTGTACAGTAGAAGGCATTGAGATTAAGGGAGCATTGAAAACATGGAATGATATCCTCTTGACCCTATTAGATACTCCATCTATTGCCTCTAAAAAATGGGTCTATCGTCAATACGATCATCAGGTACAAAATAATACCGTAATGTTACCAGGTGGGGCAGATGCAGCAGTTATTCGTATTCGTCCTATTGATGCTAAACCTGATACTTGTAAAATAGGGGTTGCTGCCACCACTGATTGTAATTCTCGTTATGTGTATCTTGACCCCTTAGAAGGAGCAAAAGCTGCGGTTGCAGAAGCTGCTAGAAACCTCAGTTGTGTGGGGGCTGAACCCTTAGCTATTACAGATAATTTGAATTTTGGTAGTCCTGAAAATGCTATCGGATATTGGCAATTAGCCTTAGCTTGTCAAGGAATTTCTCAAGCTTGCCAAGAACTGAATACACCTGTGACTGGGGGCAATGTTTCCCTTTATAATGAGACAGTTGATAGCGCAGGAAAACCGCAACCCATTTATCCGACACCCGTTATAGGAATGGTGGGATTAATACCAGATATTAATAATATTTGTGGACAAGGCTGGCAAAAAGAAGGAGATATAATTTACTTGCTAGGGGTTGACAATAAACCCACTTTAGGAGCATCAGAATATTTAGCTAGTCTTCACGATATTGTGTCAGGGAAACCCCCAAAAGTTAATTTTGATAACGAACGCTCAGTACAAAAAACTTGTCGTGATGGTATTCGGAAAACTTGGATAAAATCGGCCCATGATTGTGCAGAAGGTGGCTTAACTGTTGCTTTGGCAGAATGTTGTATAAGTGGGGAGTTAGGAGCAGAAATTAAGCTTAATATTGACAATAAAATGCGCTTAGATACTTTATTTTTTGGGGAAGTTTGCGGACTAATTATTGTATCTGTAAGTCCTGAATACGAACAAGAATGGCAAACTTATCTCAATCAAAACCTGCGGAAAAGTTGGCAAAAAATTGGTCAAGTAAAGTCTAATAGATTAAGTATTATTTGTTCTGATAATTCATCAGTTATTAATGTAGAAGTTGAGAAGATGGTTGATTGTTGGTCAAATGCTATTGAAAGAAGATTAAAAAGTTAATTCCTTTAATAAATTAGGAGAAAATGAATCATGTTATCACTTGAAACCACCTATCAACAAGCATCAGAAAATCTAGAAACTTTGCTAAATAAAATTGAGAGCGTCTCTGGTATAGAGATATATCTGTACTAAAGTTCAAAATCAAGATATTAAGTGATCTATTACCATAGAGGACAATGTTTGACTATATTTATTTAGAAAGTTTACGATACCCTTGTGGTTAATCTGGGAGGACGTCATAAGTTAAGGCGGTTTCGCCCGCCAGTGCGACTGCATCCCATAATTAGTCAAAATTTCCCCAATAGTCCAAACCCCTCAATGCCTGGTAAGATGAAGTTAAATATTTGTTAAGAATTCTTTATTATTCTCACAGAGTTTCCCTAAAGATCCCCTATTAGCTGCTTTCCGGAGTTGACCTCTAACATGACTGCCAAAAAAAAACCTTCCCTAACCTATCAGTTAGTAAATGCTTCTGTTGATAGTGATGATTATTCCTTAGATAAACCTGAAGAAGCTTGTGGCGTTTTTGGGGTTTATGCACCCGAAAAAGAAGTCGCCAAACTCGCTTATTTTGGTTTATATGCCCTGCAACACCGTGGCCAAGAATCTGCTGGTATTGCTACTTTAGAAGGGGATATCATTCATTTACACAAAGACATGGGACTAGTATCTCAAGTCTTTAAACCAGAAATCTTACAAGAATTAACTGGTATATTAGCCGTCGGCCACACCCGCTATTCTACCACTGGCTCAAGTCATAAGGCCAATGCCCAACCTGTCGTACTGGAAACTCGCCTCGGCAATTTGTCCCTTGCACATAATGGTAATCTTGTCAACACCTATGAACTGCGTCGAAACCTAGAGCAACGGGGCTGCAATTTTAATACTAGCACTGATTCGGAGATGATTGCGGTGGCGATCGCCCAGGAAGTGGATGAGGGGAAAGACTGGTTAGAAGCAGCCCGTAATGCCTTTTCTCTGTGTTCTGGGGCTTATAGTTTAGTCATTGGAACCCCTCAAGGATTAATGGGAGTCAGAGATCCTAACGGTGTGCGTCCCCTGGTCATTGGTATTTTGGAAGGGGAGACAAGTCGTTATGTCTTAGCCTCGGAAACCTGCGCCTTAGATATCATTGGGGCAGATTATTTACGGGAGGTGGAACCAGGGGAACTGGTATGGATCACCGGGGAGGGGTTATCCTCTTTCCATTGGGCCACTCAACCCCAACGAAAATTATGTATTTTCGAGATGATCTATTTTGCCCGTCCTGACAGTTTAATGCACGATGAGACATTGTATAGTTATCGGGTACGCTTAGGGCAGCAGCTAGCCAAAGAATCTTGTGTTAAGGCAGATTTAGTTATGGGGGTTCCTGACTCTGGTATTCCTGCGGCCATCGGCTTTTCTCAGGTGTCAGGTATTGCCTACGGGGAAGGTTTGATTAAAAATCGTTATGTGGGAAGAACGTTTATTCAACCAACGCAACACATGAGGGAGTCGGGGATCAAAATGAAATTAAATCCTCTCAAAGATGTCTTGCAGGGTAAACGAGTCATCATGGTCGATGATTCTATTGTCAGGGGAACCACTAGCCGTAAAATTGTTAAGGCATTACGAGATGCTGGGGCCAAAGAAGTCCACATGAGGATCTCGTCTCCTCCTGTTACCCATCCTTGTTTTTATGGTATTGATACAGATAACCAAAGTCAATTAATTGCGGCGACAAAATCTGTCGCTGATATTTGTGAACAGATCGGAGTTGACTCTTTAGCTTATTTAAGTTGGAAGGGAATGTTAGATGTAACAGGAGAAGATACTAATAGTTTCTGTTCTGCTTGTTTTACAGGAGATTATCCTATTGCTATTCCTGATGATGTGAAGCGTTCTAAATTGATATTAGAAGAAGCGAAAATTTAACGGTATAGATGTTAACAATTAAACAATAAATGAGCAAAAGTTCGGGAACCCGTACCCAGACAACTGTTGCCATGGCTACCCTTATTTAGCTAAATTAGCACTCGGAAGGTTAGAGTGCTAAATTTTTAGAAAAAGCCCTCAACCCCATCATAAACATCAGGAGGATTCGTTCATGGCAGCAATCAGTATTAATGTCTCTACCGTTAAGCCCCTCGGCGATCGCATTTTCGTTAAAGTAAGCCCCGCCGAAGAAAAAACCGCCGGAGGCATCTTACTACCCGATAATGCCCAAGAAAAGCCCCAAATTGGCGAAGTAGTAGCTGTAGGACCTGGAAAACGCAACGATGATGGCAGTCGTTCCGAATTAGATGTCAAAGTAGGGGATAAAGTCCTCTATTCCAAATATGCTGGCACCGAGGTCAAGCTATCTGGAGATGACTATGTATTACTATCCGAAAAAGATATCTTAGCCGCCGTTGCTTAAACCAAATTAGGCAAGTTCTTATCGACTTCATTTATTCATTCATTCAGAATTGACGCAAACGAGGCATAATCTATGGCTAAATCTATTGTATACAACGAAGACGCACGCCGCGCATTAGAAAGAGGAATGGACATCCTCGCCGAATCTGTGGCCGTTACCCTAGGGCCCAAAGGACGTAACGTAGTCCTAGAAAAGAAATTTGGTGCGCCACAAATCATTAATGATGGCATCACCATTGCCAAAGAAATTGAATTAGAAGACCATATCGAAAATACTGGAGTTGCCTTGATTCGTCAAGCAGCTTCTAAAACCAACGATGTCGCTGGAGACGGAACCACCACCGCTACAGTTTTAGCCCATGCCATCGTTAAAGAAGGGTTACGCAACGTCGCTGCTGGTGCCAACCCCATTTCCCTGAAACGGGGTGTGGATAAGGCCACCGACTTCTTAGTTGAAAAAATCGCTGCCCACGCCCAACCCATTGCCGACTCCAAAGCGATCGCCCAAGTTGGCTCTATTTCTGCGGGGAATGATGAAGAAGTCGGCAAAATGATTGCCGATGCTATGGACAAAGTGGGCCAAGAAGGAGTCATCTCCTTAGAAGAAGGTAAATCTATGTTCACTGAACTAGAAATTACTGAGGGGATGCGCTTTGATAAAGGGTATATTTCCCCCTACTTTGTCACCGATACTGAACGCATGGAAGCGGTTTTTGAAGAACCCTGCATCCTGCTCACCGATAAGAAAATTAACCTCGTTCAAGACTTAGTTCCTGTATTAGAGCAGGTTGCCCGTCAAGGTAAATCTTTAGTGATTATTGCTGAAGATATCGAAAAAGAAGCCTTAGCAACCCTTGTGGTTAACCGTTTACGGGGTGTCTTGAACGTTGCTGCGGTAAAAGCCCCTGGATTTGGCGATCGCCGCAAACAAATGCTCGAAGATATTGCTATTTTAACGGGTGGCACTGTTATCACCGAAGATGCAGGTCTTAAGTTAGAAAATACCAAAGTAGAAATGCTTGGTTCTGCTCGTCGGATGATTATTACCAAAGATAACACCACGATTGTAGCTGAAGGTAACGATGAGGCGGTTAAATCCCGTTGTGAGTTGATCCGTCGTCAAATGGAAGATACTGAGTCTTCCTATGATAAAGAGAAGTTACAAGAGCGTTTAGCTAAGTTATCTGGTGGGGTTGCAGTCATTAAAGTTGGTGCTGCTACCGAAACCGAAATGAAAGACCGTAAGCTCCGTTTAGAAGATGCTATCAACGCCACAAAAGCAGCCGTAGAAGAAGGAATCGTGCCTGGCGGTGGGACCACCCTAGCACACCTCACTTCTACCCTAGAAGAGTGGGCTAATAGCAATCTGAGCAATGAAGAGTTAACGGGTGCGTTAATCGTGGCTCGTGCTTTAACGGCCCCCTTAAAACGTATTGCTGAAAATGCCGGTCAAAACGGTGCGGTGATTGCTGAACGGGTGAAAGAAAAAGAATTCAACGTCGGTTATGATGCTGCCACTGGCGACTTTACTGATATGTTAGCGGCTGGAATCGTTGATCCTGCCAAAGTAACTCGTTCCGGCTTACAAAATGCCGCTTCTATTGCTGGCATGATCTTAACCACAGAATGTATTGTGGTTGATAAGCCTGAGAAGGACAAAGCCCCCGCAGGTGGCGGTGGAGACTTTGACTACTAATTCTTGGTTAACCTAAACTGAGTAATGCGCCCTGTCCTTTAAGGATGGGGCGTTTTGGTTTATCGCTTCGCTCGAAGTCAGAAGTAGAAACGGAAGTAGGAAGTTATTTTAGCGGTCTTCAATTAGTGGCGAGTCTCAATCTTCCACGAAGAGTGATAATTCTGTGCAGTCGCGCCGCAGCTTCGCTGTGGAACTTCTGACTTCATGAATCAAACTCAGGGGCCCAGATTTCTACAACAGGCAATTCCCATCCCGCCAGGAGTTCCGGTACTTCAAGCACATCCCCATCTTTGAGGACAATCTGATCTGCATTGAGGCGATAAACTTCCATAGTCCGAGTTCTGGGATCAACTAATACTCCAACTTTAGTACCTAATTCCAAAAATTGCTGTATCTTCTGACGCAATTTAGTTAAACTATCAGTTTTAGATTTAACTTCAAACATCAAGTCAGGAACCAATTCGGCGTAATCTTCTGTTGTGCGAGGTAAACGTTTAGCTAGGATAAAAGAAGCATCCGGTGCGCGAACATCCCCATCTGTATTCGGTAAGCGAAAACCACCGCTAGAAGCAGTTACTCTGCCTAATTTTCTTGGCCTTACCCAATTTGATAACTGAGCAACAATGGCAGCAACTACTTCATCCGATTCTAAACCCGAAGGACTCATTAAAACAATTTCTCCCCCGACTAATTCCATCCGATAATCAGGATATTCTGCTTGTAGCTTTTCTAAATCTTTGACTGTTAAACTCGGCATTTCTAATATCTGATCTTCCATCAAATTGTAGCATTGAGAGATAATCTCCAGTTAATTTATGAATAAATCAACCCCGTTTAAGTTTTCTCCTGTCACCCTTGCCTTAAGTGTCTCTGTTTTGATTACCCTGACAACCTATATTTTAAGAGGTTTAGGAATCTTAGGCTTTATTCCTGGCAATGTTATTTTGCTGTTAATGACCATCTCAATTTTATTAGGCATTCTCTGCAGCATTTCTGTAATACGGCGTTTCTAGAGAAAACAATGACCAAATGCTGATAACATATAGTTCTTTGACATCAGATATTAATAATGGTAAAGCTTAGGTGCATAATAACATCAGTTTTGCCATTCACTTCTAGAGAACACCAGAAATTATGACTGGAAAAGTATTCGATGGTAATCAGGCACCAGCCGCCTTTCTTATCCTAATCCTTCCCCTTGCAGCTATTATCGTCCTTCTTTACAAAGCTTGGATGTGGGTACTGGGATTTGTTGCTTTAATTATTGTCTGGAAACTTGTGGACAATTATCAATGGCAACAATGGTGTACGAAGATCAATCCCATCTTCAATCAATTACTCAAAGAAAACCAAGGACAAATCACTGCTATGGATTTATCCTTAAAAGCGAATCTCAGCGCAGGTAGTGCTACAAGATTCCTGGCTAGAAAAGCAGAAGAATTCGGCGCAACTTCCAGGGATTTACCCGAACAAGGCCAAGTTTATTACTTTATTACAGCGAGTACCTTGGGCAGTATCTTCGATGATAGTGAACCCTTAGCCGACGAACCCAAAGAACCGGAAACCTTCGATGATGATGAGGATGCTCTCTTAGAAACCAATAATATTAACCCAGAAACTTCCGTAACCTCCCAATCAGAAGCAAATACTTCTCTATCAAGTCCTTTTGCTCAGTTAGCAGCACTGAAAGAAGAACGACAACAGCAACATCAAGACAGTAATGACTCACCTCTAGTATCTGAAACACAAATCCCTTCAGAGATTACACCAACCCCTTCTCAACCGGCGGAAAGTCCTCCAACCTCAATAACTTCTCAAGAAAGGTCAACCCCCACTGCTCCTGAGAAAAAACAGAAATTTACCCTCATTCAATCAGATTTAGCGAAACGCTTAGATACAACCCCTAGTACCATTGGCCGACGTAAAACTGATGCTAGTTTTGCGGAATGGAGTCAGAGTAAAGATCCTGATGGCATTGCTTGGAAATATCTCAGAAAGTCAAGGGTATTTATTCCAGTTGATCCTGAAAAACGTCAACTATAAAAGGCAACAGGCAACAGTAACAGGCTTGGAAAAGGGTTTAACCTTCTTCCAAGTTACTGTGATACCTAATGGTTTCTGCTCAAAATTGACCCCTTAATGCTCAAATATAAAGCTTTGTAACAAAACCTGTTAAGTGGCAAAAGAAGTTGATATATTAGTAATTGAAGCAGATAAGGCTTCCCTGGCAGAACAAACAGCCCAGTGAACAGGAAAAGTAAAACCAAGAGGTAAGTAAACGCTGTTTAAACTAACGTCTGTCTCGTATCCGACGACAACACCCAATCCGAAAACGGGTAATTCCTCAAATGGGTAGAAAGGAAGTAAAACCGCAAGCCAAGCTTAAGGGTTATAAGAATTAAGGGTTTGTTAGGTGTCTTCAAATAGTCTCATGTAAGGGAGGAATGAAACCGAAGAGTAGGACTTGGGTGTTGTTTGTTATCACAATAGGTTAAGTATCGTAAAGTTTCAATCAAAATATAGTCATATATAGGGTTTGAGGACAAAAGTAGTATATAAATATGGGAAGATTTACTCAACCCTTATCTTTTATTGGTTTACCTGTGTTATCTTTTCCCATTTTAAGACCAGATAAGTTACCTTTAGGGGTTCAATTAATTGCTGCGGCTTATCAA
>JAAUYB010227936.1_pt1 | contig 12191 bp, 10 predicted proteins | sample 7278071 | NCBI WGS metagenome assembly JAAUYB01 (sample SAMN14350121, study PRJNA611818) | marine sediment metagenome | isolation source: surface marine sediment (1.8m) | place: French Polynesia: Moorea | collected 2018-08
GACGCGTCCATATCCTCGCGCATCGCAATACTAATACAAATTCACAGCACAAACGCCCCAGGGGAATTTTTCTAGATGGGTTTCACTTTCACACTGGCATTTCCCGCCCTTGTCGGAGATAATGGAAATTCTGGATTTGAATTTGAATTTGGCGCCTTTTCCCGTCTCGAGTGTTTCATAACAGAGAAGAGAGAGAAGGAGCGAGCGAGAGCGAGAGAGACGCAGACCATAGAGAAATGAAGCTACGCAAAGAGGACCGAAAACGCGATTTTTTCTCTCCCTGGAAACAGAGAAAGGGCCTCGAAAAGTAGATATCAGCGGAGGAATCCCGCGGGTTCTTTTGAAGTAGTTCTCTCCTTCTCTTGGGTGGGCTGGCTGGTGCGCAAAGATGCACATTTTTTAAATCAAAAAAGTGTGTTGCAAAGTGTTTAAAAGTACACATTTAAATAATGTATACCATGCACAGAGAGATGTAGATTCCATTTCTGAAATCAAAATGGGGTGTTTCTGAAGCCATTTTTGCATATTTTGACTTACAAAATGACCCCTCCTTTCCCCTCCTGCTGGCCCAGCCCCTCTCTTCCTTTTGCTCTGTTTTTATCACTCCCTCATGGATAGGGGGCGCCACTAAGTAATAAGCTCCTTCTCTTGTCCCTGCTGCTGCAGAGCAAAATCTGGCTGGACTTGCCCAGCGCTGGACGTCTTCCCCGCTCTTTTGCCTATGCGCAGACAGAGGAAAACAGCTGAGGAAAAGACACCAGAAAGAAAGAGAAGGAGAAAGAAACTAGAAAGAAGAGTTGGACGCGAAGGCGAAAGGAGGTCGGGAGAGGGATTGACCTCTGCAGCCGCCATTTGCAGCGAGGCCTCGAGGTCACGGCCTCCACAAGGGAATCCTGCTGGTCTAGGGGAACGTCCTCTGCCGGGAATTCTCCGGAGGGCGCCCGGAGACTCGCGGAGGAAACGAGGGTGAGTGGTCACGCGAGCGAGATCTCTCACGCGAGCATCCTCGCCCCGGAGCTCTCGTGAGAAATGGCTGTGTCCGGGGAGTGTACATCCGGAGGAACCCGGGGGGAGCCTAAATTGTTCCCCTGATTAAGATTAAGGTATAGTTGGTTGTGGGTAGGATCGTTGCCGCAACGGGGTTCCGCAATCTTTCCAAGGTCATGAATTGTTGATGATTTGGTACTAGCGGAAGCGAAGGTAGAAAGTTTTCACTTGATGCTTTGGCGAGAGAATCCCGTATGGTAGACGTGGAAAGGGTTTTACTACGGCTCCCGGATTCCCAAAAGCAGAGATACGGGTTTTTAGACAGCTACAAAGCGCGAACGCTTTTGCTTCCGTTATTGAATTGGCACTAGTCAAGCTCGGTGGACTCTGGTGGACCGGGTCCACCACTAGGGGACGTCAAATTCTCTGGTCGACTAAAAAAATATTAGTCGACTAATTTACCATATTGTAGTCAGTTAATCGATTAACTGACTATTACTTCATAAATGTTCCTCTTTTACATTTTTTTTAATGAAACGCGCTAAAAAATCTTTTGTCTCTCACCATCTCCAGAAAAAATTATGAAAATACCCAGATTTTTATAAATAATACCGTAAATATTTTTCTATTTTTCCAAATATTCGATATTTTTAACTACATAACAATTAGTCGACTAATTTGGTCAGTTAAAGTTAACTGACTATTGAGGTCCAGTAGTCAGTTAATCGATTAACTGTTTGTCTGGTACGGCCCCTATCCACCACACTATTTGAGGCTCTAGTAGAAAAAGTCCAAAAAATACAAAAAAATCATCAAATATTATCAAAATGTGTGTAAAAATAGATGGGTTAAAATGATAATGAGCAAGAGCGAGGCTATCATTTAAACCCATCTATTTTTTTGGCACATTTTGGTAATTTTTGATGATTATTTTGGTATTTTTTGGCCATTATCGGGTGATTCTGAATCTGTGGGTTTTCCACATAAAGGTACTGCAGCTTTTGAATTACTATTTGGGACTTGAAGCCTCCGAGCGTCTTATACCGGTACGTGTGTACTCGATTGCCCAGTGCCATTGTGTGCAAGCATTGCAGTGGGCCCAGGGGGAGGACATATGTATGTATGTATGTATGGGTTTATTCGAGTAGTAATTATGGTACAGGTTACAGGGTCATGATTGTTGAATCTTTCTACTCAGGAGGGGAGGGATATCTTCAGTGAGATGTTTTCACCCTCTTCCCCCTTAGGTTGAGTTCAGAGAGTGTTCCCAGTGCCATAAAACTAGATTTTAGTTTCCTGCAACAGGCTCATTCATTCTTTGCAAATTCCCGTAATTAAAAATTAATTAAATTAATTATTAAAATTAATATAAAACATAAGAAAACCTTTGCGTTAGTTCCATTTGTTCCGGAAGGACAGGTACTTTTTTCCAGATTAGATACTTTGTTGGAACGTTCCTTTGTCATGTACCCCGTTTTCCCCGGAAACAGCGGCTCCCTGCTGACTTCTTTTTACATAACGTGCCTTCATATCTGGGGAATGCCGATTGGTCGAATGTCGATCCCTATCCACCCACCCGGCTCGAAACAAAATCACAACCCATTCGCTCTGTGCGGCGTGAGCTGTAAGCACTCCTTCCCCTTCCCTCCTCCCGCCTGCCTGTCTTACGTAAATTGCCCAATCCTCCCCTACTGAGGACCTTCTCCCTAACCCATGTTATGTCACGGGGGCGCCGCTGCCCTGCTTCGTTAGAGGCCCATGCTTTGAAGGCAGAGAGTACCCACTACGGTGCCACTGCCACTATATATTGTGCAAAGGGGTCTTGTGTAAAGAATAGCGGATTTGGTTTTCTTTCTGCGAATGGCTCTACTCGGCCTTCTGTCGTGGCAGATTTCAGTTTTCCCTCCACGTCCCCACATGCCCATTATTGCATAAAGCCCCTCACCTAGCCTGCCTTTGTGCACCGACGGCGGCCTGTCAGGGGAAATAGAGCAGGAGGAAGAGGGCCGCGTTGAGTGCGCGCGCGCTTTTCGTTTGCTCGTTACGTATAGCCAAGCAGCCTCTCTCCCTCTCTGCTGAGGCCCCCTTCTGTCGGGCCCCGGTGTGGCAGGATATGATGTGCATGAATTATTCAGGCTGTGTATGACCGACCGACGGCTGCGGAACCCAGACCTGCCAGAGGAGAGGGAGAAAAAAGTAGGAGAAGTTAGGTAAAGCCCTCTCCTGTTCCTCCTCCGGCTCTGGCGTTTGCTTAGTGAGAGAAAACTTTTTTTTCTTTCCGGGTCTTCAGATCTGAGCCTAGCTCGAGAAAGCTGCGTAATGCCCACTGAAATTATTGAAGGATGGAAACTTTTTTTCCTCTTTCCAAATTTAGCAAACTGCTTATTCAGTTAGCATGGCCGCCGAGACCGACAGATCTGCGCCAGTTGCATGCATATTTCATCGCAACATTTTTCGACTCTCCCCCTGCTGCTTCGGGATGTGTAGGGAATGTAATCGGGATGGAGGGGAGAGGGGAAGGGCCACCAACAACGTGAGGGGCCTTCACGTTGCACGGGGGAGGGAGGGGATCGCGAGAAGAGCCCGGGCGGGCGGGACAGAGAGAGAGAAAGACGGGGGGGAGGGGCACATTGTGTAACTTGCTTTCACAACAGAGGAAGGGAGAGAGGAGATAGGTAGGACGAGCAGTACGTAAGAGTAACAGCTAGACTTTTCTAAATAAAAAGTGTTTGTTGCACTGTGCCTTGTCTCGTACCCTGATTTCTTTCTCTTGGTCTGTTTATTGTTGAGATGGAAGAACTAAGAAGTTTACTTGTACTTGTAGCAAAGAGAACAGAGAGTAACGGTGTCAGACACTCAACAAACATTCCGAAAAAGGTCGAGCATTTCCTCTGTTGTTTCCCCAAGTTTTTTTCTCTTTCTGGCTTGGTGATTCAGATTTGCCGGCCGTACTTTTTCTTGAAATGATCAGTCAAATTGACATGCTTGGGGGGTGGGGACGGGGACGAGACGTGACTGATACACAATCCTTTTAAGGCCCGAACTATTTCGTACTCTCGATCATCGGTGGTGATATTTCCCGAACATCGTCTTGTCACGTACCCTCCCGCGTGATGTGCCAATTTTTTTTTCGTACTTTGGCAGTGACAACGTACAAACAAAGGACATATCCGGTGATTCTGTCAAATGTTTCTACGCTTTTCTTTGATTGTCTTGAAAAATTTGACCGAAATTGAGCAAGTTGCAAATTTGCCTAGTGCACGTGCTGCCTGCCGTCTCGTGCCTCCCCTCAAGACTGAATTTGTGATCAGATCAACAACTCTCCAAGTTGCCAAAGCATGGAACCTTACAAAACTTTCCAAAGCTCTTGGCATTCAAAAGAAGGGTTGTTTGACTGGCCCACCACTTTTTATCGCGGAGAGACAGACCAGCGCCGCAGCAGAGAAAACACGTTAGGTACGTTTGAAGTATGCGCCGTCTGTGGTCCTCACTCTCGCCTCTGTTTCCCCGGCTGCGTCTGAAAAGAGCGATTCGGTAACGCTGAAGGAAGGAAAGGAGGCCCCTCTCCTCTCTCCCTCCGGAGTCGCGTCCTACTTACGAGGAGGGCATATACTCAGTCCTCCGTTTGAAGCTCCAAGAGAAGGACGTGGCCTCTTCTAGGCTTTGAAGTGTTAAGAGAACTTGAGTTGTGTGGTGTTCTTCCTCGGGCTCGAAGCCCATGCCGAACATGGTGGTGGTCTCGGGAGAGGTGCCGGAAGACAGGGCGGACGCCGGCGCCTCTTGGCAGCGGGATAGTGACCATGTGTTCACTAAGTTCTCAGTTTCGAGGCTGATAGGAAGTGGTGAGTTTGGCCGGAATGCTACACAGTATTGTACATTTCTCCCCGGACAAAAACCGTACCAGAGGGTACAAAACCTGCGTGGGTTTCTTTGATGCACAGTACGTTTTCCCCGTTCGGATGTGTGTTGGCATAACATTTCATAGTACGTTTCCCGCTTTCCCCGTTACGTCGCCCTCGCCGCCGCCGCCGCCGCCGCCGTCGCGACTCTGTTGTTAGCTCTTCTCTATTGTACCTTTCTTTCTCTTTGCTCAGGCCCCTTGGGCACCACGCCCCTCGCGCGTGAGACGGACCCCGTCATATATCCCGGAAGCGACGCCGGCGCCCTACCCCCGGATATTATGGACGTGGTCCCAGCAGAGCCAGAAGAAGGCGAGGAGGGCGCCATGGAGGTGGAGGACGAGGAGGCGCCGGGCAAGGAGAAGGGGGAGGAGGAGGAGCGCGAAGAGCAGTCAAAGACCCCATCGGAGGGGAACGAAGGATCTGGAGGGTCCAGCGAGGACTCCGGCTCCTCTTCCAGTTCAGATGACTACGGGAAAGAGGAGGAAGGGGAGGAGGAAGACAAGAATGAGAGGTATTTAAGATTATCATTTCTAGTAAACTCCTTTAATTGCCAACTTCCCTTGTTTTCCTTTCTACTCAGTATGCCTCAGGAAAATGGTCTTTCCAAGCGCAAGAGAAAGTCGCAAGAAAAGAGGAAGGAGGAAAAAAAGAAACGCCAGAAGAAGAGGGAGGGCGAAGACGACGTCTCCTCCGACGAAGAAGAAGTCGGTGGCGAGGATGAGACCAAAGAGGGAGAGAAAGAGGCCAAAGCCCCTTCGCGAAAGAGATCAAAGAGGGGCCTCGACGACAAAAAGAGGAAAAAGAAGAAGGGCCGACACCTCAGGCGCAACATCAAGGATGTACTGGAGGACAAGGACCTGGAGGACACGACAAAGCAAGCCCAGGTGAGTTGGCTGAGAAATCATTTTTTGTTCTTTCCCTTTTCTTTACTGGACCGATGTACTATTCTTCAGGCGGAGGAAGTGGAGAGGCTGCGGCGGCTCCAAGAGCAGAAGCGCCAGCGTCTGCAGGCCGCCTTTTTGGCGCAGATCGAGGAGCGCCAGATGAACATGCTGCACGAGGTAGAGAAGAAGTTCGACAGGCAGATGGTGGCGCAGACGGGCGGATACATGGTGAGCAGTGCACGATTTTCGCTTCATGGGCAGAACAAGATTGTATTTTTCCCCTCCTCCTCAGTTTTCGGATCCCGGGTCAAGTCTCCTAAACAGCCGAGTGCCTTCCGTGCCCCGTGCCCCCTTCCTCCAGTGTCGAGTCCCTAGCCTGGACGAGAAGCGTCCCCAGGAGGTAGTCCAGCTGAGCTCTAGCAGCGAAGGCGAGGACGCCACCAAGAGCAAAAGGCAAGCCCTCGGCGGAGATGACTCCGACGTCAAGATCCTCTCCGGGGACGAGGCACTCGGCCTCTCGGACGACGACGACCAAGGAGAGGACGACCCTAACAATTCCGGGGACCACATCAACGACGTGCTTAATGTCCCGGATCCTGAAACCGGGCGGGTTCTAGTCAATCCTGGTCATCCAAGGGAAGACGAAGACATCTTCTTGGCGCCTCAGATAGCCCGAGCGATCAAGCCGCACCAGGTAGTCATACCCATCAAGATGATATACGTTAGCTTGACGTTTTTATCTTTTCTCCCCTTGTGCAGATTGGCGGCATCCGCTTCCTGTACGACAACATCATCGAGTCCAACTCCCAGTTCTCCTCCTCGTCCGGCTTCGGCTGCATCCTGGCGCACAGTATGGGCCTGGGGAAGACCATACAGCTTGTGGCCTTCTCCGACATCTTCCTGAGACACACCCCGGCCAAGCACGTCCTCTGCATCGTTCCCGTCAACACGGTGCAGAACTGGATCGCAGAGTTCGGAATGTGGGTACCCGAAGACAAGAAGGCTAAGGGGGAGACCAAAGAAGACGAGCAGGCACAGGAAGAGAAAGGGGAAGTGAAGAAGGAAGAGGAGGAGCCCGTTCGGCCGAGAAACTTTGGCGTCCACGTCCTCAACGACGCTCTGAAAAACCTCGACGCCCGCGGAAAGGTCATCCTCCGGTGGCAGCGCGAGGGCGGAGTCCTCCTCATGGGGTATGAGCTGTACCGGCTGCTGGCCAGCAAGAAGAGGCCCAGGAAGAAGAAGCCTAAGGGGCCAGAGTGCATCGACCTGGAGGTCGAGGACAAGAACAAGTCCCTGTTGGACGGTGAGAACAGAAACGAAAAAGAAGTAGTGTTGCATTAACTAATCTATTGCGTTTGTTCTCCCCATAGAAATTCACTTGGCATTGGTGGATCCTGGTCCAGATCTGGTCATCTGCGACGAGGGCCATCGCATCAAGAATTCGCACGCTTCCATCTCCCAGGCACTGAAATCCATCCGAACGAAGCGGAGAATCGTTCTCACCGGCTATCCCTTGCAAAATAACCTCATGGAGTACTGGTATGTTCCACTGCAAAAATATCATATTTGGACAAACCATTAATAGCGACGCTCCTTCTTTCCACATTCAGGTGCATGGTGGACTTTGTCCGCCCCAGCTTCCTGGGCACCAAGACCGAGTTCGCCAACATGTTCGAGCGCCCCATCCTGAACGGGCAGTGCACGGACTCCACCCCGCGCGACGTCCGGCTCATGATGCATCGCGCGCACGTCCTCCACCAGCAGCTGCGGGGCTTCGTCCAGCGCCGCGGACACAAGGTCCTCCAGCTCAGCCTGCCGCCAAAGTACGAGCACGTGCTCATGCTGAGGATGACTCCGGTGCAGCGCAGGCTGTACAGGGCCTTCATGGAGGAGCTGCTGAGCGCCAAGAGGTCCGTGTCCAACCCGCTCAAGGCCTTCGCAGTGTGCTGCAAGATCTGGAACCACCCGGACGTGCTGCTAAACTTCCTACGTAAGTGCTGAAAAGAACCTGTTGCGCTCGCCTATCTTGTTGCGCTAACGAGGTTATGGCAACCAACGTCCGCTTTTCCAATATCGCGTCTCGCGGCGCTCAATTGAGAGCATTGGCTCGTAATTTTGCTTTCCCCCTCGCTTACTTGCGTAAAAAGTTGAGCAGTCTGTCTGTTTATTACGAAAGTTGCCATTCGACAGAGGCAACATTATTACTCTTTTTCGTAAGTCACTTGTTCTTTCCTCAGAAGCACTTAAGCTGTCTCCTTCCCCTCTACCCGGGGAACAACGGAGAAGGAGGATCCTCTTGAGCTCGCCTTTTGCTCGCTCCCTGTCTCCTTCCTCCTAAGCCAATTACCCTGTTATAGGGAAGTTATGAAAACTTTCTGACGTTTCCTTCTTGTGTTTTTTTGTATCTAGGGAAGAAAGAGGCTGCCGAGGACCTAGACCTGGACATGGAGGAGCTCTCCTCCTCCGCGGGAGGGAGCAAGAAGGGTGCAGGGAAGGGTCGGGCGGCCAAAAAGGACTCCAAAGGCTCGTCTGGCGCCAAAGCAGCCCCGTCGATCTCGTCGTCAAATGGATTCGACGGCGGCCCGCTCTACACCCAGGCCGGCCCCGGCTTCAATCCCTTTGCCGCTGAGATCGAGGCGGCCGTCGCCGGCAAGAAGGACGAGATATCATACGATTGGGTAAGTTAAGCAGAGTTGTGTCGTCGTCTCCTCTCCCTTCCGCATACAGTAGAGCAGCAGGGATTGCTTTTTCTTATATCATGTCTTTGGAAGGGGGAATCTCCTTACCGCATCAAAAAAAGGTTACGCCTGAGCAGAGGGCCCCCTCCCTCCCTCTTTCCCTCCTACTGTGAACTGTTACTGTACCAATTCTCCGTAACTCCGGTGAAGCGAAAGATCTCGTTTGCGATAAGGGTAGAAAGAACTTCTTTTGACATAGACCAGCCGCGTACAGTGCTCCCGTACCTCTTTTCATTCCTCTAATCTCATCCCGCTTCGTAACCGTCTCTCGTTTTCGTAGGCCCAGGACCTGATGACCGATTACGTCGCGGGGCGACTGGAGAACTCGGCCAAGTTCGAGGTGTTCTTTTCCATCCTGGAGGAGACCGTCCGCTGCGGCGACCGACTGCTCCTCTTCAGCCAGTCGCTCCTCACCCTTGACCTGCTGGAAGACTACCTGCAAGCGCGGCAGATTCCGGACGGCAGCGACCGCCCTTGGCTCAACGGCACCACCTACTTCCGCCTTGACGGTTCCACTCCCGGCACCGAGCGGGAGCGCCTCATCAACGCCTTCAACGCCTCTCCCGACGTGCCCCTCTTCATCGTGTCCACCCGCGCCGGCAGCCTGGGCGTCAACCTGGTGGGCGCCAACCGCGTGGTGGTCCTCGACGCCTCCTGGAACCCCTGCCACGACTCCCAGGCCGTCTGCCGCGTCTACCGCTACGGGCAGCGCAAACCCACACACATCTACCGACTCGTGACGGACAACTCCCTGGAGAAGAAGATCTACGACCGCCAGGTGAACAAGCAGGGCATGTCCGACCGGGTGGTAGATGAGCAGAACCCGGACAGCCATTTCACCTCCAAGGACATCCACAAGCTCATCTGCGACGGCGAGGAGGACCCGGAGCCGCCAGAGGAGGATGAACTGGCGCGGTTCTACTCTGCCGTCAAAGAGGAGGGGGACACGGTGAAGGAGGAGGAGGGCGTCATCGACCGGGTAGTCCGGAGGTGCCGGCACCAACTGACGAGGGCGCCCTTCACGCACGAGTCGCTGCTGGTGGACAGGAAGGAGAAGCGGCTGTCACGGGCGGAGAAGAGGCTGGCGGAGCGGAGCTACCAGATGGAGAAGGGCTCCAGGGTCTCCTACTCCAGGCCCTCCTACGCCGCCTTTTATCCCAAGCCGGGCTTCACCGCCAGCAACCTCAATAATCCCGGTAAGAACTGTCTACTGTATACAGTATGCTGTGCATAACTTCGTACCTCTCAGCCTTGTTTATTTCACAATAGGGGTCTTTCTATCCCCTTTTAAGTAAGCGTTTCCCGGCACGTAACGTGCGCGTGCTTTCTCTATCTCCCTTTCTCCCTCGCACGCTTGTTGCAAGAAGAAGAAAGCAAAGGCGCCAGTGGGCCAGAGTGGGAGTAGTGACATAACTCTAACTTCGATTGCCCTTGGCACGAATAAGAGACTGAGACACACATAACATTGGAGGGGTAGCGTAGAGCCCCGCCTATTTTGCGATTTCCCGAAACCCCTCTATCACAACAGGCTTCTTTGCAAGCTTTTTTGATCTCTTTGATCCCAGGCTGACATAATGCCAGAAAATCCAATCATGTTCCCTTCCATTCTTGTTGCAGGCTCTACAGGCTACTCTCGCCAAAGGTACTTCGACACGCCTTCCCTGGGCGTCCCTTCCACCTCTTCTGCTCCTATGCCCACGACGTCGTACTCAGGCTACCCGCATCTCTCCCCTCCCTCGCTCTCCACTCCCTCTACGTCCTCTTCGTACCTGCCTTATCCCCCACCGCCGTCGCTGTCCTCAGCGGCTTCCTCATCGTCGTCCCAAGTTCCCTCCACCTCCCTCTTCCTCCAGCAGCACCAGCAGAGGCCGGTGGCGTCAGTCAGGCCCATGACGACTGCTTCGACCACTGTGTCTGGCGGACAAGGCACGTCGGCCTCCTGCTCCTCTTCTTCTGGGCCACCTTCGTCCATCACCAACGCCGAGCAGGCCAGGCAGATGCTGATGCGGCACCGGGAGAACCTGCAGCAGCACCAGAAGTTCCCCGACCCCGGCTGTTCCTCCTCTGGTCCCCCGCCCATGGCCCCCTTCCCGTACGAAAACGGCCACCCGTTCCACAACCCACCGGCGCCTCAGCGCCACCACCAGCACCACCGCGGCGGAGGCGGGCACAGCAGCGCCTCCTCCACGTCGTCCACCGCCTCCTTCCCCAGCCTAACCTCCTCCTCCGGCAAGCGCTTCCCCGTGGAGGCCCTGGCCAGGCAGGGCGTGGCCATCCAGGAGCTGCAGGTGCCGCGAGACATGGTCATCCCCACGAACTCCCCCGACCAGCCTCCCATCGGGCTCAAGCAGGGCCAGCGCGTCATGGTCATCCGGACGCCCAAGGGAATCTACCTGCGCATGGAGGAGAAGATCATCAAGATCAAGCTGCCGCAGGGGCTCCTTGGGGCAACGGTGCCGCAGAAGACGGTGGACAAGGAGCCGACTGAAGTCGTCACTCTGTCAGACTCGTCCGAAGACGGGGAACAGCAACAGCCACAGCAAGAACAAGAGCTGAACCAGCGAGAGCCTCGAACTTCAGAGCGCAACCAACTAACCGCGGCGAAGGACCTCTTCGAGCTGGTGGCCTCCGCCACCACCAACTCCCCGAGCAACTCTGACGAGTCCACCCCCACGGCAGCGTCCTCTCCGGGCAGCGCCTCTCCGCCATCCGAAGTAGGGGGAGAAGGGACCAACAATGGAGCGACTGATAAGGAGGTGGACACCCCGGCGGTCGTCGGCCAACAAGCGACGTGAACAGCTATTGCTGCTAATAATAAATGTACCTGGCTATGGCTACTATGGTGTACATGATGTACGGATTTTTTTAAATTCCGTCGAATTCCGGTATTGTTCCCTCGCAAGCACTTATGCATCCAATCTTCATGTCAGACAAAAAATTATCTTCTCATCTTCCTGTGCAAGCGTCTCAGTATAATCATGGTGGCAGTGGGCCACACAAAAACAAGAGTTTCCCCTGCGAAATATATAAAATCGAGAATTGTCGAACGGCCTAGTCGCGCACACATACCGTGCATGTCAACCACGCAACGATATTGTTGCGGGTTGTTCAATGTTGAGTTCCATTTTACGGCTTCACATATTTTTGTCCTCTTCATTTCTTTTGAAATACCCTAAAAGAAAATATATCGTTGTTTCGTAATCAGTGTCGCACTTGAAAGAAACCGCTTCATTCTGCTTGCCATATGCAGACCTTTTTGCTCTTGCTCCTTTTCGCGTCCGGCGGTTTCGTCGCTTCCTCCAAGGACGGAGGAAAAGAGGAAAAGGAGTCTGCTGCTTGGAGGCCCCTCCCGAACCTCAGCATGGTGAAGGCCAAGCTCAGGCCGAGGATATTCGATAGCAGCGGTATACAGTTTTCTTCCAAGTCCGTGCATTTGCATTTTGCATTCTAGGCCCCAAGGGACTTCCCGAAAGCAAAGTAAGAGCAGTCTATAAGTCGACCCTCTTTTTCAATCCCGTCTTGTGGTGCTTCCAGAAGCCCTCCAGCCTCCGCATAGTCCGGACGTGGATCCACATGGATTCGAACGCCAAGTTCCACGTGACCGTTGAGGTGGGTTTGTAATTAACGGGTGGCGCAGACAAATCGATCCACCCTGTAGCCAGGTAGAAAAAAAGTGTATA
>JAAUYB010002984.1_pt1 | contig 12188 bp, 17 predicted proteins | sample 7278071 | NCBI WGS metagenome assembly JAAUYB01 (sample SAMN14350121, study PRJNA611818) | marine sediment metagenome | isolation source: surface marine sediment (1.8m) | place: French Polynesia: Moorea | collected 2018-08
AAATGCCAAAAAGAGCTTGGCACTTTTGTTTCTTCCAAAAAATGCCATGAGGTCTCAAAAAATGCCAAATTTGCGTTTTTTGGCACTAAAAATGCCAGGTTGGCAACCATGTTCGCTCCTCTTTTTTTCGCTCCTCTCCCGTCATCGCACGAACCGTAGCATTAGGCCTCGCTGACCCACTTTCTGTTCGCCGAAGGGAAGGAGCGCGACGGACTGGGTGGCAAAAAACCGGCGCCGCGCTTTCGCCTGCGGCCTCTCCCCCTTCCCTCCTTCGCCTCGTCTCCGGGGCGGTCTGGCTGACTCGCACAATTGTTTACCCTTCTCCCGACGGTCTGCTTGCTGCGGGCGCCGCGGGGCTACTTACTACTTGGCTTTTTGCGATATTTCGCTCCAGCAACTTCACGTAATGCTGCTTGAGATGCGTTCCCTCCTCCTCCGAGGAGGATTGTGATTATCGTGTCGGATGCCGTTCATTCAAACTTTTTATTTTCGAAAATATGTCGACGATCGGGTTGACAGTTTCAGGGTAAATCTTTTTTCACCGTACTGTACACAGTTGCTTTCAAAGCAAAGGTAGGCTACGACTCTGATTAAAGTTTTCCGGTGGCAGTTTTAGGTTACCATTCGCCTTCTGCGTGCATGAATATACGGTACCCACAGTAAGTGTTCAGCACATACATACCGTACGTATGTTGCTCCGCCAATGCATACTGAACACATAATATTCTACAGTACTCCTTGCTTGCGCGGGTTATTGTCCAGGCACAGTGAAAGATACCCTAGCAACAATATCAGGGCAAAAATAATTGTTGTTGAGGGATAATCCAATAGTGAGCAAAATTGCCAATAGTCATATCGCGGGTATTGATTGTGAAGCAGGAATGAAGGTTTCACAATAGCAATCTTATGGAATCAGGGATAATTTTGTAATCCTCACCGGTCACGCGTACGGACGTGCAAGTCGCATGTCTAGCGAGGCACAGGAGAAAGAAAGAAAGCACACACCAAAAGCCGACTGTGGATACGATTTGTTGAACCCGGAAATGACTAAAAGCGCTAGCAGAATAGCGGTACATGGAGACCGGAGAACGATAAGAACAAATGGAGGAAATACTGAAGAGGAACTACGAAACCAGCAGAGGCATATGGCAACTGCGTTAAAAATTAAGATAGGCAGCCTCCGAGTCGACATAGCTAGTTTTCTCCATTCCTATGCACGTCTGCTTTTTAATGCGGCCCCTATTCTCTCTGCCTTGGCTTGCTTTCGATCCCTCCCTCTCTCGAGCCCAGTAAGTATAGTAGAGCTAGATAGATTGACGGACGAATCAGCCACGCTTCTCTCTTCCCAGGACCTGACAGTCATGAAGTAAAAGTCGTTTCCGAGGCGGGCATTTTCTTCATTTTTTCGTCTCACCCCGCCCCCTCTTCCTCTGCAGCCCTTTTAGACTAGGAGAAGAGAGGGGGAGGAGGTGTCTGGTCGAACATTTTGGCGGTGGCCTGAGTTCGTAGCACAGCAATGTGGCCTGTGGGAGCTTCTCCTCCTCGACGAACGGAGGCGGACCCCATTGCCAAGTTTCTCTCGGGCCGACGACAACAACTTTGCTCTCCCCTGCTATCCCCTCCCGGTTTATTCCCTCCTTCTCCCTGCTTTCTTGGCACGGGGCGAGGATCGTCTGCGAGGGAGCTGGCCCCAAGAGATGACGGAAGCTAGCGAAATACCTTTGGTCTATGATACGCGCATTACTTGTTTGTGTTTTTTGGCTGTACATCACGCTTGCTTCGAGTGAAAATCATAAACCAGACGCCCTGCCCTCGAAGCAGCGACGAATTCTCCAAAAGTCGCCTTTCGTCTTCCCCGCTTTTAAGTCGAGGCATGAATGACTTGTCTAGCACTGCTGACTGTACGTAGGCACAGTAGTGCCAGTACTTTTATTATTTCCTGCTCCACACTATCTGTCTGTCTCACTATCCTTCTCTCTCTTTATACCTCTCTCTCAAAGGCCATTGACCACCGGCGGCTTTCTTTCCGGCCTTCCTCCTCCAGACCCTCTGTGAGCTTTCCGGGAGGGAGAAAGAGAGATAGAGAAAAGAGAGAGGAGGGTTCAGAGCGCTTCGAGTGAGATCGGGCATTGCACCCTGGCAGGGAATCTCCTCTTTCCCTCCTGTGCCTTGATCCCTCCCCCATTTCCTTGTGCCCCTGCAGATCTCCCGCTACATCCGTCCTTGTCTGGCGGATTATCAGACCTCAGGCGCCAATTAGGGTTTAGGATTTTGCAGCCGGAGAGCGAAAATTCTTCTGTATTTGCGTCTCGAAAAAAGAGGGAAGGGCATACAGGGCTGCTTTTTGTTGGGAGACAAACATTAGTCAAACTTTCAAAGTTAATTTCCACTTCCGTTACGCCCTAGCTCCCACGCGGGCTGGCGGGCTCTGTTGGGCGACTGCGCCATTACTGTCTTTGTACCCTAACTTCCAGGGCTTTCTTTTCCTCTTCCAACCCCTTCCCCCTCCCCCTCTTTCCATAAGACTTCCTGCTCCTCCTCCCTGCAGACTTGAGCCCCTTCCCTCCCCCTTCGTCCCGTAGTTTCTTCCCCCTCATAGAGCAAATTTCTAGTGTCAGTGGTGCGTGCAATCACAGTCGAGTCTACTCTACTACCCCTCCCACTTTTTCGTACCACTGCCCCCATAAAGTTGTTCTCCGGCCCTCTCAGCCCCAAGTCCAGCGAGCCTTAATTTTAGAAGAAACTTGGAAAATTGCGAAGTTAGAAATTCTTTGTAAAATAATGTAATCGGCCATGCTGGTTTGCTTTTTCCTGCAAATAGTTTCACCTCTTTTCTGTCAAGATGAGCTAAAGTCGGATCGGAGACTGCTTTCTCTGGGGAGGAGAAAACTAGCTACTTCAAGGCGTTTCGTTAGTGCAATTCTTTGTCTTCTTCTGTCAAAGTGTCGGAGGCACCACAGCTTGCAGCTTGAGGCTTCTTCGACTTTTTTCTTGGAGGCGGTTGGTCATAGGAGACAGTATTCTCATCATGTTGGCCTCCGCCATTGCCGCTTTCGTTTGAGGCCAAGTGCTTAGCTCCCCTCTTGGCGGCGGCGGCGGAGTCCTGCAGGAGGAAGCACACCTCATCCTCCTCGTCCTCTTTGCACTCTTCTTCGGAGCTGGCGAACCTTCTGACGACGGAGTAGCGCGTGGGCCTCACCGGCCCGGTCAGATCCTGGCTGTAGACGGACCGGGAGAGGGCGTAGGCGCTGTCGGCTACGTCGTGCTGGGCGCGATGGATGTGGAGGCTACGGGAGAGGCGGTCGGCGATGGCGGCAGAAGTGCGGGCGGAGGAGGTGCTGGCTTGGGCTGCCTCATGCTCCGAGGACTCTACTGCCTCCGATCCTTCCTCATCCTGGCGGCGCCTGTCGCCTGTCGTCTCCCGGGCGTATTTCTGGCAGAGGCGGCAATTTTCCGCCGTCATTCTCGGACCGGTTGAGACTTGGGGATCTTCTTCTTTGCAGCGTTTGGCTTAATTGTGTAGAGTACAAATCGAGGGAAGTCACTTAGTTTTGAAATTATTTTAGATTTTTCTCGTACAATGAATCGACAAATTTTATTTTTTAAAATGTATTGCTCGAGTTTTGAGTTTGAAAAAAAATCTAGGTTATTTACTGTCTTTTATGCCAATTTCAGGTATGTCGCTCTGGAGAGTAACAATTTAGAGAGAAGTCAGAGAACTATTTCATCAACCAAACGGCGTATGGTAAGAGAGTGATCAGCCCGGACGCAGGGGAGGAAGTCAAAAACGACGGCAGTTTCACGTGGTCGCCGGTCATGCGTGTTGACGTTCGTTGGGTAACGTGCGGACGGCAATAAAATCAGTCAACCCCCTCTTCGGACAGAGACATCCTTTTCGCTTTGCTTCCTCCCTGACCTACTTCTAGTTCTGGTCGCCCGTCTATCTTGCCATCCAAACGTCCGTCCTTCCGTCCGGCGGCGGCGGCAGCCTGTTGCCACCTATGGGCGGGCGGACTGAGGAAGTTTATAGGCGGGGAAAAAGTAGGGGGCGAACCGGGGGCGTCATCGGCACTTAGTCAAAGTCAGTCGTCGGATGCCGTCCGTCCGCCGTGCGACCAACCGAGTATTCTCAATTTCTCTCTCATCCTCCTCAATCCTCTTTTTCCCTCCTTCCTGTTGCCATTTTATGGAGGGGAGAAATTGCACGGTTCCTTCTTCCCCTCCTTTTTTGCTTGTTGCCCCTCTTCTCCCTTCCCACCCCTACCACCCACCAAGCATGGGGTAGGCAGAAGGAGCTCTCCCAGGCATATGTTGATGACGGCGGCGGCGGCTTTTTTATTGCCCTCTCTGTTGCTCCCAGCGACACAAAAGGAGGAGGAAGAGGAAGTCGCAGATTTGGGGGAAAGGAAAAGAAAGAAAGAAAGAAAGAAAGAAGGCTTACACATAACGGTCCGCCAGCGCCAGTAAATACACATATTTGCATTTTGGGATTGTGGGGGGAAAACGGACGGAGGGCGATCGCCATTTTCGGCTGCGGCGGATCAAGAATACAATTTCAAACAGGGGTTGTTGTGAGGGAGGGGGAGGGTAGGCGGCGATGAAAACAAGATTGGGGGAAGGGGGAGGCCACTGAAAACGTGCACCCACACACACCGAGAGAGGGGGGAGGGAGGGAACTTGAATGAGAGAGCAGGCCGACTCCGACTCCGCCGCCGCTTTTGCCTCAGTCCTCCGCCTCGGCCGCGGCGCAGAGGGTAGGTCACTGACCCTACTCATGCACCACAAACACACGGACTGACTACTGTAGTCTCCCTCTCTGTTTCCAAGATAAGAGCATATCAACAACGTTTCTTTCCTTTTTTCTGATGAGTTGCCGCCCCCCCTCCTCCTGCGAAACGTGCACTCCTGAAAATAAAGTCTCCGTGGCGTCATCCTCCCTTCCCCCTTCAATCTTTATGAAACCCTCTCGAGTGCATCGCACCGTCAGTGAGGCAAAGCCCACTCCTTCCTTACTCCGTTGCAGCTCTTTTATGCCCCTGCACAAGACGTGAGAGAATTTTTTCGCCAAGAAAAAAGATGGGGAAATGATGAGTCGGCGGAAAAAAGGGATAAGATGGCTGTGGTGTGCACCCGAAGGACTCTCTTTTAAAGGGTTTTTCCATCGAGGTCTCTCCCTCCTTCCCTCCCTCTTATGGTCCCGGGGGAAATCGCTCCTCTGCAGCGGCGATGCCCCAACGACGACCTCCTTTTTCTCGCCTCAATTCATCTTGGCATATGACTTTGCCAGAAAAAAAATTAAATTTAATCAAAATGGGAAATGGGCGAAGTCCCTTCCCTTCAATTTCGGGAGAGACAAGTTGTGTGTTTGAGCAGTCCGCTCCCCCATCTTTCTGTTTTTGTCTTGAGTCGGCTCTTTGTCTCTTTGGTCAAGAAAGGAAGGGAGAAGAAGTGGGCGTGTGCGGTTGGTGAGGGGCAAAAAACTCTCTAATTGAAGTTGCGTGCGGCTTGAAAAATGTTCCCTTGTTTGATCTTTTTTTCTTTCCTCGCTGCACTATTTGGGGAAGCAATGAAGAGGGGGTCGTGGTCGTCGTCGGCTGCAGCGGCGGTGTAGCCCGCACACTAGAGGGAGAAACCAAGCGTGTGAACCAGACAGCGAGGGTGCATTAAGGAAAAGGGGGGAAGGGCCAGACGACGACACAACACTCCCGCTCCTATATTCACCATCAATCGTCCCCATTTCCCCAAATAAAGAATCGGAAGGGGGGGAAAGGAGGAAGGAAAAGCGGGCAGTTTTCGAAGCATAAGTGCATTCTTTCTTGCACCTTTTTGCGGCAACCGAACGATCCGTGCGTGCTTGTTTCGCGAAATGTTTTTTCTCGTAATCAAGACCTCATTAGCGCGTTGGTCTTAGGGAGGAAGGGGAAGTATGTGTATGCACACATCGCGGCCGGAGGCGGAGAGAATGGGTAGTAGTAGTGGTAGGCTGATTTATGGAGGGGGAGGCAAATTTGGGAACGGCCAAACTTCTCGCTTCCCATGAAAAAAAGTTCCATATATATGTATTTAAAAGATGGGCCGGGGCGGGAGAACCGAGGCGGGCGGGAAGGACGCTCGCTTTCTTTTATTTAAAAAGCCACTGGGGAAGTTCTGAAACGAGCCTCTCCTTTTCCTTCGGCTCACCCACCTGCCCACACATACTCACATACTCACACATGCTGCAACGCTACTTCTCCTCTATCGGTGGATGAGGCGGCGGGGGCGGAGAAGGAGAAGGGGGAGCAACTTCGACAGCTTGCATAGGGAATAGGATGGCCAGCTTGCCTTCCCTCTCCTCTCTTTCTAGTGGGTTCGATGCCCCGAAGTTCCTTGCACCCAACTCAGCCCTCTCTCATGGGTTGAGGGAGGGAGGGAGCATGCATGAGAAAAAAGTTTTGTGTGATGCGAGAGAGGGGCTCTCCGCCTCCTCAGCTGACTAGCTCACTTATGGAATGGACGACGGTGCTTCTGGAGGCGGATCCCTTTCCTCCGCTGCAAGTTTTGTCACATGTGATGCCGCCACCTCAAGGAGAGGAGGAAAGGGAGAGGGAAGAAAAAACTGTTTTCCCCGTCATCGGTTTCTCCTAGCTCGTAACGCGCAAGCTGTTGCTGTGTGTTCTTGTGGAGAGCACCGTTGTTTGCACCCTTCGCATACTACACGTATGATGTTATGTGCCTCCCCCACCGGGGAAAAAGTTGCAAAAAGTGAAGTATACCATGGCCGCGGAAAAAAGGGTCCTTGGTGGCTTGCATGACTTTTTTTTGCTCTTCCTCAGCCCTCGATCTCCCCCTCATTTTCTTCCTTCCCATGTGCCTACTACTGCCTCCGCGTTTCGTCCTCCCCCCTCTCTTCTGTCCGTTCATTCCCCCTCGCCTCACACGAGACAGAGAAGCGGAGGTTCAATGACACTTTGCCCAGAGGAGGGAGGGAGGAAAGGGTGGAACTCAAACGCGGATAGTTTCGAGCTTTGTTGTACGCACTTTGTAAGCATTTCGGGTCTCTTTCGTCTCTTTCAAATCTCAACCTCCCACGTTTTCTTCCTTTCCCCCCTCCCGTAGGCAGGTTTCTCTGGACGAAAATCCTTGAGGATGAACGGTATGTAACTCCGCATGATTTGTTCCTCGTTCCTTTCATGGTATCCCCTTCCACGGCGAGGACTAGGAGGGGAGGAAAGGGGAGAAGGTTCTTTCAAGCCACTCTTTCCAACCGAGAGAGGAAGCAAAGCCTGTCCGGTAAAGCCTAAGGGGGGAGCTCGTGCTAAGCCATGGGACCTTTCCTTCTCCTTTCCTCCTTCTCTGACGAAGGCTGCTGTCGCCGCTGCTGTTCAAGCCATTTCTCCCTCCTCCTCCCCGGCGGCGGTCTGGCCTTTCCCCTCCTACGCTCGGCTGAGGCTGAGGCAACTGAGGCGGAGGCTGTCTCAAAGGCCAACGACCTCACAGAAGTAGAGAAAGAAAGAGAGAGAGAGGCTTGGATAAAAGCAAAGGCTTTTCCCCGCCGAAGAAGAAAACGATACTTGGAAAAAGGCGGGAGGGAGGGAGAGAGGAGGGGTGGTGTTGGTAGCTGTGGAGCCCTTCTTCTTCTTCGTCTCCGGTTCCAGGAAAGAGAAAGAACGGAGAGGGGGGGGAAATCATCGCCCTCGGTCCTCCTTAAACACACTCACAATATAGGAGGCCGACACCCCTTTCTTATCCCCTCGTGACGTCATTGCACCGAGAGTGCATCGCACCCACCCACCCACCGTAAGCACTTTTCCGTGTGCATATCCGCTCTTGGGCCCCGCCCGACACCTCCTCCCTCCCTCTCTTTTCTCCTTGGCGCAACTCATCATAATTTTCCTCTGACTGTTCGTTTCGTCTGGGGAGAAAGGGGAGGGAAGAAGGGGATAAGGGGCAATGGCCTTTTCTCCTTCCTTCCTCCCGACACACTGCTTTTGCTTTTCCTTTTTCCCACGCGACCTTTGAAGGGGGCAACGGCCCGGAGGCGGCAACGCCACACACAAAGTCATTCCCCTCTTCCTCCTTTGGCCCGGCGCCACTTGTGTTCACCTCCTCCTCTTCCTTCATGACTTTCTCAAAAAATATTACGAAAGAGTTTCTGCTCCCCTTCCTCCTATTCTTCCTCCCGAGGGAGGCCTGCCTTCACCAGAGTTGGGGAGGGGTGATGAGGTGAGCTCTGTTGGGGGTGAAATCAGTGACTGCTTGCGGCAAAAGTGGATGGGAAGAAAGTGGGTGTAACGAACTTGGAGTCGAAAACCTTTTCCCGTTTCCTTCCCTCTTCCCTTCCCCCTACCGGTATTCTTCCTTGGAGTCATAGCCGACAAAGATGAAGGCCGGTGGTTGACCTCTCAAGCAAAATAACGTCTACACACGCATACGAAAGAAATCAACAACAGAAATATTATCCGGGGCTCTCTCTCCCGTTTTTTTTGTCTCCTTCCACCTTTTTTCAGTTTCCCCCTCGTCCGATTCGCTCCGCGCGCCAGGCGAGCGAAGGAGCCCTCTTAATGGGTCTGGAATGATCATTCTCTTTTTTTGAAGGAGTGCCTTTAGCTCTGTTTGTTGTCTTGCCCCCTGGGCACTCAAGAAGAGAGGCTCAAGTCAACTCAGGTGGGAGATTCCTGATAGCGCCACCGCCGGCCGACGGATGAGGAGAGAGGATCTCTCTGCTACACTCCCAAACCGGCCAAAAGTGGCGAAGAAGAGAAAGAGGAGGAATCTTTTGGCATTCGGATGAGGGGGGAAGGAGGAGATAGAACCTGTCTTTCTGTCTTCCTTTTCTTCCTCTGTATTCTTCGATCCCTCCTCCCCCTATTTACTCCTCCTCCGATGGACGAACGAACGAGGTTGTTGCCCCCTCCTCCCTCCTCCCTAGCAGGCGCCTCCGCCGTCGCCTATGACGCACTCTCCCCCCTCTCTCGCTGCCCCTTTCTATCGGACAATTCTGCGTACTTCCCCCTTTTCTTCTCTTTCCTTACTTCACGTGAGCAAGTGGACTTCGCCGCTAACTGACTCTCTGTCTCCATCCGCCGGTACCGTACATACGTAGTCGTTGCCACCGCAGACAAAAAACCATCATCAGTATCACGCTCTTGCGCCGTCGCCGCCTCGACAATACTCGTTTCGATGCCTCCCTCTGTATCCGGCTGTACGTATGTAGAGACGGCTGAGGTGTATGTGCCAGGAGAGCTTGGCTGGCTTTGCAGCAGCATCGACGAGTAAACAGCACCGGAATTCAACGATGCTGTGAGGCATTTGCTTTTTTTTCTCTCCAAAAATAAAAGGCACTTTTCTACCTCCAGCTGTTCCCTCAAGTCACGTGCTAATTACGGTAAATCCCTCCCCCTCCTATTCTCTTCTTCTTCATGCGTGTGTGCGCCTCCTCTTCCTAGCAGACGCCCAGAGAACGAGAGAGCCGCCGTCTCTCTCTCTCTGTCGGCGGTCATCGAACTCTCCGCAGCAGCGAGGAAAAGAGGGGGAATCGCCTCCTACTCCTACTCCTCCGTCGCTAGGCCTAAGAAAGACGACAAGTGCTCACGCGAACGGGCGGTGGTGGCATAGTGAAAAGAAAAAGAGGAAGGGGGAGAGGCGCTGTTGATGGGCGGAGGGGAAGGAGGAATATTATTATTATTATGTACACGTTATGCCTCCTCCTCCCGCGGAGTCCTTTATCCGTCCTTCCGCTCCCCCTTTCTCCTCCCATTGCTCATTGTTCCTCGATCGTGAAGGCAGGCAGGTATGTCGCAAACGAATCGTCGTTCGAATCGGGCATGATAGGAGTACACTCCTCGGCGGCGGGCTACGGCCTGTTGACGTAGTACATCGTAGTAGTTGCGGCTTTGCCCTTTGTTGATGTGTGAGTGTGTGAGAGGGGAGAGTCGCGCGTTGCTGCTGCGGGGGACGGAGGCGGAGGGGCCCTCCTCCTCTTACCCGTCTCAAAGCCAGGGTTCATTGGACTCTTCTCGTTCTGCTCTCCGCGACTGAGTGTGAGGTGGAGAAGGGGGAGAAACACGCCGCTCGATCGTCGTCGCCTTCGCCCGCCACCGCCGTTTCAATGCCTTTGATGAGAAGGAGGAGGAAGCCCCCTCCGCCGCCGATAATGGATGGGTTTTTCTTCTACCTATTCCTCTGTTCCCCAGACGAGGGGTAAGGCCTCTCGCCCGCGGGGGGCGCCCTCTCCTCCCTCGTTTCTTTGCCTTCCCATATACGTACGAAAACCCAGACAGAAAGGTCCAACCGAGAGCGGCGCGACCGATCGATCCGACGACGTCGCTGTAATTCGTGGATATAATGCGGTTTCCCTTCTCCCTTCAAAAATGGGATCGATTAAAAATTCCATAGCCAAACTTTGAAAAAATGCCTCTCTTTTTCGGCAGCGGTTGTTCACCTTTTCCTGCGACAATTTTTTTTTTGAAAAAACAGAAAAAAAGCAAAAGCAATGTCCTTTATGACTCTTCTTACTCTTTGTCGGCTGTAAGACCATCTTCAGACTCAGGGTTGCCAACCCCTCGGAACGAAAAAATGTCCCAAATGGGGTTTTTACTACATAAGGACTTCTGAAAAAATGCCCGATACACAAAAATGGGGCATTTTTTCCATGTTTTATTGCATTTTTATTAACAAAGAAAAATGTCCCATGTATCAAAAAATGCCCATTTTTCCGAAAAAGGCATTAAAAATGCCCGGTTGGCAACACTGTTCAGACTTGGTGCACGGCTGCACGCCGTTGCTACATAGTTGTTGGGAGGGAAAGAGCGATGGGCTGGACGGGGGTGATGCCGTTTCCGCCAAAACCCCTCAGTTTTTTAAGAGAGAGAGAGAGACTGTTGTTCAGCCTAGCGGTGGTGGGCCTGGAAGAAAAGAGGAGGGAAGGGAACCAGAAGTGCCTACGTTTCCCGGTTGGGATGGGATGGCAAAAGGGTGTCTGTCAGTCTTTCCTTCCTCCTTCAGCTCTTCCAGAGAAAACGACGACGCAGAAGCCACCAAATTCCAACTCCACTTATAACGGTTCGGAGGAAAAGGAGGGAAGAGGAAGAACAGAAATGCCTAAGTTTAGAGCAACTCTCAATCACTCCACAGCACAGGCTCTCTTCTATCTTTTTGTGGAAACCTAGGCCCGTCTCGTGTTACAAACAGGCCCAGCACTCCTGCATGCTGTATGGAGCGGAAATGTGCAGATCAGTCTTCTACGCAAGAGGGTGCGGCAGTGAGTGCAGTGTGCGGCTATATCATGTTTCAAAACACTTACGGTGCAAGGGGGAGGGAGGGCGTGTCTCCTTCAAGGTCGTCGTCGCTTCTTCGACGGAAAAGTCGGAAAAATCCCTTTTAAAATAGTTCCCTGATTTACTTATTTTGATCTTCTTGCCTCGTCGGGGAACATCACTAAGTAGATTATTTTATTGGATTTTGTTTTTTGTGCCTCTCGCAAGTGCGCCTGAACAGACGGTGCCGAACGCTCAATGTTTTTTCCCGTTTTCCCCCGGCAGGTGCCGCGCACGCAGCCCTATGATAAATGGTCATGCCGTTAATCACAGGTGCACTCAATCCCTCCCTCACACTTTTTTGTTTTTCTGCCTGGGAAAAAAACACCTTTTACCCCCTTTATAGGGGAAAATTCCAAGCGTTTCCTCGTTTTGAAATAGTAGTAGTTAGATGACTGAGAAGGTGGTGGCACCCCTCAATATCCCCTCCATCCACCCATTTATCTGTAATGGTATCTTACTTTTTTCCCTACCATTTTACCCAGGAGGCCGAGTCAGCTGGAACAAGAACAAACTTTGTTCAATGACCTTCGGCAGAGTATTGCTATGATAAAAGTAAAACTTCATTGACTCCATGTTATAAAAAGAAAGAGGGTTCCCTCTTCATTCTGAAATTGAAAGGGGAAAATAGATGCATCCTTCCAAAGTCAATTTTGGCAAATCTTCTTTTTTCCCACTATGATTTCTAAATTTGAAATACTTGTACAAATGGGGGGTCACACCCCAAAATAAAATTAGAGAGTGAACCCAGACTGCTTGGATCAGTCATCTCAATAAAGGTGTCATCTCCCATTACGATTTCAGATTGGGGTGTGACCCCCCCCCCTTTACCGGGTGATAAAAATACAGGGTGGTCTATCTCCCACTATGATTTCAAAATGGGGTGTGACTCCC
>JAAUYB010004155.1_pt1 | contig 12187 bp, 9 predicted proteins | sample 7278071 | NCBI WGS metagenome assembly JAAUYB01 (sample SAMN14350121, study PRJNA611818) | marine sediment metagenome | isolation source: surface marine sediment (1.8m) | place: French Polynesia: Moorea | collected 2018-08
AAACACGACGCATATTGGCGGCGGGGACTTCCCACGGTCGAGGGCGAAGCGAGCCACATTCTTTTCAGAATAGGATGCAGCAAGGATTTTTCCAACCATGCAGTTTGTCCGGATTTTTTACTGCACAGTTCAAAACAACGAACGCAAGGGAAATTAGATGTGGGACTTAATTAAATGTGAATGTGAACATCGAGCTGGGTGAACTGCAGCGCCAGAAAGAGATGCAGAAAGCGGCAAAGCGGAAAAGCAACTGGCGCAAAAAAAACGACTGTACGGACTACGGAGGATGAGCAGCATTTTTTTGCCAACATTTTTAAAAAATAAAAATTTAAAAGCAATTTTTGTAGAAGGGAAATTGCAGTACTGAAAGGCATTGAAAATTAACGTGCACGACAGAACACCATGTTTCGATTGGGAAGGCTCTAGGCGATGGGAAACTGGTGTGGAGGGAGGCGTCAAGGGCATGACAAGTACGAAGCGAACGAGCACATCCCCACCAAAGAGAACATCGCCCCGCCCCCCTCGAAAAACGTCGATCTGACAACCCGCCCGGAAGCCAAGTCCAAAGACAGGACTCGCAAGATGTCACTCGCGGTCGTCCCCGGCAAGGACGGCAAGGTCGGCGGTGGCGACGATCCCCCTGCAATGCCCGGCGTGGACGGCGCAAAATCTCCGCCGGACAAAGCGGGCGGGAAGTCGCCATCGAAACCGGACCGCGAAGATGAGGGGAGGATTTCCTGCGTCCAGTGGATGAGCAGCAAGAGAACCGCTAAAAAGCTCAAAAAGGACAAGGACAAAGCCGCGGGTGGTCATGGCGGAGAAGCGGAAAACCTCGCACCGGAGCAGGAGAAAGTTGAACCAAAGGCCGACATCAAAGCGGAAAGTCTGGACAACGTTGGCGAAAAGCCCCCACCAAGCATGGCTTCCGCGGAAAAAACACAAAACGTCGTTCAGGACGTTCAAGACGTTGGTGCCGAGCCCGCTCCAAGTGTAGCTGAGGGGGGAAAGGCCAAAGATTTCAATCAGGTTCAGCAAGATGGTGCCGAACCAACAAGTGTAGATCCGAGGGAAAACGCCGACCGGATTCGAGACGTTGATGCTACACCGCCAGCAAATGCAACTCCAGAGGGACATGCCAAAGACGCCAATCAGGTTCCCGACGATGGCGACAAGCAGCCACCAAGTATGCCCCCACAAGAAAAAGTGAAAGATGTCAATCGCATTCACGACGTGCCAGCAGAAAGAGGTAGGAGTTCCATCCGAGAAGAATATCTCAGCAAGGTGCCCGTCAACAAGGTGTCGTCCGCCAACAAGGATTCCAAACCGGTCATGGGAGGATCTCGCGGGAGCGGGAAGTTGATAGACCACATAGTACAAGTGCGCCGTGGAGGACAAGGCTTTGATCCTGGAGTAAAAGACAGCCAGGGCACCATGCATCAAAGGAGCTCGAATCGAGAGGTGGGGAAAGTTGTTCCTTTGGGAGAGGAGAGTCAGAAACGGCAGCCTCGACACGCAGTCGCAGACGGTGAAATAAGAAGACTAGCAGAAATTTTTGAGGCGCATTCCTCCCGGGCGAGGGAGGGAAATGCCGCAAGCCGTCGAGAAGACATAAGCAAATCGGGCATTGGGCGTAGCTACTCAGCCAAGGCATCCCAGGACCCTGAAGCAAGAAAGCAATTGGTAGACACAGAACTGAGTAAGGCCCGAAGTAAGGAAAAGAGGGACGTCGGAAAGATCGAGACCGGCGTGGGCAGCGCCGTGGTTGAGCCTCCGTTGCCAGAAATCGACAAATCTAATACGAAAAGGGTGAAATCTGAAATAGACGACAAAAGGAACAATGGGGATGGGGGAGGAGGGACAGGTTTCCTTGGAATACCGTTCTTCCCTAATGATTCACCAGAAAAAGTCGAAAGTAAAAAGGGTTTGGATCGCGCCAACGAACCGTCGGAAAAAAGGAATCTGGAAGAACCGCACGAGGCAATCGGGCAAGGCAAAGCACCTGATGCTGCTGGTATTACGGGAAGGAGGAAAAGCGACCTCTCCATGCCCAAACAACCTGGCCCAACCCACGTGGCATCTTGCGACGGAGTGGCTGTCAGAGGCTTCGGTAGTCCAGTCAGCAAAGGCGAAGGATTTTTGCCTCCTAAGTCGGGGATGGTGCAACAGGTTGACACAAAGCCCAAGACCTCCTTCCTTCCTCCGGACAGTGTATCGAATCATGCCTGCACAGAGCAAGGAGCAAATAAGCAACAAAATGATCTGTCCTTCGGGAAAGAGCCCATTGCTGCTGGATATTCTAGGAAACCGAAAAGAAATCCGATACCAAACGTGCCCGCAGCTGAAGGTTCTTTTGTTGTGGAAAAGACCCGTACTGAACCCGCAGGTGCTCAAAGTAGTCCTGCTACAGGCAAGGAGTTAATGTTTCAGTACGAAAGGCCGAAAAACCCGAAAGTTGAAAACTCCTCTCATGGGCACGCCAGGAAATTCTTCACTGCCACTGAAACTAAAGTTCGTCCTCGCAGAAGCGCAAAGTCAATGGTGGTCTTGGCCTACAAAAAGAGGTTGAACGAAAGCATCAAAAGGTCAAGTCCAGTAAAAATGTATATACCCGAGTCCCCATACTATGTGTAAATGCTCCCCAGCACAAGTTGCAAACAAATAAATGTAATGGTCAAAAGCAATCAAAGTAACAGATTCTAAATTTGTTTTATTGCCGTAACGTTCTCTTACCACACCATGGGGTCGCGTCCGTCATGTACCTTGAAAGCGCGGATGGGTTCGGGCAAACCCAGGCTAGAGGTCCAAGTCGAAGGGAAGTAAGTCTTGGATCCAGATTCGAAAGCACCACAGAATGTGAACATGAAGAGGCCGGTAGAGACGATCAAGAGAGTCCAGAACATGAATTTTAGATCAAAGGGGTCTTCCGGGCAACTTTCTTTTTTGACAATGCTATCTGACTGTGTCTGGACTCCTTGATCGTTCTTCTCCACGAGGTCAAGCGCTCGGGCCAGGGGCGGCTTGATGAGACTCTTCTCGCAGAGTGGGGACTCCTCCACGACGTCCAGGCCAAGTTCTTTCAGTTCTTCCCCGATCGAATACCTCGTGGGCCTGGAAGGAACACCAAAGCAATGTAATTTACGCGAAAAGAGAGAGCTAGAGTCTGAGTACTAACTTGACATTTCGCAGGAAAGGTGTCGAAACTGCCTTAGGCCCGCCGCTGGGCTCCTTCTTCCCGCTGTTGCCAGCGCCGCCTCCGTTCTTGAAGTAGCTGTTGTTGAGATTGCTCCACACGTGGTCACCGGAGGCCGACAGGTCGAGGAGATCGTGGCTGACCTCCATTTCTCCTCCCTCGGCGCCTGTTACACCCAGCTTGGCCTCCCGCAACTGCTCCTCCTTCATGCTGAGGTCTCCGTTGACCCTCTCCACCTCGTGCCTCAGGCTGAGGTTGGCCTCCCTGGTGGCGTCTAGCTCCCGCCTAACCTCCTCCATCTTGGCCTGAAGCCTGGCGAATTCATCTCTTATCTCATTGCTGTCTTTGCCTGTGGCCTCCGCCCTCCTGTCGGCAGCCGCGGCGGCCTCGTTGGCGGCCCTCTGGTCCTCCCTGGCGGCGCACTCATTGCCCCTGGCCACCTCCAGCTCCTCCTGCAGCCGGGCGTTCTCCCGCAGCACTAGCAGCAGCTTGGACTCCTCCTGCCCCTCCCGGGAGTCCTCCTCCAGGTCCTTCTCGCGCAGGTCCGCCTGGAACTGCACGCTGGCCTTGGCATCCTTGAGCTTGCACCTGAGGTCTTCATTCTCCTTTTGGAGCTGCCCCAGGAGGTCGTCAGCGCTGGAATACTGATCGAACAAGCATTGGAATATTTTTTCATCTTGAACCTATTAGTTCTTGCAATCTTTATATACCTGGTTCTTTAGGTCGGTCTTCTCCAAACTGAGTCTCTTGATCGTCTTCTTGAGCTGGTCCAACTCCGTGGTCAGCTCCGTCATGTCGGCCGAGACAGACAGTCGCTCCTCCGGCCCCACGCCCAGGCCCTCCAGGCTGCCGAAGGTGGACTCCAGCACTTCTTGAGCTTCCAGGAGACCGAAGGAGGACTCGGCGGTGTCCTCCGCCATTGCCGGGGTAGCGGATAGGGCTTCAGAGTCCAGCTCCAGGTCCCCGAAGCCCCCCAGAGAGTTGGAGCGGACGTGGCGGGGCTTCCAGGACTTCTGGGGTGGCCTCCTGCGGGGACCAGTCTTTAGCGGCGGCGGAGGAGGAGGCGGGAGCATCTGGCCAGAGGGAGCGGTGTTCCTCTTGACGGGGGTGGTCCTGCGCAAGTTCTCCTGCTCGCGCTGCTCCGCCAGCTTGACCTTTGCCACCCACGCCACGCCCACGCGCACAAAGTCCTCCATTCCCACCTTCTGGTTGTCCAGCTTCGGGTCGAGCATGCGGGAGAGGTCCTGCAGGCTCCACTTGGAGATGGGGTGCTTGGGGTCAACCATGCCGCGGATGGTGTCCACCAGCAGGGAGGCGTCCACCGCCCCGGTGCGGTGCTCGTCGCAACGCAGGAACAGGTGTCGCAGCATCAAGGCCTCCTCGCCCTCCTCCTCCGCCTCGTCCCCGTTGTCCTCCATCCTGTCCTTGTTGCACTTCTTGTCCTCCGCCTTGTTCACGTTGAGGTTGACCCTGTTGTACACGGCGGCCGAGGCCACACAGTTCGGATTGGGAAATGAAAACTTGAAAAACGAAGACATTTTGCGATTTCCCTGTTTTCTCAAACTTTTTTCTCTGATTTCTTGTTTTCTTTCCCTTCTCCGATTTGAAAATAGGCCTCTTCTACTCCAACTCAGCGGGGACACTCAGCAAAAAGATCAAAAGAACATAGGGAAGGTTCTCCCCAACGATAATAGAGGTAAAAGGGTTCTCCCCACCACAGTGAGTCCAGTTTCCCGTCCTTTCCGAACACACTCCACCTAATTTCACTGGAAAATTGTCCAATATTTAAGTTGTTCGTACTTACTAATGAGTAAGGAATAGGGCAGGTCTTGAGCCGAATATATTTCTCAGAAACCGTTCGCCGCAGTAACCAGAGGAAGTTGTGATCTGGATTCGTTCCTAATTTATTTAGATTTTATCCATCCAGGCATTTGACGCAGTCATAATCCTTCTCGAGTCTTTTTTCCAACGTAACAGTTCATCATCTCAATAACGTGTGCGGCGGAGGAAATATCATAACAGAAATTGAGACAAGGAAAAAATAAGGAACAAGTACCGGTACGCACGACGAATTTACTTAATAGCAGTATTTTTGCAAAAGCGACCTATAACTTGCAAGGAGTGGTTTCTGCTTCTTTTTTTCGCAAAAAATGCACTTATCTTGTTGTGGTGTGTGCGATTGTGAGAAGCTCATCATCACCAGCATCATTTCTGTACTTGGCAGCGTTGGCCAGGGAGTGAGACAGCGATAGAAGAGTGTGTACTGTGCAGTAGAGTAGACTTGCAAGAGACTCTACTGTACATCGGCAAATTACATTATAGCGCGTACTAAATTGGACAATGCGAAAAATCTTGCTAAAGCATCGGGCGAAAAAGGTCTGATTTTCTCGACGCTGGCACACTCACAAAAAGGAAAATATTTTTTATCGATCCCTGCATTAGGGCACAGCCAAATTCGGTATAAAAATTGTGAGCTCAATCTTTTTTTCGCCGTGACATCTGGCCTTTTCCTCTTTTCTTCCCTATCCTTCTTTCTTCTTCCTCACTCTTCCCTGCCGCCGGGGTCCGCCGCCGCCGCCACTACCGGCGACCGGAGCGAGCGCGGCGTCCGGGGCGAGCCCGAGGCGGCACTCGGCCCCGACAACTGGGCAGCAGCGGCCGCCGCCGGTGCGGCAGGACCAGCAGGGGAAGAGCCGCCGTCCACTCCGGTATCACTTGCGGCCTCCGAGACACGGGTCGCGGTCTCCTCGGTAGTAGCAGTAGTAGTAGTCGAAGCAGCAGGCGGAGGATCGGCCGGCTCCAGAGCCTGCTGTTCCTCCCGCAGTTTCTGGTCTGGGTCCTCCAGGTTTGGCAGCGGGTCCCTCCAGAAGGCGAAGGAGGAGAACTCCTGCTGCGCGCCAGGGTCCACCGCCAGCGGAGGGAACACGTGGTCAACAATCGAGCTCTGACAATCGTATCTGGAATGGAAAGAAGAATTAAGTTGAGTAAATTATGGAAGCTGTGAAACAATAGGCATGCTGGAAAGTGTTAAAAGGCGGTATTTGGTAGATCTTGGGCAAAAATGATCTAAAATGTCGTAAAAACACGAGTTATATCGGTTCTGGAAAAAACAAAAGCAACAGTAATAATTTATTGATGACTGGTTGGTACTGTATGAAAAAGGACAGACAAGAACTTGGTAAGCAGCGACCTGAGGTGAGAGATAGAAAGAGTGGGACAGCGGATTCTTTGTCAAAGGGTTGCAAGCGGCGCACGCTGCAAAAGCTGTCTGGTCAACAAGGTCAGTCACGGTCATGGGTCAGATGATGATACACTCTTCCACAATGGGTAACTCGCGAACCCATGCCCCCAATCACAGGGTATGCGGAAGTTAAGGAAAAACCAGGACAGGACAGAACCCTCTCAAGGATGATTGCTTTATCACTCTGCACAGGTGCATGAACAAAAAAACTCAGCATCCTTACTAAGGAGGTCTTCCTGCTCAAGGCGTCGCCATAGACGGATCCCTCCTCTTCCCCTGACTCGTCTTGACCTCCGGCGACGAGGGCGTCCGGGACGAGGAAGCTGCCGATGACTGATGCGCCGATGCCCTCGTCGACCTCCTCCTGGCGGCTTCCGCGGCCATTGCAGCCGCCATCCGCATGGAGGCCCGGGCGGCCAGGTCCCTCTTCCGTGGAGGCGCTACCGGAGGAGGAGTGGGAGCGGGACGCCCGGGGGGAGAACTCGAACATCTCGTCGAGGTCGTCGAGGCCGTCTCCCCTCTCGACTTGGTCCTCGTGGTCGCCGGCCTCGGAGCGGGCAACAGCGGCGGCGGACGCGGCGGCGGCGGACGCCGGGGTGGACAGGCTGGGTCCGTCGTCGTCGCCGCCATCCTCCGGGAGGTAAGGCTTGGACCAGGTGTCGTCAAAGTCCGAGTATCTCCGTCGGAAGAGGCCAGGGGTCGAGGGGGAACCGCCGGACGATATTTCTGCCCGGTCGTGTCTCCGGCGGAGAGCCTGGGGAAAACTGCCGCCGGGAATGGCGGTGGGGGCAGAGTGTGAGGCGTGCAGCGGGGTCTTGAGGTGGCTTTGGTTCAGCCAGCTCTTGTTGTTGTTGTTGAAGCTGTTCTTGATACCTTCGGATATGGACCTCCTGAGGGCCACAGGCGGGTAGAAGTGATCGACGTCCTCGCTGTGGTCCGAGTAGCTAAAGATTCGGCGGTGGCGGAGGGGGCGGAGGAGCAGCAACGAAAGAGAAGGCAGGAACTGAGATACCAGTGAAAAAACTAGAGCCGGCCGCAGAGGGAAAGGTGGAGGAGGATAGGTGGAAGGAGTAGGACGAGGATGCTTAAAAGTGACTCTCAGGTCGCCTAGTCTTTGCCGCTATGGCGAAATTTACAGGTAGGAGGAACACACGAGTGCTGCGCTAACTAAAAACTGTTCAACAAAAACAAATAAATGGAACGTGAACTTCAAACTGAGAAAAAAAAAGAAACCAGCAGTACGTCCAAAGCTGGGAGAAGAGAGGTTTTTGGTTGGACTTACGAGGTCTGGAACGTCTGCGTGAGCTCATGCCTAAGTTCCCCCTTCGAGTTGATGGTGAAGATCCTGGAGATAGGGATTCCCACAGTTCGATAAGCGAAGACATCCTGAAAGAAGAAAGGAATGGAAGGTTAGAAAGCTTTCTTCTTGAGTTGCCATGAAGGCCTTACGTTGACCCTGTTGCCGTATCCGGCATAGAAAGGATTTCTGTCCTCGGGAAACAGCTTCTGGATGTCCCTGAGGCAGGCGATCTTGAACTTCTCCGGCTTCTTCTCGATGACCTCCCTATGGAAAGCGTTGACTAGGGAAGTTGGGTTGAGGAAGAGCGGCCCATCCGGCAGGTTGACGTCGCCCTGGCTGATCGACTTGAGGTAATCCTTGGTGATGGAGGCCTGCCCAATGGCACGGGCAGATAGATAGGCGATGTGGTAGCCGTTGGACACAATCTTGGTGAAGAGGGAGGCAACCCCAGACTGGGCCCAGTCTCTGCCTATGATGGGCAGGACATGGCCTAGGACGTCAGACTTGGTGATGGTGCCGTCAATGTCAGAGATGACAACCTTGTCGGTGGACTTCCACCAGTAGACGTGGCAACGGCAGCGGGTGGTGCCCTGGTAGGCGGTGGTCACGCTGAACTGGACCTCATTCGCACCAGGTTTCAGGCCCAGACGCTTCTACAAAAGATATGTAAATGATAATATTACTTTCCACATATGCATTTTCAAACCATGTACGTACGATATCCTCCGAAGTGAGCCTAAGTGACTTCTTGAACTTCTTCTTGCTCCCTCCGGACTTGACGCCATCGCTCAGTGCGCGGAGGTCCGGATCCGATTCCCCCTCGGAGCTGTTGGCGGCGGCCTCGACCTTAGGGTTGCTACTGCTGGCCTGCTGCTGCTGTGGGGCCGCCGTCGACTCGACGGAAGACTCCCTGGCAACCTCCGGTCTCTTCACCTCCGACACCATCTCTACGCCGGCCGGTGTCGACGCCACGGCCTTCTCAGCTCCCTCCTTGGCCACCTCGCCCTCTTCCAGGGCGTTGGGGAGCTTCTCAGTGCTGCCCTGTTGCTGCTTCTGCTGCTGCTCCTGCTGCTCCCTCCTGGATCCAAAGGGCCACCACGATGAGCGGGCGCTCTTGGTGTTTGGCGACGTCTCCCTTGACGCGCTGAAGGCGGCCTCCACGTCCAGATCAGCGTCAGGGGTCCCGGAAGCCTTCTTGTCGGTGGAGGTGACTGTGACTCCCTTTGGCGCCAACTCGGGCGGTAGGCGCCTCCCGTACAGCACCGCAGACATGATTACGGGCACCGCGTCCGGGAACTTGTAATAGGTGTCTCCGATGCGCGCCACAAGGTCAGGGTTGGAGAAGAGCGATTTGCGCGTCTCAGGATTGCGCAGGTGCATCTCGAAGTCGTCGTAGGAGATGAGGCCCTGCTCGAAGAGCGCGGGAGAGAAGGCCTCCTTGCCGGCAGCAGCCTCAGCAGACTCCTTGGAGCTGGTCTCGTCCGTCATCGTCGCTACCGAAGCCGCGTCCAGGCCTCCGCACAGGGAGATGGCAACTCCGGGAAGAAGCCTCGAGCCGGGCACGAGTAGATGCTGCTTGTTGTGCTCGTCGTCGCTGCTGTCGTAGCGCATCCTCGTTTGGGCGGGCGGTCCGCCGATGGCGCCCTCCACAGAGTGCGGGCTCATGGGCAGCGAGGGGCCCTTGCCGGACTCGGCGTCGTCGTCCACAAGGTGCTGATGGGGGATGTGGCCGACGCTGCCGGAGCCGGAGGAGACTCCTACACTACCGCCAGCGGCGGACTGTTGCTCCCTGTGAGAGGATGAACCGACGTAAATGGAGAGCATCTCCTGGTCGTCCTTGATGTCGTCTAGGTAGACTCCCCCGCGCGATGCCGCGCCCTCCTCCTTGTCTCCCTCCTCCTTGTTGGTCTTGGACCAGAGGGAGAACGTCCAAGTGCGCTGTCTCTTGATCTCCTTGCCACCTGCCCCGCCCTCCGCCTTCCCCTCCCCCTTGGCCTTGGACAGAGCCTTCTCCGCATCCTCCTTCTGCTCCTTTGCCCCCGCCGCCGCCACCTGGTTTGGCATGCTGGGCAGCTTCCCCCACTCCCACGACTGCTGCGTTGCCCCGTCGTCCGCCTCGGAGGAGGCCGACGGCTGGCGCTGCTTGGTCTCGTACTCAGAGTCTGACAGGATGTTTGGCGTGCCAGGGCGGGAGCCCAGAGGGGAGGCCACGGGGGACATCTCGGGCTCGCTGAAGTAATCGACCCGACCGGGACCCGGGCCCGAAGCGGCGGCGGCGGCCGAGGCGGCCTGCTCCTGCTTGGCCTGCGAGTCGAGGATTGAGTCGATCGTGGCCTCCCCTCCTAGGCGGGACAAAAGCAGAGACTGCTCATCGCTCTTGTGCGACAGAAAGGAGCTGGAGGGGACTGCATTGTTGTTGTTGCCTCCCTTCTGGTCGTCCAGCTCCAGTCTCAGGGCCAGCTTTGACTCAGCCGCCGCTCCGCCCTTGACCAACGGCGTCGACGCCACCACAGCAGCGGCTGCGGCAGTGGTGTCGGTCTCCTCGTCGTCGCCATCGTTCTCGTCTCCGTCCTCCAGGCCGTCGGTGGAGGCAGTCACCGACGTCTTCCTGTTCACACCTCCGCCGTCCGCTGCGGAAGAAGACTCGCTGGAGTCTCTCTCCTCCTGCGCCGGTGCCCCTCCGGCAATCTCCTTGAGGGAGGACCTGGAACTGTTGCGAGAGTGCCTAAGGTTCTGCCTCCGCTTCCTCTTCTTGCGGTTGAGCTTGCCCTTGTGCCCAGCGGCGGCATCCGCGGTAACGGGGATAGGAACCGCCTTTGTTGCATTGTCGTTTTCCTGCTGCTCCTCCTCTGCTTGTTCGGCGGCGACGGCGTTGAAGTCGTCCAGGAGCGACCTATTCACAGATGACGAGGACCCGTCCTTGACGACCAAGTCCGGGTTGCTGCCCGGGATTGGGCTGGTGGCCAGCTCGGGCGGGAAGTTGTCCTCGTCCTCGCTGTCGCTAAGGTCTTCCACGAAGAAGGCGGCGCCGTACTCATCCAACTTCATGTGAATGTCGACGGCCTCATCGTTGACCTCGATGTCAACCTGAAACGTGAAAAGAAAACCGCGTAATTAGAATATAGGAAAAAAAAATCTAGTTCCAAGTCCACTTACGATTTTCTCACGAGCCTTGAGCACTCCCAGTTTTCCGAATCGGACGTGGAAGGGCGAGGAGACAAAGGTTCCGTCCTCGTGCTCTATGACGACGACGTCGATGGCCCCGGTGAGGGTGGCCGAGTTGATCTCGCTGTACCATTGCTGCAGGGGCTTGATCAGCGAGCTGGCGATGCTCCAGCTCATCCTCGGTGATTGCCGGTCCTAGATCTTGTCACACACTCCTCGACGACCCCCTGGGGAATGAAGGAAGTAAAGGTATGACGTTGAGAAAGCTGTAAAAAAGACTGTTAGTGACGCACCAAGCAAAAGGCAGCAACACAGTCACGGCTTCTCCGTAACAAGACAAGAGATAAGGCAGTTCGGAATCACGGCACTGAATAAAGATCGGGTGTCAGAGGAGGACTGCCTTGTCTTTCATGACCAGAGAGCACTGCAGAGCAGAACAAGATTTTTTCGTGCTTCGGCCTCGGAGCAAAGTCCATGATTGAACAGCTTGCTTACCCCCAGATGTGACCCCGCTTCGCCCTTCGGTGATCGCCGCCAGCCTCTTTTGCACTGCATGCAGAGTTCAAAGTGCGATTCGCATGAAGAGGGGCTTCGTGTAAACAAATTCACATATGGCCCCCAACAAAACAGGCCGTTAGGGACTCTCTTGAGTCGGGTGGGGGAGTCACCCTGGCTGGCTTCCCCTGACGTCACCACGGCTTGCAACGGACTCTCGTCAAATAAAAAGGGGTTCGTTCGTTCGTTTGCTGTGTGCCAAAAAGAAAAGGGGGGGATTTGGGGGGGTTCAGAGTGCACGTCTGTGTCTGTCCGGGTTTCCCTCTTAGCTCAGGCGAGCGCGCTCCTCGCGTGATGTGAGGTGGGGGGATCACCTGAGGTAGGGTAGGAGGGAAGGTACCGAGAAAAGAAGTAGAACTGAGGCACGGATTTTCCCTTCCCGCGGGGTCCCATTGGTTCGTTTCTTTTCTTTCGTACACACAAAGGAGACTCGTTGCTAGGCGGACAAAAGAGGAAGAGGAAAAATATCTCTCCCGGAGCTTGAAGAGTTCAATGATAAAGAGGGGAGGGACGAGGAGGAATAGGACCTGTCCTGCTACTTGATAGGAGAGGTGGCAAGATGCATGCATGAACAGCGCATGGTGACTCACATGCACTCTTAAACGGGACCGGGAGGAAGGCGACGAGAGATTCGTTGCTTACACTGCCTAGAGCAGGTTTTAGAGGAAGGCCTATGTGCAGCAACAAAATATGAAAGACTTTTTCTAAATCAAGGTAGGACTGGCGTTCTTTTCTA
>JAAUYB010193349.1_pt1 | contig 12186 bp, 9 predicted proteins | sample 7278071 | NCBI WGS metagenome assembly JAAUYB01 (sample SAMN14350121, study PRJNA611818) | marine sediment metagenome | isolation source: surface marine sediment (1.8m) | place: French Polynesia: Moorea | collected 2018-08
ATCCAACACCGAATTGGGGGAAATGGGGGCTCTGGACGACGCTTACCAGGGTTGCATCGTCTCCTTTCGTCGGGAGGGTTCGCTGTGGGATATCAAGGGTTACCGGGTGGTCAACAAGGTTCGCGAAAGGGTTGATCTGGACGAAATTGCTGTGGATGAACTAGGCGCGGCGGTACCCGGAACGGAGACCGGCAACTATGACCTGTTCCGCTTGATCCTTCCCCGGGAACCCGTTGCCGTCGGAGCCTCCTGGGATTTGGACCCTCTGGCCGCTTTCGACTACATGGAAGTGAGCAAACCTTACGAATACAGCGTCAAAAAGGAATATTCCAAGGTCAAGGCAACCCTGGTTTCGGTCAAGCCGGATGCGGTTCAACTTCGTCTGAGCGGTGAACTGTTGATCTCCGCCCGCGATAGAAAGAATATCATGACCATGACCTCCAAGTTGCAACTCAAGTCCCTGTTGGTCAGCCTGCGCCCGGGCCCTTTCATGGAATTATCCCGCTTACTGAAGGCCGAAATGACCTCGCATGGTGAGTCCACTGACGGGAAAATGCGCGCCCGAGGCGCTAACGAGTTCCACTTCCAGCGCCTGTTATCCCCGAAAAAATAAAAGCGCGGTGCATGGGAGACGCACCGCGCTTTTTTGTTGATTCACTGAGCTCAAGCGAGGTTATTCCTCGTCCTCGTCCTTGATCTCCTTTAGCATGGACGACATGGCCGAGTCGTAACACTGAGGGCATACGCTGTGCGAGATATTCGCGATAGTGTGGCCCTGAATGTAGTGGTCAACCCGCTGCCAGAAGTTCTCGTCATCGCGGATCTTGTTGCAGTACATACACATGGGAATGATGCCCTGCAAGACCTGGATTTCGTCCATTGCCTTTTGTAATTCTTGTACTTTCTGGTTGAGTTCCTTGGTTCGATCGGCAACGGCGCGTTCCAAATCTTCCACGTAGCGACGCGCCTTTTGACCCAGGTTCCATTTTTTCGTCAAAGCCAGGGCCATTTGTTTCACCGAAATGACGTCAAACGGCTTGCGCAGAAACATCAACTGATCGGTCGTGCCCACCTTCTGAAGGATTTTTTCCCAAGAATAATCGGAATAGGCGGTACAGATGACCATTTCGATGTGTTCCCAGCGTTCCCAAATCCTTTTGATGGTTTCAATTCCGTCCCAACCCGGAGGCATTCGCACGTCCATGAAGACCAGCGCAAACGGTCTGCCTTCCGCTTCGGCTTTTTCTACAAGCTTGAAAGCTTCTTCGCCCTGGTAGGCGTGAGTCAGCTCGTAATAGGCGGGATCGGGCGACTGCGAGCTGAAACCTTTTTCCGTCATATCGCCGAAGAGGCCCTGCTCCAGGTCGTCAAAAGAGTCAAGCTCTTCCGGCTGGCTTGGGAGGATTTTGGTGAAGTCCTCATGGATGGCGGCATTGTCATCGACAATGAGGATCCTTCGATTTTCCTCTTCCTCCCCGGGGATTTTTGCTTCCACTTCTTCGGTTTTTGTCTCTTCCATAGATTTCCCTTTCCAGACCCGATCTGAACATCCCGACCTGACCGGCCGGTTGGTTGCCATTTACCTTCCACTAGAGTAAATCGTTCTTTTCCCAGAAAACTAAACTTCTCAAATGAGAAAAGTCATCATCTTTCCCATGCTACTCCTTATGAACCTCGTCTATTATACGCCCAATGACGGGTTTGTGGGTTTTTTGTTTCCGTTGAATCCGGCCCAATTTTTAGCCGGAAGCATGGTTGACAAACCCTAAATTCTTATCGGCAAGCCCGGAAGAAATGATAGGGCCTAACCATAAGCTGCCGCCGGTTTATTTGGCTTCAACGTATTTCGTACTTCATTTCGTTGCCGCGTTTCCTATGCTGCCCGCCGATTGAGTCTTGGCAGGCGCAAGCCTGGTGGTGTATAACGTCCCTAACGTCCCTTCCATTCCCACGGAGTTTGAATTGGATCGTTACTACCTGGGAAAACTTGTAGATGACATCAACACCGCCGCGTCACAACTGGCCGAGGCCGCGTTGAAGCCCCACCTCCGAACGCTGTGCGCCCTGGATCGCCGCGTAGTCTCCGGTGAGCGCCATTTCAAGGTGCTGCGTTACCTTCTGGCCGTGGACCATGCCTGCCCTGTGCAAAAGCTGCTGCGCCTGCGTCCGGCCTTCGAAAATCTGTGTCGCCGTTTTTCCGGCCCCGATTTCGACTGTGTTTGCCACTTCGGCCACGACGCGCCCGTTCAACCCGAGGGCTCGGACCTGACCGTGCTGCTTCACTTTTACATGTTGCATGCCGGTCGCGATGATGATTGGAACCGTCACCTATGTGCGGTCCTTTTAGACGATCCCGAGACCCAAACCTCCCTGTTGCCGCCTTGGACCGGTTTCGGCGAAGGTCTTCGTCGCGACCAGTTGGAAGACGAGATCCTGTCGTTTTGCCAGCATTACCTTTCCGGTAATTTCGACAGTCTCATTCCCATTCGCGATTTCGAGGCGGCTTTCTGGCGTGTCGTCAACCTGGCTTGCACCTACCACGGCGCCGACGACTGGGACGCGCTCGTCGACCTGCTGCCCATACGCTTCCGGGAACGTCTGAAGCCGTTGCCGGACAACTGGAACGCCCTGCGCGAGGCCGAACGCTCTTTTTCGCAAGAGGCTTTTGTGCAATGCAGCCGACAAAGCATCCGCTTCTGCCAACAACTGATGGAACTGGAGGCGACGCCGTGAAACAGGTTGCAAGCCTTTACAGCGAGTTGGTTGAATCGGGGAAGGCGGCGTCCATTCGACGCTACAACCTGCGCAAGCTGTGCCGTTCGTTCGACCTGCCGCCCTGCGGGGTTTCCTTCTGGGAACTGGACGACCTGAACTGGGATTATCTCCAAACGCTCAACCGAAGCCTGGTCCACGAACGATTCGTTTTCAGAGGCGGTGAGCATTTCCCCAGGTCCTACTGGGACGACCGGGTGCTGGGCTTGGATCGCCGTACCGAATTCATTTTTCTACTGACCACGGGCGGCAACCAGCACCGAGCCCGGCGCGCTTTCTTCGCCCATAACTTCAGCGACAGCGAACGCATTTTCGGAACTCCGAAATCACCGAGCCCAAGAGAAGACGGCGACCGGCTGACCACCCAATTCCACCACGGCCTGCTGATGGACCTGATTCATTTTTCCGCCCATCGTGCGCATCTGGGCGCCCTGGCTGACTTCTACCTGGCGCTGGCCCTGCTCACCCTGACGCCGACCCCGGCCGAAATGACCCGAGACGGCATTTTCGACAGCTTCAAACAAAACTTCCCGGACTATCGTGCGGACATTACCAGAATCAAAACGGCAACGGACCTGGAATCCAAGCTGGACGACATTCTCTACCTGATGGGCAAACTGGACGGCTGAATCGAGAACGCTCAATAAAATGCCGGGCTGAGCCTTTTTGGAACCAAATGCCGTTTCTTTTATGTGGGAGCAGAGATTTATTGCCGGGAGCATCATGAGCACGTTGACAGAAATGGAAGATGAAATAGAAACCGGGTGTGTCGATTCCGGCGAGCCCTGGTTACCACTAACCCGTTTTTTCGGAGAACCCGCCGCGGTAAGCCTCCGAGACAATTATGAAAAACTACGCCGCCTTCACCATGACCTGCCGCGACACACCGCAAAGCTGATCGCCGCACGCACCGATCTGGCAATGGAAAACGCCGACAAAGACGACGACCTGGACGAGGTCGAAGCCGGTATCGTCAAAAAAGAAGAACAACTGGCCGGGTTGGAAGTCTCCTTGGACGATTTGGATACCCGCCGTCGCGTATTGCAGCACAAGTTGGGTTCCCCTTGGCATCGATTCTGGTTTGCCGTTACCTTTCGCCGTTCGGCCAAGCAAAACGAACTGGCCGAAATGGTTGCACTACAGGAAAACATGGAAGACCGCATCGCCCGTGAGCGCGAAGAACTGGCCGCGATGCAAGGCGACCACGGCCGCTTGCGCGCGCCTATCGATGCTCTGACCGCCAGATGCGACCAAATAGAAAAGGAGATCGAAGAGATCGAAGCGGTCGTCTTGGAGGCGCGCAACCGTCAAATCGAGATCTGTGTCGATCTTGTCGAAACCTGTCCGAACCTGGACGAACGTTGCGCCTCGGTCGTGGATGTCGTAGTCCATCCCAGGTTTTTCGAGGCCGTGGTCAACCGCCTCAAGTCGGGGCTTATTGAAGAAAAAGAACTGGATCGTCGATTGAGCAGCACCATTTCGCAAGCGGGAAATTCCCAAGAGGAACTGACTCGCGCTCTTGACGGACTGGGACGCGGCTTCGGCGCCGGGTTCAGTCTTGAAACCACCGGCGCCAATGCGCACGCCGGCCTGAACGGCAGTGTCGACATCGAGGAAAAAGGGTTTCTGGGCGGAACCAAGATCAGCGGCACCGCTTCCGGGTCGGGAACCGGTACCGCGAGCTATAGTCTGCAAAAACCGTTTTGGCGGCCCGGCGCCGATCAAACCGAAGCGGTCCTTGCTTTTACGGAGGCCTTCGCCGCCGCCGGTCGCAGGCAGGCCGAAATTGAATTCGCGGAGACGGAATTAAAAGCTTGCCGCACTCGGATTTGCGAATACGTCGGCTATATTCTGGACAGCCTGGCCCCCAAGCTCCCGCCTCTCGGGGAGGTCGCGGAATGAACGTCGCCGCCTCCAGGCAAACCTTCTTCGGTACCCGAGCCGCTCAGGCGGAAGCACTGATCTGTCGCCGTGAACACACTATCGAAGCCCTGGCCCGGTTAAACAGCGAAACCGATCGACTGTCCGCCGCGGAGTCCCATGCAAACGAAGCTCATAAAAATGTCATGGTCGATATGGAGCGGGGCATCGCCGCCATGCGCAAGCAGTTGGATGAGGACGACCGCAACCGTCATCACCTGAACAGCCGAATTACGGAATACGACCAACAGCTACAGGATTCGCTTCACATGTTGTGGGCGCGGCTGAAAGGCTTATTCGGAGGAAAAGGCGCGGAAGCACTGTATATCGAGCGCGAACACCTGGTCAAGAAGCAGGAGGCCCTCTATTTCAAGCAAGGCAGGTTACGCGAGGAACTGGCCAAAGCCGAGAAACGCTATGCAATGCTTTTGGACCCTCTGCGCAACCTCCTGTTTGCACGGGAAAGCCTGGCCGAGACCCGGGAATACCAGGAGGCCGCACTCGCCCGAACGGATCGAGACATCCAAAACCTCATTGCCGATGTCATCGGCAACGATCCCCTGGAAGTTCTCGCGCACAAACTCACCCGGATCACTGACGCCGACTCCCGAAAAACGCGAATACACACCATCCTGGCTTTGCGAGAAAAGCTTGCGACGGAACGCCCGACCGGACGGTCCCGAGCCCAACCCAAGGTTTCGAAGATGGATCTGGGGCAGGCGGTTCAGGATGGTTTTACCCACGGCACGGCTTTCGGCTCCGGCCTGGTGGACGTAAAGGGCAGCGGCACCAAACGGGTTCGTAAATCCCACACCATCACGGACGGCAACGGCAATAGACGAACTCAATCCTACACCACTCATGTACCCGTGGGTTTTTCGGGTCAGGTGCGCGCCACCTTCGATGTCACCACCACGCAATGGGACCCGTCGCCGCTGGGCAAGGCCGTGGCGGCGAATATGATCACCCGCCTGCAGCAGGGGAGATGCGAAGTCATGGAATCGAACTCCGCGAACTACCCTGAAATAAAAGAGGTGCGCGAGCTTTTAGGTTTGGAATGACCTATTCGCTCGTGATCATCGGTTCTTTCTTGCGGAAATGTATCGGCGCCTCGGCGCTAAGATAGGCGAAAATCGCGTAACAGGCCACATTCTGGCGAAGGGCGGCGGGGTCGATCTTGTCCAGTGTGTCGTCCGGCGTGTGATGCCGGTCGAAGTAATCGGTGCCGTCCTGCAGCAGGGTGGCCACCGGCACTCCTCGGTCGCGCATGGGCCCGATGTCGGGTCCGCCGCCCGCCTTGTTGTTGCCGCGTTCCACGCCCGGCGGCGCCGGCATGGCCGCAGTCTGGTCCATATAGGGCATCGCCTGCTCGCCGACTCAGGTGTCGAAGCGCCGGATGCGTGCCCGAGCTTCGAGATTGTATGCTAAGTCGCACCGGCCCGGCTTAATGGTGCATTCCAAAGACCGGCCATTATTCCGATCGGCAGTAAGACCGATATCGAGAAGACATGAATGTTCAAAAAATCGTTGATGACGCTGATTCTATTTGCTGTCCTGTCGCCGGCCGCGAGTCAACTACCGCCGGCTCAATTCGCAAACCGCTTCAACGCCTGGAAGTAGGCGTCGGCATTCACGCCCAGAATACTGTTGTGATTGCCTTCTTCGAAGATGATCAAATCCTTGGGACCGGCCGCCCATTGGTACAACCGTTCCCCGTGAGAAACGTCCACGATGCCGTCCACCCGCGTGTGCATCACCAGGGCGGGACCGGTGTAGCCTTCCAGTTTCCGCCGGTGGTTCAGGTGAGCATCCACCTCGGCCTCCAATTCCTCCATGGTGCAGTCCAGATCCGCGGGGCTGACGCGCATCAGGATGCGTTCCATGCTGTCGGCGATACCGCTTTCGATCACCAATCCGGCGATGTTGCCGAACAGGGATGCGCCGTGGACCGCGTACAGTGAACCCACGGAGCGGCCGAATAGAATCAACTCCTCCGGCGGCAAACCGATCGCCTCGATGATGGGTTTGACATCGCCCAGCATGGTTACCATGAGCGGGATGCCGGTGGACGCGCCGTAACCGCGATACTCGGCCAGGAAGCAGTTGAGCCCGGTACGCTCGGCCACGGCTTCTACGAATCCGGGGATGTAGTCGGCCACGATCTCGCCGTTGCCGTGGAAGTGAACCAGGGTTTTCGCCTTTGGAAAGGGGCGGTGGAAATAGCAGGAGAGCACCGCATCGCCGCAATCCACCTGGAAGGCCCCGGGCAAGGGACTGGGCCGGGGGAAGAAATAGCGTTGGTTGATGGCGGGATGATCTAATACGGTCATGTTTCCCATCCTCTGCAAATGATCAATAACGACGGCCGCCGCTCGCCGAGGGCCCGAACAGAACCGCGTTCAGGAACAGTCGATCCAACCCGCGCCAGTAGTTGCGGAAGGTAGGATCGTCGGCAAACAGAACCAGCCGGCCCCGACCCATGGAATGATCCACCAGGTAACTGGCGCCGGCCAGGGCCTTTTCCGTATGATCCCACACATGGCCGATCAGGTGTGCGTTTTCACCGAAACTGACCACATTCGTACCGCGTTTCGAGGCGCCCATAAAGGTATCCGTACGCAGTTGGACCGCGATTTCCTCCCCGTAACCATAGGCCAGCCAGTAATCCGGGTTGACTTTGGCCCGGAAGATACTGCCGGGGATGGCTTCGATGGGTTTCTTTTTGTCCTCGCCGTTGTATTTCTCGACAGGTTTGATATCGGTCCATTCGGCGCCCACGGCAAAGGCCGCGCCGCCCTTGATACCCACGAAGGTCCCGCCGGCCTTGACCCAATCGCCCAGCTTTTCCACGCCGCGTTCACCCAGGGCGCCGTTGTACCCGCCCCAGCTGTCGGGAAACACGATCACGTTGTAGCGGGAAAGGTCGATATTGGCCAGGTAATCGGCGCGAATCGCGGTGAATTCCAGGCCGTAGCGCTGCTCCAACAGGAACCAGACGGACCCCCAGCCGGTCTGACTGACGGGGCGGTCGGTGAGCACCGCAATCGATGGTTTTTTAAGATGAAACACCCGGTTGGAGCCCAGCGAGATGCCTTCCTCGGTCCAAGCTGTCGAGGCGGTCGCAACATTGACGCCCAATTCTCCCGCCAACGCCGCGATACGCGTGTGCAGGGTATCCGGGTTGCGCTTGACGCGTGCGACCAGGGTGCCCAAGGGCCAATCCTTGCCGTTCTGCTTGAAGGGCGAGGTGACCAGGCCCAGCTTGAAATCTTCCTGGAGCAGACGGCCGGCCAACGCCGCGCCCGCATCCGTTTCCTGGGTGAACAGGTAGGCGTATTCGGCCTTGCCCGACACCTTGCCCTCGACCTTCGGCGCTTCCGTGATACGGGTCAGGCCCGACACGTTGACGGCGTCCTCGGTATAGGCCGCGTCCAGGCCGTAGGTCACCGGCAGGGTCCAGGCGGTGACATCGTAGAAACCCAGGCGTTCCTTACGGGTGGACGTACCCAATTTGGCATTGCGGGCGCGTTTGGCCTCAACCTCCGCCATGAACACGTCGGACATTTTCGGATCGGGCTGGAAGAGGACCTTGACCAGCCGTTTCTGGGGCTGTTTCAGGGGAATGATATAGCTGCCGGCGGGGAAACGGCGATTTTGCGCTACCACATCGAAGTAGGTACGCACCTTCTTGCCCTGGACCTCCTTGTCGGTGCGGTAGACCTCGATTTTGTGATGCAGCAGGACATCCAGCAGATCGGCCAGGCGACCGGGATCCCGGCCGGGCTCCAGGACATAGGTTTTATAGGTTTCCTTGTCCGCCTCGTCCATGGCGCTCTTGCGGAAGGCGTAGAAGTCCAGCAGGACGGCCTTGCGGTTATCGGCCAGCACTTCCAGGGTGGCCATATTGGTGGCGAAGTGCCGGTGGATGCCGCCGCGAAGGGTCAGCATACGACCGTCGGCCTTTTCGATGCGCAGGCCGTTGTGCCCGCCGCCGTCGGTTTCATAGGTCATGCCGATCGCGCCGTTGAACGAGGGGAACGAATCCCAGTAACCGGGATAGTACAGGTCGAAAACCTCGCCCTCGAAGAAAGTCCAGCCGAAGCGATCGAAGTAACGCGCATTGTTGCGGCCGACTTCGGTAGCCCATTTGACAATGCTCGGCGGCAGGTTGGGATTGACCGGATCGGCATAGGGCGCGAAGAAGTACTCGTTGGTCTGGCCGTGGTTGTCCACCCAAAACTGGGGGTTCCAGTGCAGCATGGCCGCGGCCACATGCCGGGTCTCGATCTGCGAGAGCGCGAAGGCGTCCCGGTTCAGGTCGATATTGTAGTGATTGTTATTGGTATTCATCAGCCAGTCGCGGCGGTGTTCGACGGCATTGGGATCGGCGGTGCCGTTTTTGCCCACGGTGACCGCCTTCATCCAGGCGACGAAGCGCTGGTGACTTTCGGGGTTGTGGGCGATGTTGATGACGGTGACGGTGTTGTCGCGAATCTTCTTCGTCAGCGCGTCATTGCCGGCGGCCAGTTGATAGGCCAGTTGAATGCCCACCTCGAATGCGGCGGATTCATCGCCGTCGTTGGCGCAGTTCAGCCAGCCGATGGGCGGAACCTCGGCGGCGATGCGGTCAACCTCGGCTTGGTCGACATTCCTGGGATCGAAGAGTTTGCCGATGTCGGACCGAATGGTTTCCAGTTTCGCCATATTGGCCTGGGAACTGACCACGATGAGATACATATCGCGACGTTCATACGAATGCCCGATCTTGAACAGCTTTACCCGAGGCGAGGCTTTCTCCAACCGATGGATATAGCGCACCATTTGCCAGTGTTCGGTCAGGTCCTCACCGATCTCATACCCCAGAAATGAGGACGGCGTAGGAATCCCCTCGTCATAAGTTCCACCGGGAAGCCACTCGAATTCCGCAAACACGGGCAGACACGCAAGCAAAAACACCAATAATTTCAACACCAACCCCTTTCCTACCGTAGATATATGGTCCATCAACTTAAAGTTGGGAACCTAAATGAAGTCGCGGACCGGCGTTACTTAGTTGCAAGCACCCTGGGCGCGCACGCTTCCAGCGTGCATCTCAAGCGAAGCGACGCAGGAGCAAGCGCGAATCGTGCTTTAAGTTGGAATTTGATTGTCATCCGGCGTGGCGAGATGCTTTGTCGGGGTTGTCATTGGTCGTGTCGGAAAAGCCGGCATCAAAGAACCCGTTCTCATTCCTCGACCCGGAAAAGTCAGGAGCAAAGAATCAGTCCTCATTCCTCGACCCGTAAAAATCCGGGGCAAAGAATGAGATCCGATTCTTTGCGCACTGAAAAGTAATGTGAAAGAAATCAGTTGTCGTTCCTTGACTCGGACTTTTCGGGAGCAAAAAACCAAAACTGATTCTATGACCCTGAACTTTCGGTGCGCAAAGAATGAGGACTGATTCTTTGCTCTCCGACTTTTTGAATCGAGAAATCAGAACACATTCCTCGATCCCGGACGTCGAGAATCAACCAATCAGGCAACAAAGTGAGCCCCACATTCTCAAAGATTCCGTATTCGGCTGTATCTGGTTGTCAAACCAAAAAATCGTGTTGTTTCGGGTCCAAAGCATAAAAACCTCGCCGATCCGCCCGAAGAAAAACAACCCGATGACAAGGTCGTAAACCCGGGTGCGAAAAGCCCATACCCCACCGGCTGCAATCGAAGCAAAAAGGTTGCAAGACCAAACTATGAGGTCTTCCCGGGAGCGCCGGCGTCCCGCCGGCCGCAAGCCGTTCATTTCGCCATGGCGAAATTAGGCGGTTCGCTCTCCCGTGTGAAATCGTTGGTTCCGAAAGCTCATTGCAATTCGCGCTCGTTCCTTCGTCACATCGCTTGCAGCCGGCGGGACGCCGGCGCTCCCGGGAAGACCTCATAGTTTGAGCTTGATCCTTCATAGATTCTGTTGCTATCGGTGGGTCATGAACTTATAGAAGCGTTGCCCCGGTGGGCGGAGGACGGTAGGAGGGGCGTCGTTCGCCCGGAACAACGGCGCGGTGTGAGCTCTTTTTTATGCCGCGTTCTTTCTTTGTTTGCTGCCTGATCTTTGCTGCCGCTTCAGCCGTTGCACAAGACCGGCACTGTCACCTGCCGCCGCCGGACAGCGCATTCCGGGTGCACCTGCTTCTGAAAAATACCACGGACGATGCCGCCTCGGTTCAGTTCACCGCTTATGACGACACCGGAACCCAAACCGGCGAAACTTCCGTCACGGTCGATCCCGGTGCGATCCAAATCTTGACCCCCGTCGAGGCTTTTCCCGGCGTGGCCGCCACACATCTCGTCAGTCGGGGCGACGGGTTTCGCGTCACCACCGTCTACCAGTCGCGCAAGGAAGGGTCCGGTCCCTCCTATGCGCCGGCCGTGACCACCACCGCGACTGCATGGCGGTTACTTCCGGGCAAGAAGGCGTTCACATGGGACGGCATCGCCGTGGTGAATGCCGGTGATGCGGTCACCGGCGTGCTCATCGAGCAATTGGACGCCGCGGGCAATGTGGTTGCCGAACGCCGGCCCGAGGCCCTGGCCGCGCTGAATTCCAACGGCAAGGCCGTCTTTCTGCTGAGCAGCGCCTTCGACGAGGTTGCGGACAGCAGTTACCGCGCTGAGCCGAACGCCTTCTTCCAACAGGAAAGCATTTCGCACGTGCGGGTGGCCGACAACACGAACCTGGTGGTCATGCCGGCCTACGCCAACCGCCGGGGCGGCGCGCCCGGACATATCATCGAAACCAGCGAACCCGCCTTGAAGTGGACGCTCTACCCGGGCAACTGGGACGCGGTGAACGGGGGCCTGGCCGTGCTGAACATGGGTTACGCGCCTACCACGGTGACCGTGACCCAGCGCGCTTTCGACGGCGCCCTGATCGACGGCCCCACGGCCGTCAGCTTCGGCGGCGAGGCGCAGCTCATGCCCTCGCAAAAGGGCCTCTACCGGTTGAACAGCGGATTCGAGACCACGCCCGACAGCGTCTTCGAAATCTCCGCGGACCAACCGTTGCTGGTGTTGGGCCTGCTCTTCGACAAGCCCGACGCCAACTTCCTCTGGCGCAATCCGGCCATTCCCGAATAGGCGGCGCGTCCGCCGCTCAGGCCGGTTGGGCTTTCCTACCCCGAAGGGGTTATGTACCACCAGCCCCAGGTTGGTCGTGATGACACCGTCATCGCGGCCTACCTGGGGTAATAGGTCCGATATTCAGCCCTACCCCGAAGGGGTTGTGTACGTGGTTGGAATGGGCGGAACCGGAGGCGTTTTTTATCCCAACAATGTACACAACCCCTTCGGGGTAGGTTTGGATATGGGCCCCATTACCCCAGGTAGGCAGCCAAGACGGGGTCTTGTCAGCCAACCTGGGGCTGGTGGTACCCAACCCCTTCGGGGTAAATCATGATCCTGTCACCCCAGGTAGGCCGCGATGACGGTGTCATCACGACCAACCTGGGGCTGGTGGTACCC
>JAAUYB010110122.1_pt1 | contig 12184 bp, 18 predicted proteins | sample 7278071 | NCBI WGS metagenome assembly JAAUYB01 (sample SAMN14350121, study PRJNA611818) | marine sediment metagenome | isolation source: surface marine sediment (1.8m) | place: French Polynesia: Moorea | collected 2018-08
CCCTTCCCCTCTTCCGAAGACGGCCAATAATGGGGAAGGCAAGACACGCATTCTCCTCCTCAATGAGGAAGAGGAGGGCAATTTCACGGATCGGCTTGTTCTTTGCCCGACCGACCGATCGCCGAGAGACCACGCACTCACGCACGCGCCGTAATGATATATTCAAATCCACTTTACTAGCGGGATCCCCTTCTCCACGAGAGAGGGAGGCGGTGCGGGATTCGCCATTTTTCGTCGATCATAACAGGGTTTTGCACGGGCTTTTAGACACCGAACGCCTTTATTGTATAGGTAAGGGTCTATGGTGAATTCGGCCCCTCGCCTGAGTCCATGCATGACAATTTGATCGGGAGCAGCACATGTCGTTATTTTGGTAGGTGTTTTCCGCCTCCCCTTGTTTGCAAACTTGCGCCAACAAATAGCAAAGGAGCGTAAGAGGGGAAACCCGAGATACATCTGAAAAGGCACAGTAATGGCAATCGTCTCACACTACCTCAGGGTGAAAATGGCGTTTCGAAATTCCGCTTGGAATTCCCCAATCTATCACCATGAAAGTCGTCGTCGTCTTCGCCTCGGTCACGCTTCCAACAACGTGTCCTCAATTCTCTCCCTCCCCCTCCTTTCTTCGTCTTTTTTGGCATGGGAGAAAAAGCAATTATGTGGCGGGCGAAAGGAGGAGGAGGAGGAGGAGGAGTAGGGCGATCGGGACATATTTCGCCCTCCCCTCGCCCCAAGGGACCAGAGCCTTCCCTCCCTCCCTCCCTCGGGAGGAGATCCGCCAATCGCATGACCAAGCCTGACTCGATCGGCCGGTCGGCCGGTCGGATCGTCCGTCTTCGGAAGGAAGCCAAACAACGCGGCGGCCCCGCCCGCCCGCCCATCCATCCGCCGATCGGATAGCGAAATTAGTCCAAGTATTGTTGCCTCAACCGCTTGCGTGAATTGTCACAAGAAAAGGAGAGAGGGGGAGGAGAAAAATTGTCGCCGATCGACCTTGATCGGGAAATATGTTCGGAAAGAAGCAATTTTCGCCTCCCTTCCACCGCCCAATGCGAGCAGAAGAAAATGAGGAGGTCCCCTTCCTTCCCCTTCCCGCTTAAATTAATATTCGTGAATGAGGGAGGGAGGGTCCTTGGGCTGTTTCATTCTCTAAAATTCGCGAAATGAGGATGGCCGACCGAGCGGAGAGTTAAATTGGCAAAGAGGCAACTTCGCCCAGGTAGGGTTCTCACGACGTCCAGAAAATGGCTGCGGCGCCTTTGCCATTATTTTTGACGGCACCGCGGCAGGCTTCTTGCTCTCTTGTGCAAACACGACGGCGGTGTGTCCCTTTCCCCTTTTCAACCGGCGCCGTGTCCCGAGAATATATCTAATCTATTTCCTCCCCCTCTCCCTCCCTGTCCATACGCCTGTCGCTCGCAGCAAATATCAATTTTGGATAAAGGGCGGGAGGACCAATGCGGCATTCGCCCAAAGTCCGACGTCCATTTTATGTTTCGAATTTGCCGAAACGCGAGGCGGCGACGCCCATGTTCGAAAGGCGAGCGTTTCACCAAATGGTCAACGCATAGTCACTACAAAGTACTTTACATTATCGGAGCGTTTTGGAGAGATTCCGAGGAAGCATATTGCATATCTGGCGCGCTCTTCTCTCCGTCCACGTCATGCTTTCACGAAAGCCCCTCAATTTGATTGCCTCCCCCCCCCCCCTCATGGCGGAAGAAACATTCGAGCCACTTTCGTACCTTCTCCTCCACGTACGTAGTACAATATGTTCACTCTCTCTCTCTCAGGTCTATTGTGTCTGCTGCCCACGCCTCCTCCTCCTCCTCTTTCTCCTCTTTCTCCTACCGTGACAAGGACTTATTTACTCCTCTCCCCTGGGATCGAGGGGCGAAAGACGAAGAGGAATTGGAGTGGGAGTCACGTGGGATCAAGAAGGCTTCGTTCGATCAGTGCTCCCTCTCTCCCTCCCTCCCTCTAGGTACACACACAACGGTCCAGAGAGAGCGAGAAGGTTATGGTGGCTTCGTCGTCCTCGGGCAGTCTCTCTCTCTTTCCCTCGATCAATCCAATGACACCCTGCCATGCACGGCACGCTCTCTCGGTGGGAGGAGGACCGTTGGAGGTCTCTCTTCTCTTCGTTCCGGATACCATGCCTCAACCCACTCTTCCCTCTGCTGGTCTCTCCTCTTCCTGGTAGGGAATTCGCCGTCGAAAGGGTGGCCTTGGTCAAGATGAACGAAGCATACCAGAGTTGACGGGCGAAACCCTCGCCTCGGCCGCGTAATGTCCTCCAATTATTGGCGCAGTGTATGGTGGCCTCCTTTTCTCCTCCCCTCCATCCACTCATCATCACATCGAGGTCGCCCGACCGACCGACCGACCGACCGATCACCCTCCTTCCGTCAGGATCAGAACCCTTGATCCTCCACAGCTCTTCTCTTAGCATACTTTAGCCTTCAAGTCTTTTTGTCAGGAGCTTATGTGCATAGACGCAAATGAAAAGTGGTTGACGGCGGCGGACGGTGATGAGTGGCTGTCTTTTGATCAATTTGAAGGCGGCGCTCGAACGCACAAAACATTTGTATTGAAGGGCGTCGCCTCCTCCTCGTGCAAAGCAAGAGTCACCCTTTTGTCCATAAGTCGCTGTCAATACGTGGGGGCAAAAGTAATGAATCAAGCAACACACACATACAGTATACTGTGTGTCCGACTGACGTAGAGAAAAGGAAAACACCGAAGTGTGTGTGTGTGCATTCACCCTTTTGTCCGCTCCAAGTTTGGAGTCGATATATCTACTGTAGCCAGATGGAGACTGCCGAGTGTGTCAACAACGAATGGCTTTCTCCCCCCTCTCGATCCCTGGTCTTGCTTGTGTCGTGACTCCGGGCGCTTTCCTTCCCCCTTTTACACCCCCTGCGACAATGAGGCTGTTTCTCCTTCTTGCTTGATTCACCTCTTAATGAAGTTAAATCACGGGTTGGGTTCGCTTCCCCCCCACAAGGCTTTCGTGTGAACTGTACATGGGCTGGCTCACGCTTAGGGAAAATGTACTACAGCGCTTTTTCGTTTTGTTTAGGATTTTTTGGCAGTTTGTCTTACTCCAAAGCCACAATTCATTTCTTCGCTTCCTCCTTCCTCCTAAAAAATGCATGCATGTTTGAAGAGAAGACTCTTGAGAAGGAGAGACGAGAATAAAAAAGTTTTTTCACTAGCGAGTCGAATCGGACCCCACGGCCCTCCGTCCTCCCCCCTTCGTGGAGAAAAGGGTGAGAGCAAAGGATTCCTCCTTCCTCTTCTCTTCTCCGAAATGCCGAATCCTCCAATAGAAACCGAGGTGGGGGGGCGAAGAAAATGCAGGAGGCTGCAGGAAGAATGACTGAACAAGGAGACTTGGACTGACTCGGCTCGACCGTAAAACAATATAAAACTTCCTTCTCCCCGTCTCCTCCTCCAACTTCTTCCCTTTTGCACCCAAGCCGTAAATGTCAGTCTCCAGTCCAAGCCCTCTTTTGAGAAGACGAAGCTTGCCCTCCTGTCCAAACCCAGGATGGGGGAGACGCAGACTGACTTTGATTTATAGCGGAAGTATAAAATGTTGCCAGCGTTTGCTTAATTTACTTTGTTACCTTTCTCATTTGTTTAGTTTGAACCATTTCCCTTTTGTACAAACGTTTGTGATATCCTCCCACGCACAATGGCGGCTCGTCCAATTCTTCGAATACATGCAGAAATCCCCTGGCCGCCACGCCCTCCTATTCCTTCTCGTGAAGAAAAGAACACACACACCAAAAAAACGCGAAAGAAATAAGAACGCGTGGGAAGAAGAGGGTTTTCTGAAGGAGCGAAAAACAACAACAAAAGGGTCTTCTTTCGTTCTCCCCTCAAAGGCTTTTTCTCTCCCCCGTCCTGTGCGCCACCCGCTGAGACGAAAATTCCCTTCTGTGTACGTACCTGCACCCTCTTCCCTCTAGTGTGAAATTAGAATCGGATATTCAGAGTCAGCAAACTGTGAGAAAAACGGCAGGAGAGGAGGAGGAGGGAGACAAAAAGCTCCTTCTCTCTTTCGATCGTAGGCGCCGATTTCCGGCACTCCCTCCCTTCTCCCAACAACACGATGAAGTAGTAGTACTACATGCCCATCCGCCCCTGGCCTAAAAAAGCGTGACAAAACATCGAATCCGCGTCTGCCCCTCCGAAGAAGTGATTTTTTATGCCTCAAGAGGATGGAGAGTGAGACACACCCACGGAAGCAGAAGAGAAAGAGCCTCGTAGCAGCAGTTGTGCATTTGTGACTCTGCCTGCCCCATATTAAAGGGAGAAAGAGAGAGGCTTGCGAAACGAGCATTCGGCACAAAAGCATGTTTGTAAAGAAGCCCCCTTCCCTTTTCCACTTTCCCCCTCCCTCCCCAACGCCCAGCGATTCATACACAAGGTTCTTTCTTCCCCTCCCCTTCCCGCTTTTTTAACGAGCTGTGGGCGAAAAAGACGCGAAGAAGAAGCCAACGCCGCCGCCGCGCTTCCAATGTCATTAAGGCAGAGGGGGGGGGGACGGGGAGCACAAACAAGCCTTGTCATTAGCAAGGGGAGGCAAGCGAGCAAACAAAAACACCTTTTTCTCTTCCTTTTCTCCTTCCTCGCTCACACACGTCAACCCTAAAGTAAGGAGCACTGAAAAGGCGTCGGAACCAAGTTCCCCTTATCCTATCTTGGGACACAAGGGTAAAGAAAGGAGCCACCAAGACTGCACACGGAGGAGAGAGAGGAAAGGGAGCGCCTGGAGCACGAAAGCACGCATTTCCTCTCTTGCACGCAACCGAAGCAAGGGAAAGGAGCTCTAGCAAGAAGGGAGGGCGAGGTCCGATGGCCACTCAGAGGGAGGTCTTCCTCTCTCATTGTCTCTCTCTGTCTTGTCTCTTGCGAGGGGGCGGGGACTGGAGGGGGGGAAGCGGGGGTCCGCGGCTCGATCGACCGTTGGACGGACGGACGACGGAGGCGGCGGCGGGGCGGAGGAGGGAAGGAGGAGGGATGAGCCGGCGTTATCTGTGCTCATCCCTCCCTCCCACCGTCCAACGAATCAGAAGACGGGGAAGCTAAAACAGGGGATCGGAGGGAAAAACGAGTTCTGTTTTTCATGTTCCATGCAGAATTGAGGAGCGGAAACTTAAAACCCTTATTTGCAGCATAAGGTTGACCATGTGGAAGTCTTCTGGTCAGGGTATATTGTGCATTGAATGGGCTCTCAATTACTGTATGCCTTGTCTCCCTTCCGTCATAGCTACGGAGGCAGGATCCCTTCGTTCCCTCGAACCCCTTTTCCCTATCGCTGCCTGCTGCGTTGTAGTACTGCATAGCTCAGCTCAGTAGCCCATCTACAGCTACTGCCTTGATCGCACACAACTACTCTATTGCCTGTTTCTTGCTGGTACTACACACACGAGGGGTCTCAAAAGCGGGGGGTCCCCTTACTGTGCTTCCCCTATACTATACGGTATATTCTCTCTCTCTCTTTCCAGTGTGTGTGCTTAAGCTGCTCTCTTTCTCCTCGCTATCTGGCTGGGTTTGCTTTTGCTTGTGTGCTTGCTTGAGCTTCGGGGGAGCGTGTGTGCACTACCGGGCCAGGGCTGCAGGCAAGCAGAGGGGGTGGAAGCATAATGTGTGTTTGAGCAAGGCAGTCAGGACTGAGTAGTAACAAAGACTCCCCTTTCTCCTCTTTCTCTTTCAGCAGTCAGAGAGGGGGGGATCGCGCGTTCATCCTTTCCCGCTTTAAACGGCGTCCTACGCCGCGATTCACCGCTTGTCTTCTTCCCCTATGTCCGTCCGACTGATGGTGGCGCTTGTATAGGGAGGTAGAACGAGGAGGATGGCACCCGGAGGAGGAGGATGGACTTCTCTCTCTCTCTCTTCTCCCTCTCCTGATTGGTTGCCTGTCCTCCGTCCGTCCGCCCGTCCAACCTCGTCCGTCCCACTGCTGCTCCGGAGGACGGGGCCGGCGCGCGGAGGGAGGGGGAGGGGAAAGTGAGGATGATACGATCTTCTTCTTGTTCGGGGCGGACTGTCTTCTCTCTCTCCTCCGCACCGTCGTCGCCGGCCTCCTCCTCCTCCACCACCCCCACCTCAGTCGGGTGCCGAGCGTCCATTGGGCGGAGGAAGAAGGAGAGGCCCCTGCCAAGAAGGGGTCCGAAGACGGCGACGGCGACGAAGGCGGCGGCGGCGACGACGACGAGGAGAGACGAGATAGTCGCGCCGGGTCCTCCTCCTCTTCTTCTTCGTCTTCACTCTCTCCCCCTCCCCCTACGTGTGTGTGCGTGTGTCTGACAGAGGCAAGAGTGGGGGAGTGTCGACCGTCCGACCGGGGGACCGACCGTCGACGGCCGGACACTTCCGCCGCGGATCCCAAGTGGCGAAGACAACGCACATCTACTGTAGGGATCGGGACACGGAGGTCGCTTTCTAAGAAAAGCTCATCATCTCTTTCAACCGAAAGCCGGAGTTGTCAAGGAGGTAAGAACGTCTCATCCACCACTCACTCTTTGCGCCATCAAAGTTGAACCTACGGCGAAGTGGCTGTCACGTCACAAGTGTTGGTGTATGTATACCACATAGTCTGTCGGCGGGATAGATCGCGTGTCACTTTGACACCAAGCTCCTCCAGAAAGTGTTGCTGCAGGCGACGCCTTACTTTTAAGGAGGGCGAGGAGGAGACTGTCGATGTCTCCTCCTCCTCCTATCCTCCCACCTCCTCCGCCTCCGTTGTCACCGTAACGTCGCTTCCCTTCTCCTCCTCCTCCCTCGCCTCCAAAGTGCTCCTCTTCTCTTCCTCCCGCTCGCTGCCATGAAAAAGGGCGAGGAAAACTTTCCCAGCTTTTCTCCCCTGCCTTCTTGCGTGACATAACAGCCGCCGCCTCCAACACAAAATTTGCAGCATTCGCTGGGTTTTTATGTCCCCCGTCTAAAAAGTGTCTCTTTCAACCCCTAGGGAGTCAGGAATGAGAACAATTAGGGTTTTTTTCTGGAGATAGACCTAGAATACGTTGGTTTAAAAAATGGCTGCTCCACCAAGCAATTTATGAAAGCCTACTCTTTCTCCAAATGCATCTACTGTACTACCTAGGGGTGCTTCTCCCGAACCTTAAAAGCTTTCGCGAAGACACAAGAAGGCTTCCACTCTTCGGCTCCCACGTGCCATCCCAGAATTGCAGTCAGACACGCATCCCATCCCCGGTCGGTGGGTCGCCTCAGCCTATCCTCGATCGCTTCCACTCTAATAAGAGGGAAGAGATATGTGTGCCCTTCCCTCTGATGGCTCTTGTGCATGAGGGAAGCCATTGTCTGGGACTCATTATCTGCGGGGAGAGAAAAGAGGAGGAGGAGGACGGCCGATCACTATCATCGGAGGAGGAAGAGGAGGTTGCAAGTGCGAAAATCGCCCAGGATGCACCGGCTGTGCTCGAACTACTATTGCACAGGGAAGGCTTAAAAGACAAAATTGCTTCGCTTGATAAAAGTGCAGGTGGGGGGTTCGAAAGTATTGATCGTCGACTCCTCTCCTCCTCCCTTTCTGTCTCCCTGGGAAAAAAAGTCGGTGAGGCAATCTCTGACTGCGAGTTTTGCCGTGGTTGCGTAGGTACACACACACGGGGGGAGAGAGAGAGAGAGCACACACATACTCCCATACGGAGAAGTAGGAGGGAGGAGAATATAGCGCCGGCGCATGTCATCGCGAGTCGTCGTCGGTAAGCAAATGATCATTATCTGCCATCATAACCTCAGAGGGAGAGCGCTGGCTTTATGGTACGAGAGAAGCCGCTAGATAAATTGTCTCATTCCATGGGAAGAAAATTGCCCCTTTCCTCCTCCTCCTCTCTACCTTTCCTACAACGCACACCGCCTTCTGTCTGTGCCACCTCCCTCTCCTCCTCCCAACAGACATGCGAGCAAAAGCTCTCTCTTCCCGACTCTTTCTCTTGCCTTTTGTCTTTTAAAAAATTGCCGCTTTTACGGCGGGGATCAAAGTTTTGCTCGCCGCTTTTCTGCGGAGCTGTCAGCCACATCGAAGAGGAGGATTTAGTTGTCTGAGTGTTTTGCAACTTCCGTCGCCTCCGCCTCCGCCCCCGCCCCCGTCCGAGTCTCGGTCTTGCATTAATTTGCCCGGATTTAATGGATCCCTCCGCTCTTAAAAGGAAGGGAGGGAGAAAGGGAAAAAAGTTTTTTGCGACTCGTCATGATCATAATAAGATGTTGACGCAAGCAGAAACTGTGAGGAGGAGAAGGAGGAAGGTTTTTTTTCTGGCAAGTCTTCTCCCCTCTTTCCTCAAGGCTCAGAGCCTCTGACTACTAAAAAAACCTCCTAGGGCGTAGGTGGGGAAGGACTGCCGGTGTGCAAACTCAGCTATGGCCCTCGCAATAACACGGCAATTTCACAAAAAAAGTTTGATAGTGGCCGCAAAAAAAGAGAGGGAGTGAGAGGCGGGAAGGCGTCCCCTTGCTCCTCCTCCTCTCTCGTCATTAGCAAAAACACCTTTTTTACTTTATGCGAGGGTAGGTTTTCAAAAAAATCAGCTTCCCTTCTTTTGACGTTGTTTCATCGTGAGATTCGTCAGAGCGTGTTTCGAAAAACTCGCGGATTGTCATCGTCATGGTGCCGAAGGGCTTCATATTGTAGTATGAGTCCCTATATGACTTCTCTCTCTTTTTCTCCCTTTGATCCTCCTCGCAGTAGCATCTTTCTTTCCCTTCAGTGTTCCCCGCGGCAAGATCACAGGAGGACACATTGCATGTCGTCTTGTCGCGTAGCATTTGATCTCTTGAGGAACTTCGGAAGCTTCAAGGGAGATAAAAGCTTTATCACTTTCTCCGCGCTTCGCACTTCCGATATCCGAAGAGGAGTCAGTGCAAACAGTTCCTCCTGCTTCCCCCCTTTTCTTGTCACTTCCCCCATGTACGCACATCGCACCATCATAAGGGCATAGAAATTAGAGCAGGAAACCCCGATTTTTAAAGGGGGCCAATTATCACCTCGTTCTCTCTCTCTTTCTGACGGTCGTTCGTTCGGTCAGTTTTCCAGCTCATTAACAGTCCTCGCATCACAGACGCCGGCGGCGGCCGGCAAATCCCCTCCCCTCTGTTCTGTGTATGTATGTGTGTGTCAGCCAGGTACTACATACCGCCGTGTGTAATCCCCCATGATAAGACATGTAACCTCCGTCGCCGCCGGGCGAGGCCAGTAATACACTACTGCCGCCGCCACTGGGATAGGAGGAGGAGGAGGAGACGATTCCCTCGAAGTGACTTTTATTGTTTTACAACACTCTCCCTCCCCCATCGCTTAACAGACTGTCGCCCCCCTTTTACGTATGTATTCACCTTGTACAATAGGCTGCGTGTGTGCTTAGAGACAAAAACCGTGCTGGACGGTTACGACGACTGTAGCGGGAACTTGCAAACGTCCCCCGTCATGTTCATATACCAATACAGGTTAAAAGGAAGAAGCCAAGATAAGACCCACAGAGTTTGGGGGGGATGTCGCTTTGCTGTCAGCGGTTAAAGGGTGGAAGGGGGAGAAAATGTCTTTTACGACCCCCTAGTTAACATATGCGATGAGAGGAGAAAAGATGTCAGAAACTTTTTCTCAAACGACAACTTTCTTTTCAGGAGCATCTTATTCAAGAAGGAACCAAAAGGCTCTCTTCGCGGGTCCTCCTCCTCCGGCGATTCCTAACAATACTTCGATGGCGGGGAATCCCTCGCCGGCCCTCAGCCTCGCCTCCTTCGCCGCCATGGCAGCGGGGGGAGGAGGGGGAGGGGCGATGAGGCCTCAGAACCTCGGCGGCCTCGGACTCAGCGGAGGTGGTCTCATGATGGACAACAACAACGCGGCGGCATCCAACTCGTCCGCCTCCTCCACGGCTTCTTCAGGCGAACAGGTAAAAAATCTAGCTAAGAAATCTTGGACAAAGATAATTTTTTTTCTTTTGTTTTAGCAATCTATCGCCGCGGCCGCGGCCGCCACCCTGGCTGCCACCAAGAGCCTCCTGGAGCGGTTCAACTCCAGCTTCGCCCTGAGTCCTCCACGGCAGGTCGAGCTGAGGCGAGGAGGAGGGGGCATCCGTCCGAGGCACTTCTCCGCCTCCTCGTCGTCCTCCTCCACCGCCGCGGGCGGAGGGGACAGGCAGTCCTCGTCCTCTTCTCCGCTGGGCGAGGGCGGCGTGTGGGCCGCCGAGGACGTGCCGCCCGGCACCAGGTACGGGCCATTCCTCGGCAAGTGGACGGCGGAGCCAGCGGACCAGAGGTTCGCTTGGGAGGTGAGTGATTTTGCCGGCAGACGTGCCGCAAATTTGTCACACGGGAGACCGTCGCCTCCGTCAGTTGGGAAACGTGGAACGCTAACTAAAAAAGAATAATGGTCGCCCATTCTCTTTCTCCCCCTCCCCCTCCAATCTATCCTCGCCTCCTCCTCCTTTTCGCTCATGCACCGCGATGGGACTCGTAATGACTCTTTTCTCTCCTCCTGACTGAATGGAGATACCATTCGCACCAGAGCAGCGCCTGAGCTCACATGATCCAGAGACAGTTCCTCGCCGCTCTTTTCTGCTAGCTGCTGCCCCTCCCCCCTTCCTTTTGAATATGTCATTTATCACGGAGACTTTGGAATCCCCTCCCTTTTTATGCCCCCGTTACATCTCTGTTCCCTCCTGGCTTCTGTGGCGCCGTGACGGCAGTTCCGTCGGAGGAAAAGCATCTGCTTCTGCCCCCATCCAACACATATCTTGCTTGCCTTTTCCTCACACTGCTAAAAGTCAGCTCCGCCGCCGCCAACATCCCTGTCATTTGTAGTTACCATCCGTGGAATGGGAGGGAGGCTTCCCTCCTCCCCTCTCTTTTGTGCTCCTCCCGTCGGTCGATCAGTTTCGGGTGGAGACTCCCTCCCCATTTTTTTTCGCCGTGCGTGCGGCGGCGGCGGCGGCGGGTGATAATAGAGCTGTTATACATTGACCCAAGCGCTTATCGCCGCATGTGTAACGATCCGCCGCCGCCGCCGCCGCCAGCTCCCCCCTCCCCCCACAATTGAATCATTTTCAATCCGCCCCCTTTCCCCTCCCCTTCTCCCTTTTCATAAAAGCGGGCGCCTGCATGGATGGCGTGGCGTTTTGAGGCAGCTTTTGCTCCTTTCTGTCCTCTTTTTTTCGGGGCAGGGTCTTGGTGACAGGCAGGATCAATGCCGCCGCAGGATGGGGGGGAGGAGCAGAGTGACAGGAGTTGACAAAAGGGGATCGCAGCTACTATGGCCAGAAAAGGGAGGCGCTTTGCCGTAAAAAAGGACATTCGCAGTCCGGAGGGATCGAGGAAGAGGAATCTGAACGGACAATTCCCCTTGCCTCGTAAAAAAGCTACATTACTCTGGGGACCGAATGATAAGGCGACTATAAAGTGTCCGGACTGTCCCTGTATGTGCGGCACAGCCACAAGTACGTGTGCATTACCAGTATCTCGGAGTCTCACATTTCCCATGATTCCCACATATTCAGCGCACAGTAAACCTGTATAAACTGCAATTAGAACCCCCTAGGGACCACACGTTTGCTCTTTGCACTTTGTACACGGTGTGTCTGCATGCACGAATGCCGCCTATGCTGCAGTCCGGTAAATGGAGAAAAGGTTAGTTTGTCGTGGGGTGATTAGAATCTCTTCGTTTTCGCTCTCGCGTGATCTGAAGTCGGAGAGAGGGGGGGGGTACAAAAATCATAACTCATGTGTCATAAAAATCGTTGCCGAAAAAAGGGGAGAAGCTAGGGGAAAGGGCAGGGGGATAAAGAATTATCCTTTGTCACACACATGACCGCAACCGACGTTTCCGCTTGGCTATTGCAGCAAAATTCGAACGATTTTTCGAAGGGAGTTTTATGCGATTGACACCGCCGCAATTAGTTGTCCACAATTTAAGCGATTTCACAAGTTTGAAAGAGATGTCTCAATATGGAATACGATCCGACCCCAAAAAGACTGCAGTAGATACGTTGCTACGCGCGTTGCGCTCGTGTGTGTTTACCCTCCCCTATTTTTTGAACCGCCGTTTCGGTTTTTCGGGGCAGAGGGGGTCGAGGAACGGAGGACGGTTTTACGGACGGAATAATCCCTCTCTCCTCCTTTGCTGGCTGCTGCTGCTCATATGTGTACACAG